>Ga0123356_10004448_pt1 | contig 14500 bp, 12 predicted proteins | sample TergutEmb28metaG_2_FD_92546 | JGI IMG/M metagenome (GOLD analysis project Ga0123356, IMG submission 92546) | Embiratermes neotenicus P3 segment gut microbial communities from Petit-Saut dam, French Guiana - Emb289 P3 | ecosystem: Host-associated > Arthropoda: Insects > Digestive system > Gut ...
GAATTTCTATTATCATGTCCGGGGGGCCGTTACATGTACGTTTGTCAAGTTTTGATTCATCACAGATTATTATTATATCCGGTTCAAATATCGATTCTTCATTTTTACTCAGTCTGACTCCAACCGGTGCATGAAAAACCTGACAGGGTTTACCGTCAAGATAAGCGTGTATTTTTACTACCAGATTGACAGAAATCTTTTGATGTTTAATTGTTGGTGTTTCCGATACAATTAACGTACCTTCATATAACTCTGCTCTGAAGGTTTCATCCCATGAGTGATAATCCTCAACAGTATAAAGCCTATTATAGTCGGGTATTGCTTCATTTACTTTTAAATCATTGTCATTATCTTTACTCATAATTCTTCCTCCACTGCTTGTTAATTTTATCATATCTACATCTATGCTTCAATGATATTGGAAAATAATCTCTTCCATAAACCCGGCTTTAAACAGTTGCTGCAGTTGTTGCATTTGATGTTTTGTTTTTCGCCGAAATAGCTCAGTATATATGACCTGAGACAGCTTGTTATTTCGCAGTATTTTATTATGCTGTCGAGGCGTTTTACGTCTTGATTGTATATTTTCCTGCGTTCCTTTTCACCCTGTTTTTTATTTATCTCTCCGCTTTCTCCCGATTTATCTATGAAATACTCTGATGTTCTGATGTCATCTTCCGAAAAGAGCATTATACACTCTGACGGGTTGCCGTCACGGCCTGCCCTGCCTGCTTCCTGATAGTAGTTTTCAAGGTTTTTCGGCATGTTATAGTGTATTACATATCTTACATCGGGTTTATCGATTCCCATTCCAAATGCATTGGTTGCAACGATTACAGAGATTTTACCCTGAATGAAATCATCTTGGTTTTCTCTGCGTTCTGTATCTTCAAGCCCTGCGTGATACCGAGCTGCCGGTATCCCCCGCCTTCGGAGCTCGGAGCAGACTCTGTCTGTTGTTTTCCTTGTCGAGCAATAAACAATTCCGCATAGACCGCTGCGCTCCGCTATTAGTTCATAAAACCGCTGTCCTTTATTTTTTGGTTTTTCCACACCGAAATACAGGTTTGGTCTGTCAAACCCAGTTGTGAGTTGTACCGGGTCACTCAGCTTTAAAAGTTTGATAATATCGTTTTTGACGTCTGCTGTTGCAGTCGCAGTAAATGCTCCGATAACAGGGCGTTTATTAAGTTTTTCTGTAAAGTCGGCAATTTTCAAGTAGCTTGGGCGGAAGTCCTGTCCCCATTGCGAAACACAGTGCGCTTCATCTACTGCAATGAGTGAAATCGGAGTTTCTTGTGCAAACCTTAAAAAATCAGCGGTATTCAACCTTTCGGGAGCAACATAAATAATTTTATACAGTCCGATTCCGACTCTTCGCAGCACTTCCTTGTATTGCTTTGAAGTTAGTGATGAGTTTATAAAAGCCACAGGAATATTTCCTTCTCTTAGACCTGCGACCTGATCTTTCATCAACGAGATTAAAGGTGATACAACAATTGTAAAACCCGGTAGCAGTAATGCCGGAATCTGGAAGCAAACCGACTTCCCTGCTCCGGTCGGCATAACGCCGAGCACATCACGTCCCGATAACAGCGTATCGATAACTGTATCCTGTGACGGACGAAATTGTGTATGTCCGAAATATCTTTCAAGTGCTTCATGTTTTGTCATGATTATTACTATATTTACGGCACTATAAATGTCAAATGATGAAGTTTTCACAAAAAACAAACAAAAATGTAGAAAAACCGTATGTTTTAGCAACGAAATCTTTGACAGTTTCTACAGTTTTTGCTAGAATATCTGCACATTCAACAATTTGTATTTTATTTTTTGGAGATTTTTTAATGACAGAACACCTGCATTATTATCCGGATGACGAAAAAATCCTGAGCTTTCGGCCCCGTGTCGTTTTCTCGGGTATTCTTAATGCGGGTGAAGCATGGTCGGGCAAGGTGCACAGCCATAATTTCTGTGAGATAATGTACATCACAAGCGGCACTGCGGTTATTTTTATAGAAAATGAGCAGTACAAAGTGAAAACCGGCGATATAATTATATATAATTCGGGTGTGTTTCACGAGGAAAAAAGCAGTGACAAGGATTTTTCCGTCCTCTTTTTTGCTATTGATAACCTGCATATTCCCGGTCTTTCGGAGGGGTGTATCGTTCCTATTGATGCTAATCCTGTAATTGAAGCGGGCAGTTATGATGATATGCTAAAGGCTATCTTATCACTTATGCTCGATGAACTCACCTTGAAAAAGGCTCATTACAAAGCGATTTCCACAAATATTGCAACAATGTTTTGTTATTATATCCTCAGACTTTACGACGTGAAAATCGAAAATCCGCGCCATGTTGAAATTTGTAACGATGCAATGAAGTATATCGAGGAGAACTATAAATCGGATGTAAGCCTTGATACAATCGCAAGCAGCGTTCATCTTAGCAAGTACCATTTTGTCAGAATTTTTAAGGAAACTCTCGGGATTTCACCGATGAAGTGTCTGCTCCGTGTCAGGCTTGCTGAAGCAAAAAACCTGCTCGGCGGTTCCGATTTATCCATTAAAGACGTAGCCATGGCAGTCGGGTACGAGAATGCCTTAACCTTCAGCCGTGTTTTCAGAAACAGCGAAAATATATCGCCAACAGATTACCGGAAAAATGTACAAGGCTTTTCTTTAAATTAAAACTTTAAAAGCAGTTTGAACAGCTCTTTAGCTTTAAATTAATTGCTTTATTAAGTGCAACAATTTTTACTATATATCACATAATTTGTTTGTGCTATACTTGTCGCACAGTTACACAGATTGGTGGTGAACCGATTATAGTGGATGAGTCCGTAACCGTTGATTATGTACTCGAAATGAATAATATAGAAAAGCGGTTCCAAGGTGTCCATGCGCTTAAAAGTTGCTCCATTAACTTAAAGCGTGCAGAGGTCTTGGCACTTGTCGGTGAAAACGGTGCAGGAAAATCCACAATTATGAAGGTTCTGACCGGTATTTATCAAGCTGATTCGGGCGATATTACTTATTTTGGTGAAAAAGCAATATTCAAATCACCAAGGGATGCTCAAAACGCAGGTATTTCAATTGTCCACCAGGAGCTTAACCTGATGGGGCATCTTACGGTTGCGCAAAATATATTTATCGGCCGTGAATGCAAAGGGTTCTTTTTGGATGAAAAAGGTCTTGAAAAAAGAACAAATGAGCTTTTTAAACGCATGAACATCAGCAGCATAAATCCCCGCTCACGGGTAATGGACTTAACAGTCGGCAAGCAGCAGATTGTAGAGATAGCAAAAGCAATTTCATACGATGCAAAAGTTATAGTTTTCGACGAACCGACCGCAACTCTCACAGATACCGAAACAGATGTTTTATTTAAACTGATCGAAGAGCTTAAGCAAAAAGGCGTTTCAATGATATACATTTCACACAGAATGGATGAAATCAAACGTATCTCCGACCGTGTAACAGTTCTCAGGGACGGCGAGTTTGTCGGCACAAGAGATACCGACAAAGTTGAAATTGATGAAATCATCCAAATGATGATCGGGCGTATAACATATGAGCAGCCTAAGGAATCCAGCCATGTACCCGCTGACGCTCCCGTTGTTTTAAAGGTTGAAGGTCTTTCTTCAAAGGATGTCGAGAATGTTTCATTCGAACTCAGAAAAGGTGAAATCCTCGGATTTGCCGGGTTAATGGGTGCAGGGCGTACAGAAATTGCACGGCTCATTTTCGGTGCCGACAAAAAAACCGGTGGCAATGTATATATAAACGGTGAGCAGATAACCATAAATTCACCGCGTGATGCCGTCAGGTACGGAATCGGTTATTTATCGGAGGACCGCAAACGTTACGGCTGTGTACTCGGAATGAGAGTCGCCGATAATATTGTTCTTGCATCTTTAAAAAACTATGTAAAAGGTTTATTTTTAAACGAAAAGAAAATTACCGAAGATTCATTGGAATACAAAGATAAAATCGATATCAGAACACCAACGGTGAATCAATTGCTAAAAAACCTGTCCGGAGGCAATCAGCAGAAAACCATTATTGCCAAATGGCTGGTAAAGAACTGTGATATACTCATATTCGATGAACCTACTAGAGGAATCGATGTCGGCGCAAAAAGCGAAATATACAAGCTTATGAATGCTCTTGCAAACGAAGGAAAGTCCATTATTATGATTTCTTCCGAGCTTCCTGAGATATTCCGCATGAGTGACCGGATTCTTGTAATGAGTTCGGGAACACAAACAGCAACCTTGCCTATCGAGGAGGCTGACCAGCATACAGTAATGAAATATGCTGTCCAATATTCACATGTAGTGAGTGCTGATGCAGAAATGTAGATAATTAAAATTTATAGCTTATTCCAATTTAAGGAGATGTAGGTTATGCCCGATTTCATTAAAAAGATTCAATTGCAAAAATTACTCGCTTTCGGAGTGTTGGTTTTATTGTACATAACCTTTGCGATTTTCGGGCGAAACTTCTTTTCACCGGATATGGCATTGGTCATTCTCGCATCTGCATATTGGATCGGGTTTCTTGCCATAGGTGTCACATTTGTTATAATTACAGGCGGTATAGACCTGTCACTCGGAACGTCAATGATCTGCTCTGCAATAATAGGCGGCATGTTATTTCGGGATTTCAGTCTTCCGCTTTGGCTTTGTTTAATCATTGTCGTTCTCATAGCAACTGTGATTGGTATAATAAACGGACTTCTTGTTACAAGGCTTAAGCTCCCTCCTTTTATTGCAACACTCGGAATGATGATGGTTACACGCGGTTTCGGTTCAATTATTACAGGCACAACTGCCAAAACTTATCCGAGTCTGCTTGACGAAACTGCATGGTTTGCAAAGGTATTTTTACGTAACGGCAGTTTTCCGACAGGGTTAATTTGGTTAATTGTTTATTTCATAATAGCGCTCATTATTCTTAACAAAACAAAACTCGGACGTTATATTTTCGCAATCGGAAGCAATGAAGAAGCTGTGCGGCTTTCGGGAATTAATGTAGCCAACTGGAAATGTGCGGCTTATGCAATCAGCGGATTTTCTGTTGGTCTCGGTGCTATATTCTTTGCCGCTCTTTCAACAACAATCAATCCCGGAACAGGTAACGGATTTGAACTTGAAGCAATTGCAGGTGTTATAATCGGCGGTACATCCCTTGCCGGAGGTGTCGGGTCGTTATCCGGAACAATGATAGGTGTCTTTATAATGGCAGTACTAAAAACCGGTTTAAGTTCAATGTCACTCCCTGCTCCGTTCCAGCTTTTCTTTACCGGCGTAATTGTACTGTTGGCGGTATGGCTTGATATGTACCGTGTTAAAAAAGCAAATGAAGTCAAGAAAATAAAGGGGTAATTTTGCTCAGACTTGAGCTTTTGACCCTTTAGATAAAAAATCAGTGTGAAAACACGCTTAAAATGAAAAGGAGAAAAATATTCATGAAAAAGTTACTTTGCATCGTACTCGCATTAGCTATGCTGGGAGTATTTGTCGCTGCATGTGACAACGGATCATCAGGCGAAATGTATATCGCTGTTGTTTCCAAGGGCTTCCAACACCAATTCTGGCAAGCAGTTAAACAAGGTTCGGACAAAGCTGCCGAAGACTTTGGAGTAAAAGTTCACTTTGACGGACCCGAAGGTGAAAGCGCAATTGCCGACCAGGTAAACATGTTAAATGCAGAGCTTGCAAAAAACCCGGATGCTATTGCTCTTGCAGCGCTTGATACCTCATCGGTTCTTTCACAACTTGCAGATGCACAAGCAAGAGGAATCCCGGTAATCGGATTTGACTCGGGTGTGCCCGAAGCACCGGCAGGTCAGGTTGCAGCAAACGCTTCAACAAACAATGAAGCAGCAGGAGCAATCGGTGCCGACAATATGTTCCCGGAAATCAAAAGCGCAATTGAAGGCGCAACAGCAGACAATCCTGTTGTTATCGCTATTCTTTCACAAGAGGTAACCAGTGCATCAATTACCGGCAGAACAAAAGGCTTTGCAGAAAAAATGTTTGACCTTGCTTCAGGTGCAAACAGCAGCGTTGCAATTACAGGCGGATATGCAGCAATCAATAAAGGCGATGCCGGTGCTGCAGTAAATATTGAAGTAATCGTCGGTGCAACACCCGAGCTTGATTCTATGATTAATGCAGCAAACACAGCGCTTAACTTACCAAACCTTCAAGGTATATTCATGTCAAACGAAGGTGCGGTTTCCGGTCTTCTTGCAGCACTTAACGCAGGTGCTTCAAACCCCGGAGCATTACTTGTCGGCTTTGACGCAGGTGAAGCTCAAAAAGCAGCTGTCCGCACAGGTTTATTCTTCGGCTCAATCACACAAGACCCCGTATCAATCGGTTACAAAGCTGTTGAGCTCGCTGTTAAAGCAGCAAGAGGCGAACCGGTTTCCGACGTAGATACAGGCGCAAAATGGTATAACGCAGCCAACATGGACCAAGCAGACATCGCTGTTCTGTTGTACGACTAAACCGTCTCACTTCGTGATTCATTATGAGAATCGTCCTTTTTAGGACGATTCTCTATCACAGCAGTATTTAATCGATTAAAGTGCTATTCTGAAAGGACAGAACATTATGCTCAAAGGTATATCCAATCTCATTTCACCTGAGCTGCTAAAGATTCTTATGGAAATGGGGCATGGTGATGAAATAGTTCTCGGAGACGGAAATTTCCCGGCTGCCGCATGTGCCCGCAGGCTTGTTCGGGCAGACGGTCATGCAATACCTGCTTTGCTCGATGCTGTTTTAGAATTATTTCCTCTTGATGAGTATGTTGATAATCCTGTTGCTTTGATGGCAGTTGTTCCCGGGGATAATTCTCCAACTCCCGAGATATGGCAGACATATGAAAAACTTTTAAGTAAACACGGGCAAAAACCAAACCAAATTGAATATATGGACAGATTTGATTTTTATCAGCGGACTAAAAACGCATTCGCCGTTGTTGCCACAGGTGAAAGTGCAATTTACGCAAATATTCTCCTTAAAAAAGGAGTCATTAAATAAATTTTGTTAATTAAGTTAAGAGAGGAAGGGTTTTAACTATGACATATCCGAAAATCGGTATCCGCCCGACTATTGACGGTCGCTGGGGCGGTGTCCGCGAATCCCTTGAAGAGCAGACAATGAATATGGCAAAAGCTGCAGCGAAGCTTATAAGTGATAATCTGCGTTACGCCGACGGCAAACCTGTACAGTGTGTTATTGCCGACAGTACAATAGGAGGCGGAAATGAGGCAGGTGCATGTGCAGAAAAGTTTGCACGTGAGAATGTCATCGGTTCATTAACGGTCACACCATGCTGGTGTTACGGCAGTGAAACAATGGATTTGACACCGGGTACAGTCAAGGCTGTTTGGGGATTTAACGGGACAGAGCGTCCCGGAGCTGTTTATCTTGCGGCAGTTCTTGCTGCTCATGCTCAAAGAGGTCTGCCCGCATTCGGAATATACGGCAAGGATGTTCAGGATGCCGGAGATACTAATGTTCCCGATGATGTTAAAGAAAAAATCCTTCGTTTTGCACGTGCAGCCATTGCTGTCGGGCAAATGAAAAATAAAGCATATGTCGGTATCGGCTCGGTATCAATGGGTATCACAGGTTCATTTCTTGACCCCGATTTTATGCAGAAATATCTCGGTATCCGTGCAGAGTGGGTTGATATGACCGAAATCCTGCGCCGGGTTGATTTAAATATCTACGACCCCGAAGAGTTTGATAAAGCAATTGTCTGGACAAGAGCACATTGCAAGGAAGGTTTTGACCCGAATCCCGAAGATAAACGTTTTTCACCTGCGCAAAAAGCGGAGCAATGGGAGTTTGTAGTTAAAATGACACTCATTTGCCGTGATATTTTACTCGGTAATCCCAAGCTTGCTGCACTTGGTTTCCACGAGGAAGCACTCGGGCGCAACGCAATCGCCGGCGGTTTCCAAGGTCAGCGTATGTGGACGGATTATAAACCAAACGGAGATTTCACCGAGGCAATATTAAATTCTACGTTCAACTGGAACTGCAATAAGCAGCCTACCATTTTTGCAACAGAAAATGACGGGTTAAACGGTGTATCAATGCTGTTTACACATCTGATGGATGGTGCTGCTTCAATATTTGCCGATGTCCGAACTTATTGGAGCCCTGATGCTGTTGAGCGTGTTACCGGCTGGAAGCCCGAGGGTAAAGCATCTGACGGTTTTATTCATCTGATAAACTCGGGAGCTGCAGCACTTGACGGCAGCGGCGGTTCAAAGGACGAAAGCGGTAACAGTACAATGAAACCCTGGTGGGATATGACGGAAAAGGATGCAAAGGCATGCCTGGCAAAAACACAGTGGTGTCCCGGGAATAAAGGATATTTCAGAGGCGGCGGTTTCTCGTCAAAGTTTGAAACCGAGGGTGAAATGCCTGTTACAATGCTTCGTTTAAATCTTATAGACGGTCTTGGTCCGGTTGTGCAAATAGCAGAGGGTTACACAGTCGATTTACCCGAAAAAGTCAACCATACCCTTCTCTACCGTACCGACCCTACATGGCCCTCGACATGGTTTGCACCGATTCTTACGGGTAAGGGTGCATTCACGGATGCTTACAGCGTAATGGCAAATTGGGGTGCTAACCACGGCGCATTCTGTTACGGTCATAAAGGTGCGGATATTATTACTTTATGCGCGATGCTGCGTATCCCTGTTTCAATGCATAACGTTTGCGAAAGCAGAATATTCCGCCCACACGCATGGTCGGCATTCGGCACCGAGGACAAAGAAAACGCCGATTACAGAGCATGTAAAAACTACGGTCCGCTTTACGGTTAAATAGTCTCACTTCGTGAAGCCATAATGCCTGCTACACAGGCGTAGGAGAATCGTCTTTTTTAAGGCGATTCTCTGTAATTTCTCTGTGATTTTCTTGTGATTTCTGCAAAAAAAGCTTGCAATTGGTAGAATTATTTGTTATAGTGCAAAATGCTCTGTTTGTAGAGCAACACACACGGTTATTGATTTTCCGTTGAAGTGCCATGGTTTTCATGGTTGATGTGAAAAGTTGATGTAACCGGAGGAAACAACAAAAATTTGGAGGAAATTAAATGTCAGTAGTATCAATGAAGCAACTCTTGGAAGCAGGTGTGCATTTTGGACACCAAACACGCCGCTGGAACCCGAAAATGGCTCCCTACATTTACATGGAGCGCAATGGAATTTATATTATAGACCTTCAAAAAACCGTCAGAAAACTCGAAGATGCTTATAATTTCATTCGTGAAATAAGCGAAAACGGCGGTTCTTTACTTTTTGTAGGAACAAAAAAACAGGCACAGGATGCCGTTAAAGAAGAAGCCGAAAGAGTCGGTATGTTTTTTGTTAATGCCCGTTGGCTCGGCGGAATGCTGACTAACTTTAAAACAATGCGTATGCGTATTGACCGCCTTGCACAGCTTCGCCAAATGCAGGATGACGGAACATTCGACATTCTTCCTAAAAAAGAAGTAATCAGACTGACCGGTGAGATAAACAGGCTGGAAAAATATCTCGGCGGTGTTAAGGATATGAAAAAACTGCCGGCTGCATTATTTATTGTAGACCCGCGCAAGGAGCATAATGCAATTGCCGAAGCACGTAAGCTTAAAATACCGATTGTTGCAATTGTTGATACAAACTGCGACCCCGATGAAATCGACTATATTATTCCCGGTAATGACGATGCTATCAGAGCTATCCGCCTTATCGCCCAGGCGATGGCAAATGCAGTAATCGAAGGCCGCCAGGGTATGGACTCAGCAGGAGCGGCTCCGTCTCCGTCAGAGGCTTCCGAAGCAGATGCTCCCGTTGCAGTAGAAATCCCGCCTGCTCCCGCAGCCGATGCTGACTTAAAAGCACTTGCCGATAATGTTTCGCCAAAAGCAGATGGGAAACCGGTTGCTAAGGCAGAAGAAAAGCCTGTTGCTGAGAAGCCTGTTGCTGAGAAGCCTGTTGTTGAAAAACCTGCTGCTAAAGCAGAAGAAAAGCCTACTCCTGAGAAACCTGCAGCCAAGGCGGAAGAAAAGCCGACTCCGGAAAAACCTGAAGCCAAAGCAGAAGCTAAACCTGCAGAAGTAAAGGAAGAAAAACCTGCTCCGGAGAAAAAAGCTCCCGCATCAGAGGCTTCTGAGGAAAAAGCCGTTGCAGAAGAAGCTCCGAAAAAAGCTGTAAAGAAAACAACAAAAAAAGCAGATGATACTCCAAGTGAGCCTGCCGAAGATAAAAAAGCAGATGAACCTGTAAAAGCAGCAGCAAAAAAAGCACCGGCGAAAAAAGCTGACGCAACAGCTGATAAAGCTCCGGCAGAAAAACCTGCTAAAAAAGCACCGGCAAAAGCAACAAAAACAGCTGAAGCTTCCGAAGACGAGCCCGCAAAGAAAGCACCGGCAAAAGCAGCAAAAACTGCCGATGCAGCAGATGAAAAACCTGCAAAGAAGCCCGCAGCCAAAAAAACTGCGAAAAAAGCTGAATAAACTCCGCAGAATAATACCGCTTAAAAGTTACAGGAAGGAATTTAAATAGATGTCATTTACAGCTCAACATGTAAAGGAACTTCGTGAAATAACCGGAGTCGGAATGATGGATTGCAAGAAAGCCCTCACGGAAACTGCAGGCAATATGGAAAAAGCAATTGCATATCTTCGTGAGCAAGGTCTTGCCACAGCACAAAAAAAGGCAGGCAGAATAGCCGCCGAAGGCATTGCATATGCAACAGTCATTGATAATATCGGTGTTGTTGTCGAAGTTAACGCAGAGACAGACTTTGTAGCAAAAAACGAAAAGTTTACAGCTTTCGTAGAGGGTGTAGCACAAGCCGTTGTGAAAAACAACCCGGCTGATATTGATGCACTTCTTGCAAGCAAGTACCCCGGTTCGGATAAAACAGTTGCCGAAGAGCAGCAGGAAATGATTCTTGTTATCGGTGAAAATATATCGGTAAGACGTTTTGAACGTTATACCGAAGGCTTAAGCATCCCTTACATCCATTCGGGCGGAAAAATCGGTGTCATTGTCAATCTTGATGTATCCGGTATTTCCGATACGGATGCAATTACTGAGCTTGGCAAAGATATTGCAATGCAAATTGCAGCTATGAGACCTTTATATCTCAACTCTGAGTCCGTGGATGCCGGTGAAATTGAAAAGGAAAAAGAAATTCAATTAAACAAAGCTATTGAAGAGAATAAAGCAAAAAACCTGCCTGAAGATAAAGCACGTCAGATTGCCGAAAACATGGTTAAAGGCAGGATGAATAAGTTTTTTGAAGATATTTGCCTTTTGAATCAGGCATTTGTAAAAGGCGATAAAATTACAGTCGAAAAGCACATACAACAAATCGCAAAAGACCTTGGCGGAGATATAAAAATCAACTCCTTTACACGCTTTGAAAAAGGCGAAGGAATCGAGAAAAAACAAGATGACTTCGCAGCAGAAGTAGCAAGCATGACACAAGCTAATTAATAATTAATAATGCAGAGTTAATAAATAGTGCATTGTTTTAATTTCCGGTAATTTCTTATTTCTGCATTATAATTTCTATTTTAATTTAATGGGGTGCTGCCGGCTGGTGGCTGAGAGGGTGTGAATTGCCGCACCTAACCCTTATTACCGGATGCGGATAATGCCGCCGTCGGGAATAAGCCGAAAAATGCACCTCATTCAACCCGTCGTGTCAACAGATACGACACAAAATGAAAGAGGTGTATTTTAATGGAAAACAGTCTAAAATCACGTGAAAGTGTCCGTGCGCTCACGGAGTCCGCAATTCTTATTGCACTCGGTTATATCTTGAGTTTCCTTGTGCTGTTCCGTATGCCGCAAGGCGGTTCGGTAACACCGTTCTCTATGCTGCCCGTCATGGTTATCGGTATCCGGCACGGGTTAAAATGGGGTCTTGGAAGCGGCTTTGTTTTTGCGTGTCTTCAAATGCTGAGGAATTTCTGGCCTCCTCCTACAGGAACTTTGGAAGGTTATATTGCCGTTATTATGCTTGATTATTTATTGGCATATTCTGTGTTGGGAATGGCGGGATTATTTAAAGGTAAGCAGTACGGATTACTGTTTGCTGTACCGCTTTGCTTACTTTTACGTTTCTTCAGTCACTTTTTATCCGGAGTTATTGTTTGGAATATTTATGCCGGTGACCAACCCGTTTGGTTATACTCACTTGTATATAACGGTTCATTTATGGGGGTTGAGCTTGTAATAACCATGGCAGTCAGCGCACTTTTATGTACTGCAGCACCTGTATTGTTCATTGTTCAAAAATCTCAGAAACCAATCATGCAAGGTGCAGAGGTTAATGGGGGAAATATTGATGTTGAAAGTAAGCCGGATAGCACAGTGGATGATATTAAGCCCGAAAGTACAGTAGAAAATAACAATCCGGAAAACACTGCAGAAGATGATTAACCCAAAAGTTTAACTGAAAACGTTAAAAGTAAACTAAATAGCTATTTGACCTTCAAGATATGATTTTGCTTTTAGAATTCCGATTATTGATTTGGCATCTTTCATTTCATTTGCCATTATTGCTTTAATCAGCTCGTCAAGGTCAACTTCTTCAACGCTGAGCAATTCGTTGTCATCCGGATGTACCTCACCCTGCTCCAAATCGAGTGCGAGATATTGATACAGCCTCTCCATATAAACACCTGCAGATGGATAGATCACACCAAGGTCTATCCATTTTCTTGCAGTATAACCTGTCTCCTCCGACAACTCCCGGACAGCACATTCAAACGGGTCCTCCCCCGGTTCAAGCTTCCCTGCCGGAATTTCCAGCAGCTCTTCTCTGACTGTATAGCGGAATTGGCGAACCATAACCACCTTCTTATCCTCAGTCACAGCAACAATGCAAACACCGCCGGGATGCTCCACCACTTCCCTTCTGGACTGCCTCCCGTTTTGCAGCTCAACAGAATCCATCTTAACATTCACAATCAACCCCTCATACACCGTCTCAGTCGTCAATTGCTTTTCAAAAAACTTCATTTTCAACCTCCTAAATAACCAATTGAGAGAAGCATAACTCCTCTCATGTTAACAAAACTTTGGAGCGGGTAATGTACCCAAAAGCGAACCCTGTTTTCTTACTGCCGTACGGCTTTGCGGTGGTTGTGGTGTTATGACATTTATATTTCTTCATCTTCATTGGTGACTTTCCAATAACCTCTGGTAATCGATTCTATTCTATTTATACGCTCTTGTTTTTTAAGTGTATCAATATCACGGAGAATTGTTCTTTTTGATACTTTCAACTCTTCTGCAAGCCTTTCTGCAGATATAGTGTTATCTTGTAGCATATACTTTATTATTTCGTTTTGCCTTGTGATGATTTTATTATTGGTGACATTATTGGTGACATTGCTCTTTTATTGCGCTTTACCGGTTCCGGCATCATACGAATAATCATCATCAAGCGGTACAATTATGCGGAATATATCACCGCCAAAGCGATTAAGGAAAGAGCATACAGTATCATAAGTGTCAGCTTCAATATTATTGGAACACTGCTTGAACTCGACTGCTATATTTTCGCCTATTTCCAATATCTGCTTTAGTTTTTTAATATTCATATACACCTCCTATCGTTTGTGTTTTTATACTATTATGGAGTCAAGTATATCATTTTATCAGAATTTGTGCATTAAATTCTTTTTGGTTAGTATCTAAACTTTTTATTGATTATAGCATTTATGTGTGTTACAATACAAACAAATAACAGCAAACATTATGTTTGTGACGTAATGTTTGTGGTGGGTGAGATTAATGGATGCTAACAAAAGAGTGATTGACGATATGGTTTATACAGAGTTATTAAAATATATGAAAAACGGCGAAGAAATGAGTGCAAAACAGATTTACTCATTATTTCCGGGCGTAAATAATGCAACATTACGATGGAGACTGCATAAACTGGTGCAATCGGGAAAACTTCAGCGAATTGGACAAGGACAATATGTGTTGTTTGAAATAACAAATAATAATGCAGTAGGATATGACTATTTACAAGATTTATCAAAAAAGGTATATAATATAGCAATCGATTTCGGATATGACTATTATATTACAGGATTAGATTCTCTGGTTGGAGAAATACTGCATATCCCCGAAAAATATCCTGTGTTAATTGTAATTGAGGATTCAGGTATTGATGAATTACAGAATGCTATAAGTGAAAACGGATTATTAGTTTTTACAGAAAAAGATCGTGGTATTTTTGGTAAATCAACAGTTAGAGATAAAATAGATGCTTTTATATTGAAAGGAAAAAACTTTAACTTTTCAAAAGACCATATTGCTCAGAAAGAAAAGGGATTTATTGATCTTTATTACGCAGTTACCCGTTTAGAATATGGAGTATCAGTACAAGAATTATCCCGCATTTATCAAAATTTAATTAGAAATCAATCCATAACACCACTAA
>Ga0123356_10004449_pt1 | contig 14496 bp, 15 predicted proteins | sample TergutEmb28metaG_2_FD_92546 | JGI IMG/M metagenome (GOLD analysis project Ga0123356, IMG submission 92546) | Embiratermes neotenicus P3 segment gut microbial communities from Petit-Saut dam, French Guiana - Emb289 P3 | ecosystem: Host-associated > Arthropoda: Insects > Digestive system > Gut ...
AAATGCGCCTATTCCATAGAAGCTTTTGAAATATGGTATATGTTACATTTCAATTTTTATGATACTGGTTTTTCAAGGACACAATATGAAGAAAAACTAACCGAATTATTAGGAAGAAAATATAATAAAAACGATCAAGATATGTATGACTTGTTATATAAACATCGTAAAACAGCTATAAAAAATGCTAATAAACTTTATTTATTACAGCGTGAACAATCTTTATCAAAACAAAATCCGATAACAACTGTACATTTGTTAGTTGAGCGATTATTACCATAGGTAAAAGCTATGAAAATATTACATTCTCTGCCGGCGGTGAGACTTGAACTCACACATACTTGCGTACGTCAGATTTTGAGTCTGATGCGTCTGCCATTCCGCCACGCCGGCTCTTACACCCCTTCATTATACCTCAACTCCCGCTTTTATGGCAAGACACCGGAATCGCGCATCTTGCTGGCATCGCACACAGCCGCCGCAGCCGCCGCAACCGCACAACCCACGAATCGCCCCCGTATCTTTTGCCTGTATGCGAGTTCTTCTCAAACACCCGGAATCCATACTATAATTAACCATGAAGTCGATAACAAAAGAATTGTGGGTAAATACCAAAAAACCAAGAGAATTTATCAACATTACCGGCGAAGTTGAAGCTTTGTTGAGGGAATCGGGCATCCAGGAAGGATTGTGCCTGGTAAATGCCATGCACATTACTGCCAGTGTCTTTATCAATGACGATGAATCGGGGCTGCATCATGATTTTGATGTGTGGCTTGAAAAACTCGCTCCCCATGAGCCGGTGTCATCGTACCGCCACAACACAGGCGAGATTAATGCGGATGCCCACCTTAAACGGCAAATCATGGGCCGCGAAGTGGTTGTCGCCGTAACCGGCGGAAAACTCCACTTTGGCCCCTGGGAACAAATCTTCTACGGCGAATTTGACGGTCAACGCAAGAAGCGCCTGTTGGTAAAGATTATAGGCGACTGAATCGGGAGTAATTATTATGCATATGGCGGACGCATTGTTATCACCTGTTGTTGGGGTATCAATGTGCGCAGTCAGCGCCGCCGCTATCGCTTATTCTGTAAAAAAAATTAAAGAAGATGAACTGTGCGAAAAAAAGATTCCAGTTATGGGTGTTATGGGCGCATTTGTTTTTGCAGCTCAAATGATCAATTTTTCGATTCCTGCAACAGGTTCAAGCGGGCATATCGGCGGCGGTATTTTACTGGCCGCAATGATTGGCAGTTTTCCCGCTCTTCTTTCAGTGTCAGCAGTGCTTGTTATTCAAAGCCTGTTCTTTGCCGATGGAGGGCTGCTTGCTATCGGATGCAACATTTTTAACCTGGGAGTTATTCCATGCCTGCTTATGTATCCGTTAATTTTTAAACCGATTATAAAAAAATATTATACCTTTGCCGGAATAACATTGGCATCAATAACCGCTGCCGTTGCAGGTTTGCAGCTTGGGTCGTTTGGAGTAGTTATTCAAACGCAGCTTTCGGGCATTACAGAGCTTCCGTTCGCGGCTTTTTTGCTTGTAATGCAGCCCATCCATTTGGCGATTGGCATTGCAGAAGGAATTATTACTGCTGCTATCCTATGCTTTGTGCGCAAAATGCGCCCTGAAATAATGGAAAGCGTTTTTGAAAGAACGGCGATTGCAAGCGGCGTTCCAATAAAAAATATACTTATTATATTCGCAGTTACTGCAATACTTGCCGGCGGCATTCTTTCCCTGTTTGTTTCATCAAATCCTGATGGGCTTGAATGGTCAATCAGTAAGACAGCGGGAGAAACGGAGCTTTCGGCGCATGGTTCTGCAGCGGAGGCAGCGGCTCTAATTCAGGAGGCAACTGCCTTTATGCCGGATTATAACTTTAAAACAGACAAAGAAGGCAGCTTTAAAAATGGAATAACCGCTGCGGGTATTGCCGGAAGCGCGATTGTTTTTTTAATTGCCGCTGCGGCTGCATTTGTAATTTCTGCTGTTAAGAAAAAACGAAAGAAGGTTTCTGACCTGTGAGAGACAAAATACAAGAGCTATATGCGCTTGAACAATTGGCAGGCGGTAATACTTGCATTCACCGGCTTCATCCGGTGTCCAAGTTGTTGGCAACAACAGTTTTTGTTATAACAGTTGTGTCGTTTAACAGATATTCATTTTTGCGTCTGGTTCCGTATATTTTTTACCCAATGCTCATTACAGCCCTTTCGGAAACGCCGTATGCGGTACTGTTAAAAAGGTTTCTAATTCCGCTCCCATTTTGTCTTTTTGCAGGTTTTGCCAATATGTTTTTTGACAGGGCTTGCGCATTTGCGATAGGCAGCATTACGGTTAGTTTTGGCGCAGTTTCCCTTCTTACCATTTTACTCAGGGTATATTTGTGTGTCATGGCAATTTTATTGCTTGTGTCATCAACGCCGCTTTCGCAAATAATAAATTCAATGCGCCTGTTAAAAATACCGCATATTTTTGCCGTAGTATTTGAAATGACATACCGTTATATAAGTGTATTGTTTGAAGAAGCTTATTTAATGTATGTTGCATATACTTTAAGAAGCGCCAATTCAAAAGGAATCCGTATTGGGGATATGGGCAGTTTTGTAGGGCAGCTTTTGATTCGCAGCATTGACAGGGCAGATCGTGTTTATAATGCCATGAAATGCAGAGGGTATGCCCTTAACAGCTTGCCGCAAAGCGGCAGAAAATGGATAATAAGCGATGCGGTTTTTCTTGCTGTTACCTGTGTTTTTTGCGTAATTTGCCGCTTTGTTGATGTAAATATGTTATTAACCATAATATTTGGAGTAATGCCTTAATGCTCAGACTGCAAAACTTAACGGTTATATATCCCGATAAAACAAAAGCGATTGACAATTTAAGTTTTACCCTTGAAAAGCGCGAAAATATTGCATTGGCAGGCGAAAATGGCGCAGGTAAAACATCGCTTTTGCTTGCGATTGCAGGGGTGCTTGAAATTGCAAGCGGCACGATAGAAGTAAACGGCATTCAACTTTCCAGGAAAACAATTAATGAAATTCGAAAACAAATCGGTTTGGTATTTCAAAACCCGGACGATCAGTTATTTATGCCGTTTGTATTTGACGATATTGCTTTTGGCTGCCGTAATTTTGGCATGACGGAAGAACAGGTTGCCGTGCATGTAGAGGAGGTTCTCTCTCAATTAAATATCAGCCATCTTCGTAACCGGTCTTCCTTAAAATTGTCCAGCGGAGAAAAACGCATTGCGGCAATAGCAGCAGTTCTGGCAATGAAACCTTCTGTTTTAATGTTTGATGAACCGACAGCTTTTCTTGATCCCAAAGCAAAACGTACGCTGGTTGAAACATTAAAAAAACTTGAGCACTCAAAAATTATCGCAACTCATGACATGGAATTTGCCGCCGAGGTATGCGATCGTGTTATAATATTAAAGAACGGGCAAATTATGGCAGACGGCGCTTTGTCATTACTGCATAATAAAGAACTTATGCTAAATTACGGATTATAACCAAGTTAGAAACGGAGGATGGAAAGGTGAAAGGTTCAGGTTTTATTTCGATATTATCTTTAAAAATATTTGTTTTTTGTATATTAATGCAATTGTTATTGACCGGTTGTATTGGCGTGTCAAAATCCGTTACTGATAAAAAAACATCGGCAGCAGCAGCGGTGCCGTCTACTTTAAAAATTCTTGACGATTTGGATGCGCAGCAGGAAATTATGCTTATCTTTGCAAAAGCTTATCCTGAAAAAATCAGCGCTGTGGAATTTATTAACGGCGGCTGGGCAATGCAGGTTAATGGCAAACGGTTTTATTTTGCGAACGGCAGGTTTCTGCCGGAAGAATTGCGCGAACAATGGAATAATTATCTCCCCTATGATTTTTATGCCTATCCGTGGATTGGCACAGAAAAGGAAAGACGCGCCGAATTTGAAAACCCTGTCTATTCAGTTGGTTCGCCTTTTTTGTTTGACGCATTGTACCTTTCGCCGACAGAGGACATCAGCTGGGATTTTCAGGAAAAGTATTCTTTTCTGGGTGTAAAAATGCTGATTAATTCGCACATAAAACCTTTACTGGATAAAATAACAGATCGCATACGTACTGCTGCCATAACCGATCCGTCCATCAACGAATGGATAGCCGAACTGCAAACCAGCCCGCCAACCAGCGGCTGGAATTGGCGCGTCATAGCCAGCACAAACCGCCGCAGCAATCACTCTTACGGCACAGCTATGGATCTGCTGCCCAGGGATTTAAAAGGCCGCCTTGCCTATTGGCGGTGGAAAGCAAATGAAACAGTAGACCGTAACGTATATTATATGCCGCCGGAAGAAGTAATCAAAATTTTCGAAGCTTACGGTTTTATTTGGGGCGGCAGATGGGGCTTAGTTGATACCATGCATTTTGAATACAGGCCGGAAATTTTATTATTAAACGGATTTACTGTTGAACGGTAATGAGATGCCGTGAGAGACTTGCGTTTGTTAAAATTTTGGAAATGGCTTAAATTGGAGAAATTGCCGTTTCCAGCGCAACTTCCATCATGCGGGTAAAAGTGCTCTGCCGTTCTTCGGAAGTAGTGCTTTCTCCGGTAATCATGCTGTCGGAAACTGTCAGAATACCGAGTGCTTCGCAGCCGTATTTGGCAGCAAGAGTGTACAGCTCGGCGCATTCCATTTCCAGGGCAAGGCAGCCGAACTTTGCCCAAAGTTTCCATTCTTCCGGATCCTCGGAATAAAACATGTCAGCCGAAACTACAGACCCTACTTTAGGCTGCCAGCTTTTGGAGACGGCGATATCCCAGGCTGTTTTTAGCAAATTAAAAGAAGCAATAGGCGCATAACTCCTGCCCTGAAAACGGATATTATTGGCACTGGAATCGGTGCAGGCAGACATGGCAAGAACCAAATCGCGCAGCTGTACATCTTTGTTTATGGAGCCTGCTGTCCCTATGCGGATTGCCCGTTTTACGCCGTATTCCTGAAACAGCTCATTTACATAAATCGAAATAGAAGGAATACCCATCCCCGTTCCCTGAACCGAGACTCTTTTCCCTTTGTAAGTTCCGGTATATCCAAATGCATTGCGAACGGAAGTGTATTGAACAGCATCTTTCAAAAAATTTTCAGCGACAAACTTGGCCCTTAGGGGATCTCCAGGAAGCAGTATAATTTCAGCTATTTCTCCCTTTTTGGCAGCAATATGAATAGACATGATTTCTCCTTATTTTTTGGTTGATGATCTATAACAATATAAGAATATATGATAAAGTTGTTAATTGTCAATTTATGCACAGACAATAACGTCAAGGAGTTAAACAAAGTGATTGAAAATTTATTCTGGTTTGGCATTGCCGGCGCTGTTATGGCGCTTGGTTTTGCTTTAATTCAAGGCCGCAGGGTGCTCTCTTTTTCCGAGGGTAATGAAACTATGGTTAAAATTGCAGGAGCAATACGCAGAGGCGCCGGGGCTTACCTAAAACGGCAATATACTACCCTTACATGGTTTTTTGGTATTATGTTTTTTATTTTGAGTATGCTTGCATTTCTGCCGGGAATCCTTTTCGGCAAACCAGGGCTTGTTAACCAATATGTCCCGTTTGCATTTGTAATTGGCGGTTTTTTTACCGGGCTTTCAGGGTTTATCGGCATGAAGGTCGCAACCAGAGCCAATTCGCGCACTGCAAACGCGGCAAAAGAAGGCCTGAACAGAGGGCTTCGCGTCGCCTTTTCATCGGGAACTGTAATGGGCTTTACGGTTGCCGGCCTTGGGCTTCTTGACGTTGCGGCATGGTATCTAATTTTGGTGCATGTTTTCCATGCGCAAACGGCTGAAATTGCGCAAACGATGATCTGCTTTGGCATGGGCGTAGCTTCCATGGCAATGTTTGCGCGGGTTGGCGGCGGAATCTTCACCAAAGCAGCCGATGTAGGCGCGGATCTTGTCGGAAAAGTCGAAGCTGGCATCCCGGAAGACGACCCAAGAAATCCGGCAGTTATTGCGGATAATGTCGGCGACAATGTCGGCGATGTAGCCGGAATGGGCGCGGATTTGTACGAGTCCTATACAAATGCAATTGTCGCAACTTTCGCGCTTGGCTTTGCCGCCGGATACGAATCCGCCGGTTTGCTTTTGCCAATCCTTATGGCAGTGGTCGGAATTATCACTTCCATTATTGGCACTTTCTTTGTACGGACAAAAGAAAAAGCAACCCAGAAAAATCTTTTACGTTCATTGCATTTAGGCACATGGCTCGCCGGCGGCCTTTCGGCTGTTATAGCTTTGCCCCTGACTTTTTATGTTACCAGGCTGGAAGGCGGAGTGATGATGAATAATGCATGGGGCATTTACGGCTCAATAATAATTGGAATTGCCTGCGGGGTTATAATCGGCTTTTTTACTGAATATTACACATCGGATCATTACAAGCCCACTCGTGAACTTGCAGAGTCAAGCGTAACAGGCACCGCAACGCTTATGATTGGCGGCATTTCTCTGGGGATGAAGTCCACAGCAGGGCCCATTTTAACCATAGCAATATCTGTAATATCATGTTTCCTTATCTGCGACGGAAATACAGACTTTTATACCGGGCTTTACGGTATTGGAATTGCCGCTGTAGGAATGCTTGCCACTCTTGGCATTACCCTTGCGACCGACGCTTTCGGCCCTGTTGCGGACAATGCGGGCGGCATCGCCGAAATGTCAAAACTGCCCAAGGAAGTCCGCGAACGCACAGACGCTCTTGATGCGCTTGGAAACACCACAGCGGCCACAGGAAAAGGCTTTGCAATCGGCTCTACTGCATTCACAGCCCTGGCGCTTCTTGTCTCTTACAAAAATGTGGCGGAAAAAGCGATGCAGGAAGCAGGCAAGCTTGCCAAAGGGGAAATGCTGGACTTGAATGTCATCACGAACCCGACAGTTTTGATTGGGCTTTTCTTCGGCGCAACGCTTGCATTTTTGTTCGCGGCGCTTACAATGTCCGCCGTTCATCGCGCAGCCCAAAATGTCGTTAAAGAGGTACGCCGCCAGTTCAGGGAAATAGCAGGTTTAATGGAGGGTACAGCATCTCCCGACTACGAAAAATGCGTAGACCTTTGCACCCGGGGCGCACAAAGGGAAATGATAGCGCCGTCTCTTCTTGCGATTGTATCGCCTGTTGCCATCGGCCTTGTTTTTGGCCCTGTTGGCGTTATCGGGCTTCTGACAGGCGTTATTGTTACAGGTTTTGCAATGGCAGTTTTTATGCTAACTGCAGGCGGCGCATGGGACAATGCTAAAAAGCATATTGAAGGCGGAAAATTCGGCGGAAAAGGCAGCGACAGCCATAAAGCCGCCGTTACAGGCGATACTGTCGGGGACCCGTTAAAAGATACCACAGGCCCGTCTTTCAATATTTTGATTACCCTTGCGGCTACTGTCGCAATTGTCTTTGTAGGGGTAACTGTAACGTTTTCGTTAATGTAATCAAACAGGCAGGCATTTGGCGAGAATTTTCGTAATTTAGCCAGGTTTTACGAGAAAACCAGGAGCCTGTCGGGCTTGTAGAATTTTGCGGCAAATAACCGCAAAATTCTACTGCCAAAAAATAATTAAATTTTTTGGTATCTACTGCAGTAACTACTTGACAAAGAAGCCGTTTTCTTGTAATTTTTTAGAACTGTGTAAATTCGCAGAGGTGTCCCCAAAAAACCACCTGGCTTTGGGGGTGTGCCCTTATAGCTCAGTTGGCAGAGCACATCCATGGTAAGGATGAGGTCATCAGTTCGATTCTGATTGAGGGCTGGAAAGATCCCTGCGGGTTTTTCCTTTGAGTTTTTTTTGAGAAAAACTCCATACCTTGATTGGTAAAAACGGGGTTTTTCCCCTATTCAGAGAGGTTTATTATGGCAAGCAAAAAGCAAGTAGTGGAATTAATAGCCATGCAATGCAGCGAGTGTAAAAGGCGTAATTATACTACCAGTAAAAACAGGCGTAATCTCCAGGAAAAGCTGGAGTTTAAAAAATATTGTCCCTTTGAGCGGAAGCATACAGTCCACAAAGAGACAAAAATAAAGTAAAGGATCAAAGGCGTATAGCTCAGTTGGTAGAGCGGCGGTCTCCAAAACCGCAGGTCGTGGGTTCGAAGCCTACTGCGCCTGTAAGCGGAAGTTGTTCCGCTAAAAAATGAAGTTTGTGCGGCAAAAGTAAGTATTGAAGAGGGTACTACATGAAGAAAATTGTTCAGTTTATCAAAGAATCTTACGCAGAACTCAGAAAAGTTATTTGGCCGAGTAAAGATGATGCAATAAGTTCGGTAAAAGTCGTCATTGTTTCTACCATTATCATAGCAGCGATACTGGGGCTCATCGACGTATTATTGCTTTTTGGTGTTAAGGCTATATTTTAGAGGATTGTAAGGAAGAAAATGGCAACTGGTTGGTATGTCCTGCACACTTATTCAGGATACGAAAACAAAATAGAAAAGACTATCCGCATGATGACCGAAAACGGGGAACTGGATAAGGAAGTTATCCGGGATGTGAAAGTTCCTTCAGAAGAAGTGGTCGAAGTTAAAGATGGTAAAAAACGCACGCAAAACAGAAAATTTTTGCCAGGTTATATTCTGGTAGAGATGGATTTGCCCGATGCTGATATGGGATGGAAATTGCCCTGTACTAAAATAAAAAAGATTCAAGGGGTTACGGGTTTTGTCGGCACTCCGGCAGATCGTAAACCTCAGCCGCTGTCCGGCGATGAAGCCCGCGCCATTTTGCAAAAATCTGGTGAAATTAAAGGGGAGAGGACAGTTCGTGCAAGGCAGTCTTTTACTGCCGGCGAGCAGGTTAAAATTATTGACGGGCCGTTTGAGTCTTTTGTTGGAACTATTGAAGAAGTCAATGCGGAGAAAAACAAACTTAAGGTAATGGTAGGTATTTTTGGCAGAAATGCGCCTGTAGAAGTAGATCTTCTGCAGGTCGAAAAAATTTAAAAGTGGAAGCCTGGCTGTTTAATCCGGTTCAATTTTGCCGTATGAATGTATGGTTCTAATTGCCGGTTATGTGGTCAGGCGTTAGCCCGGTTTGCCGCCGGGCACACCACAAAGGAGTAATAAATGGCAAAAAAGAAAGTTACAGCGTACGTAAAGCTGCAATGCCCTGCAGGCAAAGCCACTCCGGCTCCGCCCGTTGGGCCTGCGCTTGGCCCTCATGGGGTTAGCGCGCCGCAGTTCGTACAGCAGTTTAACGATCGGACAAAGAGTATGGAACCGGGGCTCATCATTCCGGTAATTATCACGGTTTATGCGGATAAATCATTCACTTTTATCCTAAAAACCCCGCCGGCTTCTGTATTAATTAAGAAGTCCATGGGGCTGGAAAAAGGATCAAAAGAACCCCACAAAACCAAGGTTGGTAAAATTTCCAGGGCAAAACTGGAAGAAATTGCCAAAACAAAAATGGCGGATCTTTCAGCTAACGATCTTGATGCTGCTGTTAAGATTATTGCCGGCACGGCCCGGTCCATGGGTGTTGAGGTGGAAAAATGAAACGCGGAAAAAAATATAAAGAAAGCGCCAAAAAATACAATGCCGACAACGCTTATGAGCTAAACGAAGGTTTAACTCTTGTTAAGACCATGGCTTATGCAAAGTTTGATGAGACAGTGGATCTTTCTGTCAAATTGAATTTGAAAAAAAGCCAGTCTGTGCGCGATACAGTGGTTCTTCCAAATCAGTTCCGGGGCGAGAAAAAAGTTCTTGTTTTCTGTAAGCCGGAAAAAGAAAAAGAAGCTCAGGAAGCAGGCGCTGCATTTGTCGGCGCTGACGATCTTATCGAAAAAGTTAAAGGCGGCTGGACAGACTTTGATGTAGCCGTGGCAACTCCCGATATGATGAAAGATGTCGGTAAACTTGGTATGGTTCTGGGGCGGAAAGGGTTAATGCCCAATCCAAAAACAGGAACCGTTACATTCGATCTTAAAGGCACACTGGCAGAACTTAGAAAAGGCCGTGTAGAGTTCAGGGCCGATAAAACAGGTGTTGTGCATCTTGCGGTTGGCAAAGTTTCCATGGAGCCGCAGCAGATTGCGGAAAATGTTAAAGTTGTAGTAACCGAAATTAGGCGCAAACGTCCGGTTGATGTAAAAGGCGAGTTTATCCAATCCGTTTCTGTTGCTTCAACTATGGGGCCTGGTGTTTGGGTTGCCGTTCGGGATCAGGAGTAGGAGGAATTATGGCAATAATAGCGAAAAGAGTACAGGAAAACAAAGTAAAAGCCATTGGGGCGTTAAAAGAAACTCTTGGCAATACAAAAGATTTTATCTTTACCGATTACCGCGGTCTTACGGTGGAACAGATTACTAATCTTAGAAAGCAGCTTCGTACCAAAGAAGTGGAATACAAAGTAGTAAAAAACAATTTTGCCAGGATTGCTTTTGAGCAGCTTTCCATGCCGGATGTGTCAAATTATCTTGTTGGGCCTACTGCTGTGGCAATTACGCCGAAGGATACGAACGAGGTTGCAAAGATACTCTATGATTTTGCAAAAGAAGTTCCTGCTTTGCATGTAAAAGGCGCACTGGTCGGCGATACAATTTTTGATGCCGCCCAAACCGAAGCTTTTTCAAAGCTGCCAGGCAGGCTGGAACTTATTTCCATGCTTATGTCGGTTATGAATGGCCCGGCGCGCAATCTTGCCGCTGCTCTTAACGATGTCCCGGCCAGGATTGTGCGTACGGTCAAGGCCGTTGCCGACAAAGCCAAATAGTGTGCAAAACCATCAGGCTTCGGATGCTGCCGTTCCTGTTGGTTCTTTTGATAGTAGAAAGATTCGGCATATTGTTCGTTGAATTAAGTGCCGGACGCAAGACATTAGTTTAAGGAGAAGATAATATGGCAGCCACAAAAGAAGAAATTTTAGAAGCAATCGCATCTATGACAGTTCTGGAGGTATCGGAACTTGTAAAAATGATGGAAGAGAAATTTGGCGTTTCTGCTGCCGCCCCTGTCGCTATAGCGGCTGTTGGCGCTGGCGGAGCTGCTGCAGCTCCTGCTGCGGAAGAGAAAACGGAATTTAACGTTATTCTTAAAGCTTATGACGAATCCAAGAAAATTGCAGTTATTAAAGAAGTCCGCCAGGTTACTGGTTTGGGCCTTAAAGAAGCAAAAGATTTGGTTGAAGGAGTGCCGAAGCCGCTTAAAGAAGGAATTTCCAAGGAAGAATCCGAAAAGATTAAGGAAGTTATCACCGCTGCTGGTGGTACTATTGAAATTCAATAAGGATTTTTCTTTCTATAATGGAGGCCGTATGGCTTCCATTATGGAAATGCAATTTATTTTCTCGAATATTCGTAGGGAATTGCGGCGGTTAGAGTTAGAAACTTTAACTGCCTTAAGTAAGTATAGGGCAGCTTCTAAAAACTTCAGTTTTTAGAAGTTTTGGTTCGTAAAAGGGCAATAAAGAAAACAGGAAGGGGAGATTGATGACGAAAGTTAAAATCAACGAAACACGTAAATATATTGGCAAGGATATTCATGATGTGATGGATTTGCCGGATCTTATTGATGTTCAGCTTAGTTCCTACGAACGTTTTTTACAAAGAGAAAAAATAAGAAAAACCGAAAAGCCTTTGGAGCAAGGGCTCCAGGATGTTTTTAAATCATCATTCCCCATAGAAAGCCCAAATGGAGATATGGTTCTTGAGTATGAATATTATACTTTCGATGAAGATAATGTTAAGTTAACAGAACTTGAATGTAAGCAAAAAGGCATTACTTATGCAGTTCCGCTTAAAGCGCGGATAAATCTGGTTTTTCAGCAAACCGGCGAAATTCGCCAGAAAGACATTTACATGGGCGATATTCCAATCATGACAGAGCGGGGCACATTTATCATTAACGGAGCGGAAAGAGTTGTTGTTTCTCAGATACACAGGTCTCCCGGCGTAATTTTTAGTCATGAAAAGGGAATTTATTCATCGCGGATTATTCCTTACCGCGGCAGCTGGCTTGAATTTGAAATCGATCAAAAACGTGAATTAATTTATGCAAAGATAGACAGGAAAAAACGCATACTTGGAACAATTTTTCTTCGCGCTCTTGGTTTTTCCGACAGGGAAGAAATAATCAACGCCTTCTATAAGACAGAGCAGCTTGACATTAAGGAAGACAGGGAAACCAAAGAAAAAATTTCCGGCAAAGTGCTTGCTCAGGCAATTTGGATTAAAGATGAAGGTGCAGAAGGGGGCAAAAGGCCTCTTTACAGAGCAGGCGAGAAACTCCATCCCCACAATGTCGAAGAACTTTTGACAAACGATATTAAGTCTATTAAATATATCGATTTTGCCGCAGAAGGTTCCCTGAATTCGCCAATGCTTCTTAATTGTTTTGAACGTGAAGATATTAAATTTGTTAAGGAAGACCAAGGCCAGGCAGAGCCGCAAAAAGATGAGGCTTTAATGGCAGTTTATTCCATACTTATGCCTGGAGAGTCTGTTACTGTAGATCAGGCTGAAAAAGATTTGCTTGGAATGTTTTTTACAAGCCGCCGCTACGATCTTGGCAAGGTTGGTCGTTACAAGTTAAACAAGAAGTTCGATCTTAAACCTCCTCTGGAAGAATTCACCCTTACAAAGCAGGATGTAATAGCCACGATGAAGCACCTTATAAAGGTATATGTGGGGGATGAATATATCGACGATATTGATCATCTGGGAAACAGGCGCGTGCGTTCTGTCGGCGAGTTGATGGCAAATCAGATGAAAACAGCTTTTAGCCGCATGGAGCGAATTGCCAAAGAAAGAATGAGCTTGAAAGAAACGGACACGATTAAACCTCAGGAATTGATTTCGATAAAGCCGATTGTTGCTGCAATCAAGGAATTCTTTGGTTCCAGCCAGCTTTCCCAGTTTATGGATCAGGTAAATCCGCTTGCGGAACTTACGCACAAGCGGCGCCTTAATGCTCTTGGCCCCGGCGGGCTTTCCCGCGACAGGGCGGGCTTTGAAGTGCGCGATGTGCATTACACGCATTATGGCAGAATGTGCCCCATCGAAACGCCCGAAGGCCCGAATATCGGGTTGATTGTTTCTTTGGCAAATTATACCCGCATTAACGAATACGGTTTTCTGGAGACCCCTTACCGCAAAGTAAACAAGGGTATCGCTTCCAGAGACATTGAGTATCTTTCCGCCATGGACGAAGATCGCTATTATATCGCTCAGGCTTCGGCAAGAGTTAACAACGACGGCTCTTTCGCCGACGACCAGATTTCCTGCCGCCGCCAGGGCGATTATACAACCCGTGCGCCGGAAGATATTCAATACATGGACGTGTCGCCGAAACAAATTATTTCGGTGTCCGCTTCGCTTATTCCGTTTCTTGAACATGACGACGCTAACCGCGCTCTGATGGGTTCCAATATGCAGCGGCAGGCAGTTCCGCTGGTTTTCCCGGAAGCTCCCAGGGTTGGAACCGGAATGGAAGAAAAATGCGCTTACGATTCCGGGGTGCTTGTCAAAGCGCGGCGGAACGGCACTGTTCTTCGCGTAACGTCTCAGGAAGTAGTTATAAAGCCGGAAAAAACAGGAGCGGCAAAACCGTGTTCTCAGGTAACTGTTGATGAAAGCGGCAACGATGTTTATAAACTGGTTAAATTCCAAAGAACAAACCAGGATACCTGTTATAATCAGCGCCCCATTGTGCAGCCTAACGATAAAATTGTCCAGGGCCAGGTTATTGCGGACGGCCCTGCTACGCAAAACGGAGAGCTTGCGCTTGGCCGCAATATCCTTGTAGGCTTTATGCCCTGGAATGGTTACAATTATGAAGATTCAATCCTTATCTCCGAACGGGTAGTAAAGGATGATATGTTTACTTCTATTCATATTAAGGAATTCATTGTAGAGATAAGAGAAACAAAACTTGGTCCTGAAAAAATAACCCGCGATATTCCCAATACATCCGAAAAAAGCCTTGATAATCTGGACGGCGAAGGAATTATCCGCGTGGGAGCCAAGGTTCGTTCCGGCGATATTCTTGTCGGCAAGGTAACGCCGAAAAGCGAAACCGAGACAACTCCCGAATTCAAACTGTTAAATTCAATCTTTGGCGAAAAAGCCAAAGAAGTGCGGGATACTTCTCTTAAGGTTCCGCACGGCATTGAGGGAACAATTATTGACATTCAGCGGCTCAAAAGGACAGAGCATGACAGCCTTAGCCCTGGAGTTGATGAAGTAGTAAAGGTTTTAATTGCCACGAAGAGAAAGCTTCGCGAAGGGGACAAGATGGCTGGGCGGCATGGCAACAAAGGCGTTGTGGCGCGCATTCTTCCGGAAGAGGATATGCCCTATCTGGAAGACGGGACTCCGCTGGATTTATGCCTGACGCCGCTTGGCGTTCCATCCCGTATGAATATTGGACAGCTACTTGAAACAGAACTTGGCTGGGCCGGTTCAACACTGGACGAATGGTATTCGGTACCGGTGTTCCAGTCTCCG
>Ga0123356_10004450_pt1 | contig 14493 bp, 9 predicted proteins | sample TergutEmb28metaG_2_FD_92546 | JGI IMG/M metagenome (GOLD analysis project Ga0123356, IMG submission 92546) | Embiratermes neotenicus P3 segment gut microbial communities from Petit-Saut dam, French Guiana - Emb289 P3 | ecosystem: Host-associated > Arthropoda: Insects > Digestive system > Gut ...
CGTTGAACTTAGTTACCAGTGGTATAGTAACACAAGTAACAGTATTACCGGCGGTACAATCATAACTGACGCTACAAATGCAAGTTATTCAATACCAATGACACATCCTGAAGGGACATATTACTATTTTTGCGAAGTCAGCGCAGCTAATGCATTATCTGTTCAAACCAATGTAGTGAGAGTTGATGTAATTTCTTCAATAACTCCTATAGAAATGGTTCAAGTACCTGGAGGCAGCTTTGAATTGGGCAGGAATTTAGGAACCGGAGGCGGCAGTGATGTAACTCCAGTATCAACAGTAAACATAAGCGGTTTTTATATGGGTAAATATCAGGTAACACAGGAACAATATTTAGCAGTAATGGGAACAAATCCCAGTTATTTCCATGGAGGCAGCGGCAGAGAACCTGCGGCAGGAGAAGTACAGGGAAGGCGTCCTGTAGAGACAGTGAGCTGGTATGAGGCTATAGTATTCTGCAATAGATTAAGTATAATGGAAGGGTTAACTCCTGCATATATTATATCCGGCAGTACAAATCCCAATGACTGGGGAACAGTACCAACAACATGGAATGCGACATGGAATGCTGTCCAGATAGTATCTGGTTCAACCGGATATCGATTACCAACTGAGGCACAATGGGAATACGCAGCAAAAGGAGGTAATGGCTCACCTGGCAACTTTACATATTCTGGCAGTAATGATCCTGATCCTGATACTGTAGCATGGTATTCAACAAACAGTGGAAGCAGAACCCATGAGGTAGGTAAGAAAGCTCCTAATAGTTTAGGTTTATATGACATGAGCGGAAATGTATGGGAATGGTGCTGGGACTGGTGGGGTAATTATACAAGTACAACTAAGACAGATCCTACAGGCGCGCCCTCTGGGACTATCCGCGTGTTACGCGGCGGGAGCCGGAACAATTCGGCGGAGTACGTCCGTTCCGTCATCCGCTACTACGACGTCCCGTACTACCGGCACAGCATTTACGGGTTCCGGGTTTCCTTGCCCTAGTTTAATGGCTCATGTCAGGTAACATGTTAAGCGAGATGCCTGAGTCGAAGCGACTGGAGGAGCTGCGAACCGGAGGTTCGCAGTCGAAGGCATCGAGCAAGACGCATATACTGTTTGTATGTAGAAGATTTTTGTTGTTAGCGGAAAGATAACCAAAAATTCCCCGCCGTAGGCGGGCGAAAATAAATTTAACCCAAGGCAGCATATTAACCGTTCCATGTGTACAGCGGCTGGGCTGCCTGCGGGGCTGCGCACTGGGAAAACATTTTTGCCGCTCCTCGCGGAGGAGACTCAGAGCTATTATATTTTTTTTAGTTTTTCGTATTATTCAAAATTATTTATAAATGTCTGAGGCTCTGTAGCGAATTCTTAGCAAAGTTTTCCCAGTGCGCAGCCCCGCAGGCAGCCCAGCCGTTGTACGGAGAGCGGTTAATTTATATTTTCACTTAATAGACACATACACTAAATCCCTGATATACTAACCCCATGAAACAATGTCCCTGCGGAAACCCCCGCGACTATTCCTCCTGCTGTGAACCATACATAACCGGTAAAGCCAAACCCCCAACCGCCGAAGCTCTCATGCGCAGCCGATACTCTGCCTATGTAAAACACGAAATAGATTATATTATTAATACCTGCGTAAATCGAGGCGATAAAGACATTGATTATAAATCGACCCGTGAATGGAGTGAAAAGTCAAAATGGCTTGGTCTTAAAATTATCTCGGCAGAAAAAGGCGGTTTAACTGATACCGAAGGAACAGTAGAGTTCGAGGCGACTTATGAAAAAGACGGCCTTAAGGATGTACATCACGAAATAGGTAAATTTAAAAAAGAAAAAGACGAATGGCTTTATGTAGAGGGACATATTTCCCAGCGCACAATTACACGTTCATCGCCGAAAACCGGCCGCAACGAACCATGTCCCTGCGGCAGCGGTAAAAAATTCAAACATTGCTGTTCACGTTAATTGCTATTTTTCGCGCACCAATTCAAAGCATTATTTAATAAACGTTGGAATTGAGGATTTAACCAGACAGATAATAAATGTCCGGGTGTAAGGACGCATATAGGCCCTTTCCCTTGTGTTCGTACATATCCCGCTGGATAGATTGCCGCCTGAGTGTTAAAGTATGGTTCCGATTCGTATTTACTTTCTTCTCCCTGCGGCGGAGAGTATGAAGCGAGCAGTACATCAGCGTCCGGGGATGTTATTGTAATACGGTAATGTTCATCAACCTCACAGAACATTCCTACGCTTTCTGTTACCGGGTGCGGTTTTACAGGCTGGACTGTAACAGGACAATTATTGGGATGTCCAATAAAATCACAGCCGATTAACTTATCTAGTGTTTTTGTATTTTCCCCATTAACAAGCGCACTGTGAACAGCCAATAACCCGCCGCCGCTTTCTACATAATCCACAAACGCTTTCTGGATCATTTCTGTTTTCCATGGCTGCTTGTCAGTTTGCGAAACTTCATCCATCTTACAAATCAAAATAACAGGATAATCCCTCAGTTTATCCGCAGAAAAATCATCTGCGTTTTTAATAATATCAAATTGAAACCCGTTCTTTTCAAGCGGAACAATTCCGTCAATAATAACCTGCCCAGGATGATAATAATCATCACAAATCAATAATACCTTCATAATATACACTCCTTTTATTTAGTGACTAATAACTCCACACTAGTCACTAGTCACTAAACATTATACACTATCAACATGTTAGATTATAAATTTATTGTTGAAAACAAAACAGCGGTTATGGCGAATGTTGCTGACCGTTTTATGAAGGCAGATGTCGAAGCGGTTTCCCATCTTTACGCTAAGAGAACAGAAAAAACTACAAGTCTCCAGTCTATGCAGCAGAAGCGTAATGCCAACGCGGATGCCATGAAGGGCAAGCTAACTCAGGAAGACAGAAATATCCTTATCGAAGAAGGAAAAAAATTAAAAGAAGAAATCGCTCTGGCGGAAAATGAATTATCAGCTATTGAAGCAGAACTATTAACCGAAGCGCGGAAGATTCCCAATATGGCGCATCCGGACGCTCCGGTAGGCCGGGAAGATAAAGATAACCTCGAAGTAAAAAAATCCGGGCAGCCTCCAAAGTTTGACTTTGAGCCAGCGGATCATGTAAAGCTTGGCCAAGACCTCGATATAATCGACTTTGATTCCGCTACAAAGGTGTCAGGCACCAAATTCTACTATTTAAAAAATGAGGGAGTTTATCTTGAACTTGGTCTTGTTCGTTATGCGCTGGATATTCTGCAGAAGAAAGGTTTTACTCCGTTTATTACACCCGATATTGCCCGGGAAGAAATTCTGGAAGGAATAGGATTTAACCCAAGGGGAGCGGAGTCCAATGTTTATACTTTGGAAGGTGAAGATTCATGTCTCGTAGGAACAGCGGAAATTACTCTGGGCGGTTATTATTCCAATACAATTCTTCCAAGAGAAAAACTTCCCTTGCGTATGGCGGGGCTTTCTCATTGTTTCAGGCGGGAAGCAGGCGCGGCGGGTCAGTTTTCCAAAGGGTTATATCGCGTACATCAATTTACAAAACTGGAAATGTTTGTTTTTTGTCTGCCTGAGGAATCCGATCGTTTCCATGAAGAACTGCGTTTAATAGAAGAAGAAATTTTTGAAGGGCTTAACATTCCATTCCGTGTAGTAGATACTTGTACAGGCGACTTGGGCGCTCCCGCTTACCGCAAATGGGATTTAGAAGCCTGGATGCCCGGCCGTAATGGCGGCGAATATGGAGAAGTTACATCAACCTCCAACTGCACAGATTACCAGGCGCGCCGTTTAAATATCAGGTTTAAGGATTCGGACGGTAAAAATAAATTTGTCCATATGCTTAACGGAACAGCGATTGCTGTTTCCCGCGCAATTATCGCTATTTTGGAAAACTTCCAGCAGGCAGACGGTACTGTCCGCATTCCAAGAGCTCTTGTTCCCTATTGCGGATTCGACGTGATAAAAAAGAAGTAGGTTTTTTAAAACGACGAACCATCACAAACTTTCACTTAGAAATCAAACAACAGGTTCGTGGTTAAAATTCTTCATCCCCTTTCCTTCAATGCCAATTTAGCCACCGCTCTAACCGCGCGGGCGGATGCTTCGCTGATACGGCAGCGTTCTGCCATTTCAGATATATCTGCGGCGGCGATATTAGCGATTGATTCATAAGCTTTCATAATAGCCGCCGCGCGTTTGGGGCCAATACCTTCCACAGATTCCAATGTCGGGAAAAATAAATCTTTAGAACGAAGCCGCTGGTTAAAATTAGTGGCGAAACGATGACATTCATCACGGACATGTTGTAAAACTTTTAACGCTTCCGATTGCCGCGGTAAAACCAGAGGTTCCTTTGCTTTAGGCAGCCATATTTCCTCCTCGCGTTTAGCAAGACCGATAATATCGCAATCTATACCCAGATCGTCTAACACACCTTTCGCGGCATTTACCTGACCAATGCCGCCGTCAATAAGAATTAAATCGGGAAGTTCTTTTCCTTCCCGGATTAATCGTGAATAGCGGCGTTTAACAACTTCACGCATAGCGGCAAAGTCATCTACTATTCCAATAACTGTACGCAATTTAAAGTAACGGTAATTTTTACGATCCGGTATTCCGTTTTTAAAAGATATAAGGGAGGCGACAGGATGTTTTCCGTCAAGCTGCGCAATATCAAAACCTTCAATCCGTTCCGGCCTTGTATCTAAATTAAAAACACGTTTAAGTTCATCCAATGCAGGCCCCGCACCTCTTTCCTTTAATCGTTTACGCAAATCCTCTGCCGCATTAAACCTCGCCATCGCTAAAATAGCCCCATGATGCTTCTCCTCCGCCGCCAACAACTCCGGCACATACCCAAACCTCTCTTTAAACCAATTAAAAACTAAATCAAGGTTTTTCTCGCAGAGACGCGGAGACGCAGAGGACGCGGAGGAAGAATTTGAGATTGATATATTCTTCTCCTCTTTTCTTCCCTCTGCGCTCTCTGCGTCTCCGCGTCTCCGCGAGAGTAAATCCGAATTATCCTCTCCTCTTTCTCCGTGTAACTCCGTGTCCTCCGTGGTAATACTTCTTATAAAACTTTGAAGGTAAATTTTCGCTGGGGGAGGGCGTGTTGAATCATAGTACGATGTAATAAACAACTCCAAAGATTCCCATTCATCCGCAGCGGAACGGGTGCGGAAAAGTTCCCGTCCTGTCATCTTTCCGCCGCGAATGGAAAAAACTGTAAATGTAGCAAGTACGCCTTCGGCAGCCCAGGCGATGTAATCCCTGTCTTCCGGGTTAAAATCTTCTACAGAACTGTCTTCGCCTGCCAGATTCTCTATTGCCTTAATTGTATTTCTGATTTGTGCGGCTTGTTCAAATTGCAAAGCTCTCGCGGTATCATGCATCTTGGCTGTAAGGTCGATGATAAGCGAGTCTGTCTCTCCGGATAAAAGTTTTTGTACCCGCTGTACATGAAGCGCGTAATCATCAATATTAATTTTTCCGCAGCAGGGAGCCATACAGCGTCCGATATGATAATACATACATGGCCCGTTTTTTCTGATTGTCTTACACTTGCGCAGAGGAAATAGTTTATCAATAAGTTCCATCATCGCGTTTACCGCCTGCGAATCCGGGAATGGTCCATAGTAAAAGCTTTTGTCCTGAATTATCCTGCGTGTTCGGAATACGCGCGGAAAATCCTCATAAGTTACGCGAATAACAGGATACGATTTACCGTCTTTTAAGCTGATATTGTACTTGGGAGAATGTTGCTTAATTAATGTATTTTCCAATAGCAGTGCGTCATATTCACTGGATACAATAATGGTTTCAAAGGAAAAAACACGGCGCATCAGTGTAGCGGTTTTTATATCTTTTTCGCCGTAGAAATATGATTTAATCCGGTTTTTTAGGGATTTTGCCTTGCCTATATAGATGATCTGCCCATCGGCATCCTTCATTATATAAACACCGGGTTCGGAAGGAGTATCTAACGCGGCACTCCTTAATTTTTCTGTATTTTCTGAATTTATCTGATTATCCATATTGATTTATGCCGATGATCGTAATAGAAAACTATGAAAAAAGTATTAATTTTCATGCACTTAGTATACATTTTCCTGGTAATTTCTGGTAGTGTTTTTGCGGTTGGAGAAAGAACCATTTCCCTGGGCGGAGGAGCTACCTGGAGGATTGCAGAAAGCAGAACCAGTATTACCGAAGTCAGAGCGATAAGACCTCATCCTGTATTGATCCTTTCATCTACGGCAGCAACATCAGTCTCTGGTTATACAGCGGCGACCGGGGTATTAGGTAATTTTACTCCCATGACAGAATCTGCTCTTGATATGTCTGTTTCTTTTGACGAAAGAGAAAGCGGCCTTTACAGGGATAATATAGGTCATTACAGGTTAACTGTTCCGCCTGGCATTGAAACAGCGGATCGCGCCTCTGCCCGGGTTGGTACCGGTGCGGCGATTTTCGGCAGGTCTGGCGCCGAAGCGAGTCCTGGTCCCATTGTAATACAACCGCAAAGCCGTAATGCTCTTTTTTCTCAGGGAAACAGGATCAGGGATTTTACCATAGAGTTTTGGCTGTATCCGCAGAATCTGGAAAACGGTGAACAGGTTTTTTCCTGGGTTTCATCAAAACCGCTTAATGGAACCTTTGTTAATCAACGGATAACATGTACTGCTTCAAGAAACAGAATGTCGTGGTCATTTAGTAATTTCTTTACTTCGATAAACGGCAATACCCATATCAATTTAAATTTTACGGGAAATACTCCGGTGGTTCCAAAAACATGGAGTCATCATCTTATTCGCTTTGACGCAACCACAGGACTTCTTGAATATCTTGTAGATAGCCGCAGTGAAATGATTGTATACGCTACATTATCAGGTCGGGAAAATAGTGAGGTTTATACGCCGGTTATCGGCAATAATGGTTCATTTTTATTGGGTGAGCGTTTTGTCGGAATGATTGATGAGTTTAAGGTCCACAACGCGTACGCTGGCCGTACTTCAATTCAAAGGTATTCTTCAACTGGCGGCAGAATTGAAACAAGGGCTATAGACCTTGGGGAAAATTCCAGCGGTGTTATTAAGGTAAATGTTTCCGGCGGAAGGACAAGTATCAGGGGAACTGCCGTAAGGAATGAATTCCGCGAAAACGGCAGGTTCCGGTTTCCCGATGATTCTGAAATGAATTTTTTTATCCGCGCCAGCGAAAATCCCTATCTTTTAAATAATAGACCATGGGTTAACTTTGTTCCCGGAGTGGATGTAACAGGTGTCAGAGGGCGTTATGTGCAAATAGCTGTGGATTTTTATCCGTCCGCCGACGGCGAGACAAGCCCTTATCTTGATGAAATACGTATTGTTTATATGCCGGGGGAACCTCCCTTACCGCCGCGAAATGTTACAGCTGTCGCTTTTGACGGGGGAGTTACGCTTCGCTGGAGACATAGTCCTGCCGCTAATACCGCGGGATACCTTGTTTATTACAGTTCTGTCCGGGGAGAGTTGTTTGGGAACGACGCAACGTTGGGATCTTCACCGATTGACGCCGGGTTTACCAACAGTTTGCGTATTAACGGGTTAAGGAATGGTACGCTTTATTATTTCAGAGTCGCAGCTTATGATCGTATAACAGGAGAAATAACCTATAATATAGGCGAGTTTTCCGCTGAAGTTACCGCTCGTCCTCTGGCTGGGTTAATGCCATGAGATTGTATTTTTTTAAAGGATGTTATATAATTTTAGTATGCTAACAGCGCGCTTTTGGGGGGTACGTGGTTCTATCCCATGTCCAGGTCCTGATACAGTAGTTTATGGGGGAAACACATCCTGTCTTGAAATAAGAGCGGATGAAAGGCTTTTAATTATTGATCTTGGTTCCGGGGTGCGTCCTTTAGGCAATTTCCTTATAGAAAATGATTTAAAAAAATACGGAAAAATAAACGCCGATATTTTACTTACACATACTCACTGGGATCATATAATGGGTTTTCCGGTATTCGCTCCGATTTATACACCCGGTACTGAGTTGCGCATAACGGCTCCTGTAATTAATGAAAATGACGATATCAAATCAATTATAGAGAATCAGCTTTCATACCAGTATTGGCCTGTAAGAGCCGAAGAATTACCTGCGAGTATTAAGTATAGTCAGATAAAAGAAACAACGCTGGATCTAGGAGGAGGCCTGGTTATAACCAGTAAACTCCTTAACCACGCTAATTCATGTATGGGTTACCGGATTTGTTATAAAGGCAATTCCATTGTCACAATTTATGATCATGAGCCATTCCACAGCCTATATACAGTTTCTCCTGAAGACGCTGGTTATAATAAAGAAGAAGCAAGGAAAGCCGGGATAACAGCTGCAGAAGAGAATGAAAAAATAAGGCAATTTATAAAAGGCGCGGACATTGTAATACATGACGCTCAATATTCACAGGTTGAATATCTAAGTCATATTGGCTGGGGTCACTGTTCATACGAACATACAGTAGAAGCCGCCACAGGCATTGATGTAAAAAAACTGGTGCTTTTCCATCATGACCCATCCCACACAGACAAATTTCTGAAACAAGTAGGCAAAAAATACTCCAAAAATAAAAAACCCAAAATCATAATCGCCAAAGAAGGCCTTGTTCTAAACAGCGACTAAAAAAAGTTTATTGAGTATTTTTCGGCTAATGTGCGCATTTCCTGCAGGGTTTTTTCATTCACTGGTATTTGTGTGTTTATTCGCTGGGACATTAGTTCCGCTTCTTTTTCTCCGTGGGTGTAAATGCGGTTGTGGCCTTCGGCTTTTCTGCTGTCGCGGATTTCCTGCAAGAACTTTGACAAACCTGTTTTTATGGAAGCTTTATCGCCGAAGATGCCGTAATCAATTGCCATGAAATAATGACAGATGCCGGTATGATCTGGTTTTCTGTTAACATAATTTGATGTAAGTCCGCCGGAAATTACCGCAGAAAAAACATCGACAATAATGCTTAACCCATATCCCTTGTGTCCGCCGTGAAGTGTTCCCAAACCTCCAAGCGGAGCGATGCCGCCGCCTGCTTTAGCGATTATATTATCAATTATAATAGCGGCGTCATTACAAGGGTTGCCGTTGGCGTCCAGCCCCCAATTGTCAGGTAACGGTTGATCGTTTTTTCTGTATACTTCAAGTTTTCCGCGCGGGACAACTGTTGTTGATATATCATAGGAAAAGGTATAAGGTTCGGCGGGCATTGCCAGAGCCATTGCATTTGTTCCTGTCATTGCCTGGGATCCACAAGTAGGAACACAAATAGCTTCAGTATTTGTCATGCTAACACCGATTAGATCATGTTCCGCTGCCATTTCTGTATAGTAACTGGCTATACCATAATGATTTGAATTACGCACTGTTATCATGCCGCAGCCGGATGTCTTAGCTTTTTCTATAGCAAGCTTCATTGCTTCTACGCCGACAATTTGTCCCATTCTCTTGTTCGCGTCCAGGCAGGCGGAGATACCTGTTTCGTGTACAATTTCTGTTTTCGCTTTTACATCAACCTGTCCCGACATTATTTCTTCGTTATACCGTACAAGCCTATGAATCCCATGAGACTCAATCCCGTAAAGGTCCGCTCTTAACAAAACATCACTGATTATTTTACTTTCATCAACCGAAAAACCATAAGCCCCAAAAAGCCTTTCACAAAAATTCCTCGCCTTCTCAGTATCAATAAACATAACCCCTCCCAGAATTATTCACCCACTATTCATTAGTCATTACACACTAGTGTACTGTAACAACTAAAAGATTACAATAAATTATATATAATTTTATCTCGCAGAGGCGCAGGGGCGCAGAGATCGCAGAGATGTAGTTCGAATTTTTATTTTTAATCCTTAGAAATCCCTGTAGTTATCTGAGATTTCTTAGGTTTAAGATATATATTACAAACAATAACTCTGCGATCTCTGCGCCCCTGCGTCTCCGCGAGAGTTGATTTTGTAAAAATTTAGCTGTTACAGAGTACTAGTCACTAAACACACTATCCAATAGCTTTTTTCAGTTCTTCGATTTTATCTGTTTTTTCCCATGGGAATTCCGGTCTGCCAAAATGTCCGTAAGACGCAGTCTTTAGATAAATGGGTTTACGCAGATCAAGAGTTTTGATAATACCGGCGGGAGTAAGGTCAAAAACTTTTGCTACAGCTTTTTCTATTCGGCTTTCATCAACCTTAGCGGTGCCAAATGTATCTACCATAATTGATACTGGGAAAGGTACGCCAATCGCGTAAGCGAGCTGGATTTCGCAGCGGTCTGCGAGTTTTGCGGCGACAATATTTTTGGCGACATATCGCGCGGCGTATGCAGCGGAACGGTCTACCTTTGTTGGATCCTTGCCGGAAAAAGCGCCGCCGCCGTGACGTCCCATGCCGCCATAGGTATCTACAATAATTTTACGGCCTGTAAGTCCAGTATCTCCGAATGGCCCGCCAATTACAAAACGGCCTGTCGGGTTAATAAAGTATTTTGTCTTATTATCCAGCAAACCTGTTGGTTCAAGTACTGGTTTAATTATTTTTTCTATAATAGTAGATTCGATATCCTTATAACTTATATCCGGATCATGCTGATGTGAAACTACAACAGCGTCAATACGAACCGGTTTAAAACCTTCGTATTCAATTGTAACCTGGCTTTTTGAATCAGGGCGCAGCCATTTAATAGTTTTATTCTTGCGAAGCTTAGAAGCGTTAATAAGTATCTTATGCGCGAGCATGATAGGCATAGGCATTAATTCTTTTGTTTCATTACAGGCATAACCAAACATCATTCCCTGATCTCCGGCTCCCTGCTGTCCTTTAAACTTTTTTAGGCCGGTGCCCGATACTCCCTGCGATATATCAGGGGACTGACTATGGATCATGTCAAGGACAGCCATTGAATTAAAGTCCAAGCCGTAATCGGGACTGGTATAACCAATTTCTTTGGCAATATTTCTTACCAAACTATGGAAATCTACGAATGTATTCGTTGTAATTTCTCCGCCGATGAGTACCAATGAAGTAGACGCGAAGGTTTCGCACGCAACCCTGCTAACGGGGTCTTCTTTCAGACATGCGTCAAGAATCGCGTCTGATACCTGATCACATAGCTTGTCGGGATGTCCCTCGCCTACTGATTCAGATGTGAAAAAATAGCGGGACTTGTTTTTAAGTGATGATTTCATATTCTACTCCTTAATACTAGTGTACAGCATCATCAAAGTGTTTTCAATGTACTAAATCATGTTTTCTCTGCGTCTCTGCGAGAGTTAATTTTAAATAGTTTAAACAAAAAAATAGTTTACGATTCTGTATAATGGCACTATAATGAAGGCTAATAGACAGCAAAAGGGTTAAATATAAAGGGGGCAATATGGAAGTACAGGCAGTCAATAAACGATTAATTGGCGTGGTGATTCCGGTGGGAGCGCTGCGGACAAAAAACGGAATAGGGGTAGGTGAGTTTTCCGATCTTGCCGATTTTGCCCTTCTTTGTAAAAAGATGAGAATAGGACTCATTCAAATATTGCCTGTTAATGACACAGGTTTTGAGAGTTCTCCGTATTCCAGCCTGACTGCCTTTGGCCTTCATCCATTGTACCTTAGTATAGAAGGACTTGATGAATTTAAAACAACGGACGATTCCGTTAAAAATCGTATAAAAACAGCAAAAGATAAATTTGACAGCTATAAACGTTTTTCCCATTATAATGTTCTCAAGGAAAAACTGGAAATATGCCAGATTATATATGATACGAATAAAGCGGAGATAACAAAGAGTGCGAAAGACGGTGTTTTATCAACTTGGATCGATAAAAATACCTGGGTAAAGGAATATGCCGTATACAGAAGATTAAAGGAAATTAACGAATTAAAATCCTGGAAGGATTGGAAAGAATACAATAATGTAACCGCGGCTGATATAGAGAAACTATGGAAAGACAATAAACTGCGCGAAGAACATTTATTCTGGGTTTGGCTGCAGCAAGCTTTGGATATTCAATTTTCCAAAGCGTCAAAAGCGGTCGCTGAAATGGGTATTATAATGGAAGGAGATCTTCCAATCTTAATGAATGAAGATAGCTGCGATGTGTGGGCTAACCCCGAATTATTTTTCCAGGATTTATCCGCCGGAGCGCCGCCGGATATGTACTGCCCAGATGGCCAAAATTGGGGATTCCCCACTTACAATTGGGAATCGCATGAAAAAGACAACTTTGCCTGGTGGCGAGGAAGGCTTTCAGTTGCAGAAAAATATTATCAGGCTTACCGTATCGATCATGTTCTGGGTTTTTTCCGTATTTGGGCAAGTTCGCGTAATGATTATTCTTCCGCTCTTGGACGTTATGTGCCATACATACCGGTCACTTCCGGCGATTTAAAAAGACTTGGTTTTGATAAAAGCAGAATACGCTGGGTTTCCCAGCCGCATATTCACACAGGTGAGATTTGGGACGCGCTTAAAAAAAACTGGGGAAGTCTTTTTACCGAAACGGAAATTTCCGCCGCGGCTGAAAAAATATTTTCCAAAGCGCTTGTTCGGGTAAACGAAGAAGAATTATGGCTTTTTAAAAAGAAAATAAAAGGAGAAAAAGACATCGATGCCCTGAATCTTCATCCTGCAATTAGAAATTATCTGTTTAATAAATGGAAAGACAGAGCTTTTATAGAATATCAAAAGGGAAAGTTTTTTCCCGCGTGGTGTTTTAAAACTTCAAAAGCCTATGAAAGTTTTTCACAGGAAGAAAAAGACGCATTGGAAGCTTTAATCGAAAAGCGCCAGAAAAAATCTGAAAAAGCCTGGTCACAATTGGGAATGAAACTTCTTTCTGTACTGGTTGAATCTTCTCCAATGCTTCCATGCGCGGAAGACCTGGGTGTTGTTCCGGCTTGCGTGCCAAAAGTACTGTCTAAGTTAAAGATTCTTGGCCTTCGCGTTGTACGATGGTTCCGTGACTGGTATAAAGACGGGCAGCCGTACATACCATTCGAAGAATACCCTCAATTAAGCGTATGTACTCCGGCAGTTCACGATAGTTCTACTGTGCGTGAATGGTGGGAAAAAGAAGCTGATCAGGGGCAATTTTCCGGGTTTATCGGTGTTCCTTCTTTACCGAAAATTTATAACCCCGGAACAGCTAAAGTAATTCTTTCTAAAGTCGCGTCTGCTCGTTCCCGTTACCGTGTTTTTCAAATACAGGATCTGCTTCATCTTTCCAATAACTGGTATTCGGAAAATCCCGCTGACGAAAGAGTAAATGTACCCGGTACTACAAATGATTTTAACTGGACATACCGGCTTCCGGCTCCAATCAGCGAGATAATAAAAGATAAGGAATTGATTCTTGCTGTTGCGGAGTTAAGCAGGATAAAACCTGTTAAAAAAGCGGAAACCTCCAAAGACCCCGATTAATTTTGGATCAGCTTCTGGCAAAAAAGGTATTCTCAATATTGATTCTTTTTGTTATAATGATTCCGGGAGTAAGGAGGGGGAATGCCAGATCAATATATTTACAGAAGTAATGAGTATATAAAAATTTTGCCGGCATGGGCACAGGAACTTGCAAATAAATACGGTTCAAAAACAGCGAATCTTTACATATTACACGGTAATATCCGGGATTTTCTTCCGCATGAAAATAAAGAAGGTGAATTTACCTTTACAAGAGTACAGGATTATATTTCAGAAATCCTGTTTGGCAACAGGGATATAATCGCCTATTATGACCGTTCAAGCGGAGTTACCTTTTGCGAACCTCACATGGAACAGGATTATCTTACTGCGGCCCCCAAATTCGCGGTAAGTGATGAATTAGACAAGGGTGATTTTACTTCTTATGACCCGGAAAAATGTTTTCCGTTTCTGGAAAAATATTTTCTTTCCAGGATAGCTGAGGATAAACGAGTATTACGCAAAGTTTTTATTATCGATTATGCCGAACATATTGTCCCAGCAGGAGATTTAATACGATTATCTGATACCGACCGCTACTGCATGGTTACATTTAACCGCTGGGCAACTGACCCAAAATTTATTAAAGGTGATATTTCTGTCATTCTGTTAACGGAAAATCTCGCGGATATTTCTTCCCGTCTTACCAGTTCTCCTTCGACAGTAAAGATAAGCGTTCCATTCCCTGATATAAAAATCAGGGAAAGTTTTTTGCGTTCTAAAGAAAAAGAAGAAAAACTTATGCTTGCCCGCGGTCTTACACCGGAAAAACTTGCCGCCATTACATCCGGCCTTAATCTTATGAACCTGAACCGTCTAGCCGCTGAAAGTTATGAGAAGGATGAACCATTATCGCTGGAATTTATGCGGCAGAAGAAAAAAGAAATAATCGAAAACGAAGCCGCGGGTCTTTTGGAGTTTATGGAAACTACTTATGATCTGTCCCATGTATCTGGGCAC
>Ga0123356_10004451_pt1 | contig 14489 bp, 15 predicted proteins | sample TergutEmb28metaG_2_FD_92546 | JGI IMG/M metagenome (GOLD analysis project Ga0123356, IMG submission 92546) | Embiratermes neotenicus P3 segment gut microbial communities from Petit-Saut dam, French Guiana - Emb289 P3 | ecosystem: Host-associated > Arthropoda: Insects > Digestive system > Gut ...
AGGAACCTAATAATTTTTATATCAATTGTGGTGGCGATTGCGTCAGCGGCAGTGGTGGTACTCTTGGGAAGTATTGTGACGGGGCAAAATATTAGATTGTCGGGCCAAGATAGGGAGATGAAGTGCCGTTCAGAGGGCTCAGCGGATTGCTCGGGATATGGGACAGCGATTATGAGAACAGCAAGCTTAAATGAGTATTTGACAATACAAGATCAGATGGATAAGATTCAGACTATAAATAATAATAAGTTGTTGTTGTCTAGAGTATTTGGTGTGCTTACAGTGATACTACCAGCGTATGAGGCGGGCGATGATGATGAGGTGAGGATATCTGAGTTGACGATAAGCTTGCCGAATGCGACACTGAGTTTTGATGCGCAGGGCGAATCGAAGAATAATATTAATTATAGGGCGTTAGAGGTGTTTAAGAATATCGTGACGTTGTCTTATTATGATTATGGTCGCTATATGCGTTATGATGCGGAACTAGGCGATTTTGTTGAGATACCGACTACTTGCATAGATGAGTCACCGGAGGCAACAGAGGATGGGATAATTTATGGAATTTATCATAAAGGGGCGCCAGGATGCGAGACATCGGTACTACTGAGGGAGCAACAAGAAGGTGAAGAGGAGGGGGCTGGAGGGTCAGGAGGTGGTGAGATGCAAGTGGTAGATGTGAAAATTAGGCGAGTTTATAATACGCTTGCCGAGAAAGAAGAGTACCTAAGTGCGGAGAACGAAGCGGATGGTGGGCGATATTACTTCGAGAGTGAATGTGCGGCTTATGGAGAGGACGGCAGATTCGATGAAGTAGAGACGAGAGCAGCGTGTCAATTATCTGATGTTGCGCCGATGATTCGTGATTCTTCACAGGCTAGAGATATAGATGGAAATTTGGTGCTAAGGTTTTCTGCGACCGTGGTGCTAAATAAGGAAGTATTTAGGTTTGCAAATAAACATATGCTAGTGGTCGGACCAACGAGGCAGAACGTGACGGATAGTTACACGCAGATTAGTGGTATGTTTGTGGAGAGACCGAGGGATTGTAGTCCGGATGATGAGCAATGTTTACAGGAGGTACCAAATGGCGGCTAAGGAAGTAGCAATTCAGAAAAGAGCACAAATTGACAAGGCCACGCAAACTATGTTGATAGCGGTAGGTTTGGCGTCGATTGTGTTGGGTTGTGCGGCCGTATTGTCGGTTTACTTTGTAAAATGGATTATGTTTAATGCTAAAGTGATGGGTGAGAAAAATGCAATAATTGAGGACTACAGGACAATACAAGGGAATGTAGAAAATCTGGTTAATAGTGTGAATGCGTTATCTGATAATGAGAATCTAGAAATTATGGCAAGGGGGCGCGAGAATCGTTGTACTACTTTTGAGGGTGATTTGGTTGATACTACGAATAATATAGAATTAGCTAGAATATGTTCGGCGTTGCGCGTAATACCGGACGCTTTGCCGTCAACGCTTAACCCTGAGGCGACGTATGCAAGCTTGAATAAGTTATTCCTAGAGACGCAGGATGAAAACGGCGAGCCGGTAGAGCCGGAAGCGATTGGATCGGGAAATAGTAATATGGCAGGAATGGCTTTGTCGCCTGGTTTATACGTGATACCGGTGGGGCTTATGATTGAGAATACGGCCAACACGACAAGGGCAGTGTTGAGCACTATTGAGCGCTCGATCCGGAATTTCGACATTCAGACGGCGTCAATTGCGTGGCGGAGTAGTGACCCGAATAATTCGGAGAAGGACATAATTGAGTTGAGGGGGAATTCGTATGCGTACTATTCGGATCCTGTGGCGGCGGAAATGAAGTCATGCGTGATTCGTGCTAGCGAGGAGACTAGAGCGGGGCAGAGGATATGTGGCGCACCCGGTATTAGTGATGGCGGGCCTGGAGCCGGAACGGGGGTAAGGTAATGAAAGGTTCGAGTTTAGCGACAGTTGTATTAATTGCGATTATTTCTACGGTAGCGGCGGCATTCGTGGTGAATGCGTTGCTAGGTGATCCGAACGATGAGTCGGTGACGGTAAATTATATGGATGTGATTTCTTCCAGTGTGACGCAGCCAGATACAGAGGTGTTTAATAATCAGGCAGTTAATCCGACGGTTGAAGTGTATGTGGGTAGGTGTAGGGTTGGCGAAGTGTGGGATGGGGACAGACAAGTTTGTGTTGATGCTGGTGGTGAGGGGGAATTGCCCGACGACGAACCGAGGGAATAGTCGTGGCGTCTATATCCAGGGCGACACAGGAAGAGATCGCAGCTTTGCTAGTGAGCGAGGGTTTGGCGGATGCTAAGGCTGTAAAAACGGTTAGTGATGAGACTAGAAAGACGGGCCAGTCGATCCTGACTGTGCTCACAGCGAAGGATTTTGTTGATGATGCAACGGTGCAACATGTGACAGCAACTATTTTAGGGGTGCCGTTTGTAAATTTGGATAGCGTAAAAATTCCGCAGGAGACTCTGCTGAGGCTGCCGCAAGAGGTGGCGGAGCGTACGATGGCTGTGCCGGTTGGCGAAGTGGGTGGACAACTATTAATTGCAATGCTGGATGTCACGGACATTCAGAAAACGGACTATTTGTCTACGTTAGTGCAGAAGCCAATTCGGGCGATGGTGGCATCGACGGCGGGCATTGAGCATGTGCTCACTCAGTATAAGGCGGATTTCAAAGATGTAGACAGGGCCGTTAGGGCGGCAGATGAAGAAGTTGCAAAAAAAGAATCTACGGGTGATGTAAAGACGATTACGCAAGATTCGCCGATCAGTAAGGCATTGACGACGATTTTGGAGTTTGCGGCCAAGTCGAAGGCGAGCGATATTCATATTGAGCCGCTGGAGAATTCGTTGGTTATAAGGTGCAGGATTGATGGCGTGCTCCGGCAAGTAATGGAGTTGCAAAAAACGATTGAGCCGGCGTTGGTGAGCCGAATTAAGATTTTGGCTAATTTGAAGATTGACGAGCACCGGATACCACAGGACGGACAGTTTACGGTATTGGTAGGGGACAAGGAAATCGATTTGCGTATCGCGATTTCGCCAGTGGTGTGGGGCGAGCAAGTGGTGATTCGTTTGCTTGACAAAACTGGTACGGCCTTGGAAGTAGAGAAGATGGGTATGACAGGGCGGGCGCTTAAGGCGGTACTGGATGGGATTAGTAAGCCGAACGGAATGATTTTGACATCGGGACCGACTGGGTCAGGAAAGTCGACGACTTTGTATGCTTTGGTGAAAAGGATAAAAGATGAGTCGATAAATATTGTGACATTAGAGGATCCGGTGGAGTATAAGATAGACGGCGTGAATCAGATTCAGGTGAATGTGGATGCGGGGCTGACATTTGCAAGTGGCCTAAGGTCGATTTTGCGTCAAGATCCGGATGTGGTGATGGTGGGGGAGATTCGTGATGCGGAAACGGCGAATTTGGCGGTACAGGCATCGCTGACGGGACACTTGGTGTTTTCGACTTTGCACACGAACAGCGCGGCGGGAATTTTGCCGCGTCTTTTGGATATGGGAATTGAACCGTTTTTGATTGCGTCTACCTTGAATACAGTGATTGGGCAGAGGTTGGTGAGAAGGGTGGCAGAAAAGCGAGAAGCTTACCAGTCGTCTGAGATCGAAACAAAAGAAATTAAGCAGATACTAGGTTCAGTGTTACCGCAAAGTAGTGAAGATGTGGCGACGGTCAGTGAAGACCTGGGTTATCCAGGGTTACCGCTTGCTACAGCGAAAGATTTTACATTAGTGAAAGGATTCGATACGCCTGATACGCCGGGTGGGTACGTGGGGCGAGCAGGGTTGTATGAGGCGATAGAGGTGGATGAGGATATTCAGAAGTTGGTGGTGGCGCGGGCGACGGCAGGGGATATAATGCGGGTGGCAAGGATGAAGGGGGTGATTACGATGCGACAGGACGGCATATTGAAATCGCTTTCGGGAATTACGACTATCAGTGAAGTGAATCGAGTAGCAAGCGATTTAGCGTAAAGCGATGGTGCTATTTGATGGCGCAAGCCATGCCAGGTATTTGGTCTTGGATCTGGGTTTTGGCTTCGGAGATGGGTATGGTTTGTTTGGTGCCAGCGACAAGATGAATGTTAGATATTAGATCGCGTGAAACCTTGATGTCAACAATAAGCGAACTGCCTTCGGTGTAAAATTGCATGTCCATATCGAAATCTCGTTTACCAGTGAGTTGTTTCGAGATCTCTTTTCTGAACTCGTTTTCTGCTAATCTGAGGTTTTCTTGAGCTTGGCTGGGACTAGCAAAATTAACTTTAAATTTGTAGTCCATGGTATTTACGGAACCGTTGGCATAGTGGAAGTTCATGTTTATGGAATAATATTGATCCGATAAGGTACAGGCGAGGGTTTCGCGTTGGGCGAAAAAGCCAAAGATGCTGAGGAGGACGGGAGTGCCGATGATGATTGCTAACGTTGCGACGGCTGCCACGATGCGTTTTTTGGGAGAAAGACGGGGCTTATTTGGAGTGGCTGCGGCGTCAGGTAAAGGCTCGGCGAAAGCGGGGGTAGATCCAGTAGGGCTTGATTCGTTTGGAACAACGGAGGCTGGCGGAATGGGTGAGGTAGGAGAGACATAGGGATTGTCTATGGGGTCGTAACTGGAGAGATCAGGCATGGCAGGTTTTGGTTCTGGTGGTGACGGTTTGGGTTCTGGTGGAAGTTCAGATTCTGACTTCGATGAAAGCTCGCGTTCTAGTGATGGTAGATCCGGAAGTGGCGTTTCGGATGGCAATTCGGGTTCGTCTGGGGACGTGGGCGGGGTGGTACTGATCGGTTTTAGGTCCATTGATTACTTTCTGTTATTGCTTATGTATAGCTGAATGCATTGTATCATATTTGGAGCGTCACTTGGAATAAATTTGTTGCTTATCGTATTTTGCTTGTGCTATAATTTTGGCAAGTGTGGGCCTAAAGGAGGTGTTTGAATGCAAAATAAAAACATGAATGCTAAATTTATTTTTGTTACGGGGGGCGTGATTTCTGGGGTGGGAAAAGGGATTATGGCGGCGAGTATGGGTGCAGTACTCAAGGCGAAAGGGCTGAAGGTGTCGATCCAGAAGTGCGACCCGTATTTTAATGTGGATGCTGGTATGATAGATCCAAGAGAACATGGGGAGTGTTTTGTGCTGGCGGATGGAGCGAAGACTGATTTGGATTTGGGGCATTATGAGCGGTTTTTGGATGAGGAATTGACTGGAGACTGCACTTTGACGTCTGGGAAGTTGTATAAAAAGTTGATTGACGATGAGCGAGCGGGGAAGTTTGGTGGGAGGACGGTGCAGTTGGTGCCGCATGTGACTGGATTGATCCAGCAGACTTTCATGGATAATGCAAAAAATTTTAATAGTGATGTGCATATTGTGGAGATTGGTGGGACGGTTGGGGACCTGGAAGGCTCGCATTACTTGGAAGCGATACGAGAGTTTGCGCTGAAGGCTGGGCGAGAAAATTGCTTTTATGTGCACGTGGTGTTCGTACCGTATTTGTCGATGGGTAAAGAGTTTAAGACGAAACCAGCGCAGAACGCAATGCGTGACTTGCGTGAGGTGGGGATAATTCCGGATATGGTGGTAGCGAGAGTAGATATGGAGAGGCCGCCGGGAACGGACGTGATAGCGCAGAAACTGGCGACTTTTTGTGGGATAGGCGAGGACAGTGTGATAGTGATGCCAAATGCGCAGAGCGTGTACGAGATACCCTTGAATGCAGTGAAGGGAGGTATGCTGAAGCCACTGGACGGGTTCGTGAGCCGCGGTGAGCCGGATATGAGGGATTGGGAAAGGTTGGTGGAGCGGATACGGCGAAAGCCGTCGAAAGTGGTGAAGGTGGGCATAATGGGGGGATATGTAGAAAACCCAGATGCTTATTTGTCGGTAGTGGAGGCTTTGCGAGCGGCGGGGTGGGCCAATGAGGTTGGTGTTGAAATTGCGTGGTTAAGTGCAAATGGTAGTTTACATGGGATTGATGGCGTAGTGGTGGCGGATGGAACGTGGGCAGGAGAAGGCGGAATGCCAAGTTTGATATTAGAGGGGAAGGGACACCCGGAATTCAGAAGTCGGCCGATGCGACCACATCCATTGTTTGATGCGTTTGTGAAAAGTTTGAAGTAGCGTATGATTAGAGGTAATGGAAGAGATTAGAAGACAGCTTGAGGCGGTGGTGCGGGATTTATTTGGAGTGGATGCTGACGTGGTGCTGACGTCGGTGCCGGAAGGAGTGGAAGGGGACTGGGCGTGCAATGTGGCGATGAGGTTGGCGGGGCAGGTGAAGAAGAGCCCACGAGAGATTGCAGATGAAATTGTCGGGGCGCTGCGGGAGGAAAGTGGGGTGAGCTTTGTGGTGGCGGGGGGAGGATTTATAAATATAACGGTGTCTGGGGAGAGGATGTTTGGGGAGCTTTCGAGAGAGTGGTCGGAGGGGTATGGAGAAAGCGATGGTGGGGCGGGGAAGTTGGCTGTGGTGGAGTTTCCGTCGCCAAATGTGGCCAAGCCGTATTCGGTGGGGCATTTGAGGCCGGGTAATCAGGGGTGGGCGGTGAAGAAGTTGCTAGAGATGACGGGTTGGCGAGTGGTAACAGACAGTCATTTGGGGGATACGGGTACGCCGTTTGGGGTTTGGGTAGCAGGATTTGGGCGCATGGAACAAGAGCGACCGTTGACGGTGTATGAGTTGGGGGAGATGTATATAGAAATGAAGAAGCTCTTGAGAGAAGAGGCGGAGCGTGGAGAGCGCGAGTTGGCGGATCAGGTGCAGGGGTGGTTGTTGAAGCTGGAAAATGGCGACGAAGAAGCGGTGAGGTTGTCGGAGATGTTTAATGGGATTTCACTGAAGCATATTCATGAGGTGATGGGGCGACTGAGGATCAGTACGGATTATGAGCTGGGCGAGAGATTTTTCTTTGAGCAGGGGAAAGAGCTGGTTGCGAAGTATTTGGAGAAGGGCGTATTCAGAAAGAACAAAGATGGGAGTGTGATTTGTGAGTTGGATGGATTTGAGGTGCCGATTTTGATGCTGAAAAGTAATGGGGCGGCGCTGTATGCGACGACGGATCTAGCTACGCTGGCGTACCGGGTGACAGAGTGGGCTCCGGATAAGATTGTGCATTGTGTTGGTCAGGAGCAAAAATTTTATTTCGAACAGTTGTTTGCGATGGCTGGGAAGATTGCGCGTGAGGATGATGACGAGGTGGCGCGGGGTATGGGGAAGATTGAGTTTGTGCATTTGTGGTTTGGGATGATTGATCAGATGACGGATGGCAAGCGCGAGAAAATGTCGAGTCGCAAGGGGGTGGTGCTGATGGAGGAGCTTTTGGACAGGGCCGAGGAGACGGCGCGGGAGTTGACGGCGGGGCGGGAAGTGAGCGACGAGGACGTGAAAAGAATAGCGCTGGGGGCGATTAAGTTTACGGATTTTGCGGCAGACAAGAAAACGGGAATTTTGTTTGACTGGGAGAAGATTTTTGCGCTTTCGGGGTATTCGGGGCCGTTTTGCCAATATGCGGCAGTGAGGGTAAATAGAATTATTGCGCTGAATGCGGATTTTGAGTTGGTGGATTATGGTGGATATGATTTTGAAGATGAAAAGAGTTTGATAAAGTTGTTGTTGGAGTATCCGGCGGTGGTGAAAATGGCAGCGGAGAGGCTGGAGGCGCACAGAGTGGCGAATTATGTGTTTCGGCTGGCGCAAGAGTTTAATCGTTACTATGAGGCGGTGCCGGTGGGGAAGGCGGAGCCAAGGGAGAAGTCGGCGCGACTTTTGGTGATGCGAAAGGTGGCACAGGTGATGGGGTCGGGTTTGGATTTGTTAGGGATTGAAGTGCCGGAAAGGATGTGAGATGGAAAAGAAAGGCGAGGAGAAAAAGGTGGGGGTGGGTAAAATAAAAGAGAAAGGAAGGGCGGAGGCGCAGGGTTTTTGGGAGTTTATACGAGGGCAGGGAGTGATTGGGTTTGCGGTGGGTTTGGTAATTGGTACGGCAGCTTCGGGGCTGGTGAACTCGTTGATCAACAATGTAGTGATGCCGCCGCTGGGATTTTTGCTGGGTTCAAGTGATGGATTGAAAGGTTTATCCTTGGATATGGGAGCGACAGCGTCGGGGGAGCATGCAATATTGCATTATGGGATGTTCTTGTCGGATTTGTTTAACTTTTTGGTGATTGCGTTGGTGGTGTACTTAGTGATTAGGTGGCTGAAAGTGGAGATGAAGCGCAAATGAGCAAAAAGGCGGTTTTGTTGTGGATGGATTTGGAGATGACGGGGTTGTCGCCGACTCAGGATAGGATTTTGGAAGTGGGGGTGATAGCGACGGATTGGGAGTTGAATGAGCTGGCGACTTATGAGGCGGCGGTGAGGTGCTCGCGGATGTTGATGCGGCGGCGAATGAGGGGGAAGTTTTGGGAGAAAAATGCCGAGGTGAGGAGAGAGTTGATGGCGGGGAGTGCGAAAGGCTTAAAGTCGGCGCAGGTGGAGGATGAGCTGGTTAATTTTGTGCGAGAGAACTTTGGCAAGAAGGTGTATCTGGCGGGGAATTCGATTCATCAGGACCGGAAATTTATCGAGAAATGGTGGCCGAAATTGGATAAATTGTTACATTATAGGATGCTGGACGTGAGTGCGTGGAAGGTGTATTTTGAGGGGGCGAAGGGAAAGAAGTTTGATAAGCCGGAGGGGCATCGGGCGGTGGAGGATATAAGAGGGAGCATAGAGGAGCTGAAGTGGTATCTGAAGATGAAATCTTAGAGTTGGCGCAAGGATTGGGGGAGGGTATGAGCGAAGAGGAGTTGACGGAGGACGATGGTCAGGGTCGGAAGGTGCTGCGGGTATTTAAGCGAGAGGGGCGGATATTTTTGGTGGTTTGGGAAGATTCAGATCCGCTGAGATTAGAGGTGAAATGTGATGAAAAGTTGGGCAAGTTGTTGCGGGAAGGGTACGAAAGCGTGCTGGACTCCAAAACGTTAGGAAAAAGCGGGATAGAGGTGATCTGTAGCGGTCAGTTGGGCCGTGACGAAGTGATGGACTTGGTGAGATTTAGTTGGAATTATTGCTGAGCTCGACAAAGCGAGCGTGGAGGATTTGGAGATCGTTAACGGACTTGTCGATGATGGCTCGGGCGTTGTCGGGAGGGTTTCGTTCGAGGATTTCGGATCCGATGGCGATGAGGAGAGAGATTTGAAGGGTGGTAGAATGGGCGAAAGTGCGATCGAGGAGGCCGTTGAGTTTGGCATTTTGGAGGCTGGCTTTGTAATCGGCGAGGATATCGGTTTCAGAGGTGGCGACATATTCACTGATGTTAGCAGGATCAACATTGAGTTCGGGGAGGAGGTTTGCGAAGTTTTGGTAGGTGACGGTGAGGGAACTTTTGAGGGTGCCGGATGCAGCGCGGAGGTTGGATGATTTGAGATCTCTGGCATAGGTGGCGATGGGGCCGTTATCGGCAGAGAGGTTTTGGAGGCGGAGATAAAAACTTTCATAGAGAGCAGTGGTTCTGGAGCTGGAGCCGCTCAAGACTGCGCCTAGAATGACGATGAGGACGAGAGCAGCGGCAGCGCCAATGAGGATCTTGATTATGGTGGGGGAGAGAAGACTGTTGTCGTTTTGAGACTTAGCGGATTTGGCGGCGGATTCAGTGGAGATTTTGTTGAGATATTCGAGGTTGTCCATACATTACATATTAACATATTTTTAACATGAGAAGTTTTCGCAAGAGGATCAACTTGTGCAAAAAATGCATAGGTTGATCGTGTAAACTATTTACAAGTTTCACATAGTAATGTATTCTGATTGAAAAGGAGGAACATGGATAAACTAGTGGTGTATGAGGGGAGTGGCAAGAGGGTGGGGATGCCTTATGATGCTAAAGGAGAAACGATTTGGGCTAGTCAGGCGCAGATGGCGGAGATTTTTGGAGTAACGCCACAGAGCATAACGATACACTTAAAGAAGATTTTCGAGAGCAGAGAACTGGATGAAGGACGAACTTGTAAAGAAACTTTACAAGTTCAAATTGAGGGAGGAAGGGAGATTAGGCGAAAAATACGCCTTTATAATCTGGATGCGATAATTTCGGTGGGGTATAGGGTTAATTCGCGGAGGGCGACGGATTTTCGAGTTTGGGCGACGGGGGTGTTGAGGCGATATATCGTTGATGGAGCGGCGATAAATGAGGGGAGGCTGAAGCAACTTGACGTGGAGAAATTGCGGGGGGTGGAGGGGATGATGGGGGTGGTGGCGAGGTTGATTGCGAGTAAGGAGTTGGCTGCGGGAGAGGCGGGCGGGGTGCTGGAAGTGTTGACGCGGTATGCGCGAAGTTGGGAGGTGCTTGAAGAGTATGATAGCGGCAAGATTTCGTTTGGGCGGGCGAAGAAAGCTAAATGGAAGCTGGACGTTGACTATGCCTATGAATTGATCGAGAAGATGAGGGAAGACGTTGGGGCTAGCGAGTTGTTTGGTAAGGTGCGGGGCGGTAGTTTTGAGGGGGTGGCGGGGACAATTTATCAGACTTTTGGAAGCAAGGAGCTGTACGGGACGGTGGCAGAGAAGGCAGCGAATTTGTTGTATCTGATAATAAAAGATCATCCATTTTATGATGGGAATAAGAGGATTGGGGCATTTTTGTTCATTGTATTTCTGACGATGAACGACTTTCATTTGACTTCGAGCGGGGAGTGTAAGATTTCTGATAGGGCTCTCGTAGCTATTGCTTTGCTGATAGCAGAGAGTAAGCCGGAGGAGAAAGAACTGATAGTAGCATTGGTGGGGCGGCTACTAGAGAAGTAGTGGTAGAATAAAGATATGAACGATGCCAAGGAGGAGATACGGGCGAGGCTGGCGGTGGAGGATGTGGTAGGGCAGTATGTGGAGCTGAAGAAGGCGGGGCGGAACTTTAAGGGGCATTCGCCGTGGGGAGCGGATAAGACGCCGTCTCTGATGGTGTCGCCGGAAAAGGGGATTTGGCATGATTTTTCGAGTAATAAGGGCGGGGATATTTTTAGTTTTGTGATGGAGGTGGAGGGGATTGATTTTCGGGAGGCTCTGGAGAAATTGGCTAGCCAAGCGGGGGTGGAGCTGAAGAGGTACGGGGGCGGGGATGAGAAGATGGCGGCGCGAAAACGGCGGATGCGGGAATGTTTGGAGCTTGCGGCGAAATATTTTCAGGTGTGTTTGACGAAGAACAAGCCGGTGATGGATTACGTGTTTTATAAGCGAAATTTGAACAGGGGTATGGTGGAGAAGTTTAGAATTGGGTACGCGCCGATGGAGGGGAAGGCGCTGTTGACGTTTTTGACGAAGCGAGGGTTCAAAAAGAGGGAGATGGATGATGCGGGGCTACTGAATCAGTACGGTGGGGATTTGTTTAAGGGGCGGATGATGATACCGTTGATGGACACGGTGGGGACGGTGGTGGGGTTTACGGGGCGAGTTGTGAATGATAAAGATAAGAAGGCGCCGAAATATTTGAATACGCCGGAGACGTTTTTATATAACAAGGGGCGACATGTGTTTGGACTGAGCCAGGCAAAGGAGGCAGTGCGGAGGTCGGATTTTGTGGTGGTGGTGGAGGGGAATATGGACGTGATTTCGAGCCATCAGGCGGGAGTGAGCGAAACGGTGGCAACGGCAGGTACAGCGATGACGGAGATGCATGTGAAAGCGTTGTCGCGGTTGTCGAATGATATTCGGTTGGCATATGATGGTGATGAGGCGGGGGTGGCAGCGGCGGAAAGGGCGATTGGAGTAGCGAGCAAGATGGGGGTGTACTTGTCGGTAATTGATGATTATGCTGGCTGCAAAGATGCGGATGAATTGATTCAGAAGGGGACGGAGTTGTGGAGGAAGGCGGTGGCTAGCTATGTGCCGGCGGTGGAATGGTTGCTGGGGAAATATGAAACCCGATATGATCTCAGGACAGAGAAGGGTTTTAAGGAATATAGCGATGTGGCGAAGAGGCTGATTTCGCAGCTAGAGGATGCGACTTTGCGAGAGAAGTACGAGAGGTTGGCGAGTGGTAAATTAGGGGTGTCGCTGGAGGCGTTTCGGAGTAAGCAAGTGAAAGTGGAGAAACGGCGGTTGAAGAAGGTTGAGGGTGCGGGAAGGGCTGTTTTGCCTGCGGGGGCGAGTAAGGCGGAGAAGAATTTGGCGGCACTGGCTAAGTTTGGCGGAGTAGAAGTTGACAAGGAGTTGATTTATAGTAAACTGGACGAGAATGAGCTGAGTTTAATGTATGAGCATCGTTACGCGAGCTGGGAGATCCAAGCAAAGCAAAAAGAAGTTGACGAGCTGACTCAGAGAGTAAAAGAAGAAAAACGGCAAAAACAAAAAGGGGCTTTGTCTGCGGCAATTGCGGAGGCGGAGCGAGCGGGGGATGAGGGGCGGGTGGAAGAATTAATGAAAAAGTTAGGGGAGATATTGAAAAAATGAGCGATGAAAAAGATACCAAGCTAGATGATTTGGTGGAGCCGAATTTTGACGAGATGGCTGAGGATGAGGAGGAGGTGGAGAATTTGGAGATTGCGCCGTCGGATTATGATGATGTGTCGGATGATTCAGTAAAGATGTATTTAAAAGAGATCGGGAAGATTCCGCTTTTGAATACAGAGGAAGAGTTTGAGTTGGCGCAGAAGGTGATACATGGGAAACCAGAGGAGCAGAAGCGGGCGAAAGATAAGATGGCGGAGAGTAATATGCGTCTTGTCGTGTCGATCGCGAAGCGGTATTCGGGGCGAGGTTTGGACTTTTTGGACTTGATTCAAGAAGGGAATACGGGGCTGCTTAGGGCGGTGGAGAAGTTTGACCCGGATAAGGGGTTTAAGTTTTCAACTTATGCGACGTGGTGGATTCGGCAGGCGATTACGCGGGCGATTGCAGACCAGGCACGAACGATCAGGATTCCAGTGCATATGGTGGAAACGATCAACAAGGTTTTGCGAACGCAGCGGCGGTTGACGCAAGAGTTGAATCGGGAGCCGAGCGTGGAAGAGGTGGCGAAAGAGATGGATATGGAGGTGGAGAAGATTGAGTACGTAATGAAGATCAAGCAGGATATTGCGTCGCTCGATGCATCAGTGGGGCGCGAGGGTGAGGACGAGGAGTCGTCGCTGGGGGATTTCATTGAAGATGAGGAAAAAGTTTCGCCGGAGGATTCGGCAGCGACGCAGCTTCTCAAAGAGCAGTTGGCGAAGATTTTGAAGACTTTAAGCGAGCGTGAGCAGAAGATTATTAAGATGCGGTTTGGGATTGGCGGAGGGAAGAGTCATACTTTGGAGGAAGTGGGAGCGGAGTTTTCGGTAACGCGAGAGCGGATTAGGCAGATTGAGGCTAAAGCGCTTTCTAAGTTGCGTAAAAACAAAGACACGAAGAAGTTGCACGAGTATTTGAAATAACCTTATTTACTTTTTTGATAAACGTAAGTAGAATGGGATTATGCAGGAAAGTGGGCAGGCGAGTGCTGATTTGAGGATTGAGACGCTGCTTGAGGAGTGTATCAAGCGAAAGGCGTCTGACTTGCATTTGCAAGTGGGTTTGCCACCGGTTTTGAGGGTAGATGGGGCTTTGCAGCCAGTGGCTGGTACACCAGAGCTTAATGAAGCGCTGATAGAGAAGTTGTTGTTTGCGACGATGGATGATGGACAGAGAGAGATCTTGCTGAAAGATAAGGAATTTGACTATTCGTTTGCGTTTGGAGACCTCGGGCGGTTTCGTGTTAATGCGTTTCATGAGAAGGGTAATTTGGCGGGGGCGTTGAGGTTAATTCCGAATCAAATAAAGACAGTGGCGGAGCTGGGTATGCCGCCGGTGATTACGAGTTTTTCGGAGTATCCGAGAGGTTTGGTCTTGGTGACGGGGCCGACGGGAAGTGGAAAGTCAACGACTTTGGCGGCGCTGGTGGATAAGATCAACAACGAGAAGTCGCGACATATTATCACGATCGAGGATCCGATTGAGTTTACGCATAAGTCGAGGCGCAGTGTGGTGGCGCAACGAGAAGTGCATTATGATACATTCTCTTTTTCGGCGGCGCTGAGGTCGGCGTTACGTGAAGATCCGGATGTGGTGCTGATTGGCGAGATGCGAGACCTAGAGACGATTAGCTCGGCGATTACGATTGCAGAGACGGGGCACTTGGTGTTGGCGACTTTGCACACGAACTCGGCGGCGCAGTCGATTGATCGTATGATTGATGTTTTCCCGCCGCATCAGCAGCCGCAGGTGAGATCGCAGCTATCGAATATATTGATGGCGATCTGTGCACAACGGTTGGTGCCGGCGATTGGCGGGGGGCGAGTGGTGGCGGCGGAAGTGATGATTGCGAATCCGGCGGTGCGCTCGATTATTCGTGAGGGCAAGACGCATCAGTTAGATACGGTGATTCAGACAGGTGCGGATCAGGGTATGCAGACGATGGACAGGACTTTGGTGAAGCTAATTCAAACTGGCGTGATTACCTATGAT
>Ga0123356_10004452_pt1 | contig 14488 bp, 14 predicted proteins | sample TergutEmb28metaG_2_FD_92546 | JGI IMG/M metagenome (GOLD analysis project Ga0123356, IMG submission 92546) | Embiratermes neotenicus P3 segment gut microbial communities from Petit-Saut dam, French Guiana - Emb289 P3 | ecosystem: Host-associated > Arthropoda: Insects > Digestive system > Gut ...
CAGGAAGATTTAACGGCAAAGCTTTATAGCTCTTTAATTATCCAGGCATTGATCAATCTGATTGATAACGGCATTAAATATTCCCCGCCTAAATCAAAACTTTGGATCAGCGCATTTATGGAAAACGATAAACTTTTATTTGAAGTGCGCGATAAAGGAATAGGTATTCCCGCCGAACATCTGGAACGGATATTTGAAAGATTTTACCGTGTTGATCGCGCAAGAACAGCGGGAGGTACCGGTCTTGGACTTTCCATTGTCCGGCATATTGCCTTGCTTCACAAGGGAACAGCCGAAGCGGAAAGTCATGCCGGTGAAGGTTCAATTTTCAGGATTAAAATCCCGGTAGAGAAAACGGATTAAAATCCTCATCAACAATTTCGAGTAATTCAACCATGAAGATCAGTGTTGAATATGGCGGAATGACACCCCGAATGCCGTTCTCGCCGTATGCCAGATACGAAGGTATGTATAGACGGTATACGCTGCCGACACTCATCAGCATTAATCCTTCCGCCCAGCCGGGGATAACCATTTCCAGCGGTATATATGCGCCATCTTCGGGAGAACTGTCAAACACATCGCCATCTATAAAGGTACCGGTATAATTTACCTTGACTACCGAATCAATGGCAGGTTTTTCTCCATCGGTTTCTCTAATAATTACATATTGCATACCGCTTTCCGTCCACATTACGCCAGGCTGCCGGCTGTTTGTCATGAAAAATTCTTCTTCAATCAGAATGTTTTCTTCTGCTATTTTAACCATGGCGTTATGCAGAGCGTTATCAACAATATCTATCGCTTCCTGAAAAGTTAATAGAGGTTCAGTGTTTTTTACCATCGCTTTAAGCCCCTCGGCCAAGGCGTTATAATCAAAATCAAGACCCAGTGATCCCAAATCCAGCTCGGAACCAATTATCATGCCAAACGCATAGCTTTCAATGGCTTTTTCGTCAGCCGCTCTGTATTCTTCCCGTATAGCTCTGGCATGTAAAGTTACTATAGTAAAAAACAGACATAGAAAAACAATTAACTTTTTCATTATTCCTCCTAGTTTAAAATACCAAGAAGTTCAACTGTAAAAATTAATGTGGAAAATGGCGGTATTGGTCCATTGCTATATGGTCCGTATGCCAGCTCAGGAGGAATGAAGAATATAAATTGGCTGCCCACATTCATTAACTGCAATCCTTCAGTCCAGCCGGAGATAACCTGGTTAAGCGGAAATTCTATAGGAGGTCCATAAAGAGAGGTGTCAAAAACCATGCCGTTAATTAATTTGCCTTCGAAATGTACTTGTACTATACTGTTGGAATTTGGCCTTGGTCCGTTTCCTTGAGTAATAATTTCATATTGAAGACCGCTTGATGTAATATTTACACCAGGTCTTCTGGCATTTTCTGCAAGGAACATAATTCCTTCCTGCATTGCGTCGGCACTCATTTGTTCCATTAACGAATTAAGAGCATTTTCCATAACTTCCATAGCTTCAAACATATCAAGCCGTGTTTCTTTGTCCGTCAAGATATCTGTAAAGCCTTTAAGAAATTCGTCTAAATCCGGAATGATACCTTCGGCCCTCATGCTGTTCGTTAATCCCAGAGCAATATTCATGCCAAAGGCATAAGATGCATCCTTGTCCAGGGTTTCTTCCCCGGCGAACGGATTGGAACCGGCTTTATTACAGGCTCCAAAAATCATCGCTGCAATTAGAATTGCAAAAATCAAAAAATATTTATACTTCATGTTTAAATTATACATTATTTTAATAGAGTGTGAATAGCCTTCCGGCATTATATCGGATTTTTAGTTATTTAGATGAAAGAAAGTTTGCCCTTTTGTTCTAAATATGTTATATTCTATATATAGGGGAATATTATGGAAGGAAAAGATGAAATAAAAAAAATCCTCCTGGTTGATGATAGCGATATTCATCTTATGATTGCCGAAAATATTCTCAAAGAAAAATATGAAGTCACTACTGCTAAATCCGGCAAAGAAGCGCTTGGTTTTTTATCAAAAGGACTTATTCCTAACCTGATTTTATTGGATGTTTTAATGCCCGATATGGATGGCTGGGAAACCTATAATAAAATTAAGGGTTTAAGCCTTTTGAGGGATGTCCCGATAGTATTTTTAACAACTTTGGATGGCGAAAGAGAAAAAATGTATGCTTCCAGAATTGGAGCAAATGATTTAATAACAAAGCCTTATAGTGCGGATGAATTGCTTAAAAGAGTAGAAAATATAATCGGAAAATAGGCTAAATAATCTGAATTTCCCTTGAATTATCCCCTGTTCTATGATAATATTCTTCAATAATATAATCACTAAAATACTAAAAAGCAGAGGGATAAAATGGCAGAAAAAAACTATGCAACTATTGAAGGTAATACTGCGGCGGCGCACGTTGCCCACGCACTTAGCGAAGTAATCGCGATTTATCCGATTACCCCTTCCAGTCAAATGGGGGAACTCTCCGATGAGTTTTCCGCCCAGGGACGCAAAAACATCTGGGGAGCTATTCCGGATGTTGTAGAATTACAGTCTGAAGCAGGTGCGGCAGCGGCAGTACACGGAGCGCTTACAACCGGCGCAATGTCGACCACATTTACCGCTTCTCAGGGCTTGTTGCTGATGATTCCTACAATGTATAAAGTTGCCGGGGAACTTACTCCTACGGTATTCCATATCTCAGCGCGCGCTTTGGCAACATCGAGCCTTTGTATTTTCGGCGATCACCAGGATGTTATGGCCTGCCGTCAGACCGGCTGGGCAATGCTGTCCTCGAACAGTGTCCAGGAAGTAATGGATTTAGCGATTATTGCCCATGCGTCTACCTTGCGCTCACGCGTTCCATTCCTTCACTTCTTTGACGGTTTCCGCACCAGTCATGAAATGCAAAAAGTCGATGAAGTGAGTTACGATATAATGCGCCAGATGGTCACTGATGATCTTGTGACAGAACACAGGGCGCGCGGTCTTACACCGGAAAAGCCAATGATCCGCGGTACTTCACAAAACCCTGATACTTATTTCCAGGGACGCGAAGGTGTAAATAAATATTACGATGTTTGTCCTGCTCTTGTTCAGGCAGAAATGGATAAGTACGCTAAATTGACCGGCCGTCAGTATAATCTATTTGATTACTACGGCGCAAAAGACGCAGAAAAAGTGATCATAATTATGGGTTCCGGCGCTGACACTGTCGAAGAAACAATCGATTATCTGAATGGAAAGGGCGAAAAAACCGGTATGGTAAAAGTGCGCTTGTACCGTCCATTCGACGCAAAAGCTTTTGTAAAAGCGCTGCCTTCTACAGTAAAAGCCATCGCTGTTTTGGATCGCACAAAAGATCCGGGAGCCAATGGTGAACCGTTGTATCAGGATGTTCGCACAGCCATTTCACAATTACAATTTAGCGGCGAATTCAAAGCTAATCCTGTTATAGTGGGCGGACGTTATGGTCTTGGTTCAAAAGAATTTACCCCAACTATGGTAAGAGCAGTGTTTGATAACCTTTCCGGCAAAAAAATTGACAGCTTTATGGTCGGTCTTAAAGATGATGTAACCGGAAAGAGCCTTGACTATGATCCGGAATTTGTACTTGACGAAAAAGATATGTATGAAGCTCTGTTCTACGGACTCGGCGCTGACGGTACAGTCGGAGCGAATAAAAACTCGATTAAAATAATCAGTGAAGCGCAGCCGGATTATAGTGTTCAGGCTTACTTCTCTTATGACTCGAAGAAATCCGGTGGTTTTACAGTTTCCCATCTTCGCTTTAACAAGAGCGGAGGCAGGATTCGTCGTCCATACCTTATCAATTCAGCGGACTTCCTTGCTGTTCATAAGTTCTCCTACATGGAAATGTATAATATGCTTCCAAGGGTAAAAGAAGGCGGAACCTTCCTGCTTAACAGCCCGTACGCTGCAGCGGATGTATGGAAAGAACTACCGGTTGAAGTTCAAGAAAAGATCATAAATAAAAAACTAAAGTTCTATGTTATAAATGGCGCTGAAATTGCACGTAAAACAGGAATGGGTAACCGCATCAATACAGTTATGCAGGCTGCTTATTTCAAGATTTCCGGTATTCTGCAGGAAGCAGAAGCTGTAAAGCGCATGAAAGAACATATCGAATCATCTTACGGCAAAAAAGGAAAAGATGTTGTAGAAAAAAACTATGCTACTGTAGACGCAGCGCTGGGAGCTGTAGAAGAAGTAAAAATTCCTTCCAAAGCTGATGGAAGCAAAAACATGAGAAAGCCTTTTGCAACATCTGGTGATGCATGGATAAAAGAAACACTTGGAGCAGTATCATTCCAGTTTGGTGAAACACTGCCGGTCAGCAAAATCCCCGCAGACGGAACATTCCCCACTGCTACCAGCCAGTATGAAAAACGCTCGGTTGCAGAACGTGTACCACTTTGGAATCCCGCTGATTGTACCCAGTGCGGTATATGTACAGTAGTTTGTCCTCATGCCTGTATGCGAATGAAAAACCTCACCGCAGATCAGGTTTCCAAAGCTCCAAAGGGCTTGCAAGCGGTCGAAGTTAAACCAAAAGCTATTGACGGAATGAAAGCAACACTGGCAATTGCATATCAGGATTGTTATGAATGCGGTCTTTGTTTAACTGCTTGTCCGTCAACAAAAGAAGATGGCAGCAAACAGGCTCTTAAATATGTTCCATACTCAAATGATCCGGAATTTGCCGCTGATCAAGTTAAAGTTTGGGATTTCTTCCTATCGTTACCTGAAACTCCGGCGGACGGCGAACTTAGCAATCCCAAGGCTCTCGCATACAAACGGCCGTTGTTTGAATTCTCCGGCGCTTGCGGCGGCTGCGGTGAAACTCCTTATATCAAACTTATGTCACAGCTTTACGGTGATCGCGCTCTTATCGGTAATGCAACAGGCTGTTCTTCGATTTACGGCGGTAACCTGCCGACAACTCCTTATTGTCAGAATGCTTCAGGGCGCGGACCGGTATGGTCAAACAGCCTCTTTGAAGATACTGCAGAATTTGCTTATGGCTTCAGGCTTACCAGTGATAAACTTGCCCAGCATGCACGCGAAATGGCTGTTAAAGCAAAAGGCGAAGGCATTGCAACTGCAATCCTCGACAAAATTCTCGCTAACAATCAGGAAGACGATGCTGCTATTGATGCGATGCGCAATAGTGTAGATGAACTAAGAGCTGCTCTTAAAAACGACAATAAACCAACAGCAAAAATGCTGCTTTCGGTTGCCGACCACTTTGTAAAGAGATCGGTCTGGGGCTTCGGCGGCGACGGCTGGGCTTATGACATCGGATTCGGCGGCTTAGATCACGTCATTGCTTCCGACAGAAACGTTAACCTGCTTTGTATGGACACAGAAGTATATTCCAACACTGGCGGACAGATGTCAAAATCCACTCCGATAGGCGCAATTACAAAGTTTGCCTATAGCGGAAGAGGAATCGGCAAAAAAGATCTTGGTGCAATCGCAATGAGCTACGGCCATGTCTATGTCGCTCAGATTTCATTAGGTGCAAATATGGCGCAGACAATTAAGGCATTCCGCGAAGCGGATTCCTATGATGGTCCGTCATTGATCATTGCTTACTCGCATTGTATTGCCCACGGTATTGATATGAGCAAGGGACTTGAACAGGGCAAGGCTGTTGTAAACAGCGGCTTGTGGCCATTGTACCGCTATGACCCGCGCCTGAAAGCGCAGGGCAAGAACCCATTCCAGCTTGACTCAAAAGATCCGACCATGACACTGGAAGAGTTCATGTACAAAGAAAACCGCTTCAACAGCCTTAAAGCTCTTGACAGCAAGCGCGCTGAAATGCTGCTCGCTATGGCAAAGGCAAATGCTGAACGCAAGTGGAAAGAACTCAAGTATCTGGCAGAGAGACCGTTCTAGAGGTGACTGGTGATTAGATAAAAGCCCGGTCTGACCACTCACGAGTGGTCAGATAACGGGCTTTTTTTGTTTTGTTAAATGTAAATGATTTTGATTAATTAACGATATGAAAGAAACTGTAGAATAAGATAAAAAAGTCTTTTAAATACTGAGCAACTACGCAATTAAGACCGTTAAATGACAGTCCAAAAAACTGTAAAAAATGCACATTTTTCTTGATTATTATATGATAGGTACGTTATAATAGTGTTATATTTAATGATAGCCATATTCTTTGGCTATGGAGGGCTTCCCGTGGCGACGGCAGGGAATTATAACCTATAGTTTTTTATGGAGGGAATAACGATGAATCTTACTGAAGCCTCAAATAAGGTTGAAAGTATTGTTGATGAATTGTTTATTTCAATGAATGAAGCTCAAGTAGAAAATGTTTTTACAAAAAATAGCGTAGACGATAAATTAGAACGAATAAAATTACTAAGAAAATGTATGCGTTTTATTGATGCGTCAAATTCCAATAATTCCATTACCATTGATGATGAATATAGTGATGAATTAGCTATATTCCTGGATGGGAGGTGGAGGCTACTGGCTTAATATGGATAATATTGTATCGGATAAAATACGCAAAGAATGGGCAATTTCGTTTGAAACAATAAGCCGGTATGAATCGTTCTTTAATGATATAATCAAACCCGAGATTAAGACAAATTATTTATCTCATTTAGTTGCCTCAGTTGAGAATATGGTAAACAGCAGGAAAATGAAAGAAATGCTTTCTGCGGCAGAAACAGTTGGATTTCATAATGTAAGTCAATTACGAAGTTTTCTTGCCAGTAAAACATATAGACTTTACTCAATTATGCTTGTTCCGGTCAATCTAAAGAGAAAAGCAACAACTCGATACCATCCATACGGAGCTATTATTTATTATAATTCTTGTTTCGAGGAAAAAATAAAAAGAATACTAATAGCACATGAGATAGGTCATATTGTAAATAAGGAATTAATAGAAAATACAGAAGATTCTGAACAAACGGCTAATTTATTCGCTTATATAGCTATGGATGATAAAAATAAATTTTATTCTAGAGAATGCGAAAGATTTATTTCCAAAAGTGATATTCAAATTTTAAATGAAATAATGGCAACTTGTCCTGTATAAATAAATTGTAATATACCGATCGATATTAAAATATCTCTTTTTGTATAACGAAAATTTTCATCATCAAAACAGACGAAAATAACCCTCCTAGTATATGTTATAATTAATAACATTGAAGGAACAAAAGATGTTTTTAAAACTTTTTAAAACAATAATTTACATGGCAAGACATTTTGACAAATGTCCTAAATGCGGCAGTACCAAGATTGATTACAAAAATAATATATGGTATTGCTACGACTGTGATCACGAATGGTGATTATTGGCTTCAATTTTTGACTATTTCTCTTTCATATAACTGAAAATTTTCATCATCAAAACAGACAAAAATAACCCGCTGGATACTTGTATTTTTGGTAAGTGCTTTTTTTACAGATTCAACAGCAACTGTCACTGCTTTGTTTTTTGGATATCCATATACGCCGGTGCTGATGTTTGGAAAAGCAATGCTTTCCGATCCGGTATTAGCTGCAAGCTCGAGACTCTTTTGATAGCAAGATGTTAGTGTTTCTGCTTCTCCTTGTTTTCCTCCGTGCCAAATTGGACCTACGGTGTGTATCACAAATTTACATGGAAGCAGATAGGCAGATGTAATTACTGCATCACCTGCAGGGCAGGGACCGCCCGGAATGTTGCGTCGTTCTGCAGCGATTTTTATACACTCTTCTTTCAGCTTTGGTCCGGCTGCACGATGAATAGCGCCATCAACCCCGCCGCCACCCATAAGGCTTGAGTTTGCTGCATTTACAATAACATCTACTTCAAGTTTTGTAATATCACCTTGTATCACTTCCAGTTTTGTCATATTTGTTCTCCAATTCTAACGCTCTAACTTTCTGTATTCATTGATTATTTCAATGTTCTCTTCTTTCCGTTCCAGTATTTTAGTAGTTTTATATAGATATTGATATCCGAGATTTGTTTTTTTATCAAAGTAATATGTATCTTGATGAAAATGTCCGCACCACCATTCTTTAAATTTTATTTTATTGTGAACCTCATCATTAAAAAGAGCAACTTCATCATGAAATTTCTTAGAATCTGAGGTTAATAAGCGCTCAAATAATAATTTATTTATATGATGAGGACCGGTATGGGATAAAACAAAATCAAATGTATTTTCTGTTTCAAGCAGTTTGAATAAATCCTTTTCTTCCTGTTTATTCCAATATTCCTGCTCCCACCATTCTATATTGGGTTTTCTTTCGTTTTTATCTATCGATAATGCTCCACCTAATACTAAAAATTTAATTCCATCAATAATATATATTTTCCCTCGTTTAAGGTATGCGGTAAAGGGATTGTTATTTATCTTATAAACAGTTTCACCAATTCCAATATCTACTTCTGTTAAATCATTCATGCCAAGAATTGGATCATGGTTACCAAGAACGCATAAAACAGGAAATGGACGAAAAGACAGCGATTTATAATTGAATAAATCTGTTCTATGGCTTCCTTCCCACATAAAACCGCCGTCTCCTAAAATAATGTGGTAACGTATACTATCGAATATTTTTTGCCCATATTTTTTTATTAGAGTTTTCTTTGTTATGGAATGTAGTTCATTACATGCATTAGCATGGAAATCACCAGAAAATAATATTGACAAATTTTTCCTCCTGTTTTTATTATTCTAATGGGTTTTATTCATATATTATAGTAATTAATATATCATTTGACATTTGGAAATAATTAATATATAATCTAAATGTGGAAAATATTCAGGAAAAAACAGATCATATAAGGGAATCAATCCTTAAATATGTCCCAGCAAAATATATATTTATTTGGATCTTATGCTTATGGTAAACCGACAGAGGAAAGTGATTTAGATGTTTATATAGTAACACCTGATGATATAGATAATTTTTCTGAGATTAATACAAAAATAATGATAGATTTAAGTTATAAAAAAATATTTTTTATTGATTTATTATTAAATACCGAAAGTACATCTATTATTACCAGCGTTAATACGATTGGTTACTTCCCGCCTCGCCTGATGATACATTGTCACATATCTTTACAGTAGTAGAACAGCCTACGCCCAATCGATCAGCGCCCATGTTTACATACATTTTTGCCGTTTCATAATCCCTGATTCCGCCGGAAGGCTTTACCTTGATTTTTCCGCCTGCGGTTTTAAGCATCACTTTTACAACTTCTTCTGTCGCGCCCTGACCGTTGAATCCTGTCGATGTTTTTACATAATCGGCTTTTGCAGATATGCAGCATTCAGTTGCCTTTGCGGCTTCTTCCAGCGACAGCTGACTGGTTTCAAAAATTACTTTTACGATTACGCCATGCTGATGCGCAGCATCGCACACCGCCTTGATTTCTTCTTCGACTTTATCCCATGCCGCCGATTTTGCATAACCATAATTTAAAACCATGTCAATTTCTTTGGCTCCCTGGCGGCAATAGATTTCTGTCAGGGCTGCTTTAGCTTCTTTTCCGCCGTGTCCGTGGGGAAAATCCAAAACGCAGCACACATTTGTATTGGTACCCTTGCACATTTCGACTGCCAGCGGAATGTCACAGCCCCTTACACAAACTGTCTGTACTTCGTATTCAATACCCTGTTTAATTGCTTCTTTAACTTCTTCGTTTGTGAATGCCGGATTTAAAACGGCATGATCAAGATACCTATTAATTTTCATATTTTTCTCCTTGTTCCAATAAAAATTTTTCTACTTGTTCTAATACCGGCATAGACGCCTGCGCGCCCTTTTTTTGTACCGTTAACGCAGCAGCTGCCGATGCAAACGTTATAGCCTTTTTTATATTTTTTTCCTTTATATATTCAATGGCAAATGCCGCGTTAAAAGAATCTCCTGCTCCTGTACAGTCTATCGCATTAACCTTAAAACACGGAAATATTTCTTTTTGGCTGCCATCGTCATAATATGACCCGTTGCTTCCCAGGGTCATTAATAAGACTTTCGTTCCTTTTTCCCTAAACCACCTGGCAGTTTCTTCCCGCCACTTTGCGCCATCGCTGCCTTCCTGAGAGCAGCCTGTAAAATATTCCGCCTCTGGTTCGTTTGGTGATATAAAATGCGCATATTTATAAAATTCATCAGAAATAGGTTTTGCCGGCGCGGGGTTTAATATAGTAATAACTTTTGCTTCACTTGCCCATTTAAGGCACTTTAAGGTTATGTCATTGTCCATTAAAAGCTGCACCATAAAAACATCTGCCTGTTCAATAATATGCTTTGCGCTTTCAATTTCTTTCTCTGTTATTTTCAAATTTGCCATTGGCGCTACCATGATTGTATTATCGCCGTTTTTATCCACCTGGATATTTGTTGTACCTGTTGATGTTTCCGGGTCTATAAAGACATATTCTGTATTTACGCCGTTTTTTTGCAATTCACGCAGAAGAAAAGCGCCTCTTTCATCATCGCCGACTTTGCCGATAAAGTAAGTTTCTGCTCCCAATTTTGCAGCCTGAACCGCCTGATTTGCCCCTTTGCCGCCGGAGAAGAAGCCGTTGGCATAACCCATAATGGTTTCGCCTTTTCTGGGAAGTCTTTCTGCCCATACAAAGCAGTCGTAATTAATATCTCCAAATACAACTATCCTGGTTTTATTCACAAAAAACCCTCCTGTCGCTCAAGCAAAATAATAACAAATAATTATTGCTTTTGCTATCTAATGGTAAAAGCACAATAGCGCAGCCGTTTTTACAGTTTTATTGCTTGCATTTGGCTGGCTGGGCTTTTATACTTATTTTATAATGAACTACAGACATTTTTTAATTCTGTTGATTCTTTTTTTGCCATTATTCTTCTCCTGTACAAAAAAAGCAGCCGAAACCGAGAGTATTATTCTTGGCTTTTCCCAAATAGGAGCGGAAAGCGCATGGAGGAACAGCCATACACGCTCAGTGCAGGAAGCGGCTGCCGAAGCGGGAATACAGCTTATCTATTTTAACGCAGAGCAAAAACAGGAAAATCAGATAAGAGCGATACGTTCTTTTATTGCTTATCAGGTTGATGTTATTGCTTTTGTACCCATTGTGTCTCATGGCTGGGGGTCTGTATTGAACGAAGCCCGTATAGCGGGAATTCCTGTATTAATATGCGACCGGGAGATTAATATTCAAAATGAGAGTTTTTTTGCCGGATTTATTGGAACTGATTCATTACAGCAGGGACGAAATGCGGCAGAATTTCTTTTAGAAAAGTTTGAGGAAGAAAACCGCCTTATACGAATCGTGGAACTTGGGGGGACCGAAGGCTCGTCTGTGGCAATAAACCGCGCACTTGGGTTTAGGGAGGTTCTTGATGAATATCCCAAATTTGAAATAATCTTCAGCGAATCCGGTGATTTTCTCAGATCAAAGGGTTATGAACTTATGCATTCCATTCTGGACAAATTTAGTTTTAACGATATTGACGTTCTTTATTCGCATAACGACAGCATGACTTTGGGCGCCATTGATGCTATGAAGGGGCAGGGAATACAGCCGGGGAAAGACATTGTTATTGTGACTATCGACGCTGAGCAGGCGGCTATAGACGCTCTTATACGCGGAGAGATAAATTGTGTTGTTGAATGTAATCCCAAGCAGGGGTCTGAAATAATTAAGCTTGCCGCAGCTCTTGCGCGCGGCGAAGTTATTCCCAGAGTAACATTTATGCTCGAAGATGTATTCAGCGAATTTGATAGTCTTTATTATATTTCACCCAGAGGATACTAATTGAAAACCCGGATAAAAATCCCTGACAAGATTCGCTCTTTTTTTATAAGCGCCAGTATTATGGATACAATCAAAACATCACATTTTGTAATAATACTGCTGTTATTGGTTCCGTTAATATTGATTATTACAGTATCATTGGTTAATACAATTAGTTATAACAGGCTTATTACCAATGTCGAAAAAGCCAATAGATTAAATCAGATTGTTCAAACAGACATTACCAATGAACTATGGAATGTAGTAGCCGGAAATAAATCATTTGATGAAGGCAGGCAATATCTGATTATCGACGACATACGAAGTCAAATAATGGATATTAGCGCCGGAGAAACTCAAAACCGTCATTTATTGGAAGTAGTAAACCGGGCGCTGGATACGCTGAATCGTAATATAGACCTCCTTGGCAGGCAAATGAGACAGCGTTTTCCGGTTATAGAAAATGAACGTATGTTAGATGAAATACGCGGAATGACTGTGCTTGTTTCGGATGTATTGCAGGATTTTATTGTTCTTGAAATAGAATCCACTGCCATACAAAATGACCGTATACAAACCAGGGCTATTATAATTCTCATTGCCGAATGTATAATTATCGTTATTACATTATTGTTTTCGTTCTTTGTGCAAGCCTCAGTTTCAAAATCAGTAAACAATTCAATCAGCTCATTGGTTGCTCTTTCCGGCTCCATTGCCAAGGGAGATTTGGATGCACGCGCCGAGGCTCCCCGTGTGCAGGAACTGGAAACGCTTACTCAGGATCTTAATATCATGGCAGGAAAAATAAAAACGCTTATTGATGAAAATATCCGCGAACAAAAGAATTTACAAAAATCAGAAATGAAAGCTCTTCAGGCGCAAATCACGCCCCATTTTTTATACAATACCCTGGACTCTATTGTCTGGCTTGCCGAGGGAAATAAAAATGAACAGGTTATATCAATAACCAGAGCCTTTTCTGATTTTTTTAGAATTTCCTTAAGCCGGGGAAATGAATGGGTGCAGGTGCAGAATGAGCTAAAACATATAGAAAGTTATCTGACGATACAAAAAATACGCTACAGGGACATTCTTGATTATTCTATAGAGTATGAAAAAGAGATGAAGCAGAAAATGATCCTCAAACTCCTTCTGCAGCCTCTGGTAGAAAATGCCCTATACCATGGCATAAAAAACAAACGGGAAGGCGGGCTGATAAAAGTGCGGGGCTGGATGGAATTAGAGGAAGAAACAGAATGGCTGTTGTTCAGCATTGAGGATAATGGTATTGGCATAACAAAAGAACAGCTTGAGGTGATAAGAATGCAAGATTCTGCATCATCCTATGGTTTGTTTAATGTAAGCAAGCGGCTGGAGTTGTACTATAATATGACCGGTTTATTGGATATTCAAAGTACATATGATAAGGGTACAAAGGTAAGTTTGCGGATACCGGTGGTGAACCATGTATAAAGTGTTTTTGGCAGAAGATGAAATTGTAGTCCGCGAAGGAATACGTAACAACATCCATTGGGAAGAAACCTCTTTTATCCTTGCAGGTGAAGCGCCGGATGGAGAAATGGCCCTGGCAATGATTCAGGATATTAAGCCGGATATTCTTATCACCGACATCCGTATGCCGTTTATGGACGGTCTTGCCCTTTCGCGTATTGTAAAAAAAGCTTTTCCCTGGCTCAAGATCATTATTCTTTCAGGGCACGATGAATTTGAATATGCCAGAGAGGCGATTTCCATAGGCATAGAAGAATATCTGTTAAAACCGGTTTCTGCGCAGGAGATGCTCAGTACCCTGAATAAAGTTGCAAAGCGAATAGATGAAGAAAAAGAAACGTTATTAAGCATAGCCGATTTAAAGACAAAAATCCGTTCAGCTCAGGATAGTCAGGGTGAAGGTAAAAATATTTTTGATCCGGCAGATCTTCTTAATATTGACGGTGACATGCTTTTTACAAAATTGAAATATGCGGCTAAAAAAGACATAAATTACATTATAGAAGAGTACACTGTGATATTGGGAAATAACTGGAGCGAAAACCCAATACTTGTTTATTTTCTTTTTGGTGAAATTATTATTTCTGTATCAAAAATAATTGAGGCTCTTGGCGGAGATATCAAAGAAATTGTCCCTTTTAGCCTTAATCGTGAGAATGTTCAGGAAATCATCAGTACTCCAGGTTTATTTTATGAAAATATCCGGTTACTGCTTTCCGCCATGATTGAATTCCGGGATTCCCATACCAAGGGCCGTTATCAGCTGGTAATTGTCAAAGCGCGGGAATATATCGACAATAATTTTGCCAATACCGAGATTTCATTGTTTTCTACGGCAACTCATGTTGGTATAAGCCCAAATCATTTAAGCGCTGTTTTTGTCCAGGAAACCGGGGAAAATTATATCGAATACCTTACAAAGGTAAGAATAGAAAAAGCAAAACAGCTATTGGCAGATACGGCAATGAAAAGCGCTGATATAGCCAATGAGACCGGTTTTAGCGATCCGCACTATTTCAGTAATATATTTAAAAAGAATACGGGATTTTCTCCCAGAGAATTTCGTCTACTACAAAATAGTAAAAAAACACACAATGTTTCGTAATAATTTATACGTATTGTAAATGTAAACTACGATTCGATTATTAAACATAAAAATCTTAATTAAAATCAGTAAAAAAAATCATGTACGAATATAG
>Ga0123356_10004454_pt1 | contig 14486 bp, 6 predicted proteins | sample TergutEmb28metaG_2_FD_92546 | JGI IMG/M metagenome (GOLD analysis project Ga0123356, IMG submission 92546) | Embiratermes neotenicus P3 segment gut microbial communities from Petit-Saut dam, French Guiana - Emb289 P3 | ecosystem: Host-associated > Arthropoda: Insects > Digestive system > Gut ...
AGCCAGCTCCACCGTGTTGATGCGAAACAGCAGGTCCTGACGCATGATCTCATCGTTCGCAAGCTCGGTGGACGGGCGGTTGGTGGCCGTGACCAGCCGGATGTCCACGGCCACGGGCCGCGTGGCTCCTACCGGGGTCACCTCGCGCCGCTCGAGCACGGTGAGGAGCTTGCGCTGCAAGTTGAGCGGGATGTTGCCGATCTCATCCAGGAACAGCGTGCCGCCGCTGGCAGCCTGGATGCGCCCGGTGCGATCGGCGTCTGCTCCGGTGAACGCGCCGCGGCGATGGCCGAACAGCTCGCTCTCGAACAGCGCATCCGGTAGCGCACCCAGATCAACGCTCACAAAGGGCTGCTGCGAGCGGGGCGAGAGCCGGTGAATCTCGCGCGCCGTGAGCTCCTTGCCGGTGCCGCTCTCACCCAAGATGAGGACGTTCGCCTCCGTGGGCGCGGCGCGGCGGATGCGCTCGAGCACCGCCCGCAGAGCCGGCGCGCTGCCGAGGAGCTCCCCGGTGCGCGGGGCGGTCTCGGCGGCGAGCGCCCTGTTGCGTATCTGCAGGTCGGCCGCCTCGCGGCGCGCCCTGGAGAGGGACACAGCCGCCGACACCGTCGCGATGAGCTTGTCGTTCTGCCAGGGCTTGAGCACAAAATCTACAGCTCCGCTCTTCAAGGCCTCCACCGCGAGCGCCACACCCCCGTAGGCTGTCAGGAGCACCACGGACGCGTACGGATCGAGCGCCTGGATGCGGCCGAGCCAGTCAAGCCCCTCCCGGCCCGTCTGGGCGCCGGGCGCGAAGTTCATGTCGAGCAGCAAGGCATCGGGTATGAGGTCCGACAGGGCGCTGGCGAGCGCGCCAGGACCGCGCAAGGTCTCGACCTTCTCGAAGCGCGGCGCCAGGGCCAGTCGCGCCGCTGTCAGGACGTCCGGATCATCATCGATGACGAGAATGTGACCCGGGTGGGCAGGCGAGCTCATGTCCGGAAACGTACACGGTCCGTTCGAATCCGTACATCTCGTACACTGGACGTGAGGGCTTGATCAGCGTAACTCCCTGAAAACCCGCAACTTGCGACCTGGCCTACTCTTTGCCTTGAGTCATTCATGCGATGGCTACAGCGACCAAGTGAGGAGCCCGAACCGGGCGGGCGCAAGCCCGTGGCCACGGACGGCATGGACCGGGCGCTGCCGCCCCCCAAGTGGTACCGCCGCTGGCTCGTGGCGGGGCTGGGAGCCCTCGTGCTCGCCGGGCTCATCGCCCTGGTGCTCAGCGTTTCGACCGGACGGTCCACGAGGATGGCGATGAGCTCGGTGAGCATCGGCGATGTGCGGCGCGCGGTGTTCCACGACTTCGTGCCTCTGCGAGCCCAGGTCATTCCGCGCGACATCGTCTATCTGGATGCCCAGGACGGTGGGCGCGTGGAGCGAGTGCTCGTGCAGGCGGGCGACACGGTGACTGCAGGGCAACCGCTCCTCGAGTTCGGCAACACCGAGCTGCAGCTCGAGGTGATCGAGCGCGAGGTTCGGGTCATCGAGCAGATCAACAATCTGCGCAGCACGGAGCTCGTGCTCGAGCAGGATCGGGCGGCAAACGAGAAGGCACTCGCCGAGATCCGTTACAACCTCGTGCGGCTCACGCGCCTTAGCGAGCGCCGCAACACGCTGGCGCGGCAAGGCGCGCTGTCGGTGGCCGACAGGGAGGACGCGGCCGATCAGCTCGCCTACTACCAGCGACTGCGGCCCGTGCAGGAGGAGACCCTCGGCAGGCAGGAAGAGTGGCGCGTGCAGCGCCTGCCGGAGATCCACGATGAGGTGACCAAGCTCAAGCAGGATCTCGCCATCGTGCGGGGCAAGCTGGATGGCCTCATCGTGCGCGCGCCGGTGTCCGGGCGCCTCACCGACATGGATCTCAAGGTCGGACAGGATTGCGAGCGCGGCGTGCGCCTCGCGCAGATCACGCCGGACACAGGCTTCAAGCTCTCCGCCGAGGTCGATGAGTTCTACCTCCCGCGCGTCAAGCTCGGCGAGCGAGCCGACATGGAATTCCCGGACAGGTCGGCGCCACTCACGGTGAGCAGGGTCTATCCGCAGGTGAAGAACGGGGTGTTCACGATCGACCTCGAGCTCACCACGGCGGCCCCACCGGGCCTGGTGTCCGGGCAGGCGGTGCAGGGCAAGCTGCGCCTCGGTGAGGACGTCAGCGCCCTCGTGCTGCCCGCCGGCGCCTTTCTCGAGCAGACCGGAGGGGACTGGGTGTTCGTGCTCGGCGCCGACGGACGGTCGGCGACGCGCCGCCGCATCCACATCGGCCGGCGCAACGCGGAGCAGCTGGAGGTCCTGGGCGGACTTGCCGCCGGGGAGCGCGTGCTGGTGTCGGACTATCGCGGCCTCGAGCGGCTCGAGCGCATCGACCTGGAGTGACTGCCGCCGCCCGCACGAATCGGTCTAGTCTTCTTGCAAGAGGAATCCATGCTCAAGCTCGAAAATGTCTCCAAGAAGTACCGTACCACCGAGGTCGAGACGAGCGCCTTGAATGGAGTGTCGCTCGAGATCGCTGCCGGGGAGTGGCTTTCGATCATGGGCCCCTCGGGTTGCGGCAAGTCCACCCTGCTGAACGTTCTGGGTTTGCTCGACAGCCCTGACTCGGGCGCCTACTGGTTCTTCGGCGAAGAAGTCTCGAGGCGCTCGGAGCGCGAGCTCACACTCCTGCGCCGCACCGGTGTCGGGTTCATCTTTCAGAGTTTCAATCTGATCGATGATCTCAACGTAGCGGAGAACGTGGAGGTCGCGCTGCTCTACCGGCATGTGGGCGCGAGCGAGCGCCGGCGCCGCGTGGCCGCAGCGCTCGAGCGGGTGGGCATCGCGCACCGGGGGCGGCACTTGCCGCAGCAGCTCTCCGGAGGGCAACAGCAAAGAGTCGCCATCGCGCGGGCGCTCGTGGCGGAGCCGAAGCTGATCCTGGCTGATGAGCCGACGGGCAATCTGGACACCGAGAATGGCACGGCCGTGATGCGCCTCTTGACGCAGATCAACGAGGCCGGCACGACCGTCGTGATGGTCACGCACTCTCTCGTGCATGCCGGGTACGCCAAGCGCACGGTCAACATTCTCGATGGACGAGTCGTCAGCGAAACGCAGCTGGCAGCCTAGGGGACCAAGACTTTAGGAAGCTCCCATGCTGCGCAACTACCTCGCGGCGGCCTGCCGCAACATCTGGCGCAACAAGCTGCACGCGGCGCTCAACATCGCAGGCCTCGCGGTCGGCTTCACCGCAGGCCTCCTGATCGCGCTGTTCGTGAACGACGAGCAAAGCTACGATCGGTTCTGGCCGCATCATGAGCAGCTCTACATGGTCTCAACGACCCTGCGGCTCACGGCGGTTGCGCCGGTCACGATCGATGGAGCACCTTACCCGGCGATCGCAATGTTGCGACAGCGGCTGCCCGCCAAGGTGATCATTGCGCGTCAGGCCGACTGGCCGCAGGCGTTGCGACGCGGCGAGATCGAGCTCAATGAGACCGTGAGCTGGGTTGATGCCGCGTTTTTCTCGGTGCTACCCGTGGTGCCTCTCGCCGGCGACCTGCACGGAGCGTTCGAGCGTCCCGATGGCCTCGTGCTGACCGAGCACATTGCACGCAAGTACTTCGGCGATGCGAGCCCCTTGGGCCAGCTGGTGGAGCTTGATCGCCAGCGCGTGATGCGCGTCATGGCCGTGGTTCGCGACATTCCCGGCAACTCCTTCCTGAAAGCCGATGTCTTTGGCTCCGGGCGTGCACGGTTTGGCCGCCTGGGGGCGCTCGATGTCGCACCTGATACGAGCGCTGTGAGCTTCCCGCCCATCATTCAGGCTTATCTCAGCTTGCCGCCGGGATGGTCTGCCGCGCGGGCGGGACCTGCGCTCAAGGCGGCAGCGGACGAGTTCCTGGCTGCTGCCAAGTTGAAGGATGTAGGGCTGGCGCTGAAGCTCCTGCCGGTTGCCGACATCCATTTGAGCTCACCCGCGGTCGGCGGCATGAAGCCGCGCGGCAACCCGGCGCTGCTTGACGCCCTCGTCATGATCGGGGTCGGCATCGTTGCAATGGCCGGGATCAACTTCGTCAACCTCATGACGGCGCGTGCCACCCGGCGAGGCACCGAGATCGGCGTGCGCAAGGCTGTCGGGGCCACACCGGACGATCTCATCGCGCAGTTCATCGGCGAGTCCTTGCTGTACTCAGCGGGCGCGATGCTGATCGCGCTGGCGCTGGTCGAGCTGCTGCTGCCTGCGGTCAACGAGTTTCTGCAGCGTGACATCTCGCTTGACTACGGCCAGGACCTCGCGTTCTGCCTGCTGGTGGTGGTGCTTGCCGGGCTTGGCGCTGGCTTCTACCCGGCGCTCGTGCTGGCGCGCTACCGGGCGGCCGCCGTGCTGCGGGGGACCGACGTGCAGGCACGTTCGGGCGCAGCCGTGCGGCAGGCGCTGGTCGCGTCGCAGTTCGCAGTCCTCATTTGCCTGTTTGTCGCAACCATCGTGGTGTACCGGCAGGTCGAGTTCGCGCTGAATGAGGGATTGCGCCTTGACAAGGATCAGGTGCTCACAGTCATGACCCCTTGCAAGAGCAGCTTTCCCGCCGAGGTACGCAAGCTCCCGGGAGTGCGCTCTGCAGCTTGCTCCGAGTCTGCCCCTCCCGGGGATCACAACTCAAGCGGCCCTGCCGCGGCGCCCGATGGCACGCGGATCCTGGTCCTCAACGAGGCCGTCGAGCCGGGGGCGCTCGAGCTGTACGGCCTGCACCCGGTGGCAGGCAGGTTCTTCTCCCGGGCGCGTACAGCCGAGGAGCTCGCCAGGGGCGGCGGCGGCATGTTCATAGGTCCGGTCGTGATCAACGAGACGGCGGTGCGCAAGCTGCATTTCGCTTCGTCACAGGCTGCCCTGGGGCAGGTCCTGCGGCGTCCGGGGCCCGTCGCGCCTTCCGAGATCATCGGCGTGGCTCCGGATGTGCCGGTGGATTCGGTGCGCTCGCCCGTGGAGGCCACCGTGTTTCACACCGACGCGGACTACTTCAATGTGCTGAGCATCAAGCTCGCGGGCAGACAGATTCCTGAGGCCCTCAAGTCAATCGGTCAACTGTGGAAGCGCATCGGGGAGCCTCGCCCGATCAGGTGGGTGTTCGTGGATCGGATGATCCAGGATCGCTATCTAGCCGAGGTGCGCCAGGGAAAGATGTTCGCCGTGTTTGGCTGCGTGGCGCTGTTCATCGCGTGCCTGGGCCTCTTCGGGCTCGCAACATTCATGGCCGAGCGGCGCACCAAGGAGATCGGTGTACGCAAGGCGATGGGTGCCACACGCGGGGAGATCGTGAGGCTGCTGCTGTGGCAGCTGACCCGTCCGGTGCTGGTGGCGAACCTGATCGCCTGGCCGGTGGGCTTCTACCTGATGAGCCGATGGCTACAGGGCTTCGCCTATCACATCGAGCTTGCGCCATGGATGTTCCTGGCGGCCGGCGGTCTGGCACTTGCGATCGCCTGGCTCACCGTCTGGATGCATGCCTGTATGGTTGCCCGGCAGCACCCGGTGAGCGCGCTGCGCTACGAGTAGCTCCCATGCTGCGTAACTACCTGACCGCGGCCTGCCGCAATATGTGGCGCAACAAGCTGCACGCTGCGATCAACATCGTGGGTCTTGCGGTCGGCTTCACCGCCAGCCTCCTGATCGCGCTGTTCGTGAATGACGAGCAAAGCTACGACCGGTTCTGGCCCCAGCATCAGCAGCTCTATGTGGTCTCCAGCACGCTGCGGATGGCCGAGGACGCACCGTGGATAATGGATACCGTGCCGGCGCAAGTGATTGCGCTGCTACGCAAGCGGATACCCTCCGGCGTCCTCATCGCGCGCAGCATCGAGGAGCCGCATGCGCTGCGGCACGGCGAGATCGAGGCCAATGAGCACGTGACCTGGGCCGACCCCAACTTCTTCTCCGTGCTACGACCTGGCCGCATCGCCGGCGACCTGGACACAGCCCTCGAGCGTCCCGACGCGCTCGTGCTGAGCGAACGTGTTGCCCACAAGTACTTCGGCGATGCCAGCCCCCTGGGCCAGCTGATGGAGATCGACCGCCAGCACACGCTGCGAGTCACGGCCGTGGTGCGGGATATTCCCGGCAACTCCTTCCTGAAGGCCGATGTCTTCGCCTCAGGACGCGCAACTTTTGCCGGTCTCGGCGCGCTGGATGCCTCGTATGCGGCCGATGCCGTGAAGAGGGCCTCGAGCATTGGCGGGGACATGCAAGCTTATCTGAAGGTCTCGGCAGGCGTGTCCGCGGCCCGCGTGTCCGCGGCGCTGCGAGCAGCGGGTGATGAGTTCCTCGCAACCCTCAAGGCGAATAACATTGCTCTGTCCGTAGCACTCCTGCCGGTCGCGGACATCCATCTCAGCCCTTTGACTGTCGGTGGCATGGAGACGCGTGGCGACCCGGCGCTGCTCGCGGCCCTCATGTTCATCGGTGCCGGGATCATCGCGATCGCCGGCGTCAACTTCGTGAACCTCATGACAGCTCGCGCGGGACGGCGGGCGACCGAGATCGGAGTGCGCAAGACGCAGGGTGCCACAGCGCGCGATCTCTTCGTGCAGTTCATCTGCGAGTCCTTGCTCTATGCGCTCGTCGCGATGCTCATCGCGCTGATGGCAGTCGAGCTCCTGCTGCCGGCCTGCAACGGCTTCCTGCAGCGCGACATCGCGCCCGACTACGGGCGCGACCTGGCGTTCTGCCTCGCGGTTGCCGTGCTTGCCGGCCTTGCTGCCGGCTCTTACCCGGCGCTCGTCCTGGCACGCTGGAAGCCGGCCTCCGTGCTGCGGGGCGGTCCACTGCAAGCCGGTGCCGGCGGCGCCGCGCGGACGCTGCTCGTGGTGCTCCAGTTTGCGATTCTGATCTGCCTGTCTGTCGCGACGATCGTCGTGTACCGGCAGGTCAGCTTCGCGCTGAACGACGGGCTGCGCTTCGACAAGGACCAGGTGCTCGCGATCATGACCTCCTGCAAGGGGAGCTTTGCCGAGGAGGTGGTGAAGCTCCCCGGGGTGCGCGCTGCGGCTTGCTCGGGGTCTGCGCCTCTCGGGATAGGTATCTCGAAGAGCAGTGCGCTGGCACCGGATGGCACGCAGATCGATGTGCGCAGCGAGGCGGTCGCACCTGGTCTGCTCGAGCTCTACGGCCTCAAGCCCGTTGCCGGACGGTTCTTCTCCGCGAGGAGGACCGGGGAAACGCTCGCAAGAGCAGGCGGCAACGTGTTCATCGGGCCTGTGATACTCAACGAGACCGCCGTGCGCGGGCTGCATTTCCGGTCCGCGCAGAGCGCGGTCGGGCAGATCCTGCGGCGCGCGCAGGGGCCGCAAGCGGCGCGCACCGAGCCGTCGGAGATCATCGGTGTCGTGCCCGATATGCCGGTGGACGGAATGCGCTCCCCGGTGGAGGCGACCGTGTTTCACACCGACACGGACTATTTCAGGGTGCTCAGTGTCAAGCTCGCAGGCAGGCAGGTGCCGGAGACCTTGCGGTCCATCGATGCGCTCTGGAAGAGCCGCGGCGAGCCGCGCCCGATCACGCGCCTGTTCGTCGCGCAGATACTCCAGGACCGTTACCTGCGGGAGCTGCGGCAAGGGCAGATGTTTGCGGCCTTTGCCGGCGTTGCGCTCTTCATCGCTTGCCTTGGGCTGTTCGGCCTCGCAGCTCACACGGCGGAGCGGCGCACCAAGGAGATCGGCGTGCGCAAGGCGATGGGCGCCACGCGTGGCGAGATCGTGAGGCTCTTGCTGTGGCAGCTGACCCGTCCGGTGCTCGTGGCCAACCTGATCGCCTGGCCGGTGGGCTTCTACCTGATGAGCCGCTGGCTGCAGGGCTTCGCCTATCACATCGAGCTTGCGCTGTGGATGTTCGTGGCAGCCGGCGCGCTGGCGCTCGCGATCGCCTGGCTCACCGTCTGGAGTCATGCCTGTCAGGTTGCCCGGCAGCACCCGGTGAGCGCGCTGCGCTACGAGTAGCTCCCATGCTGCGTAACTACCTTACCGCGGCCTGCCGCAATCTGTGGCGCAACAAGCTGCACGCCACGATCAACATCGCAGGTCTTGCGGTCGGCTTCACGGCCAGCCTCCTGATCGCGCTGTTCGTGAATGATGAGGAGAGCTACGACCGCTTCTGGCCGCATTACCAGCAGCTCTACATGGTGACGCTGGCGTTGCGCCTGCCGGGCGCTGCGCCCTTGAGTCTCGATGCAGTGCCGGGACCTGCGATTGCGCTGCTGCGGCCGCGGCTGCCGGCCGGCGTGGTCATCGCACGCTCGATGCAGCAGCAGCATGCATTTCGGCACGGCGTGATCGAGGCCAATGAGACCGTGAGCTGGGTCGATCCCGCGCTCTTCTCGGTGCTGCGGCCAGCCGTGGTCGCCGGCGACCTGGATGGCGCGCTGCAGCGGCCCGACGCGCTGGTGCTCACCCTGCACATCGCACACAAGTACTTCGGTGATGCGAATCCTCTGGGCCAGCTGGTGGAGCTGGACCGCGCGCACACGCTGCGGGTCGCGGCCGTGGTGCGCGACACGCCCGGCAACTCCTTCCTGCAGGCAGATGTCTTCGGCTCTGCTCGCGCGACCTTCACCGGTCTGGGCGCTCTGGATGCCGCACTCGCGGGTCTGGACCTGAAGAACGCCAAGGACTTGAGCGCGGACCTGGAGGCCTATCTCAAGTTGCCGCCGGGAGTCTCCGCCGCGCGGGTTCAAGCGGCGCTCAATGCGGTGGAGCAACAGCTAGTCGCGACTCCGGGCATGCACCACATGGGGCTGTCTCTGGGGCTGCTGCCGCTCACGGATATCCACCTCAGCGCTCCTGCTGTGGGTAGTCTCAAGCCGCGTGGCAACCTTGGGCTGCTTCACGCCCTGATTCTCATCGGTGTCGGGATCGTCGCCATCGCCGCGGTGAACTTCGTCAACCTGATGACGGCGCGTGCGGGCCGGCGCGCGACCGAGATCGGCGTGCGCAAGGCAGCGGGCGCCAGCCCCGGTGACCTCATCGTGCAGTTCATCGGCGAGTCCCTGCTGTACGCGGCAGGCGCGATGCTGATCGCGCTGGCGCTGGTCGAGCTGCTGCTGCCGGCATTCAACGGCTTCCTGCAGCGCGACATCTCGCTCGACTACGGGCGCGACCTCGCGTTCTGCCTCCTGGTCGTGGCGTGCGCCGGCCTCGGCGCTGGCTTCTACCCGGCGCTCGTCCTGGCGCGCTTCCGCCCCGCTTTCGTGCTGCGGGGTGGGGCGGCGCAGGCCGGCGCCGGCGGTTCCCTGCGTCAGCTCCTGGTCGTGCTGCAGTTCGCGGTCCTGATCTGCCTGTTCGTCGCGACGATCGTGGTGTACCGGCAGGTCAGCTTCGCTCTGAATGAGGGCTTGCGCTTCGACAAGGACCAGGTGCTCGCGATCATGAACGCGTGCAAGGGCAGCTTTCCCGCCGAGGTGCGCAAGCTCCCGGGCGTGCGCTCGGCCGCCTGCTCCGAGTCTGCCCCTCTGGGGATGCACAATGCCACCAGCGGTGCCCTGGCGCCGAATGGCACCGAGATTGCCGTCCACAACGAGGCCATCGAGCCCGGGCTGCTCGAGCTGTACGGCTTGCACCCCGTGGCAGGAAGATTCTTCGAGCCGCGCAGGACAGCAGAGGAGCGCGCCCGCAAGGGCGATGACATGTTCAGCGGGCCGGTCGTGATCAACGAGACCGCTGTGCACAAGCTGCATTTCGCATCCCCGCAGGCGGCCGTCGGTCAGATCCTGCGGCATGCGGATGTGGCGCGTTCGCACAGGGATGCTTCCGAGATCATCGGCGTGGCTCCCGATGTTCCGGTGGATTCGGTGCGGGCTGCGGTGGAGGCCACCGTGTTTCACACCGACGCGGACTACTTCGGAGTGTTGAGCATCAAGCTCGCTGGCATGCAGATGCCTGAAACCCTGCGGTCCATCGATGAGCTGTGGAAGCGCATCGGGGAGCCTCGTCCGATCGATCGCGCGTTCGTGGACCAGATGATCCAGGAACGCTATCTCGACGAGGTCCGCCAGGGACGGATGTTCGCCGCGTTTGGCTGCGTGGCACTCTTCATCGCGTGCCTGGGGCTCTTCGGGCTCGCGGCTCACACGGCAGAGCGGCGCACCAAGGAGATTGGCGTGCGCAAGGCCATGGGCGCCACGCGGGGCGAGATTGTGAGGATGCTGCTGGGGCAGCTGACGCGGCCGGTGCTCGTTGCCAACCTCATCGCCTGGCCGGTGGGCTTTTACCTGATGAGCCGCTGGCTGCAGGGCTTCGCCTATCACATCGAGCTTGGGCCGTGGATGTTCCTGGCAGCCGGTGCGCTGGCCCTGACGATCGCCTGGCTCACCGTCTCGACACACGCCATTCTGGTTGCGCGGCAGCGGCCGGCGAGCGCGCTGCGCTACGAGTAGCCATGCTGGGTAACTACCTTGCGGCCGCCTGCCGCAATATCTGGCGCAACAGGCAGTATGCGGCGATCAACATCGTGGGCCTTGCGGCCGGCTTCACGGCTGGCCTCCTGATCGCTCTGTTCGTCAACGACGAGGAGAGCTACGACCGCTTCTGGCCGCATTACCAGCAGGTCTACATGGTGAGCTCCGCGCTACGCCTGCCGGGGGCCGCGCCGTTGACCGTCGATCTCGTGCCGGGGCAGGTCATTGTACTGTTGCGCAAGCGCCTGCCTGCGGGCGCGGTCATCGCGCGTTCGGTGAGCGGGTCGCACGTGTTTCGCGCCGCTGAGATCGAGGCCAGTGAGAACGTGAAGTGGGCCGATCCCGCGCTGTTCGCGGTGCTCACGCCAGCGTTGGTCGCCGGCGACCTGGACGGCGCGCTGCAGCGACCCGATGCGCTGGTGCTGACCCAGCATATCGCACGCAAGTACTTCGGTGATGCGAGCCCTCTGGGCCGGCTTGTCGAGATCGACCACAAGCACACCTTGCGGGTCACGGCCGTGGTGCGGGACACTCCGAGCAACTCCTTCCTGAATGCGGACGTCTTCGGCTCCGCCCGTGCAAGCTTTGCCGGTCTGGGTGCGCTCGATGCCGCCGGTGCGGGTGATACGGACATCGAGGCGTATGTGAGGCTGCCGCCGCAGTTCTCCGCCCGCGATGCGCAGGCCGCGCTGCAGGCGGCGGCGCTCGAGTACATGGCGTCCCGGTTTGGGCAGGGTGCTAGCCTTGCCGTTGCGCTGCTGTCGGTGGCAGACATCCATCTCAGTCCTGCTCCTTTCGGTAGCGTGAAGCCGCGTGGCGACCCTCAGTTGCTTCACGCCCTGATGCTCATCGGTGCCGCGATCGTGGCGATCGCCGCAGTCAACTTCGTCAACCTGATGACTGCGCGTGCGGGCCGGCGGTTCACCGAGATAGGCGTGCGCAAGGCACTGGGCGCCGGCCGCCGAGACCTCATCGTGCAGTTCATGGGCGAGTCCCTGCTGTATTCGCTCGCCGCGATGTTGGTTGCGCTGGCGCTGGTCGAGCTGCTGCTGCCGGCATTCAATGGCTTTCTGCAGCGTGACATCTCGCTTGACTACGGGCGCGACCTGGCATTTTGCCTCCTGGTTGTTGTGCTTGTCGGGGTCGGCGCCGGTTTCTACCCGGCGCTGGTCCTGGCGCGCTTTACGCCTATCGCCGTGCTGCGGGGCGCACCGGAGCATGCAGGCTCCGGCGGCTCCCCGCGCCAGTTGCTCGTGGTGCTGCAGTTCGCGGTCCTGATCGGCCTGTTCGTCGCGACGCTCGTCGTGTACCGCCAGGTCGAGTTCGCGCTCAACGAAGGATTGCGCCTCGACAAGGACCAGGCGCTCGTCATCATGAATGCCTGCGAGGGAAGCTTTCCCGTCGAGGTGCGCAAGCTGCCGGGGGTGCGCTCGGCAGCCTGCTCCGAGGGTGCCCCGCTCGGGATGCACGTCTTTGTCGGTCCTGCCCAGGCACCGGATGGAGCGCAGATCACCGTGCGCAGCGAGGCGGTCGAGCCCGGGCTGCTCGAGCTGTACGGCCTGCATCCGATCGCAGGTCGGTTCTTCGAGCCGACCAGGACAGCTGCGGGGCTCGCCACGGGCGACGACGATGCGTTCATCGGGCCGGTCGTGATCAACGAGACGGCGGTGCGCAAGCTGCATTTCGCCACCCCGCAGGCAGCTCTCGGGCAGGTCCTGCGGCACCCCGGCTCGAGCACGCAGCATTCCGAGATCATCGGTGTTGTGGCCGATGTGCCGGTGGATTCGGTGCGCTCTCCCGTTGCGGCCACCGTGTTTCACACCGCCGCGGCCCACTTCGACCGGCTGAGCGTCAAGCTCGCAGGCAGGCAGATACCGCAGACCTTGCGGTCGATCGATGAGCTGTGGAAGCGCAGCGGCGCGTCGGGTCCGATCGCGCGCCTGTTCGTGGATCAGGTGATGCAGGATCGCTATCTCGCCGAGGTGCGCCAGGGACAGATGTTCGCCGCCTTTGCCTGCGTCGGCCTCTTCATCGCCTGCCTGGGATTGTTCGGGCTTGCAGCCTTCACGGCGGAGCGACGCACCAAGGAGATCGGCATGCGCAAGGCCATGGGTGCCACACAGGGCGAGATCGTGAGGATGCTGCTGTGGCAGCTGACGCGGCCGGTGCTCGTGGCCAACCTGATCGCCTGGCCGGCTGGCTTCTACCTGATGAGCCGCTGGCTGCAGGGCTTCGCCTATCACATCAAGCTTGAGCTGTGGATGTTCCTGGCAGCCGGTGCGCTGGCACTGGCGATCGCCTGGCTCACCGTCTCGACCCATGCGTATCTGGTGGCGCGGCAGCGGCCGGCGAGCGCGCTGCGTTATGAATAGCCTGGCGTCAGCCTGCGGTGATGCTGACCCACTTTAGCGCGGATTTCCCAACTTGCTGTTGCCGCTGCTTGGCGTGAGCCTCGGCTGACGGTCTGGGTGTTTGCAATCCTAAGAAATGTCGCGTTCACGGTCACGACAAGTTATGTCGACACGACCTTGCGGCGCGATTCCCGGGCCGCTTGCGGTGTGGGTTCATCGTCTCTCTTTTACCTAGTTAGCTACGCTTGCCCAGCCCCTTTGCGCTGTGCGCTGGGATGGATGTGGGTAACTAGGTGGTGCCTTGGGAATGGGCGTCCTGGCGTGCAGCTGCGCTCCTGGTCAGGCGGAGCAGCCTGCGTCCGCAGATCCGGCCCGCCCTTCCCGGCGGTGAATTCTCCTTCCGCGCCAGAGCTCGTGCCGCGGCTGCGAGCAAGGGAGGCGGAATGCGGCCTAAGTGCTCACTTTTTGCTTACTCAGTACGTAATGAGTAAGTCTTGAGTGAGCAACGTGGAGGCCCTATAGTGCGGCATGGCAAGGTCCGCATACGCCTTCATTGGCCGTGAGGAGGAGATCGCGGCGCTCGAGCGTCACTATGCCTCGCCCCGATCCGAGCTGCTGCCGCTCTACGGCCGCCGCCGCGTCGGCAAGACCGAACTGTTGACGCGCGTATCACACGACAAGCCCACGGTCTTCTTCACCGCCAACGCAAAGCTCCCCACGGCGCAGATCAGCAGCTTCATGCGCGCTGCGGTGGACTGGTTGCGTGTCTCCGACCTCGCGGAGGCGGCTCCCACTGACTGGGAAACAGGCTTTCGGCAGGTGCTGCGAGCCGCGCCGAGGGATCGCAAGCTGCTGCTGATCCTCGATGAGTTCCAGTGGGCCTGCCAGTCAAGCCCCGAGCTGCCCTCGGTCATCCAGCGTCTCTGGGACCACGAATGGCAGCACGAAGGACGCCTCATGCTGGTGCTGTGCGGGTCGTATATCGGCTTCATGGAGCGCGAGGTTATGGGCGGAAGATCCCCGCTCTACGGCCGGCGCACCGGCAGCCTGAAGCTCGAACCCTTCAACTTCCTGGAAGCCGCCCGGTTTCATCCCCGCTGGTCGGTGGAGGAGCAGGCGCGGGCGTATTTTGTCTGTGGTGGCATACCCGCCTACCTGCGGCGACTGGACTCTGATCTGTCCGTCGAGCAGAACATCGCGAAGGAATTTTTCGGCAGGGATGCCTTTTTCCAGAATGAGCCGGAGCTCCTGCTACGCGAGGAGCTTTCCGAGGTCAGCCAGGCGATGAGTATCTTGGAGGCGGTGGCTCTGGGCCGCCGCGCCCAGGGTGACATTGCGCGCTCCGTGGGCCTCACCAGCAACGCGCTGGCGCCGCACCTGAAGAACTTCGTTCAGCTAGGCTACCTGGAGCGCGTCGTCCCCCTGACTCCCAACGGCGCTCCACGCACCGCAGTGGTATACCGGATCGCCGACCCCTTGCTGCGCTTCTGGTTCCGGTTTGTGGAATCACGCCTCAGCTCGCTGCGCCGCTATTCGCCAAGCCAGGCGTTCGAGCAGCTGGTCGCCCCTCAGTGGGAGGCCTATTGCGGGGAGGCGTTTGATCGCCTGTGCCGGGAGGCGCTGCCGCTTCTATACGAGCAGGAAGGGGTCGGGGGTCGGTTCTCGGTGGGAG
>Ga0123356_10004455_pt1 | contig 14480 bp, 18 predicted proteins | sample TergutEmb28metaG_2_FD_92546 | JGI IMG/M metagenome (GOLD analysis project Ga0123356, IMG submission 92546) | Embiratermes neotenicus P3 segment gut microbial communities from Petit-Saut dam, French Guiana - Emb289 P3 | ecosystem: Host-associated > Arthropoda: Insects > Digestive system > Gut ...
CTGGTTAAAATGGCAGGACGAGACCAATCTCTCACCCACCACTGAACTCCTTCTCTTCAGCACCTCACGCTCCCATTTGGTAAGCGAGGTTATCAACCCAGCCCTCGCCGAAGGTAAGGTTGTAATCTGTGACCGCTTCGATGACTCCACCTTAGCCTATCAGGGTTACGGGCGCGGCCTCGCAATCAAGACTATTGCCGATATCAATCGCATTGCCACGGGTGGCCTTAAACCCGATCTGACCTTCCTATTGGACATTGCCCCCGGCATAGGACTGGAGCGCAAGTTTAGTGCCCAGAATGATCGCTTCGAGCAGGAAACCGCCGCCTTCCACGAACGAGTGCATCAGGGATATCTGGCACTCGCCCACGCCGAGCCGGAACGCTGGTATATCTTAGACGGAAGTCGTCCCCGTGACGAGTTGGCTACAGTCATTTGGGAAAAAGTCAGCCATGTCCTAAGCTGTTCCAAGACAACATGACCAAACAGCGCGTTTTCGTCGCCATGAGCGGCGGGGTGGACTCCTCTGTTGCGGCCGCCCTGCTTAAAGATCAAGGGTATGACGTTTGCGGTATAACCTGTACCCTCTTTCCGGAACAAAGGGACGTTGCGCCTTATGCCCAGGAGGTTGCTCGCCGTCTTAATATCCCTCATGAAATTCTGGATCTCAGTGACATCTTTGCCCGCTGCGTCACTATCCCTTTCTGTCATGACTACTGCACCGGACACACCCCTAACCCATGCGTAAGCTGCAATCGTGACATTAAATTCGGGGCCATGTTGGATTACGCTCGGGCGCGTAGTGCCCATTTTTTTGCCACAGGGCACTACGCCCGCATCGGACACTCCAAAGACAAAAAGCTCCTGCGCGCCGTCGATAAGACCAAGGATCAATCATACTTTCTTTACATCCTGACCCAGTCTCAACTCACCTCCATCATTTTCCCCCTCGGCGAGATCTTAAAATCCGAGGTCATACAAATGGCTGACCAATTCGGCCTCACCGGGGCTATCCGGAAGGAGGAAAGTCAGGACCTCTGCTTTATCCCCAATGGTAATTATGTTTCCTATGTAACCAGATCCCAAGAAGCGCCTGCAGGAGAGATTGCGGATATCGATGGACGAGTAATAGGTCAGCACCAAGGTCTGGCCTATTACACCATCGGGCAACGGAAAGGCCTCGGGATAACAACACCAACTCCGCTTTATGTCATCAAGCTTGATGTCACCCATAACCAGGTCGTAGTCGGACCACAAGATGCCCTGTACCGCCGCTATTTGACAGCCAAAGGGCTTTCATGGGTCGCCGGGGTGCCACCAACTGATCTCTCAGGAATTACCGCCCGTGTACGTTATAAGTCCCCTGAGGCTAACACTAATATCACCCTTTCTTCTAATACCCTAGGAGTGGAATTTCTCACCCCGCAATGGGGTATCGCCCCCGGCCAGTCAATCGTTTTTTATCGCGGTGAGGAAGTGTTGGGGGGCGGCATAATTGAGTAGCCGCCCTTCTGCGTTGGCTGTCGGGTTTATGACGTACAACACGGCAGATTTGAGTATAATAAGCCCTGTTATCAGGCAAAAGAGCGGGGTACTGACTAAATAACTATTCCGTGCGAAAGGTTGATAAGTATTTATGAAACTCATAATCAGCGAAAGCGGTGTGTTGGAAAAAGTAGAAATATTGGAGGAAGCAGAGGTTGTTATTCCTGACGGGGTGACTAGCATTGGCGATAAAGCATTTTATGAAAACTATTCGCTACTCACCGGTGTAATAATACCAGATAGCGTGACCACTATCGGAGAGGATGCGTTTATGGACTGCAACCTGCTTGAGAGTGCGATTATCTCCAATAGCACAACAAGCATCGGGGGCAGGGCATTTGCCTGGTGTGAATCACTCACGAGTGTGGTAATTCCGGGCAGTGTAATGAGCATTGGCGATAAGGCGTTTTACGATTGCTCTTCGCTTGCGGATGTGACGATATCACATGGCGTACCTTACCTCGGAAATGAGATGTTTTATTTGTGTAGCTCTCTCGCAAGCATAGTTGTTCCCGCAAGCGTCTTGAGTATTGGCGAATACGCATTTGAAAGGTGTAGATCGCTCACGTCCGTTACGATAATGAATGGGAAAACAGTCATTGATCATGACGCATTTTCCATGTGCAATGAAGACCTGATAATCCGTGCCCCGGTGGGTTCTTATGTTGAGCAGTACGCAGTAAAGAATGGTATTAAATTTGAGGCAATTAGACCATAATAAGCACATAATGTTCCCAGGGGTTGAGCGGGCAAATACTGATTCTTTGGATTACCCCGTCCGTACTGCGTTTGCTTGCTCACCAATAACGAGGGCCGACAAACCCGTGGAAATATTGTTGTCTGCCCCTCATAAAGCTATAATAAGCCCATCTTGAAAAGCTCACCTAACCTCGCTGTTAACATAGCCCGGCGTTGCGGCTTCAAACTCACTAATCCTGTACTGGTTGCCTCCGGCACCTTTGGATACGGGAACGAGCTGGCATCCTTGATAGACATCCAGCGTCTGGGGGCCATTATCTGCAAAGGCACTACCCTTAAGCCACGCCCCGGTAATCCCCAACCCCGCCTTGCCGAAACACCCCTTGGTATGTTAAACGCCATTGGGCTCCAAAACATTGGAGCGGAGGCGCTTATCAGAGACAAGGCCCCGATGTGGGCCAGTTGGCAAGTGCCAGTAATCGTCAACATTGCTGGCGAAAGCGTTGCGGAATATGCCGAGCTTGCCTCGCGCCTTGACGGCGTACCTGGGGTTGCTGGCCTTGAGGTCAATATCAGTTGCCCCAATGTTGCTTGTGGCTGTTTGGAATTCGGCATGGATGCCTCTGCCGCGGCTGGTGTTGCCGCTGCCGTCAGAAAGGCCACGAGTTTACCAGTCATAGTTAAGCTATCGCCCGGTGCATCTGACATCGTGGGCATTGCCCGGGCCGTTGCCCAAGCTGGGGCAGATGCAATATCCCTTATCAACACCTTAAAAGGGCTCGCCATAGATATTAACAAGCGCCGACCGGTACTCCGCAACATTACCGGGGGCTTGTCCGGTCCTGCCGTAAAACCAGTTGCGCTTGCTATGGTCTACGCTGTTGCCGGGGCAGTGGATGTGCCCATTATAGGAGGGGGTGGCATCACTACGACAGAGGATGCCTTGGAGTTTATAATGGCCGGGGCAACGGCTATTGAGGTTGGCACGGCAACATTCCTAGATCCGGCCGCCGCATTAAACATCGCCCAAGGCATTACCGATTATTTACAGAGGGAAGACATAACAGACATAGCCACCCTTACCGGTTGCGCCCGGACTTAAAATATCTGCACTATTGCACAGGACAGGTATTTTTCTCACTAACCAAACCCTCTCCGGCCGCAAAGGCCCCTTGCACGGCCTCGGGCAAAGCTAATATCTCCGCCCGCTTTTCAATTCCAGAATGCGCGATCATCCCCGCATAACGAACATCCAAGCTGGCAAAAAAGGCCTTGACTGTCATTTGCGCTCCCTCAAAGAGATTATCCCCGGTACGCCCCCCTACCACTACAAAGAGACCGCGCCGCTCGCGACTATCCCCCAACGGCGGCTGGTGTAACAGGTATTTTTTAACCCACAACGCTTGGGTGCGATCAATGAGGGCCTTGGTTTGCGACGGCAGCCCCATGAAATAAAGAGGGGTTGACAACACAATGCAGTCGGCCCAAGCCAAGTCCTGATAAATGCGAGCCATGTCATCCCCAAAAGGGCAAGCACCCGATGACAAACAGGCATCACAATGCAAACAAGCCATAATATTGAGATTCGGGACAACTATATTTTTAGTCTCGGCACCATGGGAGACTGCCCCTTTTAGCACCTCAGCTAGAAGTATATCTGTATTGCTACCACGGCGATGGCTACCAGCAATGCCTAGAACATTCATGCCGTACGCCTTGGCAGGTGTCTTAGAACTTCCCGCGCACGATCGTTCATAATCTTCTCCTCATCCGTCGTACTATGGTCGTAACCAAGAAGGTGCAAAACGCCATGCACCAGCAACGTTGCAATCTCCCGTTCCACTGAATGTCGGTGTCGCTTGGCTTGGATAGCCGCTTGTTCGGCTGAGATAATTACCTCTCCCAAATGATTAATGTCGTCTGCCTGGGCAGGGAACTCCACCCCGCTTGTCGTGTCCATCATGGCAAAGGCCAACACGTCGGTCGGCTTGTCCTGATCTCGATAGCACTTATTTAGCTCATGGATTTTGTCCTGCCCGGTAATCACAATACCGAGTTCGGCACATGTCTTATCCTCAGCAATCAGCACTGCCTCGGCAACACCCCGCAACCAAGCTTCCGGCACCACCTGTTCAAAACCCGCATCGAAAAGGATATTTACTTCCATGTCCGTATCATAACATAGCCCCAGAAGTACCCTCAATATATTGAATCATGGTCTTGGCTTGACGATCCCCTCTGCCGCCCGTTAGACTACTCGACGTGAAAACAATTGGTCTAACCGGCATCTTCGGTAGTGGCAAAAGCACAGTGGCGGGCTTTCTGGGAGAGTTAGGGGCTGCAATTATCGATGCCGACAGAATTGTCCACCAACTCTATGTGCCCGAGGCCGAGGGATACCGGCAAATAGTTGACCTTTTTGGGCCAGGGGTTATTGATGCCGAGGGCAACCTTGACCGCCAAAAGATTGCAGACATCATCTTCACAGACAAGATTGCTCGAGCCAAGCTTGATGCTACCATTCATCCCCTAGTCACCCAGCAGATAAAGTCCTTGCTTGCCGAGCATCGCCGTTGCCATACCCCAGTCGTTGTTGTTGAGGTCCCGCTGCTCATTGAGGCCAACATGATGTCCTTGGTTGATGAAATATGGGTAACGACCGCCCCACGCGAGGTTGTTTTCCGACGCCTCAGCCATAAATCCGGTATGCCCTACGCAGATGTATTGGCGCGTATCCACGCCCAACTTCCCGTCCGTGACCAAGTCCGCTATGCCACGCGGGTGATCAGCACCGACACCACCCTAGAACACCTCAAAGCCAAGATACAGCGGCTTTGGAAGAAAATGACCTAAAAATTGGCGAGGAGCTCCGCTACTATGAGCCACACTCAATTGTGGTTGTGCCCCATGATTACACTGCCCTAATGCAGTACGGCATCAACACTTCCTACAAACTGGTAGCAGTACGCCTTGTCAGCCAACTCATTACAACCATCACCGGTAAACACATAAATAGGAAGCAGGTAATCCCGCGAAGAAAAGTATGCGTACTGAAGTTCAATACCATTAATCACTAAACTTGATATCGAACGATAAGACACTACGCACTCAAGATATTCCGCAGGATGAGGCCCCGGTCTTGCAAGGGTATCTTTGAGTATGCCAAAGGCCTTGCTGACATCCTTAAGCGGTAAATCATAAACTCGCTTAAGTGTGTATTTATGAGCATCCATTCTTAATACTGTGCCATTATCGCCTATTACTATCCTGACACCGCCACAGTCAATAGTGGTGCCATCTATCGCTACGAGAAAATCTATCTTGGTACCAGCTTGGTGAGCGTCTGTGATTATCTCTGTATCGATATCCCGGCTTTCCACTCGCCCACCGGATGATGCTACTATAGATACAACATTTTCTGGATATAAATCACGTTCTTTGAGCCATTTAGTGGCAATAGCAATGCATTCTTCATCTGAAGGTAGGTAAACAGGCTTTTCCCAGTAGTTTAAACTCCATAGGGATATAGAGCCGTGAAGACCAAGTTCAAGAATCTGATCTCCATTAACATACGAGTATATTTCCCTCTCTCCGTTTGAAGGCTCAGGCTTGCTGGAAAAACCTAGTTGCTTGGCAATATTAGAGGCATATCGATCATCGACAACAGGACGGATGATCTTATAGACGACAATTTGGGATGCATAATCAGGAAAAGCAGTATCAAGTGTGATATCAACCGGCGGCGCACCATATGTACCTAGTTGCTCGATCCCCTCAAACACGTACGGGTAGCTATGAGGTCCGTGATACGAACTCGGAACAAAAAGGCATACCGCCAAAAGCAAAACGCAAGCGATTCCAGATAGTTTTTTCATGCATCAACTAATGCAGGGGAAATACCTACCCTATGGTTTTTCTGTACTAATCTCCCCGGCTACGATTTTTTTCAACGTTTCAACGATAAAGGTGTGTTCCCTTTCCAAAATTTTGGCGGCTAGGGATTCTGCCGTATCGGCATCGGAGACAGGTACTATTGTCTGGGCAACAATCTCACCCTCATCGTAGTTTTCGCTGGCTCGATGAATTGTTATCCCCGACTCTTTTTCGTGAGCATCAATGACAGCCTGATGAACATGTATTCCGTACATACCCTCACCGCCATATTTAGGTAACAAAGCGGGATGGATATTAAATATTCGATTTTGATACTTGCGCAATACTTTATTGCCCATTTTCTTTAAATACCCGGCGAGAAATACGATGTCAGTGTTATGTTGCTCCAATAGTTCTAAAACTTTGTCGTTTAATGTGTCATCGTCACCATATATCTTGACGCTCGCATGATAACTGGCTATCCCTGCATTTCTCGCCCTTTCCAAAGCCATCGAGGATCCGTTATTGCTGAACACTGCACAAACTGAGGCATCTAATACCCCGCTCTGACAGGCATCTATAATTGCCTGTAAATCAGAGCCGTTGTGTGATGCAAAAACTGCAATATTCATCATGATTTTGCCTCCTAACACCACTAAAATAGTTTCTTGCCATTCATAACGCTGATATCCAGACCTTTGGCCATACTACCCTGCTTAAACGGATTTACTCTTTGCACAACTCCATTGCGCCTAAAAAATGATCCTGTGCTTTTGAACCAAAAGGTTACCCCCGCCTTCAAACACTGCTCTCTTATAGCCGAGACCCAATCGTAATCACACACACGGGCTTCGCGACCAGTCTCGCCATTAACAGTAACGTGGTCAATCCCTTCCATATAAGATGAGAGATCGATCGGTCCCAAGAGGGGCCCACAGGCAACAAAACGCCGTCTGAGTGGATAGGACAGGAAGAGCGGTAAGCGATAGTCGGCTAGGGCTTGGTTTTCAACCGTGCAACCGATATTCACGTTGTCATAGCCATCTCCCCAATCAGTCGGCAGGGATACCCGGAAGCGATCGACGCGTTTGGACAGAATTAGAAATTCTATATCAGGGCGTTGTTTAATCATCCACCACGCCTCAGCACGCCACTCATCGGCTTCAGGGATGAAAAAATCGGTGGCAAAACAAGTGGGGACAGTTTTCCCGCTCTTGATTTTATACTCACCATTGGCGGTTTTTGCTAAAGGTTTAGCAAACTCTCCGGTCTTCTGCACGACATTTTGTCCGAAGCGCTTGGCATATGGCCCGTAGAAATAACAATACGTACAACCATCGCTAATCTTATAGCACCCACTCCACGGTTCCCAGTTCATATCATCCCCTGGTTACACCATATCAAAACAAAGTGCCCACCGCTCAGCTCTCGAGAGTGTTGCCCACAAATAAGAGATAGAGCCCGCAATCATAGTAATGACACCGAACACAGTGACCCATGCGCTGAATTGCACAAACAGAATCACCCCAGTTATTAAAACCGCGGCCCCGGTAATGACCAATTTCATAACACACCTTCCGGCACCAAACAAGCGTGTCCCGACTCGCGTCAAAACCGCCTGTCTTCAAAGACCTTGAGTTAATGTTAGGGAAACGAGGCGGCTACTTGGCTACTTCGCCCTGCTTATACGCCACAGCTTGGCGGGCAATACGTAAGGTGCCAGTTTCAACCTTGATTACCAAGCTATCATCAGTCAGGCTCTCAATCTGGCCAAATATACCACCGATGGTGACAATACGATCGCCTGGCTGCAAAGCAGCCAATATTGCCTGCTGGTCTTGCTGGCGCTTGCGCTGCGGACGAATGATCAGGAAATAGAAAATGACAAACATGAGGACCAAAAAACCCAGCATAATGAGAGTGCTATTGTCTAACATGAAACCTCCTCTACCTAAATCCGGCTCACCCTTTAAGGTAACCGATTATTTGATAATTTGCTCAAGTTTTCCCTGCAATGACCAGGGACCGGTTTGGTCAATCCTAACTATCACCAAGCGACCCATGATGTGTTCGCCGCCAGTAAAGAACACCAGTTTATCATTTCTCCCGCGCCCACGCCACTTACCCCCCTGTCGCCCCTCAACCAATACCTCAATCCCAGTATTAAGCAAGGTAGCATTAATCTCGCAGGCAATAGCCTCCTGCTGCTTTTCGATTATGACTAGTCTCTCTTTTTTTACCTCCCGGGGGACGTCATCCAGTAAGCGAGCGGCTGCTGTGCCTGTGCGTGGCGAGTAGGCAGCAACATGTACTGCCGCAAATCTCAGTTCCTTAAGCAGTGAAGCAGTATTCTCAAACTGTGCTTCAGTTTCCCCAGGGAAACCCACGATGACATCAGTGGTAATAGCCACATCAGAAACTTTGCTTCTCAGCATTAACACTAAGTCGCGGTAATGCGCCACGCTATAACCCCTATGCATAGCCCTAAGAAGATCGTCATCGCCCGCTTGGACTGGCAAATTAACACTCTCGCAAACTGGCGGCAAATCGGCCATTGCCTGAATGAGCCTGGCACTCATATCTTTGGGATGATTGGTTAAAAAGCGAATGCGCCACAGGTCGGACAACCCTGATAGGGCGACTAGGAGATCGGCCAGATCGGGACAACCCGGCAGATCGTGCCCGTATGAGTCCACATTCTGCCCCAGTAGGGTGACCTCGCGTGCGCCATTCGCGACCATTTCCCCTATTTCCTGCACAATACCCGCTAAGGGACGGCTCTTCTCCCGTCCGCGACGATAGGGAACGATGCAGTATGTGCAAAAATTATCACAGCCCTGAATAATCGGTACATAAGCGCAAATCCCCGGCTTTTCGACCACCGGGCGTACTAGGGACACCCAGTCCGGTACTTCACCGGCAGGAAAGAAACAGTCCACAAAAGGAAAGCGCTCATGCAGTCCAGCGGTATCGCCAGACACAAAGCAACCGGTGACAGCAATTTTTACCTCAGGACGTTTATGCTTCAGGGCTTTTAGATTAGCAAGCTTGTTAACAACCTTGTCTTCGGCATGGCCGCGCACAACACAGGTATTAATAATGATTAGGTCAGCCTGCTCAACCGATACCGATAGCGCGTAGCCTTGCTTGGCAAGAGCCCCGGCTAGACGCTCCGACTCGGCGCGATTCATCTGACAGCCAATAGTCCAGATATTGTATGATGGCATTTTAAGTATTATAAGTTATCCATTAATAACTGCTTTCGTCAAAACTATTAACGGGAACTGTACAAACTGACACGAACCAAGAAAACATGCCTTGCACACAGACAACCCTTATCCTTGTCAGCCACCGTTCCACTATTGGGCATATCTTACTTCCAGTTTTTAATAATTACCTCGTCCACATTGCCACGTCCAGTACTATCAGAGTTTATGGCACGCTTGGCTTTAACAGATATTATTTCAAAGCGCCTATAGTTGAAAAGCCCTCTAATAAATAGTGTATCAGCGTTACTTAAAAGGCACTTGGCTCCGGCATCTGTCCGCTCGACAAAAACATTCCGTAGCCTTTCCTGTTCAGTTTCACTAAAGCCACCGGCCTGATACCCTGTAAAGTTCGTATTCTCTGGACTGTGATACGGGGGATCAAAATAAATAAACGAATCACGTTCTGCATCAGCAACGGCGACAGCGAAATCACCATGCATTATATTGATTTCCGTATCGTCGTGGCGCAAATACCTGTGGATAGCCCGTAATACAGGCTCGTCACAGATTGCCGGATTAGTATATCTACCATAAGGAACATTGAACATCCCCTGAGAATTAACTCGATAGAGTCCATTGTAGCAAGTTTTGTTGAGATATATTATTCGTGCAGCCTTTTCTACCGCCGCGAGCGTTGCATATTCATTACAATCGCGATCTTGTTCTCGCACCCGGTAATAATAATCCTCGCCATTGTTCTCTGTGTGTGTATTTAGCGCACCAATAAGACCGTCTATATTGTCGCGGATAATCTCGTATGACAGAATAAGATCTTTGTTATTGTCATTAATCACAGCTCGGCGGGGCTGCAGGCCAAAAAACAACGCTCCAGCCCCAACAAATGGCTCGTAATAACGCATGTTTCTCAAATTAGAAGGGAGGTGTTTAATTATTTCTGGGATAAGTTGCCGTTTACCGCCCGCCCATTTAAGAAATGGTTTGACCAATGGATCCTTGCGCCATCGCTGTATTGTTCTTAACATGAATCATATACCGGCGGGACTATCAAACAAAGCTCCCCATGGCCAATAGCACTGCTGCACTATCCTAGACCCTCTTTTATTAGAGTTGCAGTCATCTGGCAACGCCGCCGTAGTTTCCCTTAATTATACCCTGTCAAGGCTAATTAGGTATAATGGGGTGTCTATTGTTTCAACAGTGTTATGCTTAATCAACAAACCAATACGCAACCCCCCAACTGGAAAACACGGATCGCAACCTTTCTGATCAGCCAAAACCTTTCACTTTTCGGCTCATCGGTCGTCGGATTCGCTATTCTATGGCATATTACCCTAGAGACCTCTTCTGGCCTCTGGATGATGCTTATTACTATTTGCTCTTTGCTACCGCAGGTACTAATTTCGCTATTTGGTGGTGTTTGGGCCGACCGCTACAACCGCAAACATCTTATTATGCTGGCCGACGGGTTTATCGCCCTTACGACCCTTGCTCTGGCAATTTCATTTCTTCTTGGTTTCCGCAGGATGGAACTACTCCTTGTTGCATCAGTAATACGTTCCCTTGGAGCAGGTATTCAAACCCCGGCAGTCAGTGCAATTTTTCCGCAGTTAGTACCAAAGGAACGGCTTACCAAGGTGCAGGGCATCAATCAGACATTGAGCTCTGCCTTTGCCTTGCTTGCCCCGGCATTAGGAGGCGTATTACTGGCAACAGTCGGTATTGTAGGGGCTTTCTTTGTGGACGTGGCAACCGCAATACTTGCCATTTTAGTAATGAGCCGCATACATGTTGAGCGACCACAGGCGGCCGATCTCGCCAAATCAATATGGAAAGATATTAGCGTTGGCATTTCATACATTAATAGACACCGCCGCCTTCGCAGGCTAATAATTTGTGTTCTGTTTTCCTTCTTGCTCATAGCACCGGTATTTTTAACGCCTTTGATGATAGAGCGTACGTTCGGAAATGAGGTTTGGCGGCTTACATTAAATGAAATCGTATGGTCAGTTGCAATGATAATCAGCGGAATATTTATATCCATAAAAGGTCAGTTTCGTGATAAAACGAGAACCATAGCGATTTGTATTGTTGGTTTTGGTATAACGTCTGGATTGATGGGCATTTCATGGAACTTTGCATCATATCTTGTATTTGTGGGAATTGCCGGTTTCTTTTGGCCAGTACTCTCGACGGTTCAGACTGTTTTTGTTCAAGAAACAGTCTCGCCGGCTATGTTGGGACGGGTGTTTTCCGTAATACAAATCATTATGATGGGAATTATTCCGTTTGCTATTCTTTTCTTTGGTCCACTGGCTGATATCATACGGGTGGAAACTATCCTTTTGATAAGCTGCGGCCCTCTTGTATTGGTAGGCATTGTATATGGGCTAATCGAAAGGCGAGATGTTTCTAACAAAACTCCTGAAATGCATTCCTTGACCAAAGAAGCATAGAATATTGATACCAAGGAAAGCAAACATCGCTTCTCCAACAATATGTAATACGTCTCAAAAAGGGGTAGCAGAAAAATGGGTATATTATATGACCGCAGTGGCAAGGAAATCGGCAGATATGATAATGGTCGTATCTACAACCGCGGAGGCGCAGAAGTCGGGAGAATAACAAACAATCACATCTATGACCGCAGCAGCAAAGAGCTTGGCAGGTATAACAACGGCCACGTCTATGACCGCGGAGGTATGGAAATTGGCAAGGTTGTAAATGGCTCCATCTATGACCGTAGCGGCAAAGAGCTTGGCAGATATGGCGATGGGAATGTCTATAACCGCGGAGGAACGTATGTCGGCAAATATGACGCTGATATTAACGGAGCCGCCGCTGCGTGTATTCTGTTATTTAATATATTGTAGGTTGCGAACTAAAGACATAGGTTGAGGTTCAGGGGACATTGTCACCATCTAACCACCTCGTATTACATACGTAATCATTCGGAGGCAATACCATGGATTCTTTGTCGGAAATACTCCCGTTAATCGCAGTGATTTTATTGGTCGTAGTGTTTGTAATGCAGTTAATCATCCTTGCCAAGCGCAACAAAAGTAGTGCAATTGATGAGAGCAGGCTGCGCTACGAGACTGACAACATCAGGCAATCAATGCACAGCGAAACCGAGAGCATCAAACAGGCTTTGAGTGCAGGTTTAGAAAGGGTACATAGGGGTCTTGGCGAAATGCAAAGCCTAGCCCAAAATGTCGGAGACCTGAAGAATGTCCTTACCAATGTAAAAAACCGCGGTACATACGGCGAAATACAGTTGGAGCGTTTGCTCGATGAAGTGTTTCCCGCCAGTTTATATGAGAAGAACTTTGCTATTCGTGGCACATCTGAACGTGTTGAGTTCGCCTTAAAACTTCCGGGCAAAGGAGATGAGTGTGTCTATCTGCCCATTGATTCAAAATTCCCCACAGAGGATTATGACCGCTTGCAGAGTGCTTATGAAGCCGGGAGCAAGGAGGGTATTTTAGCGGCACAGAAGGGGCTCGAGGTATTTATTAAGTATTCTGCCAAGAATATTGCAGAAAAGTATGTTGAGCCACCAAAGACTACTGATTTTGGCTTGTTATTTTTGCCCACCGAGGGACTGTATGCCGAAGTACTGCGTATTCCAGGCCTTGTTGAATGCGTACAGTCAAGGTACAAGGTGACTATTGCCGGCCCAACAAATCTGCTGGCCTTGCTGAATGCATTGCAGATGGGCTTTAAGACCTTGGCCATAGAGGAGAGGTCTAGTGAAGTATGGCAGGTTTTGAGCGCAGTGAAAACTGAGTTCTCCAATTACAAAAAAGTGCTTGATGAAGCACAGAAAAAGATTATACAGGCAAGCGATGATATTGGTAGATTGGTTGGCACGCGAACCAATCAGGTCATGAGAAAACTGAAAAAAGTTGAATCATTTCAAGATGAATCGCAAGTGGCAACCTTGCTCGGGATAGATGAGCTAGATGACAACAAATAGAACCTCTTGGTCATATCAACATCCCCACTGTGACACTGGCAGTGAGTTTGCTCAGCTATACCAGCGCGACCAGTGGCTTGTTCTATGACAGCAGTGGCAGTGTATTGCTGCTGGCGATTACCTCATGTCCCATACCACAACGGAGTGGTTATCGCTCATTGGCCCGCCGCCAGCGGACAATGGCAAGAACCTTGCGGTAATACTCCGGTCCCTCGTCGGTGGCGTTTATCAGATCAAACTCATCTAAATATTCTTCTTCCGTAGCAGTTGCGGCAAGCTCATCCGCTTCAGCTTGAGTCAAGGCAGTTCTATCATCATACTCAAACGAATCCCAATCTGGTTCGGAAACCGAGGTTTGTTGCGAGGACTGCTGAGTTTCCCCGCAGTTATTACAGAATTTGGCGGCATTATTCAACTCTATGCCGCAGTTTTTACAAAACATTTTTCTCCCCACCGAAACAGATACCGGCGTCGCTGACTTGTTACGGTTTGCGGGTTTCGTTTTGACGATCGGCGTCAGGTTTTCCATCCCCACCTTTGCCGCCTGATATTCACGGCTTCGCTGCGCGGGGGTCTTTGCCGGTTTTTCCTTCCGCACTCCCAGATAAATCATCCATGCGCCGAAACCGACACAAAACACGTACATAACAGTACTTCCATCCATCCCGCCCTTGCCAGGGGAATTGATACTCGGCGCGAAAACGATGTAGCGAACTGAGCTACCAGTACTCAACCCTGATTTCGAGCTTACAGCATCGCCCTTGACCTGCACCGAGCCAGTCTCATATTTGCCGTTTTGCATCTTGAACGTATAATCCACAGACCACCAGTAGGTATTCGGACGACCGGGTTCGTCCAACCTGCCGCCAACGCGCTCGGAGCGGGTAATCTCGGTGATATAACCCGTCTGCCCAAACAGGGACGACGAAATGGGAATCATGCAGCAAACAATAATAATCGCACCGATGACTATGGGGACGGTTTTCTTTCCGTTTTGTTTTTTAGCCATGGCGTTATCTCCTTGACCGACATTGCTTGCACATATGCCACAGTGTAATTTTACTGAGCACTTTTAGTCTAAGGTACCGAGTATATTGGATTTATCTACGCCTTCCGGCCAAACACTATAATGCTTTTCTGTGTTGTAATAAGAACTA
>Ga0123356_10004457_pt1 | contig 14477 bp, 10 predicted proteins | sample TergutEmb28metaG_2_FD_92546 | JGI IMG/M metagenome (GOLD analysis project Ga0123356, IMG submission 92546) | Embiratermes neotenicus P3 segment gut microbial communities from Petit-Saut dam, French Guiana - Emb289 P3 | ecosystem: Host-associated > Arthropoda: Insects > Digestive system > Gut ...
CCACCGGTATGCCGCGGTCCTTGCCCATGACGAGTTCCGCCGCTCCGGCGATCTCGTCGGCCACGCAGACCTCCGTCGCCATCAGCTCGCGCCCTCCGGCATCGAGCGTGCCCTTGAGGTCGACGACGCCCGCGATCCCCGCGCACCCGATCGCCACGTCCGTCACTCCGCGCCGCCACGCCCGGCCGAACGTGTCCGAGACGATCACGCCGATGTCGACGCCGAGGGTGTGGCCGAGCGACCCTCGGAGTCGCCGCGCCGAGAGGTCGGGGTCCTCCGGGAGCAATGCGGCCGTACCGACGGCGACGTTGGAGAGGTCGACGCCCGCGTTGGCGCAGACGAACCCGTGGCGCGTCTCGCTTACGATCAGCTCGCCGCGACGGCGCAGGACCCGCACCGATTCGCGTTCGACCAGGGCGGCCTTGGCCTCGGGGTCCGCGTGATCGAGAGCGACCAGCCGTCCCTCCGCCTTCGAGACCACCTTCTGGGTCACCACCAGGACGTCGCCGGCCAGCAGGCGCCTCCCCTGTGCCGCCGCCGGCGCCAGCGCACCGGCGATAAGGAGGCCCAGGTCGATGCCTGGGACCACCTCACCGATCCCGTGCACTGCCAGCACGGTGAGGCCGTCACCGTCCGGCATCGAGCACCACTTTCGCGAGGTCGGCCGCCCGCTCGGGGGAGCTCATGACGGTCGGCGCCACCACGCAGCGCATCCCCTCCGCCTCGACCGCCCCCGCGTGCGCGGCGTCCGCCTCGTCGACGACGAGTGTCCCCACCCACGACGCGTATAACCGCGCCACCCCGACCACGGAGGCCTCGGTGCCGAGCTCGCGCAGCAGCCGGTCGGCCGGGCCCTTGAGGGCGGCCCCCGCCACGATGGGCGAGACCGCGACGACGTCCGCCCGGCGGGCGCGCAACGCCTCCTCCACGCCCGGTACCGCCAGGAGCGGGCCGATGGAGACCACCGGGTTGGAGGGGCAGACCACGATCGGCGCGCCGCGCTCGAGGGATTCCATCACCCCCGGAGCGGGACGCGCTGCGTCCGCGCCGTCGAAGCACACGCCGCGCACGGGCACGCCGTGCGCGAGCCGGACGAAGTAGTCCTGGAAGCCGACCTCGGTGCCCGCCGGGCCGAGGGCGGTCCGCTCCGCCAGCGTCACGCGGGTGCGCAGGGGGTCGTCGGTGACCGGCAACATTCGCACGGCGATGCCGCGGCGCTCGCACAGCGAGGCGGTTACCGCGCTGAGGGGCTCGCCCGCCGCCAGGCGGCCCGTGCGGAACAGGTGGGTCGCCAGGTCACGGTCGCCCAGCCGGAACCAGTCCTCGCCGCCCAGCCGGGCCAGCTCGTCCATCACCGCCCACGACTCGCCGGCCACGCCCCATCCCGTCTCACGGTTGTCGATGCCGGCCAAGGTGTACGTCACGGTGTCGAGGTCCGGGCTGATCGAGAGGCCGTGCAGCACCATGTCGTCGCCCACGTTGACGATGGCCGTGATCTCCTTGCCCGGGACCACGCGGACCAGGCCGGAGAGCATTCGGGCGGCCCCGACGCCGCCGCACAAGGCCACCAGCACGCGAGTGAGCATACGAGCGCGGTGGGGCAGGGGCGTTCGGCGCCCCTGGTACCATCGCCGCCCGCCATGCCCACCGCCATCCCGCCGGAACGGCACGCCACGGTGGTGTCCGTCCTGCGCGAGGCCGCCCTCGTCAACGGCGACGTGGAGGCCTACGTGGAGCCCGCCGGCGCCGGGCCACGCCGGTCGCTCACCTTCGCCGAGTGGGACCGCGCCGCCGACGGAGTGGCCGGCTACCTCGCCGGCCTCGGCGTCCAGAAGGGCGACGTCGTCTGCCTGCTGCTGCCGTCCTGCATCGACTACGCCGTGCTCTACGCCGCGCTGGCGCGCCTGGGCGCCGTCACGTCGGGTATCAACCCGCGGATGGGCGCAGGCGAAGTGGCCTCGGTCCTCGAACGTGCCGTCCCGGTGCTCCTCGTCGTCGACCCCGAGGCCGCCCCGATCCCCGAGACCCCGGGCCTGCCCCAGGTGAAGCGGCCTGAGGCGGCGGCCGCCTGGGGCGGCGAGCCCCCGGCGTCCTGGCCCGACCTCGCCGCCGAGGACCCCGTCGCGGTCGTGTGGACGAGCGGGACCACCGGCCGGCCCAAGGGCGCGCTCTTCGACCACGCCAACCTCGCCGCGGTCGCGCGCGGCACAGACGTCCTCAGCCAACCCGGCGACCGCCGAATATCGCCTGTGCCGTTCGCCCACGTGGGCTACATGACCCGCGCCTGGGACGAGATCGCGCATGGGGTGACGACGGTGATCACGCCGACACCGTGGCGGGCTGACGACGCGGTCCGCATCATGGCGGCGGAGAGGATCACGGTGGGCCAAGGGGTGCCGACGCAGTGGGCGCTCATGTTGGCGTCCGGGGAACTGGACCACGCCGACCTGCGCGCGCTGCGCGTCGTCGGCACCGGCGCGGCGCGGATGGACGCGACGATGATCGCGGAGGTGCGCCGGCGCTTCGGGGTGCCGGTTGTCGTCCGCTACACCTCCACCGAGACCTCGCTCGGGACCGGGACCGCGCTGACGTCCACCGACGACGAGGTCGCGACCACCGTAGGCAGGCCGGTCCCGGGCGTGGAGCTGGCCGTCGTCGACGACGCGGGCGCGCCGGTCGCGGCCGGAGCGATCGGCCGGGTCCTCTTGCGCTCGCCGGCCGCCATGCGGGGCTACTGGGGCCGTGGGCCCGGGCGCGGGCGCACCGTCAACGAGCTGATCGACGCCGACGCGACGGCCTCCGTTCGGACGGCAGACGGCTGGCTCACGACCGGCGACTTCGGGCGGCTGACCCCCGAGGGGAACCTGCAGCTCGCCGGACGCGCCCACGAGCGCTACATCCGGGGCGGCTACAACGTCTACCCGGCCGAGGTCGAGGAGGCCCTGGCCTCGCATCCAGCCGTGGCCCGGGTGGCCGTCGTCGGTGCGCCCGACGACGTGCTCGGCGAGATCGGCGTGGCCGTCGTCGTCGTCGCCGCGCCGGGCGAGGCGCCTGATCTCGCCACGCTGCGCTCCCACTGCGCCGGGCAGCTCTCCGACTACAAGGCTCCGGACGCACTGGTCGTGGTCGACGAGCTCCCGCTGACGCCGATGATGAAGGTGGACCCGGGGCGCCTGGGTGAGTTGGCGGCGCGGGCGGCGGAGGAGCGGCAATCCGAGCGTGCACGGGCCCGTAGCCAGGCTGGCGGGATGGTAGGCAAGGGCGACACCGGAGGGGCCGAGGCGGCCCACGAGAAGGAGCGCCCATGAGCCCCACCAAGAGAGTCGGCGATTCAGACCCCAACCGGGGAACGACCCCAGAGGCGATCACCCCCGGCCGCTACAAGGGCCAGGTCGCGATCGTCACCGGCGCCGGTTCGGGCATCGGTCGGGCCACGGCGCGCCGGCTGGCCGCCGAGGGTGCTGCCGTTGCCTGCCTCGACGTCGCCGAGGAGGCCATCACCGCGGTCGCAGTGGAGATCAACGAGGAGGCGGCCGACGCCGGTGGGCGCGCCGTCGCCCTGCGGTGCGACGTGACCGACGAGGCCGCGGTCGCGGAGGCCGTGGCGCGTGCGACGGCCGAGTTGGGCGAGGTGTCCAACCTCTGCAACATCGCCGGCATCGGCGGCTTCGCCCACACGCCTGAACAGTCGCTCAGCGGATGGGACAAGATCATCGCGGTCAACCTGACGGGCACCTTCCTCATGTGCCGCGCCGTGCTGCCGGGGATGATCGAGCATGGCGGTGCAATCGTGAATACCGTCTCCACCGCAGGGGTGATCGGCCAGCCCTACTCGGCTGCCTACTGCGCGTCCAAGGGCGGGGTCAAGATGCTCACCAAGGCGCTCGCCGTCGAGTACATGGCCCGCGGCGTGCGCGTCAACGGCGTCGCCCCGGGCGGCGTCGACACGCCGATCATCCACAACTTCGGTCCGCCCGAGGACGCCGACTTCAAGTTGATCGAGCGGCTGATGACGCCGATCGGGTACGCCTATCCCCACGAGATCGCCGGCGCCTTCGCCTACCTCGGCTCGCACGAGGCGGACTACGTCACCGGTGCGATCTTCTCCATCGACGGGGCGATATCGACCTGAGCGACGCCCCGACACCGCCGTCGCGCCTGCGGGTCGCGCTCGACGCGACACCGCTCCTCGGGCTCCCCACCGGCGTCGGTGTCTTCTGTCGCGGGGCCCTCGGCGCGCTGGCGGCGCGGCCCGGCCTAGCGGTGGCGGCGTTCGCGGTGAGCTGGCGCCGCCGTTCGATGCTCGACGGGTTGGTGCCCGACGGCGTGGAGCACCACCAGCGCGCCATGCCGGCCCGTCCGCTCCATGCGCTCTGGGCGCGGCGCGACGCCCCGCCGGTCGAGTGGTTCGTCGGTGCGGCCGACGTCGTCCACGGGACGAACTTCGTCGTACCGCCGACGCGCCGCGCCGCCGCCGTTGCCTCGGTGCACGACCTGACCCCCCTGCACCACCCCGAGCTTTGCGACGCGTCGACCCTGGCCTACCCGGGCCTGATCCGCCGGGCGCTGCGCCGGGGTGCCTGGGTGCACGCCGACTCCGGCTTCGTTGCCCGCGAGGTCGTCGAGGCCTTCGGTGCGGACCCCGGGCGGGTGCGCGTCGTTCACCCCGGCGTGCCCGACCTCCCCCGGCTGAGCGACACCGAGGCCGAGGACGCCCTGCGACGCCTGCTGCCACCGGGGACCGGCCGCTACTGCCTGGCTGTCGGGACCGCCGAACCCCGCAAGGATCTGCCCGGCCTCGTGCAGGCGTTCGGCGAGGTGGCGGTGACCCACAAGGACGTATCGCTGGTGTTGGCGGGACCTCCGGGTTGGGGCGAGGACGCGCTGGCGGAGGCGGTGGCGGCGTCACCGGCGCGGGGGAGGATCGTGCGCACGGGCTGGGTCGACGACGCCGACCTGGCTGCGCTCCTGAGCGGGGCCACTGTGCTCGCCTTCCCTTCGCTGTACGAAGGCTTCGGCTTTCCGCCCTTGCAGGCCATGCGGGCGGGCGTGCCGGTGGTGGCTACGGGTGCCGGCTCGTTGCCCGAGGTTCTCGGGGAGGGCGCGCTTCTGGTCAAGCCCCGCGACGTCGACGGCCTGGCTGCCGCACTGGAGCGTTGCCTGGCCGACGACTCGGTGGGCCGCGGCCTGAAAGCGGCGGGGGCCGCCTGGGTGTCCCGCTTCTCCTGGCAGTCCTGCGGCGAGGGACTCGAAGGGCTGTACCGCGACGCGGCGGGGGACCGCCGTGGCTGAGGCGGCCCCGTCCGTACTGCTGGCGGTCGAACAGCTGCGGCGGCCGGTGCCCGGCGGCATCGGCAACTACGCGCGCGGGCTGCTGGCCGGCCTGCAACAATGCACCGACGACGGCGACGGTGCCGGCGTGACCCTGTTGGCCAGCCGGCCCCCGCGCCCCGGGCCTGACCCGCTGGCCGCGTACGGACGGCCGGTGCTCGCCTCGGCGCTGCCGGGACGCCTGATGACCCGAGCGTGGGATCACTCCGTGCTCCGCGCGCCGGAGGGCTTCGCCGTCGTCCACTCGGTGTCGCTGGCGACGCCGAGGTTGCGCCACGGCACCCGCAGCCGGCTCGCCGTGATGGTCCACGACCTGGCCTGGCGACGCCACCCCGAAGCGACCACCAGGCGGGGAATCCGGTGGCACGAGGCGGCGCTCCGTCGCGCCCGCGACGGCGGTGCGCATCTCGTCGCGCCCTCCCGTCTCGTCGCGGCGGATCTGGTCGCGTCCGGTGTCGACGAGGCGAGGATCACAGTGGTGCGTGGTGGCACGGATCACCTGGCGCCGCCCGACGACGATGCGACCACCGCCCTCCTGCAGCGGGTGGGAGTGCACGGTGAGTACCTCTTGACCGTCGGCACCCTCGAGCCGCGCAAGAACCTGGACCGCCTCGTGCGCGCCTTCCACCGAACCCGCCCGCATCTGCCCGGGCGCTGGCCGCTTCTGATTGTCGGCCCGACCGGGTGGGGCCACGCGTCGAGCCCGCGGGACACCGAGGACGTTGTGTTCACCGGCTCGGTCCCCGACGCCGTCCTCTCGGGGCTGTACCGACGCGCCCGGGCCTTCGCCTACGTCCCGCTCACCGAGGGCTACGGGTTCCCCCCGCTCGAGGCCATGCGCGTGGGGACGCCGGCGGTGGTCGCCGCGGAGGTCCCGAGCGTCCACGATCTCGGCGAGCCCGACCCCGCGCCCGCCCGCATCGTCGACCCGCTCGACGTCGACGACATGGCCGCCGGCCTGGTCGCCGTCCTGACCGACGACGCCCTCCGCGCCGACCTGGCCGCGCGCGGCGCGTCGTTCGCGTTGGCGCGCACATGGCAGGCCGCTGCGGCCGAGCACCTGCGCCTCTGGAGGCGGCTCGCGTGAGCACCGCGGGGGCGCTCGCGTTGTCACTCGACGTCTCCGCGGTGCCCACGCGTCCCGGCGGCGCCGGCCGCTACACCATCGCCCTGGCCCGCGGCCTGGCCGCACGTCCGGACGTCGCACTCACGCTCGTGGCGCGGCGCCGCGATGAGTCCCGCTGGGAGGAGGTGGGCGCCCGTCAGCTGAGACCTGCGGTCCCGACCTCGCGTCCCGCCCGGCTCGCGTTCGAACAAGTGGGCCTGCCGGCGCTGCTCCGCTCGGCCGGGGTCACTGTGCACCACGGGCCGCACTACACGATGCCAGTGCGATCGCCCGTGCCGTGCGCCGTCACCATCCACGACTGCACTTTCTTCGATCATCCCGAGTGGCACCTGCGCACCAAGGCCGCGTTCTTCCGGCGTGCCATCCGCAGCGCCGCGCAGCACGCGGCAGTGCTCGTGTGCGTCAGCCAGGTCACGGCCGAGCGCCTGGCCGCAAACTGTCCGGTGCGCGCGCCCGTGGTCGTGGCGCCGCACGGCGTGGACCACGAGCGGTTCTCGCCCAGCGAGCCGAGCCCCGGCGCTGACGACGCCGCGCTGCGCGAGCTCGGCGTCCCTGTCGATCGGCCCTTCGTGGTCTTCGTCGGCACGCTCGAGCCGCGCAAGGGCGTCGCGACGCTGGTGGGCGCGTTCGACGCGCTCGCCGCGGCGCGGCCGGACCTCGTGCTCGTGTTGGCGGGCCAGACCGGCTGGGGCATGGCCGAGACGGAACGCGCTCTCGCCGCGGCCCGGCACAGGGAGCGCATCGTGCGAACCGGCTATGTGCCCGACACGGCAGTGCCGGCGCTCTTGCGCCGGGCGGCGGTCGTCGCCTACCCCGCCCTGGAGGAGGGCTTCGGCCTGCCCGCCCTCGAAGCATTGGCGTGCGGCGCCCCGCTGGTCACGACGGAGGGAACGGCCATGGCGGAGCTGGCGGGCGGGGCCGCCCTGTTGGTGCCGCCCGGTGCCGACGAGCCCTTGGCTGACGCGGTCGCCGCCGCCCTCGACGCCGGCACGGAGACGGACCGCCGGGAACTCGGGCTCGAGGTGGCGGCGGGGCGGACGTGGGAGGCGAGTGTGACCGAGCACCTTCGCGCCTACGCCCTGGCCCAACAGGCCCCGCTGTAGGGTTCCGCAGGTGCGTGCGCTCATCACCGGGGGGAAGGGCTTCGTGGGCCAGTGGCTGGCCGCACACCTGAAGGACCGCGGCGACGAGGTCGCGGTGATCGACCTCGAGACCGATGTCGCCGACGGTACCGCCGTCCGGCGCGTGATGGGCGACGTGGCGCCCGACGCCATCTACCACCTGGCCGCTATGACGCACGTGGGCGAGAGCTGGGAGCACCCGAGCCAGGTCCTCCGGGTCAACGTCCTCGGCACGGCCGAGATCCTGGCGGCCGCCCGGGCGGAGTCGCCGCATGCGCGCGCGCTCGTCGTGAGCTCGGCGGAGGTCTACGGCGTCGTCCGCCGCGAGCAGCTCCCGCTCGGCGAGGACACCGCGACCGCGCCGGCGAGCCCGTACGCGGCCAGCAAGCAGGCCGCCGAGGTCGTGGCGCTGCAGGCGTGGCGCGGCTACGGCCAGCCCGTCGTCGTGGTCCGGCCCTTCAACCACATCGGGCCAGGGCAGTCACCCAATTTCTTCGTGCCGGCGATGGCCAAGCGCATCGTCGAGGCCCGTCGCTCGGGGGCGTCGTCGTTGAAGGTAGGCACGCTGACGACGCGGCGGGACTTCACCGACGTGCGGGACGTGGTCAGGGCCTACCGCCTGCTTATCGAGCAGGGCGTGCCGGGGGAGGTCTACAACGTGTGTTCTGGCGTCGACGTCGCCATGGCGGATGTCGCTGCGCAGCTGCTGGCCCTGGCCGGCGCGGACCTCACGCTCCAAACGGACCCCGACCTGGTGCGGCCCGTGGACGTGCCGGTGCTCCGCGGTGATGCGGCACTGCTCCGCGCCGCCACCGGGTGGGAGCCCCGGATCCCGCTCGCGACAACGCTCGCCGACGTCCTGGCCTCTTGGGAGGCGGACTGACGGCGAGCGTCGCCTGAGGGGGAGTGGTCCGCTCTACTAGGCGCTGACGCGCTGGCGGATCTGGATGCGCACCTCGCGGGCCTGCTCGCGCGCCTTCGTCGTGACCTGGGTCACCGAGGCGGGCAGCCGCTCCTCGATGGGCTGCAGGGTGCTCTCGACGAACTGCAGGGCCTGCTCGGCCAGGTCATCGACCTGCCGGTACCCCTTGGCCACACCCTGGCGGACGTCGCCGATGCGCTGCTCGATCTGCTGGTCCTGCTGCAGGCGCTTTTGGAGCTCGACCCGCTGGACCTGGGCGCGCTGGTAGGCCAGCACGCCGAGGCCGACGGCGACGTACGCCGCGTCCCGGGCCAGGTCGGTGACACCCTTCGAGAGGGTGCCGATGTTGGTGGTCACGTCGGGCATGGTGCCTCCTGTCTCGTGCGAACACGGTGACGATCTGCTCGCTTCGGGGCCGGCTGCCGGCCCCCTCGCTCGTGTACTAGAGTATCATATTTGTTAAACAGTAGCAAGCATCAGGCACGTATCAGGCCCACCTCAGGCACGAAATCCCTGCCTGGGGGCCTTCGCACCGAACAGATAGCCTCTGGCACCTGATGGACGCCCAAGTGCCGGCCGTGGTCGCCGTGATGGTGACCACGGAACCGGGCCCCTGGCTGGAGGAGGCGCTCTCGTCTCTGGCCTCCCAGGACTACCACGAGCTCTCCGTCCTGGTCCTCGCCACCGGTGCCGACACGCCCGAAGTCACCGAGCGGGTCGCCCGCGTGCTCCCCGACGCCTTCGTCCGCCACCTGCCGGGCCGTCCGGCCTACGGCGTCGCCACGAACGAGGTCATGGGCATGGTCGAGGGTGCCGCCTTCTACCTGCTGCTCCACGATGACGTTGCGTTGGACCACGACGTGGTCCATGAGATGGTCGAGGAGTCGTTCCGCTCCAATGCGGGCGTCGTCACGCCGAAGTTCGTCAACTGGGACGACCCCAGGGTGCTGCTCCACGTCGGCATGAGCTGCGACAAGACCGGGGCGGTGGTCGACCGCGTCCTCGAGGGCGAGGTCGACCACGGCCAGCACGACGCTGTGCGCGACGTGTTCGTCGCCCCCGGCGGGTGCATCCTCGTCCGCGCCGACCTGTTCCGCGAGCTCAAGGGGTTCGACCCCGGCATCGTCGCCATGGGCGAGGATCTCGATCTCTCGTGGCGGTGCCAGGTGGCCGGCTCGCGCGTGGTCGTCGCGCCTGGTGCGCGCGTGCGTCACCGCGAAGTCGTGGCCGGTGGGCTCGAGCCCCTGTCGGTGGTGGGTGCCGGCCCGACGCGTGGCCGCCATCCGGTCACCCTGCAGGCGCTGCAGCGCCGTCACGAACTGCGCGCCGTGCTCAAGAACTACACCCGCTTCAGCCTGGTCCGGGTCCTCCCGCAAGCCGCCCTCCTCGCGCTGGGCGAGGTGTTCGTGGCGCTCCTGGCCCGTGACGGGGACCGGGTGCGGGCCGTGGTGGGCGCCTGGAACTGGAACGCCCGCCGCCGGAGGGAGATCTCGCCGCTCCGTCGCGAGGTGGCCCAGCACCGCCTGTTCCCCGACTCCGAGGTGCGGCGGCTGCAGCTGCGTGGCAGTGCACGACTGTCGCGGTACCTGAGTCGTCTCTCCCATCAGGGCCTCGAGGCCGCCAACTCCGTGGCCATCGCGCGCGGACGGGACGACCGCGACGACGAGCGCGCCGAGGTGGCGGTCCTGACCGGCAGCGTCGGGCTGGCGTTCAGCGAGGACTCGGACTTCGACGAGCTCGACGACCTGGGCCGCCGTGCTGGCCGCGACCGGTTCGGCCGGCGCGTGCGACGCGCCCCGTTGAGCACGGGCCGGCAGCGCCTCGCGGCGCTGCTCGTGGCGCTGCTCGTGATCGCCGTCGGGACGCGTGAGCTGTTTTTCGGCTCGCTGCCGCTGGTGGGCCAGCTCGCACCGCTGCCCTCGTGGTCGACGTCATGGCACCACCTCTTCTCAGGCTGGCAGTCCGCCGGCGTGGGCACGACGGCACCGGCGTCGCCGGCGTTCGGCGTCTTCGGCGTGGCGGGCACGGTGTTCTTCGGGGCCATGGGCACGCTGCAGCGCGTGCTGCTGCTGGGGTGCATCCCTCTCGGCGCGGTCGGGATCTCCAGGTTCATGCGGCCGCTCGTCTCCCCGCGGGCGCGCGTCGTCGCCGTCATCTGCTACCTCGGCCTTCCGCTGCCGTATGGCTCGCTGGGCGCGGGCCGCTGGGACGGACTCATCGCGTACGCGCTGTTCCCGTTCATCGCGGTGCGCCTGGCGGGCGCCGCGGGTGTCGCGCCCTACGCCGTCGAGCCGGGGCCGCGGTGGCGCACCCGGCCGGGCGGCCAGGTGGCGACCCTGGGCGCGCTCGTCGCCGTCGGCACGTCGTTCGCGCCCGCTCTGGCGCCCCTGGTGCTCGTGGCGGCGCTCGCCTGGGTCGTGGGCTCGTACCTGGTCGGCGCCCGCGAGGCGGCCTGGCGCGCGCTGGCGGTCGCGGGCGGGGCGGTCGCGCTCGCCCTCGTGCTGCTGGCACCGTGGGTGATCGGGACCGCGCTGGCCGGCAAGGGCTCGGTCGCCATCTTCGGCCTTCCCATGGCGGGCGCCACCGCCCCCGACTGGGGCGAGCTCGTTCGGTTCGCGATCGGGCCGGTCGCTCGGTCGCCCCTGGTCTGGCTGCTGATCGCGGCCGCCGCACTCCCGCTCGCCATCGGGCGGGGGATCCGGCTCGTCTGGGCGGCACGGCTGTGGGTCATGGCCTGCGCGTCATGGGCGTTCGCGCTGGTCGCCGTCCGCGGCGACATGGGGTCCTTCGTCCCCTCGACGACCGTCGTGCTCGCTCCGGCCGGGTTCGCCGTCGCCGCCTGCCTGGGCCTGGGGATCTCCGCCTTCGAGAACGACCTCACCGGGCGTGAGTTCGGCTGGCGCCAGGTCGTGGGCGTCGTGGCCCTGGTCTTCGGCGTCGTCGGCCTCCTTCCCGTGGTCGCCGGCGCGGTGAGCGGACGTTGGAACCTCCCGGCGCAGGGCGCCGAACAGCCGCTGTCTTTCCTCGCGCACGCGCCCGGAGCCGGCACGGCGCGTGTGCTGTGGCTCGGAGACCCGCGGGCCCTCCCGGTCGGGGGATGGTCGATCGAGCCGGGGCTGGCCTACGCGCTGACCCCCGCCAACCTCCCGGACACGTCGCAGGTGCTCACGCCCGCCGGGGCCGGGCCGGCCTCCCTCGTGGGGCACGCCGTGAAGCTGACGACGACCGGCGCGACCGTGCACCTGGGGAGGCTCGTCGCTTCCGCCGGCGTGCGCTACGTCGTACTGGTCCAGGGCCTGGCGCCCTCGACGGTCGGCTCGCTCACCCCGTCCGTCAACGCGCCCCCGCCGCCCGGTCTCGAGACCGATCTGCTCGAGCAGGACGACCTGCACCTGGTGCCCGGCGCCGTCGGCATCTCCGTGTTCCAGAACGACGAGGCCATGCCGCTCACCGCGCAACGCGCCGCACCCCTGCCCGCATCCAAGGTCTGGGCCTTTCCGAGCGCGACCGACGTGGTCGGCTGGCAACCGGTCCTGGCTTCTTCGTCGGCGCCCGTCTCCGGGTCCGGGCACGGCCCGGTCCAGCGCGGCACCCTCTACGCCGGGTATGCGCCCGCCGGGCGCTTCGTCCTGAGCGTGGATGGCCGGCCCGTCACCCGGCAGCCTGCGTTCGGCTGGGCTGCGCAATTCGCCACGACCAAGGGAGACGCCGAGCTCTCGCTGTCGCAGTTCCCCTACGTAGCTCTCGCTGTCGTCGCCGAGGTCGTCGTCTGGGTCGTCCTGCTGGCCGCCCTGGTCGGCCGGCGACGCCGGCCGCACCCAGCCCACCGGAGCGTGTCGTGAGCCCCGTGCACGCCGTCCGCGCGTCGGACCACGGGCCCGAGCGTCGCTGGCCGGTCGTTGTCGTCGTGGCCGCGGTCATCGTGGGCACCGCCGTGGTCGTCGGGGTCGGGACGCGCGGGTCTTCCTCACCGGCCGCGACACCGGCGACACCGGCCGCGCTGGTGAGCGCGGCCGACGCGGAATCCTCGGCCTGGTACTGCACCGGGCAGACGACGAGTTCGGGAGGAGCACCGGGATTCCTCGTGCTCTCCAACACGACGACGCAGGCTGTGGACGCAGGCATCTCGACCGTGACCGACACCGGGGCGAGCGTCAGCGCCGCCGTCTCGGTGCCGGCGCAGGGCGTGCTTGTACCGTCGTCGTCGATGCCGTCGTCGGGTTCGTGGCAGGCCGAGACGGTGACCCTCGACGGCGGAGGCGTGTCTGTGTCCCAGGCTGTGCACAGCCCGGCAGGTTGGTCCGTCGTTCCCTGCGTGAGCTCGACGTCGGCCAACTGGTACTTCGCTTCAGGGTCCACCGCAGGGTCCAACGGTCTTTATGTCGCACTGCTCAACCCGACATCCTCACCCGTGGTCGTCGACCTCGGCTTCATGACGCCGACCGGCCCTGTGCAGCCGGTCAACTACCAGGGGGTTGTGATCGACCCGGGCGCGACCTTGACCGAGGACGTGGCGTCAGAGGTGCAGAACGCCTCCCAGGTGAGCACGGTGGTCACCGCCCGTACGGGCCGGGTCGTCGCGTCGGAGGTGCAGACCTACGCGGGCTCAAGCTCCGGCCTCTCTCTGGTGCAGGGGCTCAGCCAGCCCCAGGAGCACTGGGCGATCCCGCTCGCGCAGGAGTCGTCAGGCGGTAGCTCCGAGATCGACGTGTTCAACCCGGGCAGCGCACCCGAGAAGGTGACCGTGCACATGCGCCTGGCCTCGGGTCCGCTGGCACCGTTGGAGGACACCGTCGCGCCCGGCGGGACATGGGCGCTGGCGACGAGCCACGAGACGCGGATTCCAGCCGGCGCGAACTATTCGGCCGAGGTGGACGCGACCGGCGGGCACGGTGTCGTGGTGAGCCGGGCCGTGGTGGCTCCCGCCGCCGCGACCGTGCCGCAGGCCGGCGTTGCGACGGCCGTTGACTCCCTTACCAGCTCAGCGGCGGCGCACGAGTGGATCGTGCCGCCACCGGGGACCCAGTCGAGCCCCGCGGTGAGCGGCGCGGCCAGGAACGCATTGACCGTCCTTAACGTGGGCAGCACCCCGGAGACCTTCGACGCACATGCGGTCGAGCCGGGCCGCCGGCGCCTGTTGGCAACGGGCACTATTGCGCCCGGTGCGAGCGCGGTGGTCACGGGCTCGACGCTCTCGGCCGCCGGATTCGATCCGATCGTCGTGTCCGCCAGTGGTCACACGGCCGTCAGCGAGGACCTGGCACCGAGCGGCGGCGTGGGCGTCGTCGGCATGCCCGGCGTCGCGTTGGCGGCCACCCTCGGTCACTGACCCTCAGAGGCGCTGGCGCTGGTAGCGGCGCCAGAGCACACGGCCGCCGACGGCCGCGCCTGCGAGGCACAGCAGCGCGAACAGGAACGGGCCCGCCAGGCGGACCAGCCCGTCGACCCCCGTCGCGAACCCGCCGACGCTGTCGTGCCAGGCCTGGACCAACCCTGATTCCGGGAGTGACCCCGCCCTCGGCGGGAGCGTCCCCTCGCTCACCGTCACGGTGAACTTCGAGTAGGACGTCTGGCTTGTCAGCAGCTGCAGCTGGCTCTGCAGCTGCTCGATCTGCTGTTGGATGCCGTCGAGCTGCTCCTGCACGGACAGGATGTCGCCGATGCTGGTCGCCTTGGCCAGAATGGTGAGGTACTGCTGGCGGCTGTCCTCGAGCGCGGAGAGGCGCGCCTGCAGGTCGACATACCGGCCCGTCACGTCGGTGGCGTTGGTCGAGACGTTCGAGGTCTTGCCGTAGCGCTCCGCCGCCTTGAGCACGGCCGAGAAGTTGTTGACCGGCACCTCCAAGGTGATGGTGCCGGAGGCGGACCCGCCCTCCGTCCCGTTCTGGCTCTGCGAGTTGGCCACGAAGCCGCCGACGGCGCCGGCAAGGTTGGTCAGTCCCGTCATCGTCCGCGCCAGGTCACCCTTCTTGACGGC
>Ga0123356_10004458_pt1 | contig 14471 bp, 12 predicted proteins | sample TergutEmb28metaG_2_FD_92546 | JGI IMG/M metagenome (GOLD analysis project Ga0123356, IMG submission 92546) | Embiratermes neotenicus P3 segment gut microbial communities from Petit-Saut dam, French Guiana - Emb289 P3 | ecosystem: Host-associated > Arthropoda: Insects > Digestive system > Gut ...
CATAGAAGCTCATCGGGTAGAGGGTCAGGAATTCAACTTTTCCTACCGGAAAAGAGGTGTCTCTATTTATTGCGACTCCGAGCAGGGATCCTGCTGAAATGATGTGGAACTCCGGTGTGTCTTCAAAGAAATATTTAAGCGAAGTTATGGCATTGCCACATTCCTGAATCTCATCAAAGAAAATAAGGGTTTCGTTCGGCTTGATCGACTTTCCACGTGCAAGCCCCAAGTCTTTGATGATTCTTTTCGGGTCAAGGTCATCTTTGAAGAACTCTTTTACCTTTGCATCTTTGTCAAAACGATAATGGGCGACGTCACTATAGTATCGTTTCCCAAACTCCTCAACTAAAAATGTTTTACCGCATTGCCTGACCCCCTGCAAGACAAGCGGTTTTTTCCTGGGGTTGTCTTTCCATGCGATCAGGTCCTGCATCAGCAATCTTTCCATATAAAGCGCCCTCGTTTCCTTTGCATATAAGATATCAACTTTAAGTGCAAAAGTCAACGATATTGCCTAATATTACACTGTAATATTGGCGTAATACGCGCAATTGTTCACTTTATTTTTATTTCGGCCTCTCTCTGCTTGCGCGGGAACGTCAGTTGTGGTACAATTACGCAAATATTTGCTGTTTCGGTTTCAGTTGGAGGTTGCTTGAAAATAATAAATAATAATGCAGAATGCAGAATGCAGAAATAAGAAGATGTTTTAATTTTGTTTTTTGCCTTTCATGAAAAGAGGTGTCATTTCTTATGGTACTTGGTATATACGGTTCCGGCGGGCTTGGGCGCGAGGTTCTTGACCTGGCTTTGTCAGTTAACGCCAAGTCCATTGAATGGGAAAAGATAGTTTTCATCGACGACAATAAGAGCGTGCCTATTGTGAATGGCTCTGATGTTTTTTCTTTTGAGGAGTTCAGGGCGTTCTTCCCTGCTGGCGTTTCGAAGATTGTCATAGCCGTCGGGGAACCTGTAATACGGCAAAAACTGCGCGAGAAGGTGGCAGCAGACGGTTACGGGCTTCAGACGCTTGTTCATCCTTCAGCTTTCGTCGGGACTGACACGCATCTTGGCGACGGAACGATAGTCCAGTTTGGCAGTTTCGTTTCATGCAATTCTGATATCGGCGAAAATGTTCTGATACAGCCTATTACGTGCATTGGTCACGATTGCATCATCGGCCGCGATGCTGTTGTCTCGCCGCTAGCTGCTATATCGGGGAATTGCAGGATCGGTGAGAGGGCTTATATTGGCGGCAGCGTTCCTGTGAAAGAGAGCATTACTATTGGCTCAGATTCGATAGTTGGTATGGGGTCAGCCGTGCTGCGGGATATCCCTGATAACGTCGTCGCTTTGGGGAATCCTGCCCGGCCCATGAAGAATAATGATGACGGACGCGTTTTTAAGTAAAGGGGAATTGTTACTATGCTGAACGATAAAACCGTTCTTGTGACCGGCGCCTCCAGGGGCATTGGCAAGGCTATTACTGAAGTGTTTGCGCAAAATGGGGCTACTGTCTATGCCAATGCACGCAGAGAAGGCTCACTTGAGGGCTTGTTTCATGAGACGGCAAACATGCGCGGCAAGGTAATCCCGGTTTATTTTGATGTTACTGACGCGGATGCAGCAAAGCAAACATTTCAAAAAATCAAGAAGGAAAGCGGGAAGCTTGATTGCCTTGTAAACAATGCGGGCATAATGAAAGACGCGCTTATCGGTATGATTGACAAAAAGACAACACACGAAGTTTTTGAGACTAATGTTTTTGCTGTTATGGAGCTGATGCAGCTTGCAGCAAGACTGATGACCAAGCAGAATAACGGCTCTATCATCAACATAGCAAGCATCGTGGGAGTTAACGGAAACAAGGGGCAGCTTGTTTATTCAGCCTCTAAGGCTGCTGTCATCGCATTGACGAAAACAGCTTCGAAGGAACTGACTCCGAAAAACATTAGGGTCAATGCGGTTGCGCCCGGGATGATCGATACGGAGATGTTTCGCTCAATCGGGGAGGAAAGGGTAGCTGAGAGGATTGAGAATATCGGCATGGGCAGACTGGGAACTCCTGAGGATGTCGCAAATGTGTGTTTATTCCTAGCTTCAGACTTGTCGGAATACGTGACTGGGCAGGTTTTGGGCGTTGACGGCGCCGCTATGATATGAAGATATAGTGTTTAATAGCAAATGAAATCAACGTGTCATTCTGAGCGTAGCGAAGAATCTTACTAAAAAGGCCCTTAGCAACGCTCAGGGTGACAGAGTGAGAAGGAGAGAAGCAAAAATGTCTAATCTGGAAAAGTATGAAAATGCCTTTATTGAGACCTTCGGCGTTGAGAAGGATCAGCTTGAAAGCCTTGAGTACCAGTCGATAACTGAATGGGACAGCATTGGGCATATGTCCCTGATGGCTGCGCTTGAGGAGGCTTTCGATATCATGATGGACACCGATGATATCATTGATTTCAGCAGTTTCGAAAAAGGCAAGGAAATTTTGGGGAAATATGATGTGGTGTTTTGATCGGTTCGGCGATAGTGTCGCCATTGTCGACGAGGATGGCGGCATGGTCACATATGCCGAGTTGCAGTCGGAATGCGGGAAGCTTGCCTCGTTTGTTGGCGGGCGTTCGCTTGTGTTCAGCCTGTGCCTGAATGAGAAGGGGTCTTTGCTTGGGTATGCCGCTTTTTTAAATGGCGGTATCGTTCCACTTTTGCTTGACGCTTCGCTTGATGACGGGCTTCTTAATGTGCTCATTGAGAGTTATCGGCCTGACTATCTGTGGGTGCCGCAGAATATGGCTGGCGGTTTCCCCGGGTGTTCTGAGGTTTATTCCGCTTGGGGTTATGTCCTTTTGAAGACGCAGCATGAGAGGGTGTTCCCCTTGCATGATGACCTTGCTCTGCTGCTGACAACTTCCGGGTCAACTGGCAGTCCCAAGCTTGTGCGGCAGAGTTATGCAAACATCCGCGCTAACACTGAGTCGATCGCCGATTATTTGCAGCTTGATGCTTCTGAGCGTCCTATCACTACTATGCCGATGAGTTATACTTATGGCCTTTCGATCGTAAACAGCCATCTGTGGGTCGGGGCTTCCATTATTCTTACGCAAAAGACTCTTATGCAGAAGGAGTTTTGGCAGCAGCTTAGGGAGTTTGGCGCGACTTCGTTTGGCGGGGTGCCGTATATTTACGAGATGCTGGATAAGCTTCGTTTTTTCCGTATGGACTTGCCTTCTTTGCGGACTATGACGCAGGCGGGTGGAAAGCTTTCGCCGGAGTTGCATAGGAAATTTGCTGAATATGCGATCGAAAAAGAAAAGAAGTTCATCGTTATGTATGGCCAGACTGAGGCTACGGCGAGGATGTCCTGGCTGCCTCCCGGGGTGTCGCTCGAGAAGTATGGCAGCATGGGCGTCGCTATCCCCGGCGGCGAGTTTAGCCTTATTGATGATGACGGGAACGTGATTACAGCGCCTGAGACTGTCGGGGAGCTTGTTTATAAGGGGGCTAATGTCACGCTTGGTTATGCGGAGCGCGGCGAGGACTTATTAAGCGGCGATGAGCGCGGCGGTGTTTTGGTCACCGGCGATATGGCAAAGCGCGACGAGGACGGATTTTACTTCATCGTCGGGCGTAAGAAGCGTTTCCTGAAGCTTTTTGGGTTGCGGGTCAACCTTGATGAGACAGAGCAGCTTTTAAATGCTGCGTTTCCTGGTTTTGAGTGCGCCTGCGGCGGGGTTGACGATAAGATGTCTGTTTATATTACCGATGGCGGTGCGGCCGATAGCGTGGTCAGTTTCCTTTCTAACAAGACGGGGATAAACCATCTGGCTTTTAACGCTGTTTTTATCGAAAAGATTCCCCGCAATGAGGCCGGGAAAATCCTTTATAGTGAGCTGAACTGATTTGATGATGGATGAGATTCTGCAATTGGGGCCTTTTTCGCTAAATAAAGCGGAAAAGGGGGAGCTTCTGTTGTCCCGGCTTCTTGATCTGACGAGCCGGCATGTTTCGGATTGCCCGGAGTATGCCGCTATGATGCGCGGGATTGGTTTTGACGCCGGGGCTTGCGTGAGTCACGCTGACATTCCTTTTTTGCCTGTGAGCTTATTTAAGGAGCTTGACCTAAAGAGCATCCCCCAGGAGGCGGTTTTTAAGGTCATGACCTCCTCCGGCACGACGGGGCAGGCTGTATCCAGGATTTATCTTGATAAGGCGGCGGCCGGCGTGCAGCAGAAGGCGCTTGTTAAGATCGTTTCTGATTTTACCGGAAGCGCCCGGATGCCTATGCTTATTATCGACAGCCCTTCTGTTATAAAGGACCGGGCGATGTTTTCGGCAAGGGGCGCGGGAATCCTGGGTTTTTCCATCTTCGGCTCAGACAGGGTTTACGCGTTGAATGATGATATGGAGCTGGATGTTCCTGCGATCGAGGTCTTCCTTGAGAAGCACAAGGGCAAGAGGATACTGCTCTTTGGGTTTACTTTTATGGTGTGGCAGCATTTTTACAAGGCTTTGCTGGCACGGGGGTTCAAGCCCGATCTGAGTGCCGGCGTCCTTATCCACGGCGGTGGCTGGAAGAAGCTAGCCGGCGAGGCTGTCTCGAAGGAGGCGTTTAAGCAGAGGCTTTATGATGTCTGCGGGCTCATCAATATTCATGACTATTATGGGATGGTCGAGCAGACAGGCTGCGTTCATATGGAATGCGAGCACGGGAATTTACACGCGAGCCTCTTTTCTGATGTTTTCGCAAGGCGGCATGCTGATTTTTCGCCCTGCGTTTTTGGCGAGCCCGGGATCATCCAGGTTATGTCCGTTTTGCCGGAGTCTTATCCCGGGCATTCGCTGCTTACCGAGGATGAGGGCGTCATCCTTGGCGAGGATGATTGCCCCTGCGGGCGTTATGGCAAATTTTTCCATATTTCCGGCAGACTTAAGGCGGCGGAGATCAGGGGGTGCAGTGATACTTATGCAGTTAGTTGGTAATTGGGAGGAGACGGCCAGGGCAAGGCCGCTTGCGCCTTTTGATCCGGATGTCATCGAGTTTTTCAACGACCTTTCGAAAATGCTTACGAAGGTCCGCGAATACTCAGACGTGGCTACTTTTGGTTTTTGGTGCAGGAGGGCTGCGCTTCTCAAGGAGAAGGAAAATTACGACGATCTGGGCGTCCGGCTTGGCAGGGGCGTTGTTTTTCATTCGACCCCGTCAAACGTTCCTGTGAACTTCGCGTTTAGTTTTGCTGCCGGGCTGCTTGCGGGCAATGCAAATATCGTCAGGCTGCCGGGCAAGGACTTTGAACAGGTCAGGATCATAGTGGACGCTGTTAAGGAGCTGCTTTTCGATAAGCACTCTGCTTTGGCTCAGTACGTCTGCTTCGTAAAATACCCTCCTGACAGGGGGTTGCATGACAGGTATTCTTCTGTTTGCGACGTGAGGGTGATCTGGGGCGGGGACGCGACGATAAGGGAACTGCGGGAGTCGCCGCTGAAGCCTAAGGCGACGGAGCTTACGTTTGCCGACAGGGATTCGATCGCTGTTTTGGACGCTGATGAGTTTCTTAAGGCTGCTGACAAGGTCAAGATCGCGCAGGATTTTTATAACGATACTTATTTTTCCGACCAGAATGCCTGCACTGCGCCGAGGGCTGTTTTTTGGCTTGGGAAGGATAAAGAGGCGGCTAAGATGGCTTTTTGGGAATGCGTGGGCGCACTTGCGAGGGAGAAGTATGAGCTTGCACCGGTGCAGTCTGTCGGGAAGCTTTCGGCGTTTTACAAGGCTGCTGTGAATATGCCTGTCGCGGTCGCCGATCCTAATGATTGGTTTGTGACCCGTGTCGTTATTGATGGTCCGATCGATCGGCTCATGGATAATAAATATAACAGCGGGTTCTTCTTTGAGGCTGATATCCAGGAGCTTGAGGATATTCTGCCTCTTTGCGGGGAGCGTTTGCAGACGCTTACATATTATGGCCTGTCGAAGGAGGCTGTTATGTCTTTTATGTCGCGGTGCCGCCCTAAGGGGGTTGACCGCGCCGTGCCGTTTGGCAGGTCTATGGATTTTATGCTCGTCTGGGACGGTTATGATTTGATCCGCCAAATGTCAAGGAGGGTAACGATACTTTGAGCAGTGGAAAGTGGAAAGTTGAAAGTGGAAAGTTGGAGACGGGGGAAGCGGGGGCTTATATGAAGAATAAAAGCATTTTGTCTGTCAATTCTAGCGGGAAGGTTGCCATTATCGGTGTTGGTTACGTTGGGTCCAGCATTGCCTATGCGCTTACCATCAAGGGTATCGCGAGGGAGATCGTGCTGATCGAAAGCCCCGAAGCTGCTGAGAAGTGTGTTGCGGAGGCAAACGATATAAGGCACGGCATGCCTTATATTGGGCCGTCGGGCATCTATTGCGGCAGTTACGCCGATATTTCCGATTGCGACCTTATTATCGTCACTGCCGGGCGCAACCGCAATCCCGGCGAGACGCGGTTGGAGATGACGGCTGACAATATGAAGACCGCGTCGCAGATCGCCGCGGATATCAGGAAGCACTATTCGAGGGGCGTCATTCTGGTCGTAACAAACCCGGTCGATATTATCACGCGGGCGCTGATCGAATGGCTTTCGCTCCCTGACGGTATGGTATTCGGCTCTGGGTGCTTGCTAGACAGTTCGCGGCTGACGAACGTGATCGCTGATTATGTCGGCATCAGTTCAAACAGCATTAACGCACATGTCATCGGCGAGCATGGCGATGGGCAGATCCCTCTCTGGAGCAAGGTCACCATCGCGGGGATACCGATCGGCGAGTTTTGCGGGATGAACGGTTTGTCGTTTGATGTTTCTGATAAGGAGAGGATGGAGCTGCAGGTCCGCCAGATGGGTACTGAGATAATTAAGGGCAAAAAAAGGACGCATTTCGGCATTGCAACCTGCGTTTGTTACATTGCGGATGCTATCCTGAATCACCGCCCTACTATCGTCAGCGTTTCGAGCGTTCTTAGCGGCGAGTATGGGATCAGCGGCGTTGCGCTCAGTTTGCCGAGCATTGTAGATTCAACGGGCGTGGAGAGGCGGCTTATTGACAGGATCGATGATTCTGAGTATAAGAGGCTTCATGCCGTCGCTGAGTTGCTGTCTTCCGTCGATGGATTTTGATAAAAAAAAGCTTGACGTTGTTCAAATTATGGTGCATAATATGCAAACATGAACAAAAGAGGGGGTTTGTCCGTGAAACCACACCATTTTGTTGCAGTTTGCAGGCAGTTGTTTGATAATCCAGGTGCTACCCAGAGGGAGCTTGCGTCCGGCGGCAGGCTTTCGCTGGGTGTTGTTAATGCTACGGTAAAGGAGTGTTTGTCTGCTGGTTTCCTTAAGCACGATGGTTCAAGAATGCTGGTTTTTACCGACAAGGGCCGTGCTAGGCTCGAAGAATTCAGGGTTAAAAACGCTGTCATTTTAGCGGCGGGTTTTGGTTCGCGCTGTATGCCTCGGTCGCTTGAGCCTCCTAAGGGTCTACTCCGGGTTTTCGGGCAGCCTATGATCGAGCGGCAGATCGAGCAGCTGCATGAAAAGGGCATTACTGACATCATCATAGTGGTCGGTTACAGAAAAGAGAGCTTCGATTATCTCATCGACAAGTATGGCGTCAGGCTTGTTTATAACCCTGAGTATTCGACCAAAAACAACCTTGCCAGTTTATATCATGTTTCACGGTTCCTTGGTAGCACTTATATGCTGATGTCTGATTCATGGGTTTCCGAGAATATCTTTAATGCTTTTGAGGCACGCAGTTGGTATTCGTGCGTGAGTTTCGACGGCCCGACGTCCGAATGGTGCGTGAAGGCAACGCCGTCGGGTAAAATAGAATCGATTTTCATTGGCGGCACCGATGCTTTGGCAGTTGTGGGGCCAGCTTTTTTTTCGCATTCGTTTTCCGAAGTGTTCAGGGAGCTTCTGGATGATTATTACCGCCGTCCGGGTACTGAGGATTATTTTTGGGAGCATATTCTAAAAGAGCGGATCGACTCGCTGCCCATTTACGTAAATGACCAGACGGGGAACGTTTTTGAGTTTGGGAACTTTGATGAGCTGAGAAGGTTTGACCCGTCTTATCTTGAGGCTTCGAACAGCCAGATCACGGCTTATATCGCCAAACATTTAAATGTGCCGCATAGCCGCATTGAAGGCATCGTCCCGATAAAGGAAGGGATGACTAACAGGTCTTATTCATTTACCTGCGATGACACCCGTTACATCATGAGGATCCCCGGGGAGGGCACGGACAAGCTCATTAACCGGAGGGAAGAGCATAGCGTTTATGAGGCGATCGGTTCGCTAAATATTTGCGACGACGTCATTGTTTTTTGCCCTGAGAGCGGGCATAAAATCACTGTTTTCTGGGAGGATGCGAAGGGTTGCGACCCTTTTTGTGCCCCTGATGTGGCGGCTTGCATGAAAAAGCTCCGGGAGTTCCATGAGCTCAGGCTCAGTGTTGCGCATTCTTTCGATATTTTCGAGCGCATTGAGTACTATGAGAGTTTGTGGGTCGATAGGTGTTCTTGTTTCGTTGATTATTCTGTCGCGAAGGCTAATGTCATGCGGCTCAGGGGGTATGTCGATTCGGTCGAGAAGGTTTGGACTCTGTCTCATATCGATTCTGTTCCTGATAATTTTCTTTTCGTCATGGTCGATGGTGTTGAGCAGCTTCGCATTATCGATTGGGAGTATGGTGCTATGCAGGATGCTCATCTGGATATTGCCATGTTTGCTGTTTATGCGATGTATGACAGGGAGCAGATTGATGTGTTGATTGACTGTTATTTCGACATGTTGTGTCCAAATGGCGTCCGCACTAAGATTTATGCTTATGTCGCTTTGTGCGGGCTTTTGTGGAGCAATTGGTGTGAGTATAAGAGGCAGCTTGGTGTTGAGTTTGGGGAGTATGCTTTGAGGCAGTATAGGTATGCGAAGGATTTTTATAGGATTTTTTCTGAGGAGCAAGAAAAACAAAGGATTGAAATGATATGAAAAATAAGTTAAAAGTTTCCCAAATCGATTGGGTTGCGATGTTTGTGCCGCTTTTGGGTGTTTTGGTTTTGTGCGGGTTTTTTATGTCTTTGCCTGAACAGTCGCAGTTTGTTTTAACTACGGTCAGGACTTTTGTCGGCGATGAGATGGGGCTTTATTATATCTTGCTTGGTATTCTTGCGTTTGGCGCTTCTATGTATATGGCTTTTTCCAGGTTCGGGAAGATCAAGCTGGGCGATACCGATAAGCCTCAGTATGGTTCTTTTGCCTGGGGCTCCATGATTTTTACCGCTACCATGGCTGCTGACATTCTTTTCTATTCGCTGTGCGAGTGGGCGCTTTATGCTTCTGAGCCGCGTCTTGGGGAGCTTGGTTCCATGCAGGTCTGGGCTTCGACGTTTCCTTTGTTCCACTGGGGGCCGATCGCCTGGGGTTTTTACATTGTGCTTGCCGCGTCGTTTGGTTTTATGCTTCATGTGAGGGGGCGGGGCAAGCAGAAGTTTTCCGAGGCTTGCAGGCCGCTTCTTGGTAATATGGTGGACGGTCTTCTGGGGAAGGTCATTGATGTTATCGCGATTTTTTCGCTCATTGCCGGGACGGCGACTACTTTTTCACTGGCGACGCCTTTGCTTTCTGCTGCGCTTGCTCATGTTTTTGATGTTGGCGTCACTACTGCCATGACGATAATGATCCTTCTTATTATCGCTTTTGTTTATACTATCGCGGTTTTGACCGGGATGAAGGGCATTTCGAAGCTGGCGAGTTTTTGCGTTTATTTTTTCTTTGCTTTGCTGTTTTATTTTTTGTTTCTTGGCGGCGAGACGCGGTATATTCTTGAGACCGGTGTGTCGGCGGTCGGGAATCTGGCTCAGAACTTCATCGGGCTTGCTACTTGGACGGATCCTCTGCGTCTGGATGCGTTCCCGCAGAACTGGACGATTTTCTATTGGGCTTATTGGATGGCTTGGTGCGTTGCTACGCCGTTTTTCATCGGCCTCATCAGCAAGGGCAGGACTATTAAGAATACTGTTTTAGGCAGTTATTGCTGGGGGCTGGCGGGGACTTTTACTTCGTTTATCATCCTTGGGAATTATGGGCTTGCGCAGCAGACTAAGCATGGTCTCGATTCAGTTAGCGCCATCGCGGGCGGCGCTGATATTTCCGCGACGATAATCGGGATTTTTGAGACTTTGCCGCTTCCGTGGCTGGCGCTTGTTTTGCTTGCTGTTACCATGATAATGTTTTATGCGACCACGTTTGATGCTTTGACGATGGTTGTTTCCAGTTATTCGTATAAGGAGCTGCGGGCCGGGGTTGAGCCTGATAAGAAGATTCGGACGTATTGGGCGGTTTTGTTTATTCTTTTTCCGATTGCTTTGATTTTTTCGGAGAATTCGCTGTATAGTCTCCAGAGCGTTGCTATTATTGCGGCGTTTCCCATCGGCATCATTGTAATAATAATTGTTTCAAGTTTTTTCAGGGATGCAAGGAAATATTTGGATGAATAGATGCATTGTCCTTTTGCTTGGTTTGTGTTAAAATGATGTGAAATTTCTGCGTTCTGCATTGTTATCTATTATTTACCTTCGGGGTTGTAAAATGATGTTTAGCCTTTATCGGATCATAAATTCTAACTCGCGTCACCGCAGGCTTCTTCTTATGTTTGCGGATTTGGTGCTGATTTCTTCTAGCTATTTGTTTTCCTGGGTCATTTTGATGCGCCGCATCGAACTTGCGGATTATGCCAATACGCTCTTGCTGAGCGGCTTGTGCTTTGTGGCGATTTTCTTTTTTGTGTTTCTTTTCTTTGGCATGTATGGGAGCCTTTGGCGTTATGCGGAAGCTTATGAATTCATCAAGTGCCTGCTTGCGACGATCGTTGCGGCCGGGATTTTTGTCGCGGCGACCTGGATTTGGCTTCAGTCGCCATATATTGCCAGTCGGCTCCCTATTACGGTATATTTTCTGTCGTCGATGATGGCGGGGATCAGCACTTTGTTTTTGCGTATGGCGTACAGGGCTTATCGTACTACAAGAGTTGGTCGGAAAACTTCTTCCGATGTCAGGAAGGTCATTATTGTAGGGGCCGGGCAGACCGGGAATGCCGTTTTGCGGGATCTTTTCCGGGAGCCTAGGCAGCGGTATGACGTTGTATGTTTTGTGGATGACGATGTCGACAAGGTCGGGCGCAGGGTCAACCGTGTCAAGGTTGAAGGTACGACCGCCGATATCCCCAGGCTGGTCGAGAAGCACGGGATCGATGTAATTATACTTGCTACGCCCTCGGCTACCATAAGGGAACGCAGCCGTATCACGAATATCTGCGCCCAGACGAAGTGTCAGCTCAAGAAGGTTCCGAATCTGTACAGTTTCGTCACGGATGCAGCTTCCATAATGCAGCAGATCGAGGATGTGAGCATCGAGGATCTGCTTGGTCGCGCTGTCGTGGATGTCGGGGCGCATGGTTCTACTTTTCTTGCAGGCAAGACTGTTTTGGTGACTGGTGCCGGTGGTTCGATCGGCTCCGAGCTGTGCCGCCAGGTCATGAGCCAAAAGCCCAAAAGCCTTATTATGGTCGATATCAGCGAGAATAATCTCTATGACATACAGCAGGAGCTTTTGATGGTCAAGGGCAGCGATAAGAGCGTTTCGCTTGTTGCGGAAGTCGCTTCTGTTCGCGACGAGGTAAAGACCGATCTGCTTTTCGAACGTTTCCAGCCGGATGTCGTTTATCATGCGGCTGCACATAAGCATGTGCCGCTGATGGAGTCCGCGCCGGAAGAGGCTGTAAAGAATAATATTTTCGGTACACTGAATGTGGCTCGCTGCGCCGACAGGCATCAGGTCAAGCGTTTTGTTATGATTTCTACTGATAAGGCTGTTAATCCGATTAATGTTATGGGGGCTTCCAAGCGTGTCTGCGAGATGATAATCCAGACGATGGCGCAGATGAGCAGGACTGAGTTTGTTGCTGTGCGTTTTGGCAATGTCCTGGGGTCGAGCGGTTCGGTAATTCCGCTTTTTAAGAACCAGATAGCTGCCGGCGGTCCTGTTACTGTGACGCATCCTGATATTATCCGTTATTTCATGACTATTTCCGAGGCTGTCAGTCTTGTTATGATCGCGGGTGAGATGGCGTCAGGCGGCGAGATTTTTGTGCTTGACATGGGTGAGCCTGTGAAGATCCTTGATCTTGCGGAGTCGCTTATTCGTTTGTCCGGTTATGAGCCTTATCGTGATATTGGCATAAAGTTTGTTGGTTTGCGTCCGGGCGAGAAGCTTTTTGAGGAGCTTCTGATGAGCGAGGAGGGTCTGAAGACGACGCAGAATCAGAAGATTTTTATTGGTTCGCCGATCGATGTTTCGCCTGATCGTTTGTTTGAGTCGCTTAATTCGCTTAAGGTTTTGGCTGCTGATAATGATACTGGCGGGGTTTTGAGGTTGTTGCATGAGTTGGTTCCTGAGTATGGGGAGATGGAGGATGTTTCTGTGCTGAGGAGCATTAAGACGAAGGATGTTGGGCTGCAGTGAGTCAGGAGCGCTGCTCACTTGGACGGTTACATTTTCATTCCTTTTCGCTTAATGGCGCTTCCATGCGCCAATGCACGCGCTCCGCCATCCTTGGCTTCGCTGACGGAATGAAAATGTAACCGTCCAAGCGAGCCACAAGCCGCACTGTAATAGAAAATCCTAAAGGAAATAGATAGAATGAGTAGGGTTATTCCGCTTTCTACGCCGACGATGAACGGTACTGAGATCAGTTTTATCCAGGATGCTTTGGATACGAATTGGGTCGCTCCGCTCGGGCCGAATGTTGATGCTTTTGAGCTGGAGCTGGGCGCTTATGTTGGCGTTTCACACGTTGCTGCGCTTTCTTCCGGGACGGCGGCAATACATCTGGCGCTAAAGGCTGTCGGGGTTTCTGAGGGCGATGTTGTTTTTTGCTCTGATATGACTTTTGCCGCTTCCTGCAATCCTATCATGTATGAGCGCGCGGTTCCTGTTTTTATAGATAGCGAGCGGGATAGCTGGAATATGTGTCCTGTGGCTTTGGAGAGGGCTTTTGCGAAGTATCCTAAGGTTAAGGCTGTTATCGCCGTAAATCTTTACGGCACTCCTGCGAGGCTGGGTGTGATCGCCGAGCTTTGCGAAAAGAATAAAGTGCCGCTTATTGAGGATGCTGCGGAGTCCTTGGGCAGCACGTTTGCTGGCAGGCAGACCGGCAGCTTCGGCTATATTGGGATTTTGTCGTTTAATGGCAATAAGATCATCACGACGTCCGGTGGTGGCGCTCTTCTTTGCGAGGATGAGGATCTTGTGAAAAAGGTACGGTTTTGGTCTACGCAGTCTCGCGATCCTGCCCGTCATTACCAGCACAGCGAGCTTGGGTATAATTACCGCATGTCGAATATATGCGCCGGGATCGGCAGGGGTCAGCTTAATACGCTTGATTTGAGGGTAGAGCAAAAGACTGCTATATATGGCAGATATCTGGAGGCTTTTCAGGATAACGGGTTTGTCCGTTTGAATCCTGTTCCAAATGATTGCGTTGCCAATCACTGGTTGTCTTGTCTGACTCTAGAGGCTGGGTGCCCTGTTAGTCCGGTTCAAATAATGGAGTCTCTGGAAAAGGGGCGCATTGAGTCTAGGCCGCTTTGGAAGCCTATGAGCTTGCAGCCTTATTATAGCGGTTGTGATTTTGTTTCTGTCGCCGATCCGCCAGTTGGGCACGATTTGTTTTCGCGCGGGTTTTGTTTGCCTTCGGATGTGAAGATGACAACGGATGAGCAGGCGAGGGTTTGCGATGTTGTTTTGTCAGGGGCTAGGGGCTAGGGGTCAGGGGTCAGGGGCTGCGCCAAGTGTAGAGTGGAGTGTGGAGAGTGGAGCGAGGAACGTGGAACGCGGAGTGTTGAGATTGCTGAGATGAGCTAGGAGACGAGGATGTATCGTAGATTTGGGAAGCGGTTGTTTGACATCGTTTTTGGCATTTGTGGTCTTCTGATCTTGTCTCCAGTTCTTTTGATTTTGTTTATTCTTGTCAGAGTCAGGCTTGGTTCTCCGGTTATTTTCAGCCAGGAGCGGCCGGGGCGCGGGTGTTTATTGTTCAGGCTTTTTAAGTTCCGCTCGATGACCGATGCTAGGGATGAGAGCGGGAATCTGCTGCCTGACAGTGAGAGGCTCACTTCGTTTGGAAAGTCGCTGCGTGCTGCGAGCCTTGATGAGCTTCCTGAGCTGTGGAACATCATTAAGGGCAACATGAGTTTAGTTGGGCCGAGGCCGTTGCTTGTACAATATTTGCCGCTCTACAGCGCCGAGCAAATGCGGCGTCACGATGTCCGCCCGGGTCTTACAGGCCATGCCCAGGTGAATGGGCGTAATTCAATTTCGTGGCAGGATAAGTTCGTTCTGGATTGTTGGTATGTGGACAATCTAAGCTTTTGGCTTGATCTGAA
>Ga0123356_10004459_pt1 | contig 14471 bp, 11 predicted proteins | sample TergutEmb28metaG_2_FD_92546 | JGI IMG/M metagenome (GOLD analysis project Ga0123356, IMG submission 92546) | Embiratermes neotenicus P3 segment gut microbial communities from Petit-Saut dam, French Guiana - Emb289 P3 | ecosystem: Host-associated > Arthropoda: Insects > Digestive system > Gut ...
AGGGGGCCTCGCAGAGCCCCGGAGGGTGTTTTTTTGGTTACTTTTTTGTCACACAAAAAAGTGACTCGCCGGTAGGCGAAACCTACGGCAGCCGCGCAGCGGAAACGGCCGGGCCGCAGGCCCAGCAATAACCCCGCCCGGGAGGGCAAACAACGCCCGGGCCGCAGGCCCAGCAATACCCCCCCCTCCCCGGAGGGGTAAAAAGAAATATTTTTCACTAAAACTACCCCCCTAAAAAAAGTGCTTTTACCCCCCCTGGAAGGGGAAAAGAAATGCTTTTAACCCCCCGCCCGGAGGGCGAAAAAAAATACTATGGATAAAGCAACCCCTCCTCCCATTTTCCCCCCTCTTTCTCAAAACACTGACGCTCATGAAGCCGCCCCGGACAAGCCTTCCAAAACTCGAAACGTTGGGGCGCCAGGCGGTACCCACTCCAATAGGGGGGCCGGGGAATGGGTTTATCTCCATAGCAGGACTGTATTTCCGCAAGGCGGAGGAGGAGGGTTTGGCGGCTAAGGAGGGGTTGGCTTTGCAAGGAGGCCCAGGCCCCTTCCTGGGAGAGCCTTGGGCGCGTAGCGAAATAAGCATCCGCCTCCTCACTGGAAACCCCAGACACCTGACCCTCAATACGTACCTGATGCAGGAGTGTAGGCCACCAGAAGCACATGGCCGCATAGGGGTGGTGGGCCAAGTGTTTACCCTTAGGGGAGAGGGTATTGGTAAAGAAGACGAAACCGGCCTCGTCAAAGCCTTTGAGGAGCAGCACGCGGGCATGGGGCCTTTGGTTTTCGTCGGAGGTAGCGAGGACAAAAGCGTTGTAGTTTTCAGAGTCTGCGTGTTGGGCCTGGGAGAGGAGCGTTTCGAAGCGTGCGAAGGGGGCCGAAAGAGAGGAAGGAGCCATGTTTCAAACATTGTCGAAATTTTGAGGTGGAAGCAAGTCGCAATGCAAAAGCGGGTGTCCTCTTTCCTATGCATAGGCTAGGTTATCTCCGTGCGTATTTTATTTTTATCATCAGAAGTAGCCCCCTATTCAAAGACGGGGGGGCTAGGGGATGTTTCAGGGACGCTACCGGGTGTATTAGCGGAGCGTGGGCATGAGGTAGTGGTGCTAACGCCGCGTTATGCAACGGTACCCAAGGAGGGTTTATCGCTGAGAGGGACATTGTGGCTGCATTTTCCCTTTGGAGCGCAGTGGGCAGAAATATGGGAAACCCGGGCTGGGAATTTGCGTACTTTGTTTGTACACCAGCCGGCCTATTTTGAGCGGGCAGGGTTTTATGCGGAGGGTGGCGTAGAATATGCCGACAACCACCGGCGTTTTGCTTTTTTCTCCATGGCGGCCTTGTCGGCGGCGCAGATGTTGGGCCTATGTCCGCAGGTGGTCCATTTGAATGAGTGGCAGACGTGCCTGGCGGCATTGGCGCTCAAGCGCGGCTATGAGTCCACGCAGTTGGGGCAGGCGAAGACTTTGCTGACCATTCATAACTTGGCCTACCAGGGCATATTCCCCTCTTGGGCGGTAGAGGAGTTGGGTTTGCCGTGGGAGTTGTTTTCGCCTGACGGTTTTGAGTTTTGGGGGCAAATGTCTTTTTTGAAGACGGGCCTGGTTTTTGCGGATGCTTTGTCCACGGTTTCCCGGCGCTATGCGCAGGAGATACAGACGGCCGAATATGGTTTTGGTTTGGACGGCATATTGCGAAAACGTTCAAACGTATTGCGCGGCATTTTAAACGGCATTGACAGCAAGCTTTGGAACCCTGCCGAGGACACATTTTTGCCGGCGCGCTATTCGAAGGAGGACTTGTCCGGGAAGGAGGCATGCAGCCAGGCTTTGCTGAAGCGTTTTGAGCTTTCCTCCGCGCCCAAGCGTCCCCCTATTTTTGGGATGGTAGGCCGAATGGTAGAACAGAAGGGCATAGACTTGGTATTAGGGGCCATTCCCAAGTTGGTAGAAGCCGGTGCACGTATGGTTATTGTAGGCACAGGGGAGCAGCGTTATGAGCAGGCATTTAGGGAGTTAGCAGGGCGTTTCCCCAAGCAGGTAGGAGTATTTATTGGGTTTGACGAAAACTTAAGCCACAATGTAGAGGCGGGGAGTGATTTTTTCATGATGCCTTCCAAGTTTGAGCCTTGCGGGCTCAACCAACTCTATTCCCTACGCTATGGGGCTATCCCCGTGGTAAGGGCCGTAGGGGGCCTAGAGGACTCCGTCGTGGACGCAAGCGGAGAGGGGGTTGTGGACGAGGTTTCGACGGGCATTAAGTTCCACGAATTTTCTCTGGAGGCTTTTGAGGCGGCCCTTCGGAGGGCCTTGGGGTTGTTTGAGAAGCCCAAGGTTTTGCTTGCCATGCGCAAGCGGGCGATGGGACTGGACTTCTCATGGGACTGTGCGGCCAAGGAATATGAGGCGCTCTATGAGAGCCTGCTGGAGGCAGCACCCTAGCCTCTTCAATTCAGTCCAAGCCGGCAAAGAAGAGGCGCCGGTGTTGGAATGGGCGGCATGAAACAGAAGGAGGGGCATCTTCGCTGAATAAGACGCGGGCGCTTTCGTATTTACAGAAAGGTATTATGGAGAAGCCTGAAAGGGTTTGGGGAACAAAACTCGCCCTAGGCGAGAGTTTTCATTAAATAGGTGAACGTGCAAGCGGGAAAGAAATTGGGAGGCTATCAACTTGTTGCGCGAATTGCTTCGGGCGGGCAGGCCGAAGTTTTTCGTGCCAAGGTTACCAACGCTGCTTTTTTTGGGAAGCCGCGCCAGGGGGAGTTTGTCATTTTGAAGCGTCTTTTGCCCGCGTTTCGCCGGGATTTGGTCCGTGTGGACCGGTTTAGGCAAGAGGGGCGTCTAATGGCGCGTTTAAAGCACCCCAATATTGTACAGACGATGGGGTGTTTTGAGCAAAGTGAGGATTGCGTATTGGTACAGGAGTGGGTGGAGGGGCAGACTTTGGAGAAGCTGCAGGAGGACTACCGCAGGCGCGAGGAATTTCTCCCGCTGGATGCCGTGGTATTTATATTGCGGCAATTGCTTTTTGCCCTTTGCTACATACACGAGTTGTCGGAAGAGGGCATTTGGCGTGGCCTGGTGCACTCGGACTTAAGCCCCACCAACCTGCTTTTGTCCAAGAGGGGGGAAGTCAAGCTGATAGACTTTGGGGTTGCGCGTCTGTTGAATGAAAAGGTTGCCAGAGAGAATGAATTGCACGGCACCCTTGCCTATATGAGTCCTGAAGCCATGCTGGGCCACTCTGGGGATGAGAAGGTGGACCTCTATGCTGTGGGGGTATTGCTGTGGGAGCTGATAGCCAACCGCCGTCTCTTCGAGGGCACCTCAGAGGTGGAGCGCATGCACAAGGTGAAGAATGCGCAAGTCCCCCCTATAACGAAATATAACCCCAACGCTCCCCACTTTGCTGAATTGCTGTTGCGCAAGGCTTTGGCCGTACACCCTGAAAGGCGCTTTGAGTCAGCGAGGGCATTCTTGCAGGCCATGAACGCATGGGTATACCGCATGGGGTTGAAGCAGGAGCCGGCATTGCTGGCGCAGTTGTTGGCGGATGGAGACTTGCCTCAATAACCAAAGCTGCCGCTGGCCCCTCCCATAAAACCCCCTCCAAAGAGGTGGAAAATACCCACAAATTGTGTGTCACAGGCCTCAGGTTTTTCTATCACGCTATTTGCAAATCAATGAATGTTGCAATGCAGAAATCCACAGTTAGAAAACATGAAACGACATTGTGAAGGGAACCTCAATGAAGACATGGAAACTGTGGAGTCTGGGGGTATTCCTGGCCATGGGCATATCTTGTGGAAAAACCAACCCTTCACCCCCAAGTCCTGAGGGGTATGCAAAGGGCAAAAGCACGTGCGGCACAACGTATTGCGACGATGCAACCCAAACTTGCAACACCAACACCTACAGCTGCGAGCCCAAGGGGGGCCCCAGTGTGAGGTGCGTGGCGGGCCAAAGCATGTGCGGCGCCGTATGCTGCAATGACGCGACGTATGTTTGCAACATCAACGTCAGCATTTGCGAGTTTGGGACAAGGCCTGGCGCGTGCGAAGGCACGCCCAACGACACAGCGTGCAACGACGGTGACGGTGTTTGCAAGGAGGGCGTGTGCAGAAACCCGGCGGATTTTTTATGTGTGAATGGTGGAAGTTTATGCGAGGGGGGTGAGGGCTATGTCTGTATGCCTGCAACAGGCACATGCCGGGACACCGCGGAGTGCCGTGTCGGCAATGACGCTGTGTGCGGGGGCAACGGCTATGGGTGTGTGGGCACTTTCAGCAAGCAAACCGGCGTCGTGGGCACATGCCAAGACGTGGCCGAATGCCGTTTAGGCGACAGCCCATGTGACATTGCCGACGACTATGCCTGCGTGGGCATTGGCGGCAGCACACAAAACGGCGCACCGGGCACCTGTGAGGACATGGCTGAGTGCCGTGTGGGCGACAACAAGTGTGATATGAACAAGGGCTATGCCTGTGTAGGCATTGGCGGCAAGACTCAAGTTGGCGCCGCGGGCTCCTGTCAAATTCCGCTCCTGCATCCTCTTTTGAGCAGTGCCATGTTTTCGAGTGGCTGTACGTCCATTCAGTTGACGGGCGATCCAGGCATTCCATTTCTTTTGTTTTATGCGAGCAGCACAGGCTTCATCAGCACCCTATGCCCCGGAGGCGTAAGCGGAACCCATACAGGCTTCAGCTGTGCTTTGCGCAGCAGCCACTTTGTGCCGGGCGCCTATGCCGCCAATTGGACGGTACAAGACGACATGGGAGATGCCTTCACATCTCCTGCTTATGTTTTTAAAACCACACTGAGCCATATGCTGTCGTTGTTTCCGTTGGAGCGATGGAGTCCTTCGGCCATTTTGGGCCGCGACGCCATGGTGGGCCGTCAAGTGTTGACGTCTCAAGTGATGGGCACGCCTCACCCCTCCGGAGGCTGTTGGGGGGGCACAACTCTGCGTGGAAGCCTTTCGGCTGGACAACATCACACCTGCGTCTTGCAGGCTGACGGCACAGTACGCTGCTGGGGGATGAATACGCATGGTCAGGCAAATCCCCCAGCGGATTTGGGCACGGCAGCAGCTGTTTCTGCGAGTTATTTGCACACTTGTGTTTTGCAAACGAACGGTACGGTGCGTTGTTGGGGGAACCAGTCACCCCCCCCAACGGACCTGAGTGCAGTGGTGGCTGTTGCTGCAGGCGGTGAGCACAGCTGTGCCTTGCAAGGTGACGGCACAGTGCGTTGTTGGGGGAACAATGACGATGGCCAATCAACCCCCCCAACGGACCTGAGCGCGGTGGTGGTTGTTTCTGCGAACCATCGTCATACCTGTGTCTTACAAAATAAAGGTGGGGTACGTTGTTGGGGGAATAATGGCTATGGTGAAACCCATGTCCCAACGGATTTGGATGCTGTGGCAGCTGTGGCTGCCGGTTGGAATCACACCTGCGTCTTGCTGAGCAACGGAACGGTGCGCTGTTGGGGAAGGGACGAGCATGAGCAGACACATGTCCCCGCGGACTTGACTGCTGTGGTGGCCGTTGCTGCGGGCGGTGAGCACACTTGCGCCTTGCAGAGCAATGGCGCCGTGCGTTGTTGGGGGAGAAATAACCGTGGCCAGACAAATGTCCCGGCGGCTTTGAGCGGTGTGGTGGCTGTGGCTGCGGGCGGTGAGCACACCTGCGCCCTGCAGGCCAATGGCGTGGTACGTTGTTGGGGGCAGAATAACCATGGCCAGACAACTGTCCCCACAGACTTAAACGCGGCCGTTCAAACCATAGGCCAACTAAGCATTCAGCAATAAACCCTACGAGGGGGGGACGTGCGGGCAAAAGAGACTTTTTGCCTTGCAGCCGGGCCACAGCCCCCCCGTTTCCTCTATTCACTTGGGGGTGGGGGGGCGGGGAGGGGTGCCAGGTTACTGAGGGAAATCCCTTTAGCCCTCAAAACACGAATGCGCTCCAAGCGTGGCCCGTCTTTGGAGTGTACCACCAGGTGGAGGTGGGCGAGGCCAAATTTATCGCCGATTTCAGGCAAGGCGCCCGCTGCCCAGCTGAGGTAGCCGCCGAGGGTTTCAAAATCCCCCGAAGGCAACTCCACGCCGAAGTGCTTGGCAAACTCTTCGGGCGACAAAGTAGCGTCCACCAAGAAGCTGCCGTCATGCATTTTCTCAATGGACTTTTCGTCCTCTTCAAACTCGTCGCCGATGTCGCCCACAATTTCCCGGAGGATGTCTTCCAGCGTCACAATGCCGATAAAGCTGCCATATTCATCCACCACAATGGCCATGTGGATGCGCTGCTTTTGCATGTCGCTTAGCAAGTCCCCAATAGGTTTAAACCAGGGCACATAGACGGCGGGGCGTATCATCTCCTTAAGGACAATGCCCTCCGGCGTATGAATCAGCGGCAGCAAGTCTCTGACGTGCAAAATGCCGAGAATGCTTTCCTCGTCATCGCCGAGGACAGGCATACGCGAGTGGTTTTGAGTGGAGAGGACTCGGAGAATTTCCTGGGTAGGGGCGTTCAAGTCAACGGAGACGACATCCGTCCTGGGGACCATGACGTCGCGGCAGCGTTTGTCGGACAATTCAAAAATGGAGTGGATGAGCTCGGGGGCGACTTTGTCCACTTCGTTTTTAGCGGCCTGGGCGGCCAGGAGTTTTTCCAAGTCCTCCAGGGGGAGGGGGGGGGCCTCAAAGCTGGCCTTAAATCCCATAGGTTTAAGGAGGACATTAAGGGGGCCCGCTACCATATATACGAGGGGGGAGGAGAGGAGGCTTATTGCCCGGAGGAAGCCCGAGAGGGCCTTGGCCCAGGCCTCGGGTTTGGCCATAGCGGCCGCGCGGAAGCTGGTTTCAATGGCGGTTGCGAAGAGGGCGGTTGCGAGCGCTGCGGCGACGCCCAAAATCCAATCCATGTTTTCCAAAAGCCAAAGGGCTGAGGCCTCGCTTGGGGCATAGAGTACTTTCAAATAGGCGGCCAATGGAGGGGCGTAGCGCAAAGCGACGAAGGCCATAGAGAAGGCGGCCAGCACATTGGCCAGCACCATTCCGAAGCGTACGGAGGCGGCGGTTTTTTCGCGGTTGACTTTGCAAAGCCAGAGGCGTTTCCCCGGTTTAGGAAAAAGTTGCAGCAACTCCCGTGCACGCGAGTCGGAGATGCCATATAAGCCCGTTTCGGCGGCCCCCAGAAGGCCGCGCAGAAAAACCATGAAGAAGCCGATAGAAATAAAAAGCCAGCTGGGCATGCATTTCCCGTTCTAAACCAAAAAGGTGTTCTATGCGCGTTCGTGTTGTTGTCAGCTTAAAAAACGGTGTTTTAGATCCACAAGGGCAGGCATTGAGGAAGGGTTTGCACCAGCTGGGTTTTGATGAGGTACAAAAAGTACAAGTAGGCAAAGTGGTAGAAATAGAGTTAGCCGAGGAGGGGGAGGCCGCTTTGCAGCGCATACGCCAAATGTGCGAGAAGCTGTTGGTGAACGACGCCGTCGAAACCTATAAAATATGCCAGACAGAGGCCCTCCCATGAAGTGCATAGGCATAGCGCTTTTCCCCGGGGGGCAACTGGACTCGGACTTTGCCTTTGCGATGGAGCGCTTGGGGGTAGCCACCAAAACCTTAGGGCATACGGAGAGTGACTTAGGGGGGTGTGAGGCGATGGTATTGCCCTCTCCCATGAGTTTTGGCGGCTATTACCGTCCGGGCGCTTTGGCTGCCCACACGCCTCTGGCCAGGGCCATTAAGGGCTTTGCGCAGGAGGGGGGGCGGGTGGTGGGCATAGGCGACGGTTTTGCGGTGTTAACGGAGTTAAAGCTTTTGCCGGGCGCCTTGTTGCCCAACACGGGGGCGCAATTCCTCTCCACGGAGGGGGTGTGCCGGGTGGTGGACAACCGCCACGCTTTTTTCCAAAAGCAAGCCCCGGGCAGTGTTTTAAAACTGCATATGGCTACCCCTAACGCTAATTATATACTCCCCCCTGACATAGAGCCCTCCGCCATACGTGTGGCCCTGCGTTTTGAAGAGGGGAATGTTTTTTCGAAGAGTGGCGTTGCGGCCGTTGTCAACACAGCCGGCAACGTTTTGGGGATGCTGCCCATTCCGGAAAGAAGCTGGGACGCAGACGGCGGCAGGCTTTTGGCTTCCATGTTTTGCTAGGTTTTGAGGGCGCCATGTCGGCACAAAAGTTGGCACCAAAGCGGTATTTGCAACGCGGTTGCCCGCAGTGTTTGGGGCTGCTTGTATTGTGGGTATTGCCGCTGATGTCCTGGGCCTGGCCCGTCGACATGGAATTTGTATTGGAGAAGGGGCAAAACCGGTTTGTCAAACTGGCCGCGGCCGAGTGGCTGGAGGTGGACGACGCTTCTGTGGCCACGGCTGAGCTTTTTGAAACCCAGGAAATTTTATTGGAGGGGAAGAAGCCGGGGGTGGCTTTGGTTTTGGTTTATGCCGAGGGAAAAATGGGAATATGGCGTGTAAGGGTAGAGGAACCCCCCCTGCCCCCCCTACCCTCACCCAATACCCTCGCCAAGAAAAAAGCGGCTGCCCCCCTGCCGATACCGGAAGTTGAGAAAGAAGCCAGGCAAGCCTGTCCCAAACTGAATTTTCAAAAGGACAAGCTGCCCAAAATAGCCGGCGACGTGGACACGGAGGCTTGTCGCCAGGCTTTGTTGTTTTTGTTAATGCAGCCGGGGTGGTTAGGGAGGGAGTTGGAGTTGGTGTTTGAGGGCAGCGTGCTTGCTGCGCAGTTGACGGCCATGCAGAAGGCCATGGATGAGAGCCTTGGCAAAGGCAAGCTGAAACTGCGCTATGTGGGCGCCACCTTGGAAATGGTTGGGAAGCTAAGCCCCAAGGAATACCGCAAGGCTTTGTGGGGTGTTTTTTTTCAGTCCGCCGGGCGTATTGCCCTGGACGATAGCATACAAGTGTTGCCGCCTTCCGAGGCGGTGGCGCCAAAGGAGAAAAAGCTGTGAGTCATTCGCCGCAAGTCCTCGCTGAACATGGGTTAACGCAAGAAGAATATGCCAGCATTCGGCAGCAAATAGGGCGCGAGCCCAACCTGTTGGAGCTGGGCCTCTTCTCCGTATTGTGGAGTGAGCATTGTTGCTACAAGTCCTCCAGGAAACTGTTTAAGCGTTTCCCCACGCAGGCCCCCCAAGTATTGGTAGGCCCCGGGGAGAATGCCGGGGTAGTTTCCATAGGGGACGGGGATGCGGTGGCCTTTAAGTTAGAGTCCCATAACCACCCCTCCTATTTGGAGCCCTTCCAAGGCTCCGCCACAGGCATAGGCGGCGTTGTGAGGGACGTATTCACCATGGGCGCGACACCCATTGCGGGGATGAGCTCTCTGCGTTTTGGGTTGCCGGAGCACCCGAGGACGGCGTTTTTGGTGAAAGGCTCCGTCTCCGGCATGTCGTTTTATGCCAATGCCATGGGGTTGGCTTGCGTAGGCGGGGAGTTGGGTTTGGACGCCAGCTACAACGGCAACTGCCTGGTGAATGCTTTTGTGCTGGGCCTTTTGCGCGCCGACAAAATTTTCAAGGGGACGGCCTCGGGCATAGGCAATGCCATTGTTTATGTAGGCGCCAAAACAGGAGCCGACGGCATACACGGGGCGACGATGGCTTCGGCCGAGTTTGGGGAGAAGGGGGCCGAAACCATTCCGACGGTGCAAGCCGGAGACCCCTTCGTCGAGAAGATGTTGATGGAGGCCTGCCTGGAATTATTCCAAACCGAATTGGTGGTAGGCATACAGGACATGGGGGCGGCGGGCTTAACTTCCTCCTCCATTGAGATGGCCTCCCGCGCCGGCAGCGGCATTGAGTTGGAGCTTTCCAAGGTACCCACACGCCAACCCCTAACGCCCTATGAGATTATGCTTTCCGAAAGCCAGGAACGCATGTTGCTGGTGGCCCACAAGGAGAAGGCCGATGAGGTATTGGCCATTTGCAGCAAGTGGGGGTTAGAGGCCGCTGTTATTGGACAGGTAACGGATACAGGGCGGGTGGTTATTTATGAAGCCGGCACGCAGGTAGCCGACTTGCCCATAGGCCCTTTGACGACGGGTGCGCCCTTGTTGGATCGCCCCACCCAAAGGCCCAAGCGCCTGGACGAGGAGTGGGCCGAGGAAGTGGAAACCCTCCCCGCCCAACCCGTAGAAGCAACCCTCCTGGGTTTGCTGGCCACCCCCTCCATTGCCGACAAGGCCTGGGTATACAACCAATTTGACGCGGGCATAGGCCTGGGCACGGTGCTGGGGGCCGGAAAGGCCGACGCCTCGCTGGTGCGTGTACGCCGCTCCCAGAAGGGCCTGGCCATTTCCATAGACTGCAATGCGCGGCATGTTTATGCGGACCCCTTTGAGGGGACGCAGCAGGCCGTGGCCGAGTGTACCCGCAACCTTGCTTGTGTGGGGGCCGCGCCTTTGGGGTTGACCGACGGCCTCAACTTCGGCAACCCTGAGAACCCCGAAATTATGTGGGAGGTTTCAGAGGCCATTTCCGGTATTGCCGAGGCCTGCAAAGTTTTAGAGGTGCCGGTTATTTCCGGTAACGTTAGCCTCTATAATGAAACCGACGGTAAGGCTATTTTCCCTACCCCTATTATAGGAATAGTAGGGTTGGTGCCCGACATAGACAAAGCGGCAGGCATGGGTTTTAGGCAAGCAGGGGACGTGGTGTTATGGCTGGGCCCCGTGCAAGGCGCATTGGGCGCCAGCGCCTGGCTGCAATGGACGCACGGCAAAAGTGCGGGCGGAAAGCTGGCCCCCATGGACTGGAAGCTGGAAAAGGCCCTGCAACAGGTGCTGCGCCAAGGCGTACGCGAAGGCCTGTTGGCCTCTGCCCACGACATGGCCGAGGGCGGCTTTTTGGTAACGCTGGCCGAGTGTTGCCTTGCCGACAAGGCGTGCCCCATGGGTGCGCGCTTGCTGTTGCCGCCTCAAGGTGGGCTTTCGCTGACGCAGTTGTTGTTTGGCGAAGCCCCCTCCCGGGCCCTGGTAAGTTGTCGCCCGGAGAAGCTGGCAGCCGTTGAAGCCCTGTGCCAAAGCCAAGGCCTGCCCTGTTGGCGTCTAGGGGAGGCAGGGGGGGATAAACTCCACCTAGGGGAGGGTATATTAGAGGTATCGCTGGCTACATTAAGTGAAGCCTTCCACGGTGGTTTTGCGAAGGCCCTGGGTTTATAGCCGTCCCGCATACAAACAGCCTAGGGGCCGCCCTCAGCGTCCCGCATACAAACAGCGGTAGGGGCCGCCGCCCTCGGCGGCCCGTGCCCTCGGCCAAACCAACTCCCCTCTATCGTCCTAGCCCCATGGGGGTAGCCCCCAGTTTGGAAAGCAACTCCAAGTCCGTTTCCGCGGGGCTGTTGGGGGCTGTCAGCAGTTGCTCGCAGAAGAAGAGGGAGTTGGCCCCTGCCAGCATGCAGAGGGCCTGCGCCTCCATGGACATGTTGGAGCGTCCCGCCGCCATGCGTATTTTGGCCGTAGGCATGAGGATGCGCGCCACGGCAATGCAGCGCAGCATGGCAAAGGCGTCCACAGGGGGGCGGCCCTCCAGGGGGGTATGAGGGAGGGCAATAAGGGCATTCATAGGCACAGACTCGGGGTGTAGGGGCTGGTTAGCCAGCGTCAGCAGCAGCTTGCACCTGTCCTCTGGGGTTTCGCCCAAGCCGAGGATACCGCCGCAGCACACATGTATGCCGGCATTGCGTACATGCTCCAGGGTTTGCAGCCGCTCCGTATAGGTACGGGTAGAAATAATATGGGAATAAAACTCAGCCGAAGTATCGAGGTTATGGTTATAGGCATGGAGGCCGGCCTCTTTGAGTCGCTGTGCCTGGGAGGCCGTCAGCATGCCCAGGGTACAGCATACTTCGAGGCCGAGGGCGCGGACTTGGCGAACCATTTCCAGGACGGACTCGAAGGCGGCCCCCTCCCTCACCTCCCTCCAAGCGGCCCCCATACAAAAGCGGCTGGCCCCTATCTCTTTGGCCTTGCGCGCCGCTTCGAGGACTTCGTCGAGGGGCATGAGTTTTTTCACATTGTCTTTGCCCCCGTGGTGTACGGACTGGGAGCAATAGGCGCAGTCTTCGGGGCAGCCGCCGGTTTTAATGGAGAGGAGGCTGCACAGTTGGACGGCATGTCCGGCGCCGAAGACGGCGCGGTGTAGGGACATGGCCTCAAAAACCAAGTCCATGAGGGGCAGGTTATGGAGGGTGAGGACTTCATCCAAGCGCCAGTCATGCCGTAGGGGGAGGTTAGGGGGGGCTTGGGCATGGCTATGCAGGTGGGGGTGACCGAAGAAGGCGGCGTTGGAGGGTCCGGCAGTGGGTACAGAGGCAGGGGAGGGCGGCAATCCAGGTAGCATATATGAGAAGGGGGTTAAGGGCAGTCTGAGCGGAGGGGTTTCCAAAGTCAACCCTCGCGGAATAAAAATGACATAACCCAACAGAAGCTGCTTCCATCTGCCCCCCCGCGTGGTAGATGTTGGTACTTATGAGCGAACTCGAAAAAGACCCACTGCGCCTGCGCTTGAAGAAATTGGAGGAAGAGGCCGAGCTTGGAGGCGGCCTTGACCGAATTGCAAAACAACACGAAGCTGGGAAGCTGACTGCACGTGAACGCATTGAGCTTTTGCTGGACCCGGGCAGCTTCCAGGAGGTTGACAAATTCGTCACCCACCGTGCCACCGACTTTGGCATGGCGAAGAAAAAAATCCCCGGAGATGGTGTCGTCACAGGGCATGGCACCATTGAAGGCCGTACCGTTTTCGTATTCGCCCAGGACTTCACCGTTTTCGGTGGCTCCCTCTCGGGCGCATATGCACAAAAAATTTGCAAAGTGATGGATTTGGCCACGCGCGTTGGAGCCCCCGTCATCGGCATCAACGACTCGGGTGGCGCGCGCATTCAAGAAGGTGTGGAAAGCCTCGCGGGCTATGCCGACATTTTCTTGCGCAACACCCTCTGCTCGGGTGTTGTTCCGCAACTGTCTCTCATTATGGGCCCGTGTGCGGGGGGTGCTGTCTATTCTCCGGCCATTACGGACTTTATCATTATGGTAAAGTCCTCCTCCTATATGTTTATTACGGGCCCCGACGTCATTAAAACCGTGACGCACGAGGAAGTCAGCAAGGAAGCCCTCGGCGGCGCGCTTTCCCACAACCAGAAGTCAGGTGTGGCCCACTTCGCGACGGAGAACGAGCAAGCGGCCATTGCCTATACGCGGGAATTATTCTCCTTTATTCCTTCCAACAACAAGGAAGACCCGCCCTACAAACCCACGGATGACAGTCCAACGCGCCAAGAAGCGGCTTTGGCCACGCTGGTGCCTTCCAACCCCAACAAGCCCTATGACATTGTGGAACTCATTCGGCTTGTGGTGGACGACAAGCACTTTTTTGAAATTCAAGAGCACTATGCCAAAAACATTGTCATTGGCTTTGCACGGCTGGGCGGCCGCTCCGTCGGCATTGTTGCCAACCAACCTGCGGTGCTTGCCGGCTGCTTGGACATTGACGCCTCTGTGAAGGCAGCACGCTTTGTGCGTTTCTGCGACTGCTTCAACATTCCTCTCGTGACGTTGGTGGACGTTCCCGGCTTTTTGCCCGGCACCAACCAAGAGTGGGGCGGCATTATTAAACACGGCGCCAAACTGCTTTATGCTTTTGCAGAAGCCACGGTGCCCAAAATTACGCTCATTACGCGCAAAGCCTATGGCGGCGCCTATGACGTTATGTCGTCCAAGCACATTCGCGCCGACATTAACTTTGCCTACCCAACGGCAGAAATTGCCGTCATGGGGCCGGACGGCGCCGTCAACATTATTTTCAGGAAGGAGCTGGACAGCGCACAAGACGCTGTTGCCGAAAAAGCGCGTCTCGTTGCTGACTACCGCGAGAAGTTTGCCAACCCCTTCAAGGCGGCCGAGTTGGGCTATATTGACGAAGTCATCCGCCCCGAGGAAACCCGCCTCAAACTCATTCGCGCCCTTGAGTTGATGAAGGACAAATTCCAGGAAAACTTGCCGCGCAAACACGGCAACATTCCTCTCTAAGGTTTTGTCTTCTTGTCTTTTAAAAACGCCCAGCCTTTGTGGCTGGGCGTTTTTTTTTCTTTTTCTTTAATTGAGAGAGGGGGGGGTCGCCTGCGGCGGGCTTGCAAAAGAAATTCCCCTCCGGAGGGGGTTATTGCTGGGCCTGCGGCCCGGCTGTTTCCGAAAACAATTCTTCTGCCCCCCCGGGCGGGGTTTCTCCTGGGCCTGCGGCCCGGCTGTTTTTAAAAACGGTTTTTTTCACCCCTCCGGGCGGGGTTATTGCTGGGCCTGCGGCCCGGCTGTCTCCGCTCCGCGGCCGCTGCAGGTTTCGCCTACCGGCGAGTCACTTTTTTGTGTGACAAAAAAGTAACCAAAAAAACACCCTCCGGGGCCCCGCCGGGGGCTCCTGCAGCACTCGCGACCCCCTCGAACTC
>Ga0123356_10004461_pt1 | contig 14469 bp, 11 predicted proteins | sample TergutEmb28metaG_2_FD_92546 | JGI IMG/M metagenome (GOLD analysis project Ga0123356, IMG submission 92546) | Embiratermes neotenicus P3 segment gut microbial communities from Petit-Saut dam, French Guiana - Emb289 P3 | ecosystem: Host-associated > Arthropoda: Insects > Digestive system > Gut ...
AGCCACGCCCGTTAGCGCTGTTGTTCCTCGCTGCGCTCGTCAACAGTTGTTCGCTCGCCCAATCGAGCAGGTCGGCTATGCCGCCTGCTCACCCAGCTCACTCACTGCCTGTACAACCGATTGAGCCGAGGCGTGAAAACTTGTTTTCGCAGCTGAGGCGATTGAAGGTTGTTGACGAGGGCGCAGCCCGAGGAGCAGCGGGCGAACCTCCGCCTTGCCAGCCCGGCCCCAGAGGCCAAATTACTTCACCACCGAATTTCCGCCCCAGGAAACTGGCTGCGCTTGTGGTTTGACTGCTTGAAGTCAAGCTTTCTTCAGCTCATGAAAGGACCAAGCGCTGCGCCGCCGTGTTGCACACGGCAGCGTAGCGGCAGCTGCGGGAAGACACAGCCGAAAGGCAAAGGCTTTTTGCTTCGAGGAGGCACCGCCAAGTGCTCGCTACGAGCCTGCTAGGAAACTGGGGATAATCCCCAGTTTCCTAGCGCAACTTGGGGCTAGGAGGTTGGTTTAGTAGCCAGCAGCGTGGTATTCGGCAACCACTTTGCTCGGCACTCGGCCACGAGCCGAAACGGTAATGCCGCGCGAAGCTGCCCAAGCCCGGACAGCAGCTGGGTCAAAATCGCCAGGCTGGCGCTTTGATGGGCGCAGAGCGGAACGATGCGTGCCCACCTTGCGGCCAGCGGTCACATACTTGTCAAGCAGGCCGCGCAGCTCTGCGGCATGGCCTGAGTTGAGATCGATCGAATAGATCTTGCCGTCCAGTCCAAACGTTACAGTGGACGTAGCGGGAGTCTGGTCAAGGTCGTCTAGTAACTCGACGACAACGCGTTGCGCCATAGATATTTTTCCTGTCTGTCAACTTGCCGATTGTCTGATGAGACAATACTACCCTGCCAATATACCCAATATTTGACCAAGCAATATCTTCAACACCATGGCAGAGGGATAGACCATGGCGTAGCCCAACGCAACTCGGGCGTCAGCGTTGGTCTTGGAGTTGGCAAAGGCTAAGACCGCTGGCTGGGTTTGTACCCCACCGATCATCCCAGAAAGGCGGGTGCCACCAATCCTAAAAAGCCGCCTCATCACAAACAACATGGCCACGCCCATAAAAGCAGTGATCACCGCGCCCAGTAGTAAGATGCGCCACCATTCACCGGAAGACAAGGCGGCAGTAATCTGCGTGCCAGCGGTCAAGCCGGCTGTTGCCAAGAACATCAGCAATCCCAGCTCAGAGATGGCTTGGGCAGAAGATGTTGGCATAGTAAGAATTACCGGACCGACTCGGCGCACGCGGCCAAAGAGCAAGCCAATTAGTAACGTACCAGCGGCCGAGCCAAGCTTGAAAGGGTGGGAACCAAATGACAGCGGGACAGTCCCCAGGAGCACACCGAGGGCTATACCGAGGGCAAAGCCGACTGGGTTGATGTCAGCCAGACCACGCGCCGAATCGCCAAAGTACTTGGTCAGCGCGTCCATGCGCTCGCGGTTGGCGACCACTCTCACCCGGTCACCGGTTTGCAGCACCAGCGAGTCAGTGGCCAGCATGTCAACGTCACCGCGCCGCACCCGGATGATTCGAGCCGAATAGTTCTGCTCAAGGTCTAGTTCCTCAATGGTCAGACCAGACAGTCTTGGGTTGGACACGGTGATGCGGCGGAAATCTAAATAACGACGATCATCAGTCAGATTGTGAGACGAAGAGTGGCCTAATTCCCGGGTGACTCGGGCCACGTTCTTGGCTGGACCAACCGCCGTCACAAGGTCGTCGCGCCTCAGCACATCTTCTTCGCTGGCTGACAATACTGGTTGGTGCTCGCCATGACGCACCCGGCCGAATTTGATCTGACCGTCATGCCGTTCCTCCAGGGTGGCTATAGACGGCATGGACTCAGTTTCCACTCGAATTGTCTGAGAGATCAGCGGTTCGGGTGCATCTGTGTCTTTGTGAGCCCGCCGCAGGGCAAATTGAGCCACCACCAACATGCCTAATACACCAAGAATATAGGCTACAGCATAGCCAATTACCGGCTGGGCTTGATCAGTTGCGGGAACCGCCGCTGAGGCCGCCGCCAGGGCTGGAGTGTTGGTCAACGCGCCAGCAAACGTACCAGCCGCCACTGCCCCATTTAGTCCTAATAGCTGACCGCCGCCAAAGGCGATAGCGCCGCAGCTCACGAACATAGCCAAGGTGGCCAGGATGGGCCGCCAAGAGCTGGACAGCGAAGCAAAAAAGTTGGCTCCAGACAGCACCCCAACGGTGAACGTGAAAAGGACTAATCCAAAGGTCCCCAAAATCTCGATCTGGTGAGCCTTGGTTTGGTCCAGGCTCAGATCCAGTGAGGTGGCAATGGCCGAAAAGGCGATCGCGGTGAACAGCACCGCCGCCGCCGCCAGGCCAATTCCGCGGATCTTGAGTTCGCCGAGTAGCGACCCCAAGCCAACCAACACAAAGACCAGCAGGACCGGCTGGGATATGAAGAAACTCACCACGGGCTGCATGTGTAGAAATGCTACCCACTCAACGGCGGCTCCGCCTTGCACAACGTCCCGGTGACACCAAATAACGCCAAACCGCCCGGTCCATGGCGTCCACTATGTGGATGGTTCTTTCCGCCTGCCGGTCACCTGCCTAGACTGTTCCCTTGTGCATCAGCTTGTAGTGGTAGTTCAGGGGCGGGTGTCGTAACGCCGCCGGTCTACCACACGCCCGCCCTCTTGCCTCCGGCAGAGGGCTTTTTTCATGCCCAATCGAATAAGCGTAAGGAGTAGGAGCGATGACCCCATCAAGGGCCCCCCAGCGCATCACCGGTGCCCAAGGCATTGTCAAAACCCTCGAGGACCTGGGGGTAGAGGTAGCCTTCGGCATTCCCGGTGGCATGATACTGCCCACCTACGACCCGCTGTTCGACTCATCCATCCGGCACATCCTGGTGCGCCACGAACAAGGCGCCGGGCACGCGGCGGTGGGGTACGCGGCATCGTCAGGCCGAGTCGGGGTGTGCATTGCCACCTCTGGGCCAGGAGCGACCAACCTGGTCACGGCGCTAGCTGATGCCAACATGGACTCGGTGCCAATTGTCGCCATCACCGGACAGGTGCCGTCGGCTGCGATTGGCACTGACGCCTTCCAGGAAAGTGACATTGTGGGCGCCACCATGCCGCTGACCAAGCATTCCTTCCTGGTCAAAGAAGCCCCTGACATTCCCAATACCATGGCAGCGGCCTTCCACATTGCCGCCACCGGCCGCCCCGGGCCGGTGTTGGTGGACGTCACCAAGTCAGCCCAGGTGAGCGAATTCGACTACGTCGGTCCATCAAAGATGCCGTTGCCCGGCTACAAGCCGACTACCCGGCCCCACGTCAGGCAGGTGCGGGAGGCGGCAGCGCTGCTGCGTCAAGCCAAGCGGCCGGTCATCTTGGCCGGTGGCGGCATTATCAGGGCAGGAGCCAGCGCCGAATTGGACTCCCTAGTCCAGGCGACCGGGCTACCGGTGGTGACCACCTTGATGGGTTTGGGCGCTATCCCAGATCGCCACCGGCACAACTTGGGCATGGGTGGTATGCACGGGTCGGTGCCAGCGGTGGTGGCGCTGCAAAGCACCGACCTGATACTGGCCGTGGGTTGCCGCTTCGACGACCGGCTGACCGGCCGGCTTGACACCTTTGCACCCAAGGCCAAGGTGATCCACGCCGACATTGACCCAGCCGAGATTGGCAAGCTAGTCAAAGCTGACGTGCCCATGGTGGGAGACGCCCGGGCGGTGCTGACGGCGTTAGGTGAACAGGTGGCCCAATGGGATACCCCACTTGACCTGGCCAGCTGGTGGCAACAACTCGATGACCTGCGTGAACGCTACGCTAGAGGTTATGACCAGCCCAGCGACGGCCTGTTGGCGCCGCAGCAGGTGATTGAGCGCATCGCGGCCCTTAGCCCCGACAATGCCATCTACGCCGCTGGGGTGGGCCAACATCAGATGTGGGCCGCCCAATTCTTGGACCACAAGGCGCCGCGGACCTTTTTGAACTCTGGCGGTTTGGGCACCATGGGTTACGGCACGCCAGCGGCCATGGGCGCCCAAGTGGCCCATCCAGACAAGGTGGTGTGGGCGGTCGATGGCGACGGTTGCTTCCAGATGACCGGCGCCGAATTGGCTACCTGCGCGGTAGAGGGCATACCAATCAAGATAGCCCTGATGAACAACTCCTCATTGGGGATGGTGCGCCAGTGGCAGACCCTGTTCTACGCCGAGCGTTACTCCAACACCGACCTGCACACCGGGCCAGGCACCCGAATGATCCCTGACTTTGTCAAGTGGGCCGATGCGATGGGCTGCGCCGCCCTGCGCTGCGACCAAGCCGACCAGATTGACCAGACCATCACAGCGGCCCTGGCCATCACCGACCGGCCAGTGCTGATTGACTTCCAGATCAGCCGCGACGCCATGGTTTGGCCCATGGTCGCGGCCGGTGCGTCCAACGACGAAATTCAGTACGCCCGCGGCATTGCGCCGGAGTTTGACCGCGAATAGGTAAGGATAAAACCATGTCAAGGCACACTTTGTCGGTCCTGGTGGAGAACAAACCCGGCGTGCTCACCCGCGTGGCCGGTCTATTCGCCAGGCGCGGCTTCAACATCAATTCGCTGGCCGTGGGCCCCACCGAACGCCCTGGCGTGGCCCGCATCACCGTGGTGGTGGACGTTGACCAACTGCCGCTAGAGCAGGTCACTAAGCAGCTCAACAAGCTGATCAACGTGCTCAAAGTGATTGAACTAGACAACACCACCGGCTCGGTGCAGCGCGACCTGATGTTGATCAAAGTCAAAGCCGACGCCTCCAAACGGGCCGAGGTTACCCAGGTGGTGGACCTGTTCAGAGCCCACATTGTTGATGTTTCAAGCGAAACCATGGTGATTGAAGCCACCGGCACCGAGACCAAGCTAGCGGCCCTACTGAAACTGATCGAACCCTACGGTTTGGTTGAACTGGTCATGTCTGGCACCGTTGGCATTAGCCGTGGCGAACGTCCCATGCAGGACCTGGGCCACAAAAAGACCCTCATTTCCTAACGATCCACATCTACCCAAGGAGAACCCCAGTGGCAAAGTTGTTTTACGATGACGACGCGAACCTTTCGTTGATCCAGTCCCGCAAAGTGGCCATCATCGGGTATGGCTCGCAGGGCCACGCCCATGCCTTGAACCTACGTGACAGCGGCGTTGAAGTCCGGGTGGGCTTGAACCCCGAGGCACCTGACCGCGACAAGCCGGTAGCCGCCGGCTTCACCGTTGGCACCGCAGCCGAGGTGACCGCCTGGGCTGATCTGGTGATGATGCTGGTGCCAGACCAGGTAGCCCGTCTGGTCTATGCCGAAGAGGTGGCGCCGAACCTGTCAGCGGGCAACGCCTTGTTCTTTGCCCACGGCTTCAACATTCGCTTCGGCTACATCGCCGCCCCCGAGGGCGTGGATGTAGCCATGGTGGCGCCCAAAGGCCCTGGCCACTTGGTGCGGCGCGAATTTGTTGACGGCCGGGGCGTGCCGGTGCTGGTCGCGGTCGAGGTTGACGCGACTGGTCAGGCCTGGGAGCTGGCCTTGTCTTACGCCAAGGCCTTAGGCGGATTAAGGGCGGCCGGCATCAAGACCACCTACACCGAGGAAACCGAAACCGACCTGTTTGGTGAGCAAGCGGTGTTGTGCGGCGGGGTCAGCCGTCTAATCCAAGCCGGTTTTGAAACCCTGGTGGAGGCCGGTTTCCAGCCGGAGATTGCCTACTTCGAGGTGCTGCATGAGCTGAAGCTGATTGTGGATTTGATCTACGAAGGCGGCATCTCCAAGCAGCGCTGGTCGGTCAGTGACACCGCGGAATACGGCGACTACGTCTCTGGCCCCCGGGTGATTGATGATTCGGTCAAAGCCCGGATGGCGGACATTCTGGCTGAGATCCAAGACGGCACCTTTGCCACGCGTTTCATTGCTGACCAAGACGCCGGCCGGCCCGAATTCAACCGCCTGCGGGCCCAAGGTGAAGCCCACCCGATCGAGGCCGTGGGCCGTGAGCTACGCCAACTGTTCGCCTGGGTGGGTTCACCCGACACGGACTACAACGAAGGGCACGCCGGGTAATGTCAGACCAACTGGACTTGGGTGTCATTGCTGGTGACGGCATTGGCGCTGAGGTAGTTGAACAAGGCCTGCGGGTGCTTGAAGCGGCGCTCCGCTTCGACTTGGTGAAGGTCAAGACCACCGAGTACAACCTGGGCGCCCAGCGGTACCACGCCACTGGCGAGGTTCTGCCCGAAACTGAACTGGCCGGCATCGCCAATCACCAGGCCATTTTGCTCGGTGCGGTGGGGGATCCGACGGTACCCAGCGGGGTACTGGAACGCGGGCTCCTACTGAAGCTGCGTTTCGCGCTTGACCAGTACATTAACCTACGGCCAGCCAAGCTTTTTGACGGGGTGACCTCGCCGTTGGCTAACCCTGGGGAGATTGACTTCATGGTGGTCCGGGAAGGCACCGAGGGGCCCTATGTCGGTAACGGTGGGGTGATCCGGGCCGGCACCGACCACGAGATTGCCACCGAGGTGTCCATCAACACCGCCTTTGGGGCGCTGCGCACGGTGCGCTACGCCTTCGAGTTGGCAGCGAGCCGGCCGCGCCGCCGGCTCACCTTGGTGCACAAACACAACGTGCTGGTGCACGCTGGACGGCTGTGGCAACGGGCGGTGGAGCAGATCGGGTCTGACTACCCCCAGGTTGAGGTGGATTACCTGCACGTGGACGCGGCCACCATCTTCATGACCACCAACCCGGCCCGCTTCGATGTGATTGTGACCGACAACTTATTTGGTGACATTCTGACCGACCTAGCCGGTGCGGTGGTGGGAGGGATTGGTTTGGCAGCCTCAGGCAACATCAACCCTGACGGTGTTTTTCCCTCAATGTTTGAACCGGTGCATGGATCGGCCCCAGACATTGCCGGGCAAGGCAAGGCTGACCCGACCGCCACGGTGCTGTCGGTGGCGCTGATGCTGCGCCACCTGGGCAACAGCGTGGCAGCTGACCGAGTGGAGCGGGCGGTGGCGGCGGACCTAGCCAGCCGCGGCCAAGCGCCCCGTGGCACGGCAGCGGTGGGTGATTCGCTGGTGGCATTGGTGGAATCTGCGGCTTAGTTGGCTGGTGGACTGAGTGTGCCGATGGCGGACCTGGCCCCGCAGGGTTTGGGTTGTTAGGGCGAGCGGCGCCGCGCTCGGTGGCGGGCTGGGTTGGCATGGGCCGGACGGCGCTTGGTGGCGGCCGATCTGGTGCAGTGCCTGGTGAGGCGAATGGGCCAGGCTTAGCCCAAGTACCAGGCCAGAGGCGAAGACCCGACTAACTGAATTAGCGACCAGTTTCCTGGTTGACGGCAACAAGAAGAACGTAAGGTAGACAAGATGGAGCAGTTCAAGACCGCCAGTGGTGTGGTGTTTGACTTTGAAGAAAATCAGTCCCCAGCGCCTGTCGAGCAACGGGCGGCAGCCCTCAGCCACCCCCGGTTCGGTACGGTCTTTTCCGACCACATGGTGCGCATTGACTGGACCGCTACAGCGGGTTGGGCCAAGCCCAAGGTGGTGGCTAATGTGCCCATTAGCCTGTCGCCAGCCGCGGCGGTACTGCACTACGGCCAAGAGATCTTCGAAGGGATGAAGGCCTACCGTTGGGCCGACGGTTCAATCTGGTGTTTCCGGCCGTGGGTCAACGCCCAGCGTTTTGCCCGTTCAGCTGCACGCATTGCTCTACCTGAGCTGGACCCGGCGGTGTACGTGGCGTCGCTGGAAGCCTTGATGCAGGTGGACCACACCTGGGTGCCCAGTGAAGCGGACACCAGCCTCTACCTCAGGCCCTTCATGTTTGCCTCAGAGGCTTTTGTTGGTGTCCGGCCGGCGCGGGAGGTGACCTATCTGTTGATTGCCTCGCCAGTGGGCTCCTATTTCCCCGGCGGACTGACGCCAGTGAGCATCTGGGTGGACACTGAACGCCACCGGGCGGCGCCTGGTGGGACCGGCGCCGCTAAGTGCGGTGGCAACTATGCCGCCTCACTGGTCAGCCAGGAGCTGGCGGCCAAGGAGGGCTGCGAACAAGTGCTGTTCTTAGATGCGGTCACCGGCACCCAGCTTGAGGAGCTGGGCGGCATGAATGTGATGGTGATCACCGCTGACGGCACCATGCTGACCCCACCAGCCGGTCAAACTGTCTTGGAGGGTGTTACCCGCGATTCGATCATGCAGCTAGTGCGTGACCGCGATCAGGCAGTTGAAGAGCGGCCCATTGACTTGTCCTGGTTATTAGATGCCATCAGGCAGGGTCAAGTCACCGAGGTGTTGGCTTGTGGCACGGCCGCGGTGGTCACACCGATTGGGCGCCTGAAGGGGCAAGGCTTTGATGTGGTGGTCGGTGATGGTCAAAGCGGCGAGCTGACCAGGTACCTGCATAACCAGATCAACGCCATCTACTACGGCCAAGTGGCTGACAGCCACGGTTGGACCTACCGCTTGCACTGAGGCTAGGTAAAGGCGTTCAGGATTTGACCGGCTAGGTGGCCTGGCCACCGCCTTGCGGCTCATCCCACCCGGTCCGCGCTCGGCTGCCCGCTAGCTCTCAAGCAGCCTCTTATGGCATTAGCTGGTCCAAGAGCGGTCCAACCTAGAGGTGCTAGCATGTGCGGGTGCCTTCACAGGTCATCATCATTAGCTAGCGCGCTGCGGTCCCAGCCTCAGCGCGCCACCTCCTGTCCGCAACGGCGGGAGGTTTTTTGTTGATGAGGCACCGCGGAGCGGAAAACTGAAGGGTAGAGCTCATGAGCCAGTTCCACGTCTATGACACCACATTGCGCGACGGCGCCCAACAAGAGGGGATGAACTTGTCCGTGGCGGACAAGTTGGAGATTGCCGCGCTAGTGGATCGCCTGGGGGTTGGCTTCATCGAGGGTGGTTGGCCGGGCGCTATCCCAAAGGACACTGAGTTCTTCCAGCGCGCCGGCAAGGAACTGCGCTTCGACAATGCCGTGCTGGCGGCCTTTGGCGCCACCCGCAAGGCTGGCTCGGAGGTGGGGCGCGACCCGCAGGTGCGGGCTTTGCTCGATGCCGAAACCCCAGTGATCACCCTGGTAGCCAAGTCAGACATCCGGCATGTGGAACGGGCGCTCAAGACCACCCCGGAAGAGAACCTGGCCATGATCCGCGACACGGTGGCCTATTTGGTGGCCCAAGACCGCCGCGTCTTCTTGGACGCCGAGCACTATTTCGACGGCTACCGTTTCAACCCCGAATACGCTCTAGCCTGCGCCAACGCCGCCTATGAGGCTGGCGCTGAAGTGATGGTGATGTGTGACACCAACGGCGGGATGCTGCCGACCTGGCTGGGGGAAATCACTGCCGCCACAGCTGCGGCGCTGCCAGGCGCCCGGTTGGGGGTGCACTGCCACAATGACACCGGCTGTGCGGTGGCTAACACTATGGCAGCGGTGGCCGGTGGGGTCACCCACGTGCAAGGCACTATGAATGGCTACGGCGAGCGCACAGGCAATGCCGACCTGACCGCCATCGTGCCTAACCTGGTGCTCAAACTGGGCTTGCCAGCCCTAAGCGGCGACAAGCTGGCTGAACTGACCGGCATGGCCCACGCCATCGCCGAAATCACCAACATTGCCCCCCAGGCCCGCCAGCCCTACGTTGGCTATTCGGCCTTTGCCCACAAAGCTGGCCTGCACGCCAGCGCCATTCGGGTGGACCCGGATATGTACCAACACACCGACCCGCAGTTTGTGGGCAACGACATGCGCATGCTGGTTAGCGAGATGGCCGGCCGGGCCTCGGTCGAGCTTAAGGGCCGTGAGCTGGGCTTTGACCTGGCGGGCAACAATCAGGTGTTGACCCAAGTGACCGAACAGGTCAAGGACCTAGAGGCCCGCGGCTACACCTTCGATGCCGCCGACGCCTCCTTTGAGTTGCTGCTGCGTGAGGCTCTGGGACTGCTACCCAGTTACTTTCGAGTGGAGTCGTGGCGCACCATCAGTGAGGTGATGGGCGATGACGGCCCGGGAGCCAGCGAGGCGACCGTCAAGTTGCACGCTGGGGACAGGCGGTTTGTGGCCACCGGGGAGGGCAACGGTCCGGTTAACGCGTTGGATGCCGCCCTGCGACTGGCCCTGATTGAGGTTTACCCCGAGTTGGAGGCCATTGACCTGGTCGACTACAAGGTGCGCATCTTGGACACCTCCCGCGGCACCGATGCGATCACCCGGGTGATGATCGAGTCAAGCGCCGGGTCAATGGTCTGGCGCACGGTGGGGGTTGGGCCAAACATCATTGAAGCCTCATGGCAAGCCTTGACCGAAGCATTGGTGTTCGGGCTAATCCAGCTTGAGGTGCCGGTACGATAGAACGCCGTGACAGCTCCCTACCCCGGACAGTACAAAACCCCTGGTGGAAAGCTGGTCTTGGTGACGGTTCACCTCGACGATGATGGTCAGCGAATCCGCCAAGTCCAGCTGGCTGGCGATTTTTTCCTTGAGCCGGATCAAGCTTTGGGTCGGATTGAAAACGCCCTGGTAGGGGCGCTGGTCGACCAAACCGCCGCCGCGCTGGCCAAGCGGATCGAGGTGGCCCTGGAACCAGGGGACACCCTGGTTGGGTTTGACGCCAGAGCGGTGGCAGTGGCGGTGCGTCGAGCCTTAGGCAAATCTTCAACCTGGAGCGACCACGTCTACACCCTGATCGAAGATGGGCCACGTGACCCGCTCACCCAGATGGCGTTGGACCAGGTTTATGCCGAAGAATTGATGGCTGGCCGGCGTGGTCCTACCCTGCGCTTTTGGCAGTGGAGTGCCAATGCCGTCATCATTGGGTCCTACCAATCCTGGGCCAATGAGGTTGACCCGGCTGGTGTTGCCCGCCACCAGGTGAGCGTGGTACGGCGGGTGTCGGGTGGCGGCGCTATGTTTGTCGAACCGGGCAACACCATTACCTACTCGCTGGTAGTACCCGAATCCTTGGTTGATGGTATGAGCTTCCAGGATTCATACGCCTTTTTGGACGCCTGGTGCGTGGGAGCCCTGCGGTCTTTGGGGATCAACGCCACCTACCAGCCGATCAACGACATTGCCAGTCCAGCGGGGAAAATAGCCGGAGCCGCTCAGAAGCGTTTCGCCGGCGGAGCGGTGTTACACCACGTCACCATGGCTTACGACATTGACGCGGCCAAAATGATGCAGGTATTACGGATTGGCCGGGAGAAGCTGTCCGACAAAGGCACCACCTCAGCGGCCAAGCGGGTCGATCCACTGCGCGCCCAGACCGGTATGGCCCGCGACCAGGTGATTGCCGCCTTCATTGACCACTTTGCTGAGCTGTATGGCCTGGAGCGCTCTGGGCCCACTGCCGCCGAGTTGGTGCGAGCCGCCGAGCTGGTTGAAGCAAAATTCGGCACCGAAGCTTGGCTGCACAGGGTGCCCTAGAAGATTGCCGTAGGCGCCCGCCCACGGCACAACCGTGGGTACTCTAGCCGGGAATCAGCGGCTAGTCTCTGGCGATGGGAGCGAATCTAGCCCCTGTCAACCGGGCTAGGTCGTTCGGGGCAATCTCTATGTTGGCGCCTCTGGCGCCAGCTGAGACAAACACAGTGGTGAACTCTTGGGCTGATACATCAATCACTGTGGGATGGGCTTGTCGCTGACCCAGCGGCGAAATTCCACCTACCAGGTAGCCGGTGGCGCGTTCAGCTGCAGCGACCTCTGCCATGGTGGCCTTCTTGACGCGCAAGGACTGGGCCAAGGCTTTTAGATCAAGCGAACCGGCAGCCGGTACTACCGCACAGACTAAGCCGCCAGGAATCTGGGCAATGAGCGTTTTGAACACTCGCTTGGGGTCCAGGCCAAGACTGCGGGCTGCCATTGTTCCGTAGGAGCGACGTTTGGACCGGTCGGCCTCAAAGCGACGCAAAACAAACTCAACACCGGCCTGCTGAAGCGCGACCAAGGCGGGCGAACCGCTAGGGCGCGGGCTGGGGCTCAAGTTTTACCAACTCCTCCCATTCGGACAACAGTGACGCATCGACCCCCACGATCGTGTCTTTCAACCAAGCCGTGATGGGGGCAACCACTGGCCTGGTTGGTGCTGGAGCGGAGCGCTCCAGCGTGTGGTAGGCGTCGGTGAGATAGCGCAGCAAACTACCCTCCGAGCGGGTCAGCCCGAAGTGAGAGACGTATTGCTGAAAGGTCATGTTCTCTTCATACATCTGTCTGAGGATCGACTTGGGCTCAAGATCGTTGGCATCCACCCAGGGATGTCCCTTGCGGTATTGGGTCATGGCGGCAACGAGTAGAGCACCAAGCGGCTCTGGATATGAAATTCTATCTAAGGCATCCATCCGCCGGAAGTAGTCCCAGCCGTCGGCCTTCATCTGTTCCATGGCTGCATCGCGCGCCGCCTTGCGTTGAGCCAGCAAAACGGGCATCGGTCCTTCCAAAGTGGCTTCAAAACAGCTGACCACGTCCATGGCGTAGTTTTGGCTGTCCGGCTCGAGCAGCTCGAGCGCGGCCAAAGCAAACGGGGTGAGTGGTTGATTTAAAGCAAAATCTGGTGGTAAATGCTCCTTCAAACTGATCCTCGGTGGCGGATCGTGAGCTCCCAAGTGGTTGATAAGGTCACCTGACTTGAGTGCCAGATAGACCCTGACCGCATCACGCAGCAGCCGGTTTCGTTCGGTTTTGGGTTCGTGATTGTCACTCAGCAGGCGATAAGCCGCCTTGACTGGATCCCCCGGCCGCTCCAACAACTGCAAGATCATGGCACTGCTGACTCGCATCTTTGAGGTCAGTGTCTCGGGCTGGGCTTTGACTAGTTTGTCGAAGGTTTGCTCTGACCAGGAGACTTGGCCAGGCGGCGCCTTGGCTGTCTGCTTGGGTTTGCGCCCAGTGGCTAGCGCCTTGGCTTGAGCTTTCATTTGGTCGATGGCGTGGGCTGGGGCTTGGACAATAACGTGGCCTTGGCTGTCAAAACCGGCCCGTCCGGCTCGTCCAGCAATCTGGTGGAATTCGCGGGCTTTGAGGCGTCTGGTGCGGTGGCCGTCGTATTTGACCAGCGAGGACAGCACCACCGAACGAATGGGTACATTGATGCCCACCCCTAGGGTGTCGGTGCCACAGATCACCACCAAAAGCCCCTGCCTGGCCAGGCGTTCAATCAACCGACGGTACGCCGGCAGCATCCCGGCATGATGTACACCTACTCCCCGGCGCACCAGCTTGGACAGTTGCTGGCCAAAGCCGGCCCGGAACTTGAAATCACCCAAAGCCACCCGGATGGCTTCTTGCTGTGCCTTGTTCACCAGCGGTAACGAGAGCAAAGTGCCAGCTGTTTCCACTGCCTCACGCTGGGTGAAATGAACCAAATAGGCGGGGGTGCGTTCGGACTTGACCAGTTCGGTGACTAGCTCTGCGGTGCGCAGCAACTCGTATTCGAAGACCAAGGGCACTGGGCGCGGAGCATCCTGAATGGCGGTGACTGAGCGACCGGTGCGTTTGACCAGGTCCTCTTCGAAAAACGCGGTGTCCCCTAGGGTGGCGCTCATCAGCACAAACCGGGAGTCCGTCATTTCCAGCAGTGGAACTTGCCAAGCCCAGCCCCGTTCGGGGTCGGAATAGTAGTGGAACTCATCCATCACCACCGTGCCAAAACCAGTGTTTTGCCCGTGACGTAGAGCGAGGTGGGCCAGCACCTCGGCGGTGCAGCAGATGATCGGGGCATCGGGGTTGACGGTGGCATCTCCGGTCATCAGGCCCAGGTTGGCCGCGCCGAACCAGTCGGCTAGGTCGAAAAACTTCTCAGACACCAAAGCCTTGATCGGGGCCGTGTAGACCGCTCGCTGACCAGCGCTAACCGCTAGTGCCAAGGCGCCGCCAGCCACCAAGGACTTGCCTGAACCGGTGGGGGTAGCCAATATCAAGTGCTCACCACTGGCTAGGGCAATCATCGCCTCGTCTTGGTGAGGGTACAGCTCAAGGCCCTGATCAGCCGCCCAATCAGCAAAGACCTGGTAAACCTGGTCAGGGTCTGCGGCTTGTCTAATGCTGTCCCACAGCACGCCACCAGCTTAGTGCCACTGTCTAAACAGATTTGGTCGGCTTTTGTTCACTGTCTAGCCAAACCTAGTGGGCGCCAGACAGGCTGCTGGCGGTGGTCTACTGCACCCAATGTGGGCGCCGGCCCATATTGGGTGCAAAACGGTCCTGGGTTAGCGGAACCAAGACCGCACGGTGATTGCGTGACCTGCTGGTTTGCTGGAGATGGTCTGGTGGCAGGTCTCTAGTCGGCGTCAGACAGGCTGCTGGCGGTGGTCTACTGCACCCAATGTGGGCGCCGGCCCATATTGGGTGCAAAACGGTCCTGGGTTAGCGGAACCAAGACCGCACGGTGATTGCGTGACCTG
>Ga0123356_10004462_pt1 | contig 14468 bp, 11 predicted proteins | sample TergutEmb28metaG_2_FD_92546 | JGI IMG/M metagenome (GOLD analysis project Ga0123356, IMG submission 92546) | Embiratermes neotenicus P3 segment gut microbial communities from Petit-Saut dam, French Guiana - Emb289 P3 | ecosystem: Host-associated > Arthropoda: Insects > Digestive system > Gut ...
CGCGCGCGCCGCGATCGTGGCCACCTCCACCGCGATCGTCGCCTGCTCACCCGGCGCCAGGCGCGCGATCGCGCGCGCCTCGCGGCGATCGCGCGGCAGGTGCTCCAGCAGCGACTCCACCGTGTCGATGCCCAGCGCCGCCAGCCCCCGCGTCGCGCGGCCCCCGCCGGGCTTCAGCGGCCGGCGCAACCGCGAGGGACGCGGCCAGTGCACCGGCGCCTCCAGCATCCCCGCCCGCGACAGCTCGCTCGCGCCGCCCAGCGCGCGCACCCCCGGCTCAGGGGCCGGTGTGCGTGCGGCGCCCGGCACCGGCGCCGGTGCCGGTGCCGGTGCCGGTGGGCGCTCGGGTGGGCGCTCCGCCGGGAGCCCGGGTGAGCGCCGCTGCGCTCGGGATCTGCCAGCCGCGATCGCTGCCATCTGTTCCAATCATGATGCGCGCGGCGGCGTCCCTACTCCGATGCGCCCCTATGAACACACCTGTCGGAGTGGCCGTTGGGGGATTCAAAAAGAGGATTCATTCCGCGCGGAACCAATCCTCAAAACAAAAAACGCAACGCACGCTGCTCACGGCGGGCACCGCTGGCGCGGGCGCCCGCCGTCCTGCCTCGGTCGGGGCCGCTCGGCCCGCTGGGCGGCGTTCGCGCTCGCGCGGGGGCGCTCACTCGGCCGCCAACAGCCACCAGTAGGTCGGCTGGCCACCGTGGCGCAACTCGAGCTCCGCCGACAGCTCGCCCCCCAGCAGCGGCTCCAGCTCGTGCAGCTCCAGTGGCGGGTCCTCGCCGGCGAGCACCGTGAGGAGCTCCGCGCCGTCCCCCAGCCCCCGCAGCACCGCGCGCAGCGTTGCCGCCGGCTCGCCCCACGCCACCACCTGCTCGCCGATGAAGCCCACCGCGTCGCCCGGAGCGAAGCGGCCCTGCGCGTCCGCGCGCGCCGCCGGCGCCACCGCCCCCGTGCGCAGGCCCTCGAGCGCGCGCTCCATCGCGCGCACGTTCTCCTGCAGGCCCCGCTGTGAGTCCATCGCCAGCGCCGCCACGAGGCCCGCCTGCTGGCTGGTCGCCGCCACCACCGCGATCTGCTTTTCCGAGAGCTCCGCCGCGCGTTCCGCCGCCATCACCACATTGGGGCTGCACGGCAACACCACCACCTCCTCCGCGCCCGCCTCGTGGATGCCCGCCAGCAGCTCGTACGTGGAGGGGTTGAGCGTGGGACCGCCGTCCACCGCCAGCACGCCCAGCTCTTCGAGCAGCCCCGCCACGCCATCGCCGCTCACCGCCGCCACCGCCCGGCAGCGCACGCTCGCCGGCGCCCCCGGCCTGCCCGGCCCGCTCTCCCCGCCCCGCGCGCGACCGCGACCGTCGCTCGTCCACGCGCGCCGCCCCTCGTGCGCGGCGCCCCCGTCGCTCGTGCCCGCCGCCCGCGCGTCCGGCGATGCGCGGGCCTCACCCCACCCGCGCGCCGGCCCGTTGGGCGGTGCTCCACCGTCGCGTTCCCCAGGCGCCGGCCCGTTCTGCGATCCGCGACCATCGCTCCCCCCGCGCGCCGGTCCGTTCCGCGGCGCGCTCCCGCTCAGCCTCGCCGCGCGCTCGCTCACCTGCACGCGCATGTCGGCGACGTCGAAGCGGCACAGCTCGCCAACCCCCTCGAACACCGCCGCCGCCGCGCCGGGCCGGTCGGTGTGGAGGTGCACCTTGAGCGTCACCGAGTCGCCCACCACCAGCACCGAGTCGCCGATCGCCTCCAGCGCGGTGATGAAACGGCCCGGCGACAGCGCGCGCCCGGTCACCGCGAAGTTGGTGCAGTAGCGGTAGGTGCTCGAGCTGTGCTCGGGGTGGGTCACCCGCGCCGGCGCGTGGTGGTCCAGGTCCGGCGGCTCATCGCCGCGCAGCGCCGCCACAACCCCCGCCACGATCACCGTGAGCGCGTACGCGCCGGCGTCCACCACACCCGCCTCGCGCAACACCGCCAGCAGGTCCGGCCCCCGCTTGACCGCGTCCTGGCCGGCCTCCACCGCCGCCTCCAGCGTGCTGGCGATCGCGAGGTCCTGCACCCGCGCGTCCGCGTCCGCGCCCAGCCGGGGACTGCCGGGCGCGTGTGCCACATCGGTCGCGATCCGCGACGCCATCGCGCGCGCCGCGGTGAGGATCGTGCCCTCCGCCGGCTCGCGCACCGACGCGTACGCGCGGTCCGCGCCGTGCGCCAGCGCCGCGCCGATCAGCGTGGGATCCACCAGCTCGCCCGGCCGCGACACCAGCTCTTCCGCCGCGCCCCGGATCAGCTGGGAGAGGATCACGCCCGAGTTGCCCCGCGCGCCCAGCAGCGCCGCGCGCGTGACCGACTGCACAATCTCCTCGCGCCCGATCTCATCGATCGTGCGCGCGCCGCCGTTGGAGCCCTGCAGGCGGTCCAGCTCGTCCAGCACCGCGCGCAGCGTGAGCGCCATGTTGTCGCCCGTGTCCCCGTCCGCGACCGGGAACACGTTGAGGTCGTTGACCTCCTGGCGGCGCGACTCCAGGTGCGCCAGCCCGGCCGCCACCGCCGCTCGGAAGCGCGCGAGATTGGTGTCGCTCACGCGCGCACCTTGGGCGGGTTCACCACGCCTGTGGGGTCGATGGGCAGGTCACGCAAGGGCGCAGGGGCGAAGCGTACTTGGTGGATCAGCGGCGAGAACGCCGCCCCACGCCGCCGCCTATCCCCCGCCGGGCCTTCCGGCCCCACAGGAGGGCCCGGCCTGGTCCACGAGCCCTACCTGGCCTTCGTGACCTTGCCCGCCTTCAAGCAGCGCGTGCACACGTACGCGCGCCGCGGCGCGCCGTCCACCACGATCCTCACCTTCTGCAGGTTGGGCTCGAACCGCCGCTTGGTGGCCACCATCGAGTGGCTGCGGCTCTGGCCGAACGCCGGCCGCTTGCCGCAACTGTGACATACCTTGGCCATGACCGCCTCAGTCTAGTGGTCTCCCGGGGCGTGCGCGCCCCCCGCGCCCGGTCGCGGCGCGGCGCGGCGGGGCGGGGCGCGGCAGGGCGCGGGGGGGCGGGGCCGGTCGGGGCGGGGCCGGGCGCGGCGGGGCGGGGCCGGTCGGTCGGTCGCACTCCGTCCGTTTCGTGTTTTGTTTTAAGGATTGGTTCCGCGTGGAACGAATCCTCTTTTTGAATCCCCCAACGGCGCCTCAGACAGGCGTGTTCGAGGCCGGCCGCTGGGGCTGGGCGCGCTGCATGTCCGCGCGGAGCGCCGCCATGCGCAGCACCGTTTCCGCCGCGTGGCGCCCCTGGTCGCGCCTCTCGCCGCCGGCGCGCGCCAGCGCCTGCTCCATCGTCGCGCAGGTCAGCACGCCGAAGGCACACGGCACGCCGGTCTGCAACTGGACCTGCTGCAGCCCTCGGGCGGTCTCTGCGCACACGAAGTCGTAGTGATCGGTCTCGCCCCGGATCACCGCGCCCACGCACGCCACCCCCGCGAAGCGCCCCGAGCGCGCCGCCCAGCTGGCCGCCAGCGGCAGCTCGAAGGCGCCCGGCACATCGAACACCGCCACCTCCTCGTGGCCCGCCTGCACGAACGCCCCGCGCGCGCCGCTCAGCAGCCGCTCGGCCAGCTCCTCGTAGAAGCGGCCCACGACGATCGCGAAGGAGTCGCTCACCCTCCCGGGCGCTCCCCGGGCCGCCCCTCCCCGGGCCGGCGCTCCTCGGGCCGGCGCTCCTCGGGCCGGCGCTCCTCGGGCCGCCCGCGCTCGGCGCCGCTCTGGAGCTCGCGGCTGCGCTCCTCGTGCAGCAGCTCCTCGTCCAGATTCAGGCCCTGGTGGTGGAGGGTGTGGCCCATGCGCTGCGCCTTCGTGCGCAGGTAGGCCTCGTTGTGTGCGTTGGGGGTCGGCACGATCGGCACCTGCGCGCTGACCGACAGCCCGTACCCCTCCAGGCCCTTGATCTTCTTGGGGTTGTTGGTGAGGATCCTGATGGAGGAGAGGCCCAGGTCGGCGAGGATCTGGGCGCCGATCCCGTAGTCGCGCAGGTCCGCCGGGAGGCCCAGGCGCTCGTTGGCCTCCACCGTGTCCAGGCCGTCCTCCTGCAGGCGGTACGCGCGCAGCTTGTTGAGCAACCCGATCCCCCGGCCCTCCTGGGAGAGGTACAGCAGCACGCCCTCGCCCTCGTGCTCGATCATCCCCAGCGCCGCCGCCAGCTGCTCGCCGCAATCGCAGCGCAGCGAGTGGAACACGTCGCCGGTCAAACACTCCGAGTGGACCCGCACGAGCACGTCCTCCCGGCCGGCCACCTCGCCCTTGACCAGCGCCACGTGGTGCTTGTCGTCCACCAGCGAGCGGTAGCCGATCGCCTCGAACTCGCCAAAGGTGGTCGGCAGCCGGGTGGACACCACCCGCTCGACCAGCACGTCGTGCCCGCGGCGGTACGCGATCAGATCCGCGATCGTGATCATCTTCAGGCCGTGGCGCGCGCAGTAGCGCTCCAGCTCCGGCAACCGCGCCATCGAGCCGTCCTGGTCCATGATCTCGCAGATCACGCCCGCCGGGATCAGGCCGGCGAGCCGCGCGAGGTCGACGCTCGCCTCGGTGTGGCCGGTGCGCTCCAGCACTCCCCCCGCCTTCGCCTTCAGCGGGTTGACGTGGCCGGGCTGCACGAGGTCCTCGGGGCCGCTGGAGCTGTCGATCGCCACCTGCATCGTGCGCGCGCGATCGTGTGCCGACACGCCGGTGGTCACCCCGTGGCGCGCCTCCACCGTGACCGTGAACGCGGTCTGCAACGCCGACTCGTTCTTGGCGGTCATCAGCTCGAGGCCCAGCTGCTCGCACCGCTCCTGGGTGAGCGCCAGGCAGATGAAGCCCCGCGCCTCCTTGGCCATGAAGTTGATCGCCTCGGCGTCCACGAACTGCGCCGCCACCACCAGATCGCCCTCGTTCTCGCGATCCTCATCGTCACACACCACCACCATCCTGCCCCGCCGGATCTCCTCGATCGCCTCCTCGATCGTGGCGAACGGCGTGGCCGCCGCCTGCGGTGGCGCGGTGCCCGGGGGTGTGGTCTGGGGCGGTGTGCTCACAACTCTCACTCCGGCATCCCCAGCAGGCGCTCGACCTGCTTGGCCAGGATGTCCACCTCCAGGTTAACCGGGTCCCCCACCGCCACCCGCCCCAGCGTGGTGCGCGCCAGCGTCTCCGGCACCAGCGACACCGTGAAGCGGTCGCCCTCCAGCTCGGCCACCGTGAGGCTCACCCCGTCCAGCGCCACCGAGCCCCGCGCCACCAGGTAGCGCAGCAGCGCCCGGTCGTCCCCCCGCACGCTCAGCACCCGCGCGAAGCCCCGCTCCTCGCTGGCCACCACCGTGCCGGTGCCGTCCACGTGGCCCTGCACCACGTGCCCGCCCAGCCGCGCCCCCGCGCGCAGCGGCAGCTCGAGGTTGACCCGCGCGCCCGCCTCCAGGGCCCCGAGCGTGGAGTGCTCCAGCGTCTGCGCCATCACCTGCGCCTCGAACCATCCCTCGCCCACCGCCACGGCCGTCAGACACACGCCGCTCACCGCGATCGAGTCGCCCTCGCCGAGCTCCGCGGCGAGCCCCGTCGCGATGCGCACGCGCGCGCCCGCCGAGTCCCGCTCGAGCGCCGCCACCTCGCCGAGGTCCGCGATCAGGCCGGTGAACACGGCGCGGGGGCGCTCACCACTCGCGCAACCGCGCGCACACGAGCAGGTCCTCCCCCACTCGCTCCCACTCGAAGGTGAGCGCCCGCAGCGCGTCGGAGATGCGCTCCACGCCTTCGCCCTCCAGCGGGTCGCGCGCGGTGCGGCCGCCGAAGAGGATCGGCGCCAGGAAGAGGCGCATTTCGTCGATCTCGCCCGCGTCGAGGAACGCGCCCGCCAGGTGGGGGCCGCCCTCCAGCAGCGCCGAGGTGACCCCCGCGGCGCCCAGCTGGTCCAGCGCCGAGCGCGCGCGGCTCGGCTCGTTCTCGCCGGTCGCCACGATCACCTGCGCGCCCGCGGCCTCCAGCGCGTCCGCGTCCGCGCGCGCCGCCGCGCGCGACACCACCACCGTGAGCGGCACCTCGCGCGCGCTGCGCACCAGCGTGCCGCCCACCGGCAGGCGCGCCAGCGAGTCGAACACCACCCTGCGCGGCTGGCGCGCCGGCTGCAGCGGCACGCCCTCCGGCCGCGCGGTCAGCTGCGGGTCGTCGGCCAGCGCGGTGCCGATCCCGATCACCACCGCGTCCACCGACGCGCGCCAGTCGTGCGTGCGCAGACGGCTCTCCTCGCCGCTGATCCAGTGCGAGTCGCCGCCCCGCGTGGCCACCTTGCCGTCGAGTGTCATCGCCGACTTGAACAGCACCCACGGGCGGCCCGTGCGCGCGTGCTTGCGGAAACCCTGGTTGAGCAGGCGCGCCTGCGCGGCCAGCTCGCCGTCCGCCATCACCACCTCCACGCCCTCGTCGCGCAGGATGCCGAGACCCCTGCCGGACGCCTTCTCGGTGGGGTCGTCGCAGCCGACCACCACGCGCGTCAAGCCGGCGCGCACGATCGCCTCGGTGCACGGCGGCGTCTTGCCCTCGTGGCAGCACGGCTCCAGCGACACGTAGATGGTCGCGCCCTGCAGCTCCGCGCCCCCGCACGCGGCGATCGCGTTGACCTCCGCGTGCGGGCCCCCGTAGCGCTCGTGCCTCCCCTCTCCAAGCACCTCCTGCTCGCGCGCGATCACCGCGCCCACCACAGGATTGGGCCTCACCTCCGCGCGCCCCGCGCACGCCAGCTCGATCGCGCGCGCGAGGTGCACGTTGTCGGTACGGGTGGTGATCGCCATCGGCCCCGTGCAGGATAAACCCACGCGCCAACCCCCGAGCCGCTTTCCCGAGCCGCTATCCGCACAGACCGCCGTGCAGGCGGTAGAGCACCATCTCCGGGCCCGGCCGCGCGTATGAGAGGGGGTAGTAGTCGAACGTCCAGTCGAAGCCGAACGGCACCGATCCACTGCCGGGTGTGAGCGGTGAGATCGCGTGCGCCACCGTCGCGCGGCGGCGCAGTTCGCGGTAATAGGCGATCGCCCGCGGCACCGCGCGCGGGTCCGCGAAGGCGCGCCCCGACTGCGTGGAGCCGCTCAGCACCCAGCAGTAGCCGCCGCGCTCGTACCAGTCGATCAGCGCCGGCGCCAGCGTGCGCTCGTAGTCCTCGATGCTCACCACGTAGCTGTGTTCCGGCGCCAGCGCGCCGTCCGGCGCGATCACGCCCCGCAGCGAGCTGTACTTGATCCAGCGATCGCCCGAGGAGGTCCCCGGGAGGGGGTGGCCCAGATCCTGCACCCACGCATCCGGCACCACCGGCTCGACCACCACCCTGGAGTTCGCCGGCACGTGCGCCACCATCCACGCGCGCATCAGATTGCGCGTGTCCGCGCGCGCCAGCACCACGTCGGAGTGCACGCTGTAGATCACGCCCTGCGCCAGCAGCGCCGCCGCGCCCGCCACCGCCAGCCCCGCCCCCAGCGCGCGGGTGAGCGAGCCCCCGGCGCCCAGCCGCCGCGCCCCCCGCGCCAGCGCGCCCGCCCCCTGGAGTGTGAACAGCGCCGCCAGCAGGCACGCGATCGGGAAGATCGGCATCAGCCAGCGCCCGTAGTAGCGGCTCTGCAGCCCCATGAACGCCAGGAACAGCAGCGGCGCCGGCACCAGCAGCAGCGCCGCGCGCCGATCGCGCCACCACACGCTCACCGCACCGCCCGCCGCGGCGATCGCCGGGATCCAGCCGAGCCCCCAGGTGAACGACCACAGGTAGTAGGCGATCCCGCTCTCGCGCGGCGCTCCCAGCTTGCCCTGCGATTCGCTCGACACCGTCGACTGGTGCACGAGCCCCGCGTGGAACGCGTGGAAATCGAGCAGCGCGTAGGGGTCGGCCACCACGAACGCGCCCACCGCCGCCACGCCGGCCAGCACCAGCCCCACCGGCGCGCCCACGCCCCACCGGCCCGGCCCCCCGCGCCCGCGGCCCGCCTCATCCAGGTAGCGGATCGCGCCGGCGGCCACCAGCGGCACCAGCACGATCCCGGCGGTGTACTTGGTCGCGCAGCCCAGGCCGAGGCCCACCCCCGCGATCAGGTAGTCGATCGTGCGCCCGCGCCGCAGGATGCCCGCGCTGCCCACCAGCGACAGCGTCAGCGGCGCCAGCGTGGGCACGTCGTTGAGCGCCAGGTGCGAGTAGAACACCGGCAGGAACGCCACCCCCTCCAGCGCCGCCGCCAGCAGCCCCACCGCGCGGCCGAAGAGGCGCGCGCCGCAGAGGTACAGCAGCCACAGCGCCGCCACGCCCAGCAGCGCCGCCGCCACGCGCGCCACCGCGAACACGTCGCCGGGGTAGAGCGCGAACTCGTGCGACACCCCCGCGCGCCCGCCGAACCAGACGGCGAAGATGAAGTGGAGCACGTACGTGAACGCGGGGGGGTTGGCGAAGTAGTTGGGATTGAGGTCGTGCCCGAACATGCCAATCGCGCGCGGCACGAAGTGGGCGTTCTCGTCCGCGTTGTACGCGTACGGCAACCCCTGCCACAGCCCCCACAGCCGCAGCGCCAGCGCGCCCGCGAGGATCGCGCCGAGCGCGCCCCACGCCAGCGCGCGCCGGCCGCCGGGGCGCCCGGCCGCGGGCGTCTCCGGCGCCGGCGTCTCCGGTGCGGGCGCGCGCGGCGGTGCCGGGCCGGGTGCGTCCGCGGCCGGTCCGGGCGTGCGCGGCGCGCTCGCGGGTGAGCCCGGCTCAGCAGCGTGCATACACCGCGTAGAACTGGCTCGTGTAGATACGCCGGAAGCCGGCGATCGGGACCTGATCGAGCGGATCGTCGCCCACGTCGACGATCGCCTCATAGAAGACCGCCGCGCCGAGCGGATAGACCGCCACGCTGCGCGCGAGGATGCGCTGTTGCAGGCGGGGATCGCCCCGCTCCGCCAGCGAGCGCGCCTCGCTGCGCGCCACGATGTTGTGCTGGCCGAAGCCGCCCAGGATCCAGCGCGCGTCGGGGATCAGCTTGTTGTTGGGCAGCGACAGCAGCGGGCAGCGGTGCAGCGTGCTCCTCACCCCCGGGCTGGCCAGCGCCTGCGCGAGCCCCCGGTGGAAGTCCTCGCGGTAGGCGATCTGATTGCGCAGGCTGGTCAGGTTGAAGGAGCTCGTGGTCTCCAGCGCGCCGTACACCACCAGCGCCAGCGCGCCCGCCATCCACACGGTGCGCACAGGCGAGCGCTCCAGCAGCGCCCAGCCGCCGAGCGTGAGCGCGCAGAAGGGCAGCGCCACCGCGGCGGCGCCCATCAGGTAGCGCGACACGACCGACGCGCCGACGGCGCCCTCCGCGAGGAACACCCCCACCAGCAGCGCCAGCGCCGCGAGCAGCTTCACCGTGCGCCGCGGCGCCAGCCACACCGCCAGCGGGATGCCGATCAGCACGCCGATCACCACCGGCAGGTGGTCGATGCGCACCCCGAACGACCACACCGAGCCCACCACCGCGGAGAGCCCCTGGGTGCGTTCCAGTTCCTGCGCCAATTCCGCGGTCGCGTGCAGCGAATGCAGCGGATCGCCGGTCACGATCGCGTCGAAGGTCATCCACAGCACCGGCGCCAGCGCCGCCAGCGCCAGGTGCGCGAGCCGCCGGCGAGCGGCCTCCGCGCCCGCGCCCTCGCCCTCGCCGCGGCGCGGCCAGTCGCACCACAGCCAGTACGCGCCGCTCAGCACCCACGCGTCGGGGCGCAACAGGCCGGCCGCCGCCAGCAGCACCAGCACCGCCGCGCCCCGGCGGGGGCGCGCCAGCTCCAGCGCCAGCGCCCACACGATCAGCGCCACGTAGCTGAGGTCGAGGTAGCCCTGCGCCGCGAGGTTGCCGTCGAAGAAGCGGGTCAGCATCAAGAGGCCCGCGATCACGCCCACCACGGGCCCGAAGCAGAGGCGCGCCACGCGGTACACGCCCGCCACCAGCGCCACGAAGGAGGCGATCGAGCCGAGCACCACCAGCCGCGCGCCGCCCTGGCCGAAGAGCGAGACCACCGCGCCGAAGCCGATCGCCAGCGGATGCTCGGTGGGGCCGCGGTACACGTGCAGGTCCGGCAGGTGGAGGTGCAGCACGTTGCGACCCCACAACAGCGCGTAGAAGGAGTCGTAGGTCGGGTAGGTGGGGAACGCCAGAAAGCCCACCAGCGCCGCCACCGCCAGCGCCCCGAGCGCGATCGCCGGCCACGGCGCCCGCCAGATCGCCGCCTGCCGGATGGGCTGGTGGGGGCCCTCCAGTGGCTGTGTCAGCGTCGCGCCTTCCATCGAGAGCCCTCGCCGCCGGCGGCGGTGTCGCCCGCTCGCGCGCTTGCCGTCGCGACCTGGCCTTTGGGATACTGGGTGCCGGCCAAGTCTACGGAACGCGCTGCCTCGCCCATGAAGCTCATCATCCAGATCCCCTGCTGGAACGAGGCCGATCAGCTGCCCGCCACGCTCGCCGATCTGCCCCGCCAGCTCGACGGCTTCGAGCGGGTCGAGTGGCTGATCATCGACGACGGATCCACCGACGCCACGGTCGCGGTCGCGCGCGCGCACGGCGTCGAGCACGTGGTGCGCCTCACCAACAACCGCGGCCTGGCGGCCGCCTTCCAGGCCGGGCTCGACGCGTGCCTGAAGCTGGGCGCCGACGTGATCGTCAACACCGACGCCGACAACCAGTACCGCGGCCAGGACGTGGCCCGCCTCGTGGCGCCGATCCTCGCCGGCCGGGCCGACATGGTTGTGGGCGACCGCGAGATCGAGAGCCTCGAGCACTTCTCCGCGCTCAAGAAGGCGCTGCAACGGCTGGGCTCCTGGGTGGTGCGCCAGGCCTCCTCCACCTCGGTGCCCGACACCACCTCCGGCTTTCGCGCCTACAACCGCGAGGCCGCGCTGCAGATGCTGGTGGTCTCCAAATTCACCTACACCCTGGAGACGATCATCCAGGCGGGCAAGCTGCTGGTCGCGCTCGACCACGTGCCCGTGCGCACCAACCCCACCACGCGCGAGTCGCGCCTCTTCCCCTCGATGTGGTCCTACGTGCGGCGCAACGCGATCTCGATCTTCCGCATCTACGCCCAGTACGAGCCGCTGCGCGTCTTCTGGAGCCTCGCCGCGTTGATCGGGCTGGGCGCGCTCGGGGTGTGGATCCGCTTCGCCGTCGCCTACGCCGAAGGCAGCGGCCGGGGCCACGTGCAGTCGCTGATCCTCGGTGCGGTGCTCTTCATCGCCGCGGTCGTGCTGTGGGCACTCGGCGTGATCGGCGACCTGCTCGCCGCACAGCGCGTGATGATCCAGAAGACCTTCGAGCGCGTGCGGCGCATCGAGCTGGAGCTCGACGTGGAGCCCTCCCATTACGCGCGCACCGGCGGGGGCGAGCTCCCGGCCGGGCGCTCCCCGGCCAAGGGGCCCCCAGCGGAGGGGCCCCCAGCGGAGAGGCCCCCAGCGGAGGCCACCGCGGCGCAGCGGCCCGGGCAGCATCCCGAGGAGCGGCCGGAGGCGCGGCCCGAGCAGGTGCGGGTGTGATGGCCCCGTCCGGCACCCGGGCCGCGCCGACCCTCTCGCGCGAGGGGATCGTCACGGGCAACACCTACGACAAGTACTCCACCCCCAACCCGTTCGCGCGCGCGCTCATGCGCGGCTTCGAGCGCTCGCTGGATGAGCTGCTGGCGGTGGCCGCGCCTGCGTCGGCGCTCGACGTCGGCTGCGGCGAGGGCGTCGTGGTGCACCGCTGGGCGCGGCAGCGGCCCTCGACCCGCTTCGTCGGCATCGACCTGGAGGAGGACTCGATCCAGGCGGGCTGGGATCGCCACCGCGCGCCCAACCTCGAGTACCGCACGATGGCAGCCGAAGCGCTGCCGTTCGCGGACGGCGAGTTCGAGCTGGCCAGCGCGATCGAGGTGCTCGAGCACCTCCCCCACCCCGAGCGCGCGCTCGCCGAGATGGCCCGCTGCGCGCGGGGCCATCTGCTGGTGTCGGTCCCGCGCGAACCGCTGTGGCGCGCGCTCAACGTGGCCCGCGGCGCCTACTGGGGCGCGCTGGGCAACACCCCGGGCCACCTCAACCACTGGTCCCGGCGCTCCTTCGCGGAGCTGCTCTCCCGCCACGGCGAGCTGCGCGCGCTGCGCTCCCCGTTCCCGTGGACCATGGCGCTTGTCAGGCTGTAGTGGATCTCCCGCAAAATGCGCCGGCGCGCGCCCCGGCGGCGGCGCCGGCCGAGCAGCGAGCGTTGCGTGTTTTGTTTTTTGGATTGGTTCCGCGCGGAACGAATCCTCTTTTTGAATCCCCCAACGGTGCCTGCGACAGGCGTGTTCGAGACCGCCGCGGGCTCAGATTCCCGCAAAATGCGCATTTTCAGCGCGCGCTGAGCGCGGGCCCGTGAGACGGGGCGCGGGAACTTTGGGCAAAAACAAACCCACACCCTCGCTCGCGCGCGCGACCCGGCGAGCGGGCCCCCCGCCCACGGCGAGTGCCCCGCCAGAGCCTCCCGGGCGGCCCGCCGGCCGCTCCTACAGAAGCGGCGCCGGCATTCTCTCGGTCGGCATCGCCGCCACCGGCGTGCTCACGTTCGCCTACTTCTCGATCGCCAGCCACGTGCTGGGCGCCGAGGAGGCCAAGCGCATCGACGTCCTGTGGGCGGTGATGTTCGTGATCATCTCGGTGATCTACCGCCCTGTCGAACAGCTCCTGTCGCGCACGATCGCGCAGCGGCGCGCGCGGGGGCAGGCGCGCTACGAGCTGCGCGTGCCGATCGCGATCCAGGGCTCCTTCGCGCTGCTGTTCCTGATCGCCGCGCTCGCGCTGCGCGAACCGCTGATCGACCACGTCTTCCACCACAACAGCGCGCTCTACTGGGTGCTGGTGGTGGGCACGCTCGCCTACGCCGCCTCCTACTTCGCGCGCGGATGGCTGGCCGGGCATGAACACTTCGCGCTGTTCGGCGGGCTGGTGCTGATGGAGTCGGCCTCGCGGCTCTGCTTCGCGCTGGCGGTGGCGCTCGGCATCGCCTCCGGCCAGACCGCGGTCGCGCTCGGCATCGCCGCCGCGCCGCTGCTCTCGCTGATGGTGGTGCCGGCGGCGTTCCTGCGGGGCGGGCGCCGGCGCGCAGGCGCCCACGACGCGGCACAGACGCTGCTCGCGGCGGGACCGCGGCTCCCGGCACAGACGCCCCTGGAGGCGGAGACGCAGCTGGAGGCGCTCGACGCGACGCTGCCGGGGCCCAGCGCGCAGAGCGCTCGCGAGGAGGCCGCCGCGCAGGAGGCGCTCTCGCTGCGCCAGAGCACCGGCTTCGCGGTGTCGGTGTCGTCGATCATGCTCTCCGAGCAGGCGCTGCTGAACGCCGCGGTGCTCACGGTGGCCGTGACCTCGCGCGACGCGGTGCTGGCGGGGATCGTGTTCAACGTGCTGCTGATCTCGCGCGCGCCGCTCCAGCTCTTCCAGGCGATCCAGACCTCGCTGCTGCCCCATCTGGCGGGGCTGGAGGTGCGCGCCGGCCATGCCCAGTTCGCGCGCGCGGTGCGGGTCACCGTGCTGGCGATCGCGCTCTTCGCGGGCGTGGCGAGCGTGGCGCTGCTCCTGATCGGGCCCGCGGTGATGGAGCACGTGCTCTTCGGCCAGCACTACACCTACGGCCGCGTGGGGCTGGCGCTGGTGGGGATCGCCATGGGGATGCACCTCACCTCCGGCACGCTCAACCAGGCCGCGCTGGCGCGCAACCGCGCGCAGGCCGCCGCGGCCTGCTGGCTGGTGGCGGCCGCCGGGTTCATCGCCTGGATGCTGGTGGGGGCGGTCCACAATGAGGTGCTGCGCACCGAGATCGGCTATCTGGGCGCCACCACGCTGCTGGCGCTGCTGCTCGGCGCGCTCTACCGCCGCGGTCAGGCCGCGCCGGCGGCGCGCGCGATCGCGGTGTAGGCCGCCGCCGGCTCCGCGGCGTCGAAGATCGCCGAGCCCGCCACGAAGATCGTGGCGCCCGCCTCGCGGCAGCGCGGCGCGGTGTCGGGGTCGATGCCGCCGTCCACCTCGAGCGCCACGCCCGCGCCGATCAGCTCGCGCAGCCTGCGCACCTTGGCCGGCGAGCGCTCGATGAACGGCTGCCCGCCCCAGCCGGGGTTGACCGTCATGCAGAGCGCCACGTCGATCGCCTCGCGCACCTCGTGAAGCGCCCCCACCGGGGTGGCGGGGTTGATCGCCACGCCCACGCACGCGCCCTCGCCGCGGATCTCCTCGATCGCGTACGCCAGGTGCGGCGTGGCCTCCACGTGGATCGTGATCGAGTGCGCCCCCGCGCGCGCGAAGTCGGCCACGTGGCGCTCGGGACGCTCGATCATCAGGTGCACGTCCAGCATCGCCCCGCGCTCCTCCACCTGTTGGCGCAGCCCTTCCACCACGACCGGCCCCACCGTGATCGCCGGCACGAAGTGGCCGTCCATCACGTCGACGTGGACGATCGCCGCGCCGGCGTCGATCACCTCCCCCACCTGC
>Ga0123356_10004463_pt1 | contig 14465 bp, 20 predicted proteins | sample TergutEmb28metaG_2_FD_92546 | JGI IMG/M metagenome (GOLD analysis project Ga0123356, IMG submission 92546) | Embiratermes neotenicus P3 segment gut microbial communities from Petit-Saut dam, French Guiana - Emb289 P3 | ecosystem: Host-associated > Arthropoda: Insects > Digestive system > Gut ...
GTCACTGCTCAGGCCCGTGACGCTATCGACACCGAGCGTGCCGGCTTCGCTGGTGCTGCCGCCGTCGACGATCCACTGCTGGCTGTTGCCGAGCTCGAGCGGCACACCGATGTAGGCGAAGTTGTTGGAGGTCTCCGTAGGCGCTGCGTCCAAGCCTACGTTTGTGGTCCCCCCGTTGCCCTGGAGCGTGAGCGTGTCGGTGCTGTCGTTGGGCTGGATGAAGTACGGCGCCGCCGCGTCGATGCTGAGCTCGGATGCGGTGGCGGGGCCGAGGTCGTCGATCAGCCCGGCGCCGTCGGTTCCGGCGTAACACGCGTCCGCGGTCGTGGCGGCCGTTGTGGGGCAGCTGGTGGACGACAGAACTGGGAACGAAAGAACCCCGAGCGTTGAGCCGGGCGTAGGCGCGGTGCCACCCCAGTTCGCCCCGGTGCTAAACGTGTTCACCGTGCCGGCGCCGCTCCAGCTGAAGTCTGCGGCGGCCGGCGAAGCCGACGCCCCCATCGTCGCGGCTGCAAGCAGCAGCCCGGTTATCGCCGGCAACGACCGGCGCGCAGCAATGCCCATCTGCGACTCCCCATAAGTTGGCTGTTCCCCCAAGCAAGGCTCATTGCGATGAACTTGTTACCTGGCTGTTGGCGCGCAGCTTACATCCAGCTCGTGCCGAAAGGATTGCCGCGGTGTAAACAAACTTGGTCCGCGCGTCGGCCCCCGTAACACGTTGCCCACCCGCGCGCGAGCGCCGGGCCACAGGTTCCCGATGCTGCTACATTGGCACGCCGAATGCCGACAACCAGCCAGCTAGTAAACAAGGGCCGCAAGAAGCCCGCCAAGAAGCTTGCCACTCCGGGCCTGAAGTCCGGCAAGGGCCGCAAGAAGAAGGTCGCCGCGCCGCAGCGCCGCGGCGTCTGCACCCGCGTGTACACGACCACGCCCAAGAAGCCGAACTCGGCCCTGCGCAAGGTCGCCCGTGTGCGGCTCACCAACGGCATGGAGGTCGGCGCTTACATCCCGGGTGAGGGTCACAACCTGCAGGAGCACTCCGTCGTGCTCGTGCGCGGTGGCCGTGTCAAGGACCTCCCGGGCTTCCGCTACAAGGTGATCCGCGGGACGCTCGACGCAGCGGGCGTCTCGGATCGCAAGAAGGCCCGCTCGCAGTACGGCGTGAAGGCCAAGTAAGGGAGCTTTCAGTGCCACGCCGCGCAGCAGCCGCCGTCCGGACGATCGAGCCGGACGCCGTACATCACAACCGTCTGGTCCAGCAGGTCATCAACAAGGTGATGCTGGACGGCAAGAAGTCCACCGCCGAAGCGATCGTCTACGACGCGCTCGCGATCCTCGAGGAGCGCACGGGCAAGCCCGCGCTCGAGGTGCTCGAGGCCGGCATCAAGGCCCTGACCCCGGTGCTCGAGGTCCGCTCCCGCCGTGTCGGCGGCGCGACCTACCAGGTGCCGGTCGAGGTGCCGCCGCGGCGCGCCCGCACGCTGGCGGTCCGGTGGCTGGTCGGCTTCTCGCGCCAGCGCCGTGAGCGCACGATGGCGCAGCGCCTCGCGAACGAGCTGCTCGACGCGCAGCAGCAGCAGGGCAACGCGTTCAAGCGCAAGGACGACATCTACCGCATGGCGCAGGCCAACAAGGCGTTCGCGCACTATCGCTGGTAGAGCCTTATCTGGATTTTTGGTTTGTGAGGGCGCCCTTCGGGGGCGCCCTTTTTTTGTGCCGCACCGCTCCGGAGGCTCCACTGGCTGATCTCTGGTGCGTGTGTTCAAGAGCTGACGGTGGGGCGACTCGGCTGGGTCGCGGCGATGGCGGGAAGGAAAGTTGTCCCCAGGGCAACTTTCCTTCCCCTCACCTTCACAGACCGACATCGTCCGCGAACCGATGGACGTTATGGGCGGATTTCTGCCCATTGCGGCCATCTCTATCGCTGAGGGTCGCTTTCGACAGGTTGCCTGTACAATCACCCGTACGCGAGGGTTGTCCAACCGCAGCCCCCGGTCCCGTGCGGTGGGCGACCCTCGCGTTGCTTTTCCGGCACCCTGAAAACGGGTGCGAAAGCGGGTGCCGGCGCTATCGATTCGGCCTGCGCCGGCGAGCCGATCGGGGCCTCGGAAGCCTGCTATATTCACCGCCTGCGCCCGGATGAGGCCTGCGCAGTTGCGCGCCAGCATCCGGGCTCAAAGACCTGCCTTATGGAGACGCTGCAGAACAAAAACTGACCGCCCCTGGCGACATCCACGTCGTGCCAGGGCCCCACGGGGCCCTTTTTGACGCCCGCGATCGCCCGGTGGGGTTGCTCGGTCAAGGCCGAGCAGCCGGCAGCCGATACCAACACAGAAGCCCAAGCCAGAACCAAGACGAACGAAGAAGAGATGCCCCGCAAGTTCAGCCTCGAGAACACCCGAAACATCGGGATCATGGCCCACATCGACGCCGGTAAGACGACGACGACCGAGCGCATCCTGTTCTACACCGGTCGTACCTACAAGATCGGTGAGGTGCACGAGGGCGCCGCCGTCATGGACTGGATGGAGCAGGAGCAGGAGCGCGGCATCACGATCACCTCCGCCGCGACCACCTGCGAGTGGAACGGCACGCGCATCAACATCATCGACACACCGGGCCACGTCGACTTCACCGCCGAGGTGGAGCGCTCGCTGCGGGTGCTCGACGGCGCGATCGCGCTGTTCGACTCGGTCGCCGGCGTGCAGCCCCAGTCCGAGACGGTCTGGCGCCAGGCCGACAAGTACCACGTGCCGCGCATCGCGTTCGTGAACAAGATGGACCGCATCGGCGCGAACTTCGAGAACGCCGTGCAGACGATGATCGACCGCCTCGGCGCGCATCCGGTGCCGATCCAGCTGCCGATCGGCGCCGAGGCCGAGCTCAAGGGGATCATCGACCTTGTCGAGAACCACGCGATCATCTACAAGGACGACCTCGGCAAGGAGCAGGAGATCACCGAGATCCCCGCGGAGCTCCAGGATGAGGCCGCGGCCGCGCGCGAGCACCTGCTCGAAGAGGTCTCCCATTACGACGACGAGCTCGTCGAGATGATCCTCGAGGAGCAGGAGGTTCCGGTCGCCAAGCTCAAGTCCGCGATCCGGGCCGCCACCCTGTCCAGCCAGCTGACCCCGGTTCTGTGCGGCTCCGCCTTCAAGAACAAGGGCGTGCAGCCGCTGCTGGATGCGATCCTCGATTACCTGCCGACGCCGCTGGACGTTCCCGCGATCGACGGCGTGCTGCCCGGCAAGAAGGATGAGGAGGGCAACGAGATCCCGGCCGAGCGTCACGCCTCCGACGACGAGCCCTTCAGCGCCCTGGCGTTCAAGATCATGGCCGACCCGTTCGTCGGCAAGCTCACCTACTTCCGCGTCTACTCGGGCAAGCTCGAGGCGGGCGGGCGTGTGCTCAACGTCTCGACCAGCAGGACCGAGCGCGTCGGCCGCCTGCTGATGATGCACGCCAACGAGCGTGAGGAGCTGCAGGAGGTCTACGCGGGCGACATCGCCGCCGGCGTCGGCATCAAGCAGGTCGTCACCGGCGACACGCTCTGCGCCGTCGATGCGCCGATCAAGCTCGAGTCGATCGACTTCCCCGAGCCCGTGATCAAGGTCGCGATCGAGCCGAAGACCAAGATCGACCAGGAGAAGATGGGCGTCGCCCTTCAGCGCCTGGCCGAGGAGGACCCCACCTTCCAGGTCGCCACCAACGAGGAGACCGGGCAGACCGAGATCTCCGGCATGGGTGAGCTGCACCTGGAGATCCTCGTCGACCGCATGCTGCGCGAGTTCAAGGTCGAGGCCAACGTCGGACGCCCGCAGGTTTCCTACCGCGAGACGATCCGTGGCACCGCCGAGAAGATCGAGGGCCGCTTCGTGCGCCAGACGGGCGGCTCGGGCCAGTACGGAATCGTCTACATCAACGTCGAGCCGAACCCGGGCGAGGGCTTTGACTTCGTCAACCAGATCAAGGGCGGCTCGATCCCCACCGAATTCATCCCGGCCGTCGAGAAGGGCATCGAGGAAGCACTCGTCAACGGCCCCAAGGCCGGGTACCCGATGGTCGACGTCAAGGTGACCCTGGTCGACGGTAAGTACCATGACACCGACTCGTCGGAGATCGCCTTCAAGGTGGCGGGCTCGCTGGCCCTCAAGGAGGCCGCGCAGCGCGCGAAGCCGGTCCTGCTCGAGCCTGTGTTCGCGGTGGAGGTCGTCACGCCCGAGGAGTACATGGGTGATGTGATCGGCGACCTGAACCGCCGGCGCGGACAGGTGCAGGGAATGGAACAGCGCGGGAACGCGCAGGTGGTGTCGGCGATTGTGCCGCTCGCCGAGATGTTCGGATATGCGACTGATGTACGCTCAAACACGCAGGGCCGGGCGACGTACACCATGCAATTCGAGCGCTACGACGAGGTTCCGCCGAATATCGCCGAGAAGGTCATCGGCGACTTGCAGGGCAAATAGCAGACCGATCGGACGGAAAGTCCGATAAATTCTTGTGGTTCGCCCTCAGGGCGGACGAGTCATCTGGAAAGAAGAAGGAGCCAAAAGTGGCTAAGGCGAAGTTCGAGCGCGACAAACCCCATGTGAACGTCGGGACCATCGGTCACATCGACCATGGCAAGACGACGCTGACGGCCGCCATCAGCAAGGTGCTTCACGACCGCTTTGGCACTGGTGAGGTTCGCGCTTTCGACAGCATCGATAACGCGCCCGAGGAGAAGGCCCGCGGCATAACCATCGCCGCGTCGCACGTCGAGTACGAGACAGCTAACCGTCACTACGCGCACGTCGACTGCCCGGGTCACGCCGACTACGTCAAGAACATGATCACCGGCGCTGCGCAGATGGACGGCGCGATCCTGGTCGTGTCCGCCGCTGACGGCGCGATGCCGCAGACCCGTGAGCACATCCTGCTCGCGCGTCAGGTCGGCGTTCCCTACATCGTCGTGTTCCTCAACAAGGCCGACATGGTCGACGACCCGGAGCTCCTCGAGCTCGTCGAGGTCGAGATCCGCGACCTGCTTTCCGAGTACGACTTCCCGGGCGACGACATTCCGTTCGTCGTCGGTTCGGCGCTGAAGGCGCTGGAGGGCGACAAGGAGTACGAGGACAAGATCCTCGAGCTCGCCGACCGCCTCGACAGCTACATCCCCGAGCCGACCCGTGACCTGGACAAGCCGTTCCTGATGCCGGTCGAGGACGTCTTCTCGATCACCGGCCGCGGCACCGTCGCGACCGGCCGCGTCGAGCAGGGCATCATCAAGACGGGCGAGACCGTCGAGATCGTCGGCATCAAGGCGACGACGAACACGGTCGTCACCGGCGTCGAGATGTTCAAGAAGATCCTCGACGAGGGCCAGGCCGGCGACAACGTGGGCTGCCTCCTGCGCGGTACCAAGCGCGAGGAGATCGAGCGCGGGCAGGTTCTCTGCAAGCCGGGCTCGATCACGCCGCACACGAAGTTCAAGGCCGAGGTCTACGTCCTCAAGAAGGAGGAGGGCGGCCGTCACACGCCGTTCTTCACGGGCTACCGCCCGCAGTTCTACTTCCGTACCACCGATGTCACCGGCGTCGCCAACCTGCCCGAGGGCACGGAGATGGTCATGCCGGGCGACAACGTCCAGATGGAGATCGAGCTGATCCAGCCGATCGCCATGGACCAGGGCCTTCGCTTCGCGATCCGCGAGGGTGGCCGCACCGTCGGCTCCGGGGTCGTTTCCGAAGTCATCCAGTAGTTGGGTTTACCCCCGGGGGTGGTCCCGCTGGACCCCCCCGGGCCTCACCGCAGTAAGCAATCGCAGCACATACGACGAAAGGGCGGGCACGAGCCTTGCGAGGCTGGCCCGCTCTGAACACGAGAAGAGCAAGAGTTAGAGATGGCGACCATCGCCCAAAACAAAATCCGAATCCGTCTGAAGTCGTACGATCACTCGGCGATCGAGACGGCAGCGAAGGAGATCGTCGAGACGGCGACGCGCACCGGCGCGAGCGTCTCCGGTCCCGTGCCGCTCCCGACGGAGAAGAACGTGTATTGCGTGATCCGGTCGCCGTTCAAGGACAAGGACTCGCGCGAGCACTTCGAGATCCGTACGCATAAGCGTCTCATCGATATCCACCAGCCGACCCCGAAGACGGTCGACTCGTTGCAGCGCCTGGACCACCTTCCGGCCGGCGTCGACATCGAGATCCGTCTCGCCTCCTAGGACCATGGCCGCGATTCTCGCCAAGAAGATCGGGATGACCCAGGTGTTCCAGGAGGACGGCAAGGTCGAGCGCGTCACCGTGCTCGAGGCCGGCCCCTGCCCCGTGACCGCGATCCGCAACGAGGAGCGTGACGGGTACAGCGCCGTGCAGCTCGCCTTCGGCCAGACCAAGGAGAAGCACCTCTCCAAGCCCGAGCTCGGCCACCTGAAGAAGGCCGGCGCCTCCGCGCACAAGCACCTCGCCGAGTTCCGTGACGAGGGCGCGGAGCTGCAGATGGGCGACACCGTCACCGTCGACACGTTCAGCGCCGGCGACAAGGTGAAGATCAGCGGCACCTCCAAGGGCAAGGGCTTCCAGGGCACGATCAAGCGCCACAACTTCCATCGCGGTCCCAAGACCCACGGCTCGCACAACTACCGTGCGCCCGGCTCGATCGGCGCGTCCGCGTGGCCCGCGCGCGTGATGAAGGGCATCCGCGGCCCGGGGCACATGGGCTCCGAGCGCGTCACCCAGCGCGGCGTGACCGTCGTCGACGTGATCGCCGGCGAGAACCTGCTGCTCGTGCGCGGCGCCGTTCCCGGCGCCAAGGGCGGGATCGTGGAGGTGCGCACCGATGCCTAGTACGGCGACAAAGCTCGGCGGCGGCACCGTCAAGCTCGACGCGACCGCGTTCGAGGCCGAGTTCAACATGGCGATCGTGCACGAGACCGTGCGCGCCGAGCAGGCCGCGCGCCGTCGCGGCACGGCCTCCACCAAGACCCGCGGCGAGGTTTCCGGCGGCGGCGCCAAGCCGTGGAAGCAGAAGGGCACCGGCCGTGCCCGCGCCGGCTCCTCGCGCAGCCCGGTCTGGACCGGAGGCGGCACCGTGTTCGGTCCGCAGCCGCGCGGCTACACCTTCAAGGTCAACCGCAAGGCCCGCCGCGTGGCGCTGCGCAGCGCGCTCTCGGCTCACGCCGAGCGCGGCTCCGTGGCCGTCTTCGACGCGACCGTATTCACAGGCCCGTCGACGAAGCAGGCCCATGAACTGCTGAGTGGCTGGGGTCCGGACGCCACGACGCTCGTCGTGCTCGCCGAGTCCGAGCGCGACGCCGGGCTGTCGTTCCGCAACCTCGAGCGCGTGGTCGTGCTGCCCGCCGAGGATGCGGGCGTCGCCAACATCGTCGGCGCCGCCAGGCTGCTGGTCTCCGAGGCCGCGCTGCCCGTCCTGGTGTCGCGCGCAACCGGCAACGGAGCGGCTTCAGAGGAAGGTGACAAGTAATGGACGCGACCCAGGTCATCATCCGCCCGGTCGTCTCCGAGAAGACGTACGTGCTGGCCGAGGCCGGCAAGTACACCTTCCGGGTGGCTGACACGGCGCACAAGACCCAGATCCGTCAGGCGATCGAGCAGCTGTTCGACGTCAAGGTCGTCGACGTCCGCACGTCGTCGGTGAAGAGCAAGCCCAAGCGCCGCGGTGTGACCGCGGGCCGCACGCGCCAGTGGAAGAAGGCGATCGTGCAGGTGCGCGAGGGAGATTCGATCCCGATCTTCCGCGGGCTGGAAGGGGCCGAGTAAATGCCGATCCGCAAGCCGAAGCCGACATCCCCCGGGATGCGCTTCGTCAGCTACCCGGACTTCGCCGAGATCACTCGGAGCGAGCCGGAGAAGTCGCTGACGGAGGGCCTGAAGAAGTCAGGCGGCCGCAACTCGTACGGTCGCAAGACGTCGCGCCACCGCGGTGGCGGGGCCAAGCGCCTGTACCGCAAGATCGACTTCAAGCGCATGAAGGACGGGATCCCGGCGAAGGTCGCTCACATCGAGTACGACCCGAACCGCTCCGCCTACATCGCGCTGCTGCACTACGCCGACGGCGAGAAGCGCTACATCATCGCGCCCGCGCGCCTGACGGTCGGCATGACCGTCGAATCGGGGCCGAACGCTGACATCCGCGTCGGCAACGCGCTGCCGCTGGCCAGCATGCCGGCCGGTACGGTCGTGCACAACGTCGAGCTGACCCCCGGTCGCGGCGCGCAGCTCGGGCGCTCGGCCGGCATCGGGATCCAGCTGCTGGCCAAGGATGGCGATTACGTCACCCTGCGTCTGCCCTCGGGCGAGATGCGCATGGTGCGCGGCGAATGCCGTGCCACCGTCGGCACGGTCGGTAACTCCGACCACCAGAACGTGAAGATCGGCAAGGCAGGGCGCAAGCGCCACCTCGGCGTGCGCCCCCAGACCCGCGGCACCGCCATGAACCCGGTCGACCACCCGCACGGTGGCGGCGAGGGTTCGACGACCCCCGGTCGTCATCCGGTGACGCCGTGGGGCGTCCCGACCCTGGGCTACCGCACCCGCAAGAAGGGCAAGGCCTCCGACAAGTACATCGTCCGCGGTCGCAAGAGGGGTAAGAAGCGTTGAGTCGTTCGAGTAAGAAGGGACCGTTCGTCCAGGAGCGCCTGATGGCGCGTGTCGAGGCGATGAACGCGTCGGGCGAGAAGCGGATGCTGAAGACCTGGTCGCGTTCATCGACGATCTTCCCGGAGATGGTCGGCCACACGATCGCCGTCCACGACGGCCGCAAGCACGTGCCCGTGTTCGTCTCCGAGGCGATGGTCGGCCACAAGCTTGGTGAATTCGCGCCCACGCGGCTCTATCGCGGGCACGCCGGCACGGGTAAGAAACGATGAGTGACGAGCAGAACAACGATCTTGAGGCCGAGACCGTGGAGTCCACGGAATCGGCACCTGAAGAGACGACGAGTGCCGAGTCCGTGGACACCACGGCCGCGGCCAGCGACGAGTCCGCTCAGGTAGAGGCTGAAGAGGAGACTCCAGCCGCCGAGGCCAAGCCGGCCCGGAAGCCGCGTGCCCGCAAGCCGAAGGCTGAGGCTGCCGAGGACGACTCGGAGGCAAACGGTGAGGAGCCCGTGGCTGAGACTCCGGTCGATGTCGAGGCCGAGGCTGAGACCGACGAGGTCGTCGAGGCCGAGGATGAGGTTGTGGAGGCCACCGAGAAGCCCAAGCGCACTCGGTCACGGTCCCGCGCGCGCAAGGCCGAGGAGCCGGTCAAGGCGGAGAAGCCGTCGCGGCGTCGCCACGAGCCCGAGCAGCCCGTTGCCGCTCCGGTTGTGCGCGCTCAGGCCAAGTACGTTCGCTCGTCCGCCCGCAAGGCGCGGCTGGTCTGCGACAACATCCGCGGCAAGAGCGTTGAGGATGCACGCGCTATCCTCGCTCATACGCCGCGCGCGGTCGCTCGTGACTGGAGCAAGTTGCTCGAGTCAGCGGTCGCCAACGCCGAGCACAATCACGAGCTCGTCGGCGAGGATCTGGTCATCAAGGCGGTCACCGCCGATGAGGGTCCGACGATCAAGCGGTTCCGTCCGCGTGCCCAGGGCCGCGCGACCAAGATCCGCAAGCGCACCGCGCACCTGACCATCCTGCTTACTCCGAAGAACTAGAAGAAGACAACCATGGGTCAAAAAGTTCACCCCGAATCGATCCGCGTGGGTTACATCCACGACTGGAAGTCGAACTGGTTTAACGAGAAGAACTTCGCCGATTACCTCGACGAGGACACCAAGATCCGCGAGCACATCGTCGGACGCCTTTCGCATGCCGGCCTGTCGGACATCACGATCCGCAAGAACGCCAATGAGGTGGAGGTCAACATCCACACCGCGCGTCCCGGAATCGTGATCGGCAAGTCCGGCTCCGAGGTCGATCAGCTGCGCCGTGACCTGCACCGGATCACCGGCAAGCAGGTCAAGGTCAACATCCTCGAGATCAAGCGTCCCGAACTCGATGCGCGCCTCGTCGCGCAGTCGATCGCCGAGCAGCTGCAGAACCGCGTCGCCTTCCGGCGCGCGATGAAGCGCGCGCTGACGAGCGCCATGCGCTCCGGCGCCAAGGGCGTCAAGGTGCAGGTCTCGGGCCGCCTGGGCGGCGCCGAGATGGCCCGCACCGAGGGTTATTCGGACGGTCGCGTGCCGTTGCACACCCTGCGCGCTGACATCGACTACGGCTTCCATGAGGCCAAGACCACCTTCGGCCGGATCGGCGTCAAGTGCTGGATCAACAAGGGCGAGATCATGCCCGAGGGCTACACCGGCGCCGACCTCACGATCATGGACGCGCCGGCCCCGCAGGCGCCCGACCGTGGCGGGCGCGACGGTCGCGACCGTCGCGACAACCGTGGTGGACGTGGCGGCTCAGGCGGTCCGGGTGGCCGTGGCCGTGGCCGTGGTCCCGGTCAGGGCGGTCCCGGCCAGGGTGGTCCCGGCGGTCCTGGTGGCCAGGGCCAGCGTGGCCGTGGCCGTGGTCCCGGTCAGGGCGGTCCCGGCGGGCCTGGTTCCGGTCGCGGCGGTCAGGGCGGTCCCGGTCGCGGACCCGGTCAGGGCGGCGGACGTGGTCCGGGTGGCCAGGGCGGCTACGGGCGTGGCCCGGGCGGTCCCGGTCGTGGCGGTCAGGGCGGCGCGGGCGGTCCGGGTCGTGGCGGCCAGGGCGGCGCCGGCGGTCCGGGTCGTGGCGGCCAGGGCGGCGCCGGCGGTCCCGGTCGTGGTCCCGGCGGCGGTCAGGGCCGTGGCCCGCGCCCCGGTGGTCCCGGTCGTGGTCCGCGCCCCGGTGGTAACGCAGGCCCCGGTAATGCCGGTGGCGGGAACGCTGGTGGCGGGAACTCCGCCCCGCAGACCGGTGGTGACAGCTGATGCTCGCTCCCAAGCGTGTAAAGCACCGCAAGCAGCACCGCGGCCGTCGTGCCGGGCTCTCGCGCGGGCAGGTCAAGGTTCAGTTCGGTGAGTACGGGCTCAAGGCGCTCGACGCCGGCTGGATCACCAACCGCCAGATCGAGGCTGCCCGTATCGCGATGACCCGCAAGATCCGCCGTGGCGGCAAGGTCTGGATCAACGTCTATCCGGACAAGGCCTTCACGAAGAAGCCGGCTGAGACCCGCATGGGTTCCGGCAAGGGCTCGCCGGAGGGCTGGGTCGCGGTGGTCAAGCCCGGACGCGTCATGTTCGAGCTTGCCGGCGTGCCTGAGCCGCTGGCGCGTGAGGCGATGCGCCTGGCCGGTCACAAGCTGCCGGTTCGTACCAAGTTTGTAGTGCGGGAAGAGGGCTGACGATGAAGCCGACCGAAATCCGTGACCTCAGCGACCTCGAGCTCGCTGAGCACATCGCTACAGCGCGCCGGGATCTGCTCGGCCTGCGCTTCCAGCACGCCACCGGCGAGCTGGACAACACGGCGGGGTTGCGCCGTGCGAAGCAGGAGATCGCCAGAGCGCTGACGATCGCCAATGAACGTGGAATTGAGACCAATGGCTGACGAAGTGGAAAACGAGAAGATTGAAGAGACTCCGGTCGCTGAGCCGGCTGCCGAGCAGGCGCCTGAGGAGACTGAAGCAAAGGTCGTCGCCGAGGGCGATGAAGCTAAGGCTGAGCCGGTCAAGCAGCTGACTCCGAAGGAGCGGAAGGCTGCCACACGCGCGCGGAAGGTCGCCAAGGTCGCGCCGCGTGGCGAGACCAGCGCTGAGGAGCGTCAGGCCGAGCGTGACGCCACGCGTGCCAAGAAGGCCGCCGAGCGCCGTGCCGGTCGCGCGACCGCTCGCGCCAAGTGGCAGGCCGGCGCGCATGAGCGCACGGCGACACCGCCACGTGAGCATGAGACCGGCACGCAGAAGACGCGCCAGGGCGTGGTCGTCTCGGACAGGGCCGACAAGACCATCACGGTGCGCATCGACGTCGCCCGCCGGCACAGCAAGTACCAGAAGATAGTCCGCACCTCGAGCACGCTGCACGCCCACGATGAGCGCAACGATGCGCACATCGGTGACACCGTGATCGTGCGTGAGGCACGCCCGCTTTCGCGCACCAAGCGCTGGCGGCTGGTTCAGGTCGTTGAGAGGGCCAAGTAATGGTTCAGAACGAGACCAGGCTGCGAGTTGCCGACAACACAGGCGCGCGCGAGATCCTCGTGATCCGCGTGAAGGGTGGCCATCGCCGCCGCTACGCGGGCGTCGGTGACGTCGTCAAAGCAACCGTCAAGCAGGCCAGCCCCGGTGGCGCGGTCAAGAAGGGCGAGGTGGTGGACGCCGTCGTCGTGCGCACCAAGAAGGCGCACGGCCGCGAGGACGGCACCTACATCGCCTTCGACGAGAACGCCGCCGTGATCATCGACAGCAACAACAACCCCCGCGGCACCCGCATCTTCGGACCGGTCGCGCGCGAGCTTCGCGAGCGCAACTTCATGAAGATCGTCTCGCTCGCCCCGGAGGTGCTCTAACCATGCCCGCGCGCATCAAGACCGACGATCAGGTGATCGTGATCAGCGGCAAGGACCGCGGCAAGAAGGGCCGTGTCCTGCGTGTCGACCCCAAGAACGACCGCGTGTTCGTCGAGGGCCTGAACATGATCAAGCGTCACCAGAAGGCCCAGCAGACCTCGGCGACCGCCCAGCAGACCGCGGGCGTGATCGAGAAGGAGGGCGGGATCCACATCTCCAACGTGGCGCTCGTCGACCCGAAGGACGGCAAGCCGACCCGTGTCGGCTTCGAGGTCCGCGATGGCCAGCGAGTCCGCATCTCCCGCCGCAGCGCAACGAGGATTGACTGATGTCCGCACGACTCAAGACCCGATACGAGAACGAGATTCGCCCGGCGCTGATCGAGCGCTTCGGCTACACGACGCCGATGCAGGCTCCGAAGATCCTGAAGGTCACCGTCAACATGGGCGTGGGCGATGGCAAGCAGGACTCGAAGGTGTTCGACGCAGCTGCCGAGCAGCTCGGCCAGATCACCGGCCAGAAGCCCAACATGCGCCGCGCGCGCAAGTCGATCGCGCAGTTCAAGCTGCGCGAGGGCATGCCCGTGGGCCTTGCAGTGACCCTGCGCGGTGACCGCCAGTACGAGTTCCTCGACCGTCTGTTCTCGGTCGCGATGCCGCGTATCCGCGACTTCCGCGGGGTCAGCCCGAAGGCCTTCGACGGGCGCGGCAACTACACGCTCGGCGTCCGCGAGCAGATCATCTTCCCGGAGATCGATTACGACGAGATCGACCAGACGCGCGGTCTCGACATCACGATCACCACCAACCGTTGCACTGACGAGGAGTCCTACGCTCTGCTGGAGGCCCTCGGCATGCCATTTGCGAAGGACGGCCGTTCAGCGGCCGCGACCAGGAATTAGGAACCACCACCATGGCCAAGACCTCACAGCGTGTCCGCCAGCAGCGGACCCCCAAGTTCAAGACCCGGGGCTACACCCGCTGCCGTCGTTGCGGCCGGTCCCGCGCGGTTTACCGCAAGTTCGGCCTCTGCCGGATCTGCCTGCGCGAGCTTGCCCACAACGGGTACATCCCCGGCATGACGAAGTCGAGCTGGTGACCGCATGTCAATGACAGATCCAGTAGCCGATTTCCTGACGCGTCTGCGCAACGGCGCCAAGGCACAGCACCACGACGTCACGATCCCCTCCTCGAACCTGAAGCGCGAACTCGCGCGCATCCTCAAGGAGCAGGGTTACATCGAGGCTTACGAGGTCGTGCCGGCCAGCGCCGAGCACCCCGGTGAGCAGATCACCGTCACCCTGAAGTACACGAACGACCGCAGGCCCGTAATCAGCGGCATCCAGCGCGTTTCGCGCCCGGGCCAGCGCAACTACGTAGACCACGCACACATCCCCAAGATCCAGGGCGGCATGGGCACCGCGATCATCTCCACCTCGCGTGGCGTGATGACCGGTCACGATGCCCGCAAGCTCGGGATCGGTGGTGAGGTCGTGGCGAAGGTCTGGTAGACCCGAGGACCACTTTGCAATGTCGAGAATTGGCAGACAACCCATCCCCCTACCCAGCGGCGTGACCGTCACGATCGAGCCTGAGCGCGTGACCGTGAAGGGCCCGAAGGGTGAGCTTTCCGAGCGCATCTCGCGCGACATCACGGTCGAGCGGAACGCCGCCGACAGCGGCGATCAGCTCGTCATCTCGCGCCCGACCGACCGTGGCGAGCACCGTGCCCTGCACGGCCTCACGCGCACGCTCGTGGCGAACATGGTCACCGGCGTCACCAGCGGTTTCTCGAAGAGCCTCGAGATCCAGGGCGTCGGCTACCGCGCGACGCTCAAGGGCCGCGACCTCGAACTGGCGCTCGGCTACTCGCACCCGGTGGAGATCAAGGCCCCGGAGGGCATCACCTTCGAGGTTCCCCAGCCGACCCGGATCACGGTGAGCGGTGCGTCCAAGCAGCAGGTCGGCGAGATCGCCGCCCAGATCCGTAAGCAGCGCAAGCCTGA
>Ga0123356_10004464_pt1 | contig 14460 bp, 11 predicted proteins | sample TergutEmb28metaG_2_FD_92546 | JGI IMG/M metagenome (GOLD analysis project Ga0123356, IMG submission 92546) | Embiratermes neotenicus P3 segment gut microbial communities from Petit-Saut dam, French Guiana - Emb289 P3 | ecosystem: Host-associated > Arthropoda: Insects > Digestive system > Gut ...
GCGTCGCGATTTGTCTTCGGCAATTCATGGAATGCTCCCGATGCAGTCGATCTTTCTTCCGACGACTCGCACCACAAACGGATCATTTTAGCCTCTTTGAGTCTCTTGGCGGACACTGGAGCATCCCGGTGACGGACATTCCTGCGATGGCTCCCGAACCACACAGCAAGCCCTCGCAGACCGAGCCCGAAACTCGGCGGAACTGGCCGCCTGCCATTCGCAGGGGAAAAGCCTCTTGCTTGAGGAAAACCCGGCCGTACCAAAAGCCCGAGTGCGCTTCAGATCCCTGAAAATCGAGATGGCCAGGCCGTTCCATTCGAAAGCACTCGAGCGCGCTCCGTGCGTGGAACACCCCAATCTTGCCATCGCGGCAGAACACACGGCTACTTCTAAGGTTCTTCCTCAGAAGTCAGCGCTCTCGACGTGTCGCAGCCTCCGGAGAGCCGATTTTCATTGATCGCTGCCCTGGATTGCCTTCTCAAGATTTCTTGATCGTGCGCAAAAAAACTATCAATTGGACAGCCCTCTTGAAAACGGTTAAGTTTTCTTCCACTTCACGGCCGAGTGAAGCAACATGCGGGTTGGCCCAGTGCGGGCAATCTCCTGCCAGGACGACGGTTACGGGTCAGCCCGCTCCAAATCTCCTCTGAGGCGTTGGTGCCGGCAGGTCTGACGGGTCATGCGAAACTTCGGATGAACTTGCAGCCGAGACATCCCCGGTGATCGAAGCGCGGACCCGGTTTGCCCCGCTGATAAAAACCTCAAGTGCGCTGATCGGCGCGGCTCCTTCCTCTGGCCGGCCATGCGGGCCGGCAGATAGATTCCTGTCGGCTGTAACCCGGCGTAACCGCTTCGCGGGTTTGAGCCTTGCTCAAGCGCCGCACAACCGCCGCACACCCAACGAAGATGCCGAATGTGCGGAATTCACCATAATTCAACAAAAATTCAACCAATTTGCCGAAGAAAGGCGAGTTTTCAAACTGGGGCGTCGATACCTGACGTTCGGCTCATAACAGTGGGCCTCCTGTCGATTTCGCGACTGGTCGCCCCGCCCGTATCTCTCGCGGTATTAACGTCTCAAGCCTAAGATTCTGAACTGGTTCTTCAATTACCATCGTGGTTCTATTCCCCCCTGGACCGATTGTTGCGGTTTGACCGGCCAGCCTATAATCAAAGGCGCTCTGGTACGGACTCTCGCGCAAGGCGCCCCATCGTGCGCCTTGGTTGCGTTCGGGCCCCGCAGGTTCCGGGAAGGCAGGTCAAGGGTGTCGTTACTCCCGACGGATATACCCGGTATGCGAAGACCCCTCGACACCCCCAGTATGTCAACTCGTGCGATCGCGACCCTCCTTTCCTTCACTCCATGCACCGGGGCAGCGGCCAATGCGGCGGTAACCGTCGAAGACAGCGGATGCGGGATTTACTTGCACGATGTTCAGTCCGCGCGATCCCGGCGGGGAGAGGCCAGACTAGGTCCGCGGTCGAGCAGAACCCTCCGTTCCCAGAGCCAAGTTCTGGTCTGTCGGAGTCCCACCGAACGCTGCGCGGTGCCAGTGGCCGGCGCCAAGGTGCAGGCGGCATCATCGGGGGCGGCGGACCTTGACCCATATCTTGAGCGGCCGGTTGGCTTTCAAAACTCTTCTCCGCTCAGCGGGTTTAGTAAGAAGGAGATGGACGAGGTCATCGATAAGGCGGCATCGCGCCACAGCGTAGGGCCGAACCAGCCAGGCTGGTTGAGGGCGCGGAGGCTGGTCGAGGCGGAGTCAAATTTCCATTCCCGTGCGATCGCAGGGAGGGGAGCGGTGGCTCCGATGCGGCTCGTGCCAAACCGTGCGGCAGACGAAGCTTCGGCGGGAGCCGGCCGGGGTGGCGCCGAACCCGCGCGCCCGGCTTTGCATCAGCGACACGGAGTCAGGCCCAGGCAGCAAAAGCTCTTAACTCAAAACCGGCCAACGGGCTTCGCGGAGGGCGCCCGGACAGCCGGCTTTGGCAGGGACCGCAAACACAGAAACGGCACCTTAAAGGACGGCCACACAGTATTTGAAATTCTAAACCTCTCTGGGACCTTGACTTGAATTACGCGGCCCTCTGCCGGATGAGGCGAGTGATCGCCGTTCCTGATAGATGCCGGCGTGTGTGCCGCGCCTCCGCCGCGCTCGTGTGCCTCTTGATGGCGGCAACGCTGGTCGAGGCGAGGGTCCGCCATGCGCAGGCCTGGGCGGATGAGCAGTTCAACAGGGCTGAAGAGCAGCGGGAGACGCTCGAAGCGCGCGCGCAACACGCGCGGACCCGCCGCCAGTATGAGACGGTCATCGCCTCCTACCGGCGCATCGTGCTCGAAGCGCCCACCTCGAGCAAAGCCGATGGCAGCGCCTTCATGGTGGCTCAATTGACGGCCGATATGGGTCGCCATTTCAACGATGACATGGCGCTCTATTCAGCGGTGCGCGAGTACAAGTATCTGCGGCGCGAGTATCCCGGGAGCAAGCACCGCATGGACGCGCTCCTGGCCATCGGCGAAATCTACAAGAATGATTTGGGCGACCGGGATAATGCCCGCGCCACCTTCGAAGAATTCCTGCGACGATACCAGCACAGCGGCCGGGAAAAACAAGCGCAGGCGGAGCTGGCGGCGCTCGAAGCAGACGATGCGCCGTCGGGGCCGTCAAAGTCTGAAGACGCGGAGACGGCGGAAAATCATTCCGACGAAAACGCCGATTCCGACGACCGCGCTCGTGATCGCGAAGCGGGGCCCGTCTCTCAGGAAAAGCCGGGAGGAGAGAAATCCGCCGCCAGGGACGCGGCGGACGTCGGTGAAGGCGAAGCCCCTGTCCGGGTCAGGGCGGTCGATTACCGGTCGGCGGACGACTACACGCGAATCACGGTCGACCTCGAGCAGGACGTTCAGTTCAAGTCGCAGCGCATCGCCGATCCAGAGCGAATCTTTTTCGATCTGAAGAATGCCAGGTTGTCCAGAGAGCTGACCGGCACCACCGTGGATGTGAACGACGGCCGGGTCAGGAAGATCCGCATTGCGCAGTACAAGCCCGGGCTGGCGCGGATTGTGATCGAGACCGACGGTCGGGCCGGCTATAACGCGTCTCTGGCGCTCAATCCGCCGAGGCTGGTGATCGATGTTCACGACGGAGACGCCCGGGAAGCATCAAAATGCGCGGGCGAGGACGACTGCGCCTCGAAGGCGCCTCGCCCGCAAGCGGTTTCTGTCAGCCAGGAAGCGGAGAAGCCTTCGGTTCGCCCGGGACCGAAAAAGGTGATTGTCGAAGCCGATCCGGACGATCCCCCAAGCGACGATTCCGACGATGCGCCGGCCGCCAGGCCTCGGGCGAAGTCGCGCAATTTGAGATCGGCGGCGAAAGACAAAGCCCAGGAGGCTCGCAGCGCGCCCTCGCACGCGGCGCAGCCCGCCTCCGATGGCGAGCGGTCCCTGATCCGCACGCTGGGGCTGAAGATTGGCAAGATTGTGATCGATCCCGGGCACGGCGGGCACGACGCGGGAACGATTGGCCCGAACGGGTTGCTCGAAAAGGAACTGGTGCTCGATGTCAGCAAGCGGTTGGGCAGATTGCTATCTGCCCGCATGGGCGCCGAGGTCGTGCTGACGCGGCGCGATGACACGTTTATTTCCCTCGAGACGCGCACGGCCATCGCCAATCGGGAGCAGGCGGACCTGTTCGTTTCGGTGCACGCAAATTCCAGCCAGGATCCGGATGCGAGCGGAGTAGAGACGTATTATCTGAATTTCACCTCATCGCCCGAGGCTCTGGAGGTGGCGGCGCGGGAAAACGCCGCGTCGGACAAATCGATTCACGAGCTGCAGGACCTGGTGAAGAAGATTGCGCTCAAGGAAAAGATCGAAGAATCGCGTGAATTCGCTTCCGATGTTCAGCAGTCTCTGCACAGGGGCCTGGCGCGAAAGAATCCAGACGAACGCGACCGCGGGGTGAAGAAAGCGCCGTTTGTCGTGCTGATTGGCGCGAACATGCCTTCGATCCTCGCGGAGATTTCTTTCCTGAGCAATCCGGGAGATGAGCGCCGGCTGGGCACGCCCCAATACCGGCAGAGGATTGCCGAGTCTCTTTTTCGCGGAATCGAGCGGTATGTGAACGGACTCGGCGGTCTGAAGGTTGCAAGCAGGATCGAGAAGGCGCCGCAGGATTAGAGTCCCCTGAGCCTTTGGGCGACCGGCTGCCCACCGCTGGAAACTTTCCGGTCTCGTCTGTAGTCTAATTCCTAAGGAGTTTTTCGGCCCCCCGTATTCATGAGATTTCATCCACTCGCAATAGTTCCGGCAGCGCTGCTCCTGGTCTCGACGACATTCGGTTTCGGCGCGGAGCCGGCGAAACCCACTGCTTCTTCCCCAGGTTCGCCTGGTTTCGAGTCTCCGGTCCTGCCCGAGGCCTTTGGCGGATGGCGAATGACCGCGCCGCCCAAAACCGGAAAAGATCCCCATCTTGCCGATCCGGCCAACGCCGCGCTGCTTAAGGAGTATGGCTTCACGGACTTCGCCGCCGCCTCGTACACGCGCGACGACGGACGCAAAGTCAAGGTAAAGGCGGCCCGGTTTCAGGACGCGAGCGGCGCATATGGAGCCTTCACGTTTTACAAGATGCCTGAGATGCTGAACGAGAAAATCGGCGATCAGGGATCGTCGCTGAATGAGCGTGTGCTCTTCTATAAGGGAAATGTTGTGGTGGATGCCGTGTTCGAGCGGCTCTCGGCAATGTCTGCGGCCGAGCTGCGAGAGCTGGCCAATCTTTTGCCCCGGCCCGCCGGTTCGACCGCCAATTTGCCGGGCCTTCCGATCTATCTGCCGAAATCTTCGTACATGGAAAATACGGCGAAGTATGTGGTCGGGCCGGTTGGACTCGCGGCGGTCGAGGCCCCGTTGCCGGCCGAGTACGTCGATTTCAGTAAGGGCGCGGAAGTGGTGCTCGGCAATTACAACCTTTCCGGCCGCCAGGGCCGGCTGATGTTGATCAGCTATCCCACGCCGCAGATCGCCTCCGCACAGCTGAAGGGGATCGAAGCTGCGAAGCAGGCGCACCAGCTGGGCGATTCCGTCATGGTGTTCAGGCGCACGGGACCCCTCCTCGTCGTCGCCACCGGGGACATTTCCGAGAGCGATGCGAAGTCCCTGGTGTCCATGGTCAATTACGACGCCGATGTGACCTGGAACCAGAATACGTATTTCACGCGGCGCGATAACGCGGCGAATTTGATCGTTGGCGTGATTCTGCTGGCGGCGATTGTTTGCGGGTTAGGGCTGGTGGCCGGAATCGCGTTTGGGGGATTCCGCATGGCCGCGAAACGCCTGTTTCCAGGGAAGATGTTTGACCGTCCGGAGGAGCTCGAAATCATCGCCCTCCATCTCTCGGACGGAGGTGAAAAGACCGGCCATCCCGGTGTAAGTTCTTGAATAAGCGTCAGTTATGGTTCCGAGCCAGATATTTTATCCAGAATTGAACGACTTCCCGCTTTTCTGACGACCTTTGTTCAAGCCATTAAAAACAAAAGAGTTATTTCTTAAAAGTTTTCTTGACACCCCAGTTTTTGGCCCATAAGATTTCGCCAGAAAGTTTTGACGGTCAAACCCTCCGTTGGAACTATTCTCCCTTGAGAAGAGGCCACCCTGTTGCCGGGTGGCCTTTTCGTTGTGAGAACGAATTGCGGTCTGAAAACGTAGAGTGAAACGACGAGGGCGGATAAAGATATGTTTTGCGATCAGTGCGGCGCCACGCTCGAATCCGGCCAGCAGTTCTGCAGCCGGTGCGGCAAGCAAATACAGCAGGGCACGGTATTGGCTCGACCCGGCCGGGTTCAGGCCCATGTTCGCTGGCTGGGAATTTTCTGGCTGGTGCTTTCAGCCATGAACGCGGTGGGCGGCCTGATCGCGGTGAATGTGATCGGGCACTGGATCTCTGGGCAGTATGGGCCCGCGAACGGCGCACCGGCGTTCGTGCGTCCCCTGGCCATGATGGCCGCCATATTTTCGATCGTTAAAGCCATGTTCGGGTTTATTGCCGGTTGGGGACTGCTGAACCGTCAAGCCTGGGCGCGTCCGCTCGCCATTGTGATGGGAGTGATTTCGTTGTTCCTGGATATCCCGTTGGGGACCGCGCTCGGCGCGTACACGCTGTGGGTGTTGTGGCCTTCGCATTCGCAGGAAGAGTACGAACGATACCGGCAGGCCGCATAGGGGTGCCCTGGATCCGGCGTCAACGACAGCCGACCAAATCTCGCGTGAAGCCCCGTCGGGTCTATCTCATATCGACAGTCCAATCGATTCCTGACTGACCACGAGCCTTCGCGTCCAAACAGCCCGTGGCCGGCCACAATGTTGGCCACAAGTGGCGGCCCTGCCGGCAATTCCGGCACCGGTCAGCGGCGCGTGGAGCCACCTTCACCATCGGCGTGCAGCGGACCACGCAGCAGCCTTGGGCGCCATGCGCTCGCGTAGACGAAAGCAAAGAAAGCAGAGGTCGTCTGCTGAAAAGCATGCCGCGAGCGTGATCGAATCCGCCCTGTCGCCTTACGGGCTTAAGGGGTTCACAGTAGACCGGCATCTCAGGGCGTTGTGTCTGCATCAGAAAAGTCGCGAAAGCCTATGGCTGTCCAAAAGCTCCAAAAACCCTTGGCAAAAAAAGAGGCTCGCCATGTCCGTGAGCTAAGAATCTCGACCGTTGAGGCGACTACCGAGGGCGATCCACACATCTCCATAGAGAGTACATCCCCGGTTTCAGTCCCAGGCGGCCCCGCGGTTACCGATTTAAGCGCGGCTGCAGCGCCATCGAGCGAGTCTTTCAATCAACACCAGCCGTTTGCGGATCTCGCCGGCCGCTGCTTCCTGCGGGTTTGCCTCTGGGCAGACACTCTGGCCTCGCTTGCGCGGGCAACCCGTTCGAGCCTGCGAACCGACGCATCGGAGGCAGTCGAGAGGCAAGGTTGGCCGAGGCCAGTCCGGCTGCGTTTCGTCGGCGGTGCGGTTTCTTGTACCGTGGCTGCCGCTTTGCTTGTACCGGTCTCGGCAATCAGCGCCTACCGGCCTTTCGTTCCTTTCATCCTTCTCATGGTGATTTGCTGCATCGCTGTCCGATTCGGCAACATTGCCGGAGTTGCCGGGACCCTTTGCGCAGCCCTGCTTTTGACAACCATTCGCATCGAACCGGGCCTTGCGATCGGCAATCCTGTCGATCGAAATCATCTGATCTCGATGGTGATAATGGGCGTGTGCGCGTCGGAGTTGGTGGGACGGCGAAACCGTGCGATAGGGCTTTTAATTACGCGCGGCTGCGTGAGCCGATGTCGCCCTCCTTCGGACTCCGGAGTAGAATTTGGAGCCGAGCGTGGATTCGCTCAGCCATGCCCGAGACTTCGACCATCCCAACCACTTCGCAGCGTGAGCAGCCAACCGAAAAAGCTGACGACGCACTGACGGTTTGCGCTATCAGCGTTGTCGCAGCCATTATGACCAACGTTGTGCACGAGGGCGCAGGGCATGGACTCACCGCCTTGGCCACCGGCGCCAACTCCGGTGTGCTCACGACCGTCGCCTGGTCGAGCGCATTCGACTCCCGCCTGGTCGAAGCCGGCGGGACCCTGGCGAATCTCATCGCGGCGATCGTGTTTTGGGTGTTTCTGCGCGCGGCAGGCCGGGCCTCGATGTCGGTTCGCTACTTCCTCGTGCTCGCCTGCGCGTTCAATTTGTTCGCCGGAACCGGGTACTTTCTCTTTTCCGGGGTGACCGATTTTGGAGATTGGGCGATTGTGATTTCCGGGCTTCATCCCCACTGGGTGTGGCGCATGGCGTTGGTGGTTGTGGGCGCGGCCTCTTATTACGCCGCGGTGCGCGCCGTCGGAGTCTGGCTGGTACGTTTCGGAGGGGTGCCGCGCCAGCAGTGGCGCCGCCTGCGGAGGCTGACGATCGCTCCCTACGTCTCAGCCATTGTGTTGATGAGCGTCGGGGCCCTGCTGAATCCGCTTGGAATCCAGCTGCTCTGGCAGTCCGCCCTGCCGGCAACCGCCGGCGGCCAGAGCGGGATGCTATGGTTGCCGTATGCCATACCCCGCAAGGCCGCGCCCCAGGCAAATCAAGCACTTGTCCGGCGCGATTGGCCGTGGGTGGTTGCGGCGGCGATTTTGGCCCTGCTTTTTCTTCTGCTTCTCGGCCGCGGAATCACGGTACACCGATAAATGACCGGGGGCTGCCCTTGAAACTGGCGATATACTGGGGTCGTCTCGTGCACGCGATTGCATCCAAATCGTTAGGAGAAGAGACTATGTTTGAGAGCCTTATCCCATCATCCTCTCGCTGGCGTTTGCAAGTAGCGATGATGCTGGCCGTCGCGGCCGACGCCCTGCAGATATTCGTGTTGCCGGCCTTCAGCGAGGGGGCGTTTTCTCCAGTTGACGACGTGCTCGACGTAGCCGTTGGGGCAGGGTTGGTGCGTCTGCTTGGCTGGCACTGGGAATTCCTGCCCGCTTTTGCCGCCGAACTGGTGCCCGGGGTCGATTTGGTGCCATTCTGGACGCTTGCTGTCGCAAACGTCTACCGAAAATCGAACCAGCCTTCTGTCGCAGAACAGCCTTCGGGTGGCGGAGCGACCGTCATTGAAGGGGAGTTCCGGACTTCTTAGCTCTGGAAAAACCCGGGCAGCGGAACGGGAGCCCTCTGGTCGAATCGAACCCACATCCGCGGGGGAACGGCTGAGATAGATGGGGCCTCGTCCGGGTCTTCGAGCGGCAGATTCCAGCAACGACTTGCCGGGATCCAGGCTGTGCGGGAGACCGTAATTCCGAATTACGAGGCGGTCCATCCACCATCGATGAGAAGAGTATGACCCGTGATCAAGGATGCCGCCGGGGACGCAAGAAATACGACGGCGCCGGCAACTTCCATGGGCTCGCCTATGCGGTGGAGCGCCGCTATGCGATCGATGACGTTGCTGCGGAAGGCCGGGTCTGCCAGCACCGGTTCGGTGCCTGGCGTGCGAATGAATGTGGGAGCAACGGCGTTGACTCTGATGTTGTACTTGCCCCACTCAACCGCCAGACATTTGGACAAGTGCGCGATGGCGGCTTTGGTCATGCAATAAACTGATTCCGTTGGCAGGGCCACAAAGCCCGCCTGCGAACTCATGTTTATGATGCATCCCCGCTTTTGGCGAATCATCACGCGCCCAGCCTCCTGACTGGCAAAAAATGTCCCTTTCAGATTCACCCTCAAAGTCAAATCAAAATCTTCCTCGCGAACATTTTCCGCCAGGTTTTCCGGGGACAAGCCCGCATTGTTGACCAGAATGTCCAGCCTGCCGAAGTGCGCGGCCGCATCGTCAACCGCTCGCGAGATTTCGTCGAGCCGTGTCATGTCCATCTGCAACGGCAACACGCGCCGGCCCATGGCTTCAATCTCTTTTGCCAGGTTGCTTCCGGTCTTGACATCTCGCAGACCGAGCGCCACGTCGGCGCCCGCATGAGCAAGAGCCAGCGATATGGCGCGGCCCAGGCCGCGACCTGCCCCAGTCACTAATGCCGCATCACCGGTCAGATCAAATCGAGGAAAGTCGATGGCCACTGCGAGCATCTCCCCCAGGCGACGGTTAACGCCCGGTCTCTTGTGCGCCGAGCACGACCACAGGAAGCAGAGATCGCCAATTCCGGACAATACTCCGAGCGGAGCAGGGAAACTCCAATGCTTCGGTTGCGGTTCGCTGGCATTCTACTCCCGGCCGGGCATCCCCGGCTCAATCACGGACTCTGCGGTCCCTCCCCCCCCCGGGACCAGGCCCATGCCCATCAACACAATTCCGGTTGCGCGATAGGCAAGCTCACAGCCGGTCAGAGTTCGTGTGTCCATGGCGACCAGGTCATTGCGGCCTAACGATTCATGCAACTCATGCATTGCGGAATAAGTGTTGACAAGCTGAAACAGGGAAACGGTCCTGCCGATTGGTTCTTTATCGCAATCCCTCCACCAAATAGAGTTGGCTCAGAGCGTTGACGTAGGAATAGGCATAGGATCTGCCGTCGGGGGTGAACGCCGCATCGATCAACATGACCCCGGCGGGGTCGGATGGCCCGATTTTCTTGAACAACTCGCGTCGGCCGGTGGCCAGGTCCACGCGCATTACATCCGCCGAATAGCTGCCGAGCACCCCAACCTGTGCCGAGCGCCCATCCGGCGACACAGAAAAGATTACCTCGTCGGGATGGATGCCGGGAACCGGACGCGGCGCTCCCCGACCATCCACGGGATAGAGCGCTACGGAATCGGAGAAGCCAAACACGAACTTGCCGTCCGCGGTGGGGACGAACCCGCTCACTCCCTCGGAAGAAATCGGGCGCGCAGTTCCGGAATCGATGGCCTGCACGTAGATGCGCGATTTGCGACCCGGTTCCGCGCCGCTGAATACGACATTTTTGCCATCCGGGAGAAACCGAGCGTAAGCCCGGTCGATGGAATCATGCGTGATCTGCTTCGTCTCCCCCGGGCCGAGGGGGATCAGGAACAGCTGGCGGGGGGTGTGCAAAGTCAGGGACGAGAGAACCCACTTCATGTCGGGTGAGAAATCGTAGCCCTCGCCCTCGCCAACGCGTTCGGGCGCTGCGCCATCGCTTGCACGGACGTAAACGTCGTAATCAGGCCCGCTGTCGGCCCCCTCTTCCGTAATCAGCAATTGCCGGCCGTCAGGCGAAATGGCCGAAGCGACACTCCAATTTTGAATGGTCACATCGTGCTCTTGATCCTGACCGTGTTCTGCCTGGCCAGGTCCGCGCGCGTAGGCGAGAATTCGAAAGATATTCTGCCCAAGAAGAACGCGCCCATCGCGGGCAATATCGTAGAGGGTTGGGGCGGCCGGAATTCGGTCGACCACGCGGGTACGGCCCGAAAGGTCGGAAGACCAGAGCTGAAACCTGGTGCTTTCTTCCGCGCTGGTGAACCATACCTCCTTGCCCGAGGGAGTCCAATTAACCTCTACAATGGCCGATTGCCGTGGGGACAGAATCCGCTTGCGGCCGGAAGAGTCGACCATCACCACATTGCCCGCGCTGTCTCCGAAGGTGGGATGGTCGGCAAATGCCACCCAGCCTCCCTTGGGCGAGACGCGGACGTTGTTTAACCAGTCGGTGGTGGGCCCATACAGAACGTGGCCGGTGGGGTACTCAATGCGAAAGTGTCCGTCCACGTAGTGGGAGACGGCGATCTGGTTGTCGGGTCCCCAATCGGCGTCGGCGACATCGCTCATCATAGGACGGGGAGCTGCGCCACTTAGCGGCGCTCTCGCCAGCAAGCCGACTCGGACAGTTCTACCAAGGGCTCGTCGCTCCTCGATCAGGAGCATCTCTCCGGCGGAAGAGATGGATTCGACGTCGGCATCTTTCAGACCGAGGCTTACAGGGGCGTGACTGTCGGGCGGGAGCGAGAACAGTTCGGTCTGCATCCCGGTGTGCGCCGAACTGTAGACGATAGTGCGCTGGTCGGGTGCGAAGCGGGCGGAAGAGATGAACTCGCGCCCAAAGGTGAGCTGACGATAGCTTGGCGGCGCAGGCGGAGGGGTGTTCACCCGAAACCAAAGCAGCGCCAGCGATGCGGCGAGGGCGGCGATCATTCCCAGCAGCGAGGGAACGAGCCAGCGTTTTCCGGTTTCTGACCTGGCGATCGCCGGCCTAGACATCGCCGTCCTCGCTGCGGAAGCGGACGATGAATTTGCAGACAGGGTTTCCAGCGCAAAAGCAGTGTCGCGCGCGGACTGAAAGCGAGCCGACGGATCTTTTTCGAGGCAATGGTGGACGATGCGCTCGAGCAGCGGCGGCACCTCGCGTCCGGTGGCGGCCAGATCCGGAGGCTCTTCCCTGAGAATGGCGCTGATGGTGTCGGCCGTGGTGTCGCCGCGGAAGGCGCGCTGGCCGCTGAGCATCTCGTAGAGCACCGCGCCGAAACTGAAGATGTCGGAGCGCGCATCGATGGACGCTCCGCGGCATTGCTCGGGCGACATGTAGCTGAGCGTCCCCAGCAGCACGCCGAGGCCCGTGACCGAATCCTGTGTCGCTGCGGACGTTCCGGCGGCTCCGGGCTCGGGCATGGTCAGCTTGGCCAGGCCGAAATCGAGAATCTTTACGTGGCCCTCGCGCGTGATGAAGATATTTTCCGGTTTGAGATCACGATGGAAAATCCCGTGATCATGGGCCGGGGCAAGTCCGCGCGCGACCTGCAGCGCATAGTCGATCGCCTTGCGCACGGGCAGCGCGCCGCTGTTCAGGCGCGCCCGCAGAGTTTCGCCCTCAAGCAGTTCGGAAACAATATAGGGCGAATTGTCCTGGCTGCCGATGTCGAACACGGCCAGAATATTCGGATGATTCAACGCCGCTGTAGCTCGCGCCTCCTGCTCGAAGCGGCGCAGGCGCTCGGGATCGGGTGCAGGGCCCGAAGGCAGAATCTTGATCGCCACTTCACGCCCCAGGCGTGGATCGCGAGCGCGGTAGACTTCACCCATGCCGCCTGCGCCGAGTGGGGAAAGAATTTCGTAGGGGCCGAGTTTGGTGCCGGAAGCCAGAGCCATAAACGTGTGCGCGTCATTATAGGGTAGCGCCAAGGATTGGTTCCAAGAGCTCGCGGATTGATTATTGGGTCACTGGCCGAGGAAGCGAATCGGATCATCCCGGGCATGATCGCGGACCTGTTCGCGCAGCTTGTGCTAATAAATGGGGTTCTTCTACGCCGCACCCATCGCGCCGCCGCCGGCATTTCGGCAATGCGAGTAGGGCGAAATGGTGTGGCCGGATCATGGCGCGGCGGCACGGCATGCGGGATGCAGGCGCGGGTCTATGAAAGCTGGAGAGCTAGCAGGGCTGCCTGCGAGGTCAATGGTTGCACCCTCACGATAGTGTGAGTCGACGAATGATCGACCCGCCGCCGGGGACCTGAGGCTCTATCCTTTACCTGCACCTGCCTGTTCTCGCGCTTGGCACGAGTAACCACTTTATGAGGCCCCAAAACGGGAACGTGGTTCCCGTTCTCGGAGTCGCAGAACTCAATGGCCTGGTGGCATGTGGCGCGGTCGATTTAGTTGCGGTGAATCCCAGCCGTCTGGGGTTGCGCCTGCCGGACGTTCTCAACTGACGGTTGCGGCGAGAGCAGCGGATCAATCGCGGCCTTGAAGGCCTCGAAGGGCAGGGCGCCAACGACGGTCTTCTTCACATTCACTATGTTGCCGTTCGGGCCAATCTTTCCGATCACGAAGGTTGGCGTGCCATCAATATTCATCTTTGCCGCCTCCTTGGAAGTGCGCTGGATTACGTCATCGAAGCGCGCGCTCGCCATGCAGGCGTCCAGCTTGGCGGTGTCCAGTCTCAGCGCCTTGGCGCGGTCATCGATAGCTTCCTGCGTCAGGGATCGATCTCTGCCGCCCGGGCCTGGGCCGATGTTTTCCAGCTTGTCGGTAAAAAGGCTGTCGTGCATCTCCCAGAACTTTCCCTGTTCTCCGGCGCAATGCGCAGCCCGGGCCGCGGGCATGGCGTGTTGGTGGAAGGGAAGAGGCATGTCGCGGTAATAGAAGCGTAGCTTACCCATCTTGATGTAATCGTCGAGGAGGCGAGGGTAAATATCGTTTTTGAAGTGCCTGCAGAATGGGCACTCGATATCCCCGTACTCGATCATGGCGATGGGAGCTGACGCATCGCCCCGGAAGAGTTCGCCTTCGACGTTCATGGTGTCGGGTACGTTGAGCGCCGGCTGGGTGTTGGCGCCCCTCGTGTTCAAGGCCTTTTTCAATTCATCGAGGCGGTCGAGAATCAACTGCTGCTGCGCCTTCAACTGCTGGATATCGTTCCTCAAGGCAGCCGGGTCTTCACCCTGCTGCGGGGTGGATTGCTGCGCGGCTGCTGAAGTGCACAGGCAGGCCGCCATGATTGCGGCCAGCGCCGATTGAAGCACGAGTTTGCGAGAACGCCCGAAACCCGGAGTGCAAATATACATAAGTCTCTCCAATTGGCCTCATTATTCACGCCTGGCCCGATTCCCGCAAATAACACAGGTGCATGTCGTCTCAAACAACGGGTCCGGAACAGTGAGTCCCGGACCCATGCACAACGAGATGAGGTTAGTTTGCCGGTGAGTGCCCACTCCTTCCTGCTACCGCTCATTTACCTGAAGGAGAGAAATATCGGGCCAAACCGCTAGCTTGTTGGTTTCAAAACACCTTGGGGATTAGTCTGGCCTGACGGTGGACATTCCGTCCACCGTCAGCCAGTTGCAGCAGTTAGGGTGTGATCGTCGATCCCGTTACCGAGTAGACGCGGATGAAGTCGATCTGCATCGGCGCAGGGACCGTCAGGCCGCTGATGCTTCCTCCCAGGGTCCCGCCCACAGCCACGTTCGTCAGCAGGAAGATTGGGGCGTTGAACGGCCACAAATCTCCGGATGGGAGGTTGGCTGGGGTTGCC
>Ga0123356_10004465_pt1 | contig 14458 bp, 6 predicted proteins | sample TergutEmb28metaG_2_FD_92546 | JGI IMG/M metagenome (GOLD analysis project Ga0123356, IMG submission 92546) | Embiratermes neotenicus P3 segment gut microbial communities from Petit-Saut dam, French Guiana - Emb289 P3 | ecosystem: Host-associated > Arthropoda: Insects > Digestive system > Gut ...
CTGTTTTTCGTGCTGATAAATAAAACCGGCAACGATAAGCGCAGCAAGGTTTTCGTCGGCATATTGTCAGTTAACCTTATTTTGTTGTCATCGCACCTTATTCGTCAATATTTCGAGGGAAACCCAAATCCCGCATATAACACTCTGCTTATTTGGATGGCAAGTATATACCATGCAACCTCTCAGATTCTGTTATTGATGCACATAAAAATGACTCTATTATCAATAGAAAATAAAACCACAATATCCAAGCTGACAAAATATATTGCATATACTGCAGCGGCTGTGGTAAGTGTAAACTTAATATTATCGGTTATTACCCCGTTTACCCATGTTTACTTCTATTTCAACGAAATGAATCTGACTATAATTCAAGATGCAATCATCATAAGCGATATTGCTGTATTCATATGGACTGCACTTACTATCTTCATTCTGATAACCAACAGGAAAAACCTGACAAAAAAAGAACTGGGAGCATTGTTATCCTACGTTATCTTACCGACATTAGCGTTGATTATTTACCTGATAACCCTCAATCTGCTCTACATCGTATTCTCGATAACACTTGCTATCATAGTTTACTATGCAAGCATTCAAAGTGAACTGTCGCAACAAATCAAACTAAAGGAACTGGAACTCAAGCAAAAGGAACTGGAACTTTCACAAAAAGAGCTTGAGCTTTCGGATAGCCGTATAGCTACAATGACAAGCCAGATCCAACCGCACTTCATGTATAATACACTATCAGCGATCAAGTCTATGATACGTGTCAGCCCTCAGATGGCAGCGGAAACACTGACCGAATTTTCAAACTACCTGCGAAACAATATCGACTCTCTGTCCGCCACAACACCGGTCAACTTTGATAAAGAACTTAAGCATGTTGAAACATATCTGTCGATCGAACAAAAGCGTTTCCGAAATAAGTTGATCATTACATATGACATTACAGAAAGAGATTTTTGCCTGCCTGCATTGTCGATACAACCGATAGTGGAAAACGCAGTAAGGCATGGCATAACAAGCCAGAAAGAAGAAGGCGGTAATATAGCGATATCTGTACACAAAGTAAACAAGGAGATCATAATAACCGTCGCTGATAACGGGACCGGATTCGATTCAAACCGGATATTAGACCACCAGGAAAAAATCAAAGTAGGAATAGAAAACGTCAGAATGCGCCTTGCGGCAATGGTCGGCGGCACACTCGACGTTCAAAGCGAAATAGGTGCAGGTACAACGGTAACAATAAGAATACCCCAGGAAGCCGAAGGAGGAAATGCATGAATATAATAGCAGTAGATGATGAATATCTGTCACTTATCGACTTGGAATATACGATAAAGGACGTGGTTCCCGAAGCTGATGTGCTTGGCTTTGAAAGTCCGGCAGCTGCTTTAAGCTTTGCAAGCGAAAACCATATCGATATTGCATATCTTGATGTAAACATGCCCGGTTTGAACGGCATCGACTTAGCTAAGAAGCTCAGAATAACAAACCCGGGAGTAAACATCATCTTCTCAACCGGTTATGACGAGTACGCCAAAGAGGCATTCTCCGTGCAAGCGAGCGGATATCTGACTAAACCGGTTACAGCGGATGCAATAAGAGAGTCTTTAAAGCACCTGCGAACGCCGGTCGTTACACAGCCGGATATACTATTGCGGGTACAGTGCTTCGGAAATTTCGACGTGTTCGCTGACGATAAGATAATCTATTTCCCGCGTCAAAAATCCAAGGAAGTCCTGGCTTATCTGGTGCATAAAAGAGGGACCAGCTGCACTATCAAAGAACTCTGCGCAGTGATCTACGACAGCGGTGATAACTTATCATCAATTGAAAAACAGATACAACCAGTGATTTCAGGTATGATGAAAACCCTGAAGGAATCAAATGTCGAAGATGTAATAATAAAAAACTACAACAGTATATCCATAGACGTGAACAAAGTGGATTGTGATTATTACCGGTATCTTGACAAAGACCCGTCACTGACACGGATATATACCGGCGAGTATATGACAAACTATGCATGGGCGGAGTTCAGACCTGAATATCTTGAAGCAGCATTAAATAAGGATGAAAGTTAACCTTTGGCAACGAGGGTCAAATGTGTAAATAAAGTGTAAATTATTCCCTAAAAACCCACTTTTACAGGGAATAATTTCTTTTTGCCATCATTTTGCTATTAATTTGCTATTATTTTGCTATTGTCAACATGATACGTTATAACGGTTCCCTCTTATGTTCTATTACAATTATGACAAGGTCAATGTCATTAGATTTGTGAAGAAACCCGGAAGGTAAAAATACGTAAGAAGCAAATAAGGAAGGTCAAGCAATGGAAAAAAAGAACATGATCGACAATGCGGCGGAAGAACTGCGTACACAGGAGTTTATATCGAAATTTTCTGTGCCTTTTACACAACCGTATGATTTTGACGAGCTGGTCGATAACGCGCTTTATGAGTTACGTGATTTTACAAAAACGGACAGAGCGATCATTTTGGAATCTCAACCTGACGGTTCTCTGATTTGTACCCACGAGAGTGTTATAAGTAAGGAAACACCAAAAGTGCTGGATCGCTCGCTGCCTTTTGAAATGATGAAGCCGGTCCTCGATGAAGCAGACAATACCGGATGCTTTTATGAGAAAGAAGCGTCACGTTATTTTAAAAGACATCCGTCAGCAGACTTAGGTGAAAAAAGTTTTTGTTATATACCTCTGACGAGTGGCGGCAACAAAACGGGTTATCTTGTATTTTTCACGATGTTCAAACAGGCAAACTGGGACGAAGACGAGTTCCGGCTTGTTACAATGGCTGGTTCTATCATCGCAGGTACTTATTCCAGAAAAAAGAGTGAAGAGATCCTGCTCGCAGCAAAAGAATCAGAGCTCCGGGCACAGGAATTTATCTCCGAGTTCTCCATGCCGTTTACAAGACCGTATGATTTCGATGAGTTGATACGCAACGCATTATACGAACTGCGCAGCTTCACAAAAACCGACAGAGCCATTATTTTGGAAACTCCAACGAGCGGTTCATTGCTTTGCACTTATGAGAATGTCATAAACGAAGATACGCCGCGGGTCATGGGGCGTTCATTGGACTACTATAAAATGAAACCGATTTTTGATAAAGCTGACAGAACAGGTTGTTTTTACGAGAAAGCGGCATCCCGTTATTTCCAAAGATACCCCGATGCTGATTTAGACGAGAAGAGCTTTTGTTATATACCTCTGTCGATCGGCGGAAGCAGGGCGGGCTTTTTGGTGTTCTTTACAATGTTTGAGGAAGCGAACTGGACTGAGGGCGAGTTCCAATTGGCTACAATGGCAGGCTCGATCATTGCAAGTGCTTACTCCCGCAAAAAGAGCGATGATTTATTGCTTGAATCAAACGAGGCGGAGCTTCGTACACAAAAATTCATATCCGAGTTCTCAGTACCATTTACCCAGTCTTACGATTTTGACGAGCTTATAAACGACGCATTGTACGAACTGCGCGACTTCACAGGTACTGACAGAGCTATCATTCTGGAAATACAGCCGGACGGTTCCCTGCTTTGTACGAATGAAGATGTTATCAATAAAGAAACTCCGAAGGTCCACGGGCACTCAATAGCATATAAAACTATGAAGCCGATATTCGACAAAGCGGACAGAACGGGTTGTTTTTACGAAAAAGCAGCTTCACGTTACTTCCAAAGATACCCCGATACCGATCTGGGTGAAAAGAGCTTTTGTTATATACCGCTGACGAGCGGCGGAAGTAAAGCGGGATATCTTGTGTTCTTCACGATGTTTGAAGAAGCGAACTGGGATGAAGGCGAATTCCGCCTGGCGACCATGGCAGGTTCGATCATTGCGGGTGCATATGCGAGAAAAAGAAGCGATGACGTTATATTCGCAGCAAAAGAAGCAGAATTACATACGCAAGAATTTATGTCAAGATTTTCTGTACCCTTCACACAATCATATGATTTTGAAAAATTGATCAGCAATGCGCTGTACGAACTGCGTGATTTCACCGGTACCGACAGAGCAATAATCCTGGAATTTCAACCGGATAAATCACTGCTGTGCACCTATGAAGATGTGATCAGTGCAGAAACGCCGATGGTACTGAAGCGTTCGCTCTCATATGAAACAATGAAACCTATACTCGACGAGGCGGACAGGACAGGCTGTTATTATGAGAAAGCGGCGATCCAGGTTTTTATAAGAAATCCCGGCACATCACTCGACGAAAAAAGCTTCTGCTACATCCCTCTGACTATCGGTGGTATCAGAGCGGGGTATCTCGTATTCTTTACGATGTTCGAACAGGCGAGTTGGGCAGAGGGTGAGTTCCGGCTTGCATCAATGGCGGGTTCGATCATAGCAGGTGCATACTCAAGGAAAAGGAGTGAGGAGATCCTGCTGGCGGCAAATGAAGCGGAACTCAGAACACAGGAATTTATCTCCAGGTTTTCCGTACCGTTCACTCAACCTTATAATTTTGATGAATTAATAGACGATGCGCTGCATGAACTGCTCATATTCACAAAAACAGACAGGGCGATCATTTTAGAAGTCCATCATGACGGCTCAATAGAATGTACCCATGAAGACGTCATAAATGATGAAACCCCGAAGGTTTTAGGGCGTACTCTGTCCTATGAAACGATGAAACCGATTCTTGATGAAGCGGACAGGACCGGTTGCTATTATGAAAAAGTGGCGGCACAGGTTTTTGACAAACATCCGGGCATGTCCCTTGAAGAGAAGAGCTTCTGCTATATACCCCTCATGGTGGAAGGAGCGCGTGCCGGTTATCTTGTTTTTGCCACGACGTTTGAGCAGGCAGATTGGACCGAAGGCGAATTCCGTCTTTCGACTATGGCAGGTTCGATCTTAGCCGGTGCGTTTTCAAAACGAAAAGGTGAAACCGCACTTATGGAAGCTACGTTAAAAGCGCAGAAAGCAAGCGAAGAAGCAAAACATGCAAACGAAGCAAAAAGCAGTTTCCTTGCCAATATGAGCCATGAAATACGCACGCCGTTAAACGCGATAATCGGTTTATCCGACCTTGTGCTTGACACCGACGGCACTTTGAGCGAAGAAAGCCGTTATAGACTGTCGCAGATCAATAATGCCGGAGCAACTCTGGTCAGTACGGTAAACGATATCCTCGACATTTCTAAGATCGAAGCAGGTAAATTTGAACTTATACCGGTCAAATATGACATTCCAAGCTTGATAAACGATGCAGTGACTCAAAGCATTATGCATAAAAAAGAAAAGCCGATCGAATTTTTGATGAACGTGAGCGAAGACCTGCCGGCGTACCTTTTCGGTGATGAACTGAGGATAAGGCAGATACTCAACAATCTGTTATCTAATGCCTTTAAGTACACAAACGAAGGAACCGTGGAGCTGACTGTCACCTGCCAACGGAAAGAAGAAGATGTTTGGCTGACGATAGTCGTTCGAGACTCGGGTATCGGGATCCGGAAGGAGGATCTGGAGAATTTATTCAGAGACTATGTTCAGGCTGATATGTCAGCTAACCGGAAAATAATCGGGACCGGGCTGGGGCTGTCTATCGCCAAAAGATTGGTTGAATTAATGGGCGGTGAAATAACAGCTGAGAGTGAGCATGGTAAGGGAAGCGCATTTACAGTACGTCTTATGCAAAAGCACGTGACCGACGAGGTAATAGGCCCGGAAATAATAGAGATCCTTAAAAAACTGAACTACACAGAACAAAAGCGCCGTCAGTTCGGAACCATGGCGCGGCTTAATATGCCCTATGCGCGGGTCTTGATCGTAGACGATGTTGAAACAAATCTCGATGTTGCCAAAGGACTGATGAAACCCTACAACATGAAAATCGATTGCGTGACCAGCGGTCGCGAAGCAATTGAAGCGATCCTTGATGAAAGAGTTCGATACAATGCGATCTTTATGGATCATATGATGCCCGGTATGGATGGGATCGAAGCTACGAAGATCATAAGAGAGATCGACAGTGACTATGCACAAAAAATACCGATCATAGCTCTTACCGCAAATGCAATTGTCGGAAATGAAGAAATGTTTCTGCAAAAAGGGTTTCAGGCGTTTATTTCAAAACCTATAGAAATAACCCATTTAGACAGCGTTATCCGCGAATGGGTCAGGGACAAGGAACAGGAGAAACTGTACCAGCGTTCAGACGAAACCAGCCAGCCTGTTGTTACGGACGATCTGAACTGGCAAGTGCTTGAAAAAGGTATACCCGGTGTAAATATCGAAAAAGGAGTATCACGCTTTTTTAACAACAAAAGCACATATATTGAAATCCTCCGTTCTTACCCGAAAAGTACGCTTTCATTGCTTGCAGTAACAAAAAAAGCAGACAAGGACAAATTAACGGATTATATCACGGCTGTACATGGCATCAAGGGTTCAAGCGGCGGTATTGGCGCGGAAGATGTTTCGGCGATGGCCGAAAAATTGGAAAGAGCCTCTATTGCCGGAGATTACGACTACATAGCAGCTCATAATGACAGCTTTACGTCAGCGGTGGAATCGCTCATTTCGAACATTTCTACCATGCTTGAGGAATTCGAAGCTGATAATAAGAAGCCGAAAAAGAAAAAACCGGATACCGTCACATTAAATGCGCTGCGTATAGCTTGTGAAAATTTTGATATGCATGCTGTAGATATGGCATTTGAAGAGCTGGAAGCATATGAGTATGAAGCAGACGGTGATCTTGTTGTATTCCTGCGGGAAAATGCAGAAGTTATGCGCTTTGATGAGATCATAAAAAAACTTGCAGACTATAGTCACGCGACGTGAGTGTCACGATCATGCTTGCATGGGTATGACCGGGGGATCGATGATTAGAACGAAGTTTTATTGAATAACAGGAAAGGTTGAAAATATGGAAAACTCCCGCAAAAAAATATACATCGTAGACGATGTCCAGGCAAACTTGATAATGGGCAGGAATCTGTTAAAAACTATCTATGACGTTTATCCGGCTCCTTCCGCTGCTACACTTTTTGAGATTTTAGAAAGAGCCATACCCGATTTGATTTTATTGGATGTTGATATGCCGGAAATGAACGGCTATCAGGCTATTAAAATCATGAAGGCAAATCCGCGTTTTAAAGATATACCGGTTATTTTCCTAACTGCCAGAGACGATGAGACCAGTGAATTGGAAGGCTTTGATTTAGGTGCGGTCGATTATATCACCAAGCCGTTTTCCGGTCCTTTACTCCTCCGGCGGATATCTAATATTCTGCTGATAGAGCAGCAAAAAAGGGATCTAAAGGATTATGCGGACAACCTGGAAATCAAAGTACAGGAAAAAACCGCCGAGGTCACCAGCCTTCAAAACGCTATTCTGTCTACCGTTGCCGACCTGGTAGAATTTCGAGATAAGTCAACAGGCGGACATATTTCCCGCACTCAGCGCTACTTAAAAGAATTAGTTGACGAACTCATGAATTGTGATGAATACACTGAAGAATTAAGAAAGTGGAATATGGAATTTTTCTTGACATCTGCGCAGCTCCACGATGTCGGAAAAATCGCTATTACCGACTTGATTTTGAATAAACCTGATAAACTCAGCCCGGAAGAGTTTGAAATCATGAAAACCCATGTGACTGTGGGCATTGAAGCAACGGAGAAAATCATGAACGAAACAACAGAGCATGTTTTTCTTCATCATGCGCTGCAGATTGCCGGAGCGCATCATGAAAAATGGGACGGAAGCGGGTATCCGGCAGGTCTTGTCGGTAAAGCCATCCCCCTTGAGGGGCGTCTTATGGCTATTGCCGACGTCTACGACGCGCTGGTTGTGGAGCGTTCATATAAAAAAGCATTCTCTCATGAAAAAGCTTGTGAAATCATAGAAGAAGGCGCCGGAAGCCATTTCGACCCTGTACTGGTTGAAGTATTTAAAAGAGTAGCAGACAAGTTTGAGCAAATAAAAAAAGAGTTTTAATAATAAGTGCGCTTCTTTCTTGCAATGTGTAAATAAGAAGCTCACGGGGGAAGGTGTGTATGAAGATCACACGCAAAAAATTGATTATCGTCGATGACAATGTATCATACCTGTCTATGCTAAGAAATCTATTAAAATCATATTACGAGGTTTATCCTGCGCCTTCAGCCAAGGTACTCTTTTCAAGTATGGAGAAATTTATACCGGATTTGGTGCTGCTGGATGTCGATATGCCGGTAATGAACGGATTTGAAGCAATGAAATTAATGAAAGAAAGTCCTCGTTACAAGGACATCCCTGTTATTTTTCTTACAGCAAAGGATGATGAAAACAGTGCATCAAAGGGTTTGGAACTGGGTGCGGCAGATTATATAACTAAACCTTTTTTCGGTTCTTTGCTGCACCGGCGTATCTTGAATGTTTTACTGATCGAGCAGCAAAAAAGAGATTTGCACGCATGTCAGGCAGCACAATCCGATTTGCGGGAGCAGCTCGAACTGCTTAAGAGTCAAGGGTAAGAGTTAACAGTAAGAGTTAACAGTAAGAAGCAAGGTTAAAAAAACAACCGGGAGCTATAATTTATGTGGAAGCTTAAAATAGTAATAACATTTTTTATCGCATTCCTGCTCTGCGGTTTTGTTGGCTTTATTACTGTTCAAAACAGGATCAGCACCGAAAGAGAACAGAAAGAACGGCTTATTCTTGAGCACAGCAATAAGCTGAATGATATTATTTCAAAGCAACTCAATAAAACACAGGCTCTGGCAGCACTGGTCATCAGAGGGGACGGCACTGTTGATAATTTTCAAAGGACAGCAGCCGTGCTTGCACGGGACGTGCCGACACTTGCAAACTTTTTATTAGCACCCGGCGGCGTCGTATCAGACGTCTACCCATTGGAGGGAAACGAAACTGTCATTGGCTTGGATTTCTTTAATGAAGCCGGACATGCAGGGAATATCGAAGCAATACAGGCAAGAGATTCTGGCGAGCTTGTAATGGCAGGCCCTTTTATGCTGAGACAGGGTATCGTAGGACTGACCGGAAGATACCCCGTATACATCGAATCCGATACCGGAGAGCAGGTTTTCTGGGGACTTGTTTCTGTTTCACTCAAATTCCCCGAAGCTTTGGATGACACCGGACTATCCTTATTGGACAGCCGTGATCTCTCTTACGAGTTGTGGAGGATAAACCCGGATACAATGGAAGAACAGGTGATTGCAACCAACAGCGACCTTCACGCTACAAACACCGCATATCTGGAAAGACTTGTGAAGATACATAACGCTGAATGGTATTTCCGTATTTATATAACAAGTTCCTGGTATGAATATCCGGAGACGTGGATATCCCTGTTAGTTGCATTGTCCATAAGTCTTTTTATCGCTTTTATAATGCAAGCCCAAAGAGCTGCTGAACAGCGCGCTGCAAGAGTACAAGATGCGACACAGGCAAAAAGCAGGTTCCTTGCCTTTATGAGCCACGAAATGCGTACGCCGATGAACTCAATAATCGGCATCTCCGGAATCGAGCTGGAAAACGAAGCTAACTCTCCGGATGTACTTGATGCATTCGGAAGGATCAACAACTCAGGCAGGACTCTCCTTGGAATAATCAATGACATACTGGATTTGTCAAAGGTTGAAACGGGCAAGCTCGAGATCGTACCCGTCAAGTATGACGTAGCAAGCCTGATAAATGATACATCACTTCTGAATGTAATGCTCATCGGCAATAAAAATATAGAATTTGTGGTGAAGGCTACTGAAACCCTGCCGACGATCCTTGTCGGAGATGATCTGCGCATCAAGCAGATCTTAAATAATTTACTCTCCAATTCCATAAAATACACAGATGAAGGTGAAGTGGTATTCAAGATCGGTTCGGAGATCGATGAAGCCGTGGTAAATCTGATCTTTACAGTTAAAGACACCGGACGGGGCATGACTCAGGAGCAGCTTGCCGCTTTATATGACGAATATGTAATGTTTAATAATGATGCCAACCGTACGACTGAAGGCACCGGTCTCGGCATGAACATCACAAAAAGACTTGTCGAAATGATGAACGGCAGGATATTAGTAGAAAGCGAACCGGGTACCGGTTCCACCTTTACAGTGTACATTCCTCAAGAGCCTGTAGATGTAAGTCCGATCGGCAGTGATCTTGCCGGCAGACTAAACGACTTTAAGATCGCACCCCGCAAAGAAAAGATAACACTGATACGTGAGCATATGCCGGAATGCAAAATTTTGATCGTTGATGATGTTGAAGAAAACCTATTTGTCGCAAAAGGATTGATGAAACCTTACGGCTTACAGATAGACACCGCAGCAAGCGGGTATGAAGCTCTTGAAAAGGTCCGCTCCGGCAGCATCTATGATATAATCTTTATGGATCACATGATGCCGGGAATGGACGGGATCGAAACAACAAAAATACTCCGCGAGGAAGGATATAAACATCCTGTTGTAGCATTGACAGCAAACGTCGTTGCAGGCAAAAAAGATGTTTATCTCGAAAGCGGTTTTGATGACTTTCTTCCAAAGCCTTTCGATACGATCGAGTTGGATAGTATATTAAAGAAATTTAATCGTAAAATCCAAACCCGGACCTCAGTTCTTGTGACCCGGCTGGAGGATATTTCAAGCCTTGATGTGGACTCGGCGCTAAACGCTATGGGCGGCATGGAAGATATGTATACGGACACCGTCAAAATCACAGCCCGTATGATGCCCGGCAGAATAGAAAAACTCGACAGATATGTAAGTCGCGATCTGGAATCCTTCAGGATAGAGATCCACGGTATAAAAAGTGTTTTGAAAAACATCGGAGCAAGCATACTGAGCACTTGTGCTGCAAGGCTCGAACGTGCTGCTGTCGACAACGATTCTGTATATATCAATGAAAATTATCAGGCATTCAGAGCCGATCTTACCGGATTGTCTGCAGAGTTGAACGAAGCATTAAAATCAGAATCTGCCGGCACCAGGAAAACCATTGATAATGATTTACTCCCGAAGATAATTTCCGAAGTTAAAGCTGCCACCGAGGATTACGACAGTATGCTGGCTCTGGAGATCTTATCTCCATACATTAACTTTTCATATGATACGGAAACAGATGAACTGTTGGGAAAGATCGTTTTTTCACTGGAAGCATCAGATTATGAAAGTGCGTTCGAAAATATAGCTGCAATGGAGGGACTGCTAGATGGATAAACAATACTACTATATGGGCATAGCTGAACTGGTAATACCCCAGGACGCACCTTTTGACAAGGTTCATGCCGCTGTCAACAGATTTATCGACGCGTTGCCGATCCTGGCAAATGAGCTCTCCGAGAATATCAGGGTCATGGAGTATACCAGTCTTTCTGAAACTCTTGAAGCAGCACTCCCGATGATCACCGACATATATGCCAAATTGCTGGAATCAGATATGAAATTGATCATCCGCAGAATAGAACGGACCGGATACCCGTCCGATCTTGTAGCGTCTTTTATCGCAAACCTGATGACATTGTCTATCAAATTGCAGAATGCACAGTATTATGGTAATGAGATCGGGCATATAAAAAACGTTGAAGTATTCACGGATATCGTACATACTCTGTCAACATTCATCACATTGCTTGATGAAGGTGATGAAAAAGAAGCGCATAAGATCCTGTCGGCTATGAATATTTTCGATGAGGAGATCGCCTTTGCATTTGACAAGATACTTAGTTCGATCGTAACTAAAGACTTCAGGACGGCAAGAGAAGAAGCACTTAAGCTTAAGGAAGAGCAGGTCAAGTATCTCCAGCAGTGTGCGGGATACAATTTTGCTGTGGAAATACTGGCTGTTGATGACATGCCGGAAAGCCTTTCGTTTATCAGTAATGTTTTAAAAAACCATTTCAAGGTGTTTCGGGTAACAAACGGGCAAACAGCCTTAAAAGTTCTCAAAACACAGGAAATAAGCCTGATCATCCTGGATATAGATATGCCGGATATGAACGGGTACGACCTTGCGGCTGCGATACGGAAAATCCCTGCATATGCGGGGGTCCCTATCATATTCCTGAGCGGCAACTCCACAAGAGAGCATATTCTAAAGGCAAAACAGGTAGGTGCAGTTGATTTTCTCATAAAACCAACCTCTTATGAATCACTGTTGACCTCCGTGATCAAGCATATGAATCTATAACGAGTAAGATAAATGAAGGGAAATATCAGATAAAGCATGAATAATCTGAAGAGTATCAACAAAGTGTTCCGCATCGTGTTTTCTGTCATATTAATGATCCTGATGCTTACAGGCTGTATGAATACTAACGCAGACACAGTTGAACCGGGTATCGTGAAACCTCCGTTTGATACGTTTCGTGACATCCCCGGTATAACAGAAAGAGAAATCGAAACGATCGAAGCGATCATCAATGAATATGACCATTTTATTTACGCTATGCCGTTTAGCGCTGAAGCCTTCAGTGATAGTTATGGTGAAGTAGCGGGCTTCACCGCCTTGTTCTGCGAATGGTTGACCCGGTTTTTCGGTATTCCCTTCCACCCGGAGCTCCACGATTGGGCTGATATACTCACCGGGCTCGAAAGCGGAGAATTCTCTTTCACCGGTGAATTGACACCACGGGAAGAGCGTCATTCCATATACTACATGACCGGTGCAATAGCATCACGTCCGCTCAAATATTTCACTCTTGCCGGTTCCAAACCGCTTACCGAAATAATGGAGGAGCGTCCTTTGCGATGCGGTTTTATTGAAGGTACCGCAACAGTTCTTACCGTCTCCTCTATGATGGACACAGATAATATCGAAGTGATCATGTTGAGAGATGTCAGCTTAGTATATGATGCTCTTAAGAACGGTGATATAGATGTATTTTATTATACATCCGCTATTGAAACTAATTTTATAGAGCATAGGGATATTGTTTCCTCGTATTTTTCACCGTTTATTTTCCGTCCGGTTTCGCTGGCAACGCAAAGCACAACGCTGGAGCCAATGATCAAAATAATTGATAATGCGATAAATAGTGAAGGAATGCGCCGCTATCTCGCTGAACTGTATAACATCGGTTATAAGGAATATCTCAGATATGCGCTGTTTATGCAGCTTACAGATGATGAACTGCGTTATATACAAGAGAATCCGGTCGTACGCTACGTTGCAATGAGCAGCAGTTTCCCCATCAGCTTTTTTAATGAGCGTGAGGATGAATGGCAGGGGATCGTCATAGATCTGTTATCGGAGGTTGAGGCACTGACAGGACTCCATTTTGAACTCGCCAACGATGAAAACGATGATATTAAAGAATTAGTCAGACTGCTTGAAAGTAATGAAGCTGTCATGATCTCGGATATTTTTAATCTCAGTCGTCAGGCTGATGATTATATCCGGGCTGAAACACCACTGCTTACGGCACGCTCTGCGTTGATATCGAGATCCAACCATCGCAATATAACTGTCAACGATATTCTTCATATGAAGATCGGATTAGTTGAAGGATATACAAACATAGATAATTTCCGGTTGTGGTTTCCTGACCATACCGGCAGTTTCGAATACGAAAATGCTACCGACGCTTTCGATGCACTTGACCGCGGAGAAGTTGATGCGATCCTGGCAAGCGGTTTCAGGCTCTTTACTTTGACGCATTATATGGAACGTCCGTATTATAAGATCCTTCATTATTTTGACAATCCGTTTCATCCCGCATTTGGTTTTAATAAAGACGAACTGATCCTGCGCTCAATTGTCGATAAAGCTCTTGGTATGATCGATGTCAGCGGTATTTCGGGGCAATGGCTGCACAGGACATTTGACTACAGGATCAAGCTGATCGAAGCGCAGCGTCCTCTATTGATAGGAGCGATAGTCCTTTCTCTGGTTATACTTTCGTTGGTTATTTACTTGTACATCAAGAGTCGCAATACCGGTAAACGTCTTGAAAAACTGGTTGCGAAAAGGACAAGCGAACTTCATTCGGCACGAGAGGCAGCAGAAACCGCAAACGAGGCAAAATCAATTTTTCTCGCCAACATGAGTCACGAGATACGTACACCTATGAATGGGATCATCGGGTTTTCGGAGCTGGCACAGCAAGATAAGATATCTGCAAAAACCAAAAAGTATCTTACGAGTATATCAGAAAACGCAACATGGCTGTTGAAAATCATCAATGATATCCTGGATATATCAAAAATCGAATCGGGCAAAGTTATGCTGGAGAATATCCCTTTCAGCCTGCGGGACATATTCTCCCACTGCCGGTCGGCGGTCATATCAAAAGTCAGTGAAAAAGGGATATCGCTTTATTGTTATGCAGAGCCTGTTCTGGAAAATAAATTGATAGGCGACCCGTTAAGATTAAGTCAGGCTATCATCAACCTTCTGTCTAATGCCGTAAAGTTTACTGACATCGGAATCGTTAAGTTTTTAGCATCTATTGAAAACAAAAC
>Ga0123356_10004466_pt1 | contig 14457 bp, 7 predicted proteins | sample TergutEmb28metaG_2_FD_92546 | JGI IMG/M metagenome (GOLD analysis project Ga0123356, IMG submission 92546) | Embiratermes neotenicus P3 segment gut microbial communities from Petit-Saut dam, French Guiana - Emb289 P3 | ecosystem: Host-associated > Arthropoda: Insects > Digestive system > Gut ...
GTCGCCACCATCGACAAAACCGGCCTGATCACCGCGAAGAAACTCGGCAAAACCAAGATCACCATCACCCTCGCCGGCAAGAAAACCACCACCCTCATCCACGTCATCTAGCAGCCCACGCACCTCGACCTTCGAGGGACGCCGACTTGTGTGTGCTCGTGGTCAAGGCTGTCACTCTTGAAGGGGCGGGTCGGTTGCGACTCACCCGGGCGTCGCCGATGTGCCGACGAAGGGTCAGCTGGGTTAGGTTGTATCCGTCGTTTGACAGGTGGGTTGGGGTAGGGGAGCATTGCCAGTCGCGCGTCCCAGCGTGGCCGCCACCGCCTCTGCTGGCGGTTGACCATCAGTCAACAGAATGGACTGGACCGATGCCAAACACTATCCACCGTCGTTTCCTTCTTCCCACCGCTGCATTCACAGCGCTAACGCTGCTCGCCGGCGGCGGCTTGCCCTCGCCCGCCACCGGGACCGTTGACGCGTCGAACGCCAACCACGGTGGGACGGGGTCGGTCCTGACCCCGGAGGCCGGGCCTGCAGCGGGAGGCACGACAGTCAATGGGATGCTCCCCCCCGGATTCACCGCAATCGCCGCAGGAGGTGGCACGGGGTACGCGCTCGACGAGAGCGGTGACGTGTGGGCCTGGGGATACAACGGCTACGGCCAGTTGGGCAACGGCACCAGCGGCACCACCACCTACTCGACGAGACCAGTACAAGTGCAAGCCGCCCCTGGTGAGACACTGCCACTCTTCACCGCCATCGCCGCAGGAGACTACACGGGGTACGCGCTGGACCAGGACGGCCATGTCTGGGCCTGTGGAAACAACAACTGGGGCCAGTTGGGCAACGGCACCAGCGGCACCACCACCTACTCGACGAGACCAGTACAAGTGCAGGCCGCCACAGGGCAACTGCCCGTGTTCACCACAATTGCCGCAGGAGGCGGGACGGGGTATGCGCTGGACGTGGACGGCAACGTGTGGGCCTGGGGAAACAACGACCGGGGCCAGTTGGGCAACGGCAACAGCGGTCTCCCCGCCAACTCGTCCAGGCCGGTCCGGGTGCAGGCCGCCCCTGGTGAGACGTTACCGGTGTTCACTGCCATCGCCGCAGGACAGGTGACGGGGTATGCGTTGGACGAGAACGGCAACGTGTGGGCCTGGGGATACAACAACTACGGCCAGTTGGGCAACGGCACCACTACCAGCTCGACGAGACCAGTTCGGGTGCAGGCCGCCACGGGGACACTCCCAGCATTCACCACCATCGCCGCAGGATGGGTAACGATCTACGCGTTGGACGAGGACGGTAACGTCTGGGCCTGGGGAGACAACAGGGACGGTCAGTTGGGTAACGGCACCACTACCAGCTCGTCGAGACCCGTCCTCGTGCAGGCCGCCACGGGGAAGTTGCCGGTGTTCACCACTATCGCCGCGAGATACGACACCGCGTACTCGCTGGACGAGAACGGCAACGTCTGGGCCTGGGGACACAACGAAGTCGGCCAGTTGGGCAACGGCACCCAAGTGAATTCTGCGTGGCCGATCCGGGTGCAGGCACCCCCTGGTGAGACGTTACCGGTGTTCACCACCATCGCCGCAGCCATGTACACGGGGTACGCGTTGGACGAGAGGGCCAGCGTGTGGGCCTGGGGATACAACGAGTCCGGCCAGTTGGGCAACGGAACCACCACCAACTCGTTGAGTCCCGTCCTGGTGCAGGCGACGGTGCGGAGTGTGACGTTCGGAGGCGTTGCGGGGACGGGTCTATCTCAGGATGTCGAGGGGTGGTCGGTGACGACTCCGCCCGGGTGCGGCCCAGAACCGGTAGTGGTCTCCTACGGCTTCGGCACGGTGGCGAATCAGAGCGCAAACGTGGGGGTTTTCACCTACGACAGCCCACCCGGGTTCACAACCCAACCAGTCTCAGCGACGGTCCCGCCGGGCGGCGTGTTTACAGCCACAGTGGAGCTGTCTGGTGACCCCACCCCGAACGTGCGCTGGCAGGCGCTATCACAGTGGGGGTGGGTGGACGTTCCCGGAGCGACGGGCACCGTCCTGCGTGTGACCCCGGCAGTGTCCTCGACTTTCCGTGCAGTAGCGACCAACTGTTGGACAGACCTCGATGAGGTGGCGTACACCGCGTATTCGGGCACAGTAACGGCCACCATCGCGTCCCCGTCGCCCTCGGCCCCCGGCGCGTCCCCTTCTCCGTCGCTTCCTCCCCACACCGCGAAGGCAACAGCAGTTGGGTTGGCGATGAAGAAGCTGACGATGAAGAAGAACACGACCCTGAAAGCCGTCGCCTTGGCCTACCCAGTCTCTCAAGGTGCCAAGCTGTCGTGGACCTCAAGTAATCCGAAGGTCGCCAAGGTCAGCCCCACAGGTAAGATCAAAGCTCTCAAGCCCGGCCGGGCCGTGATCACCGCGAAAGCTGAGAACGGCAAGCTGGCTCGCCTCAAGGTCACCGTGGTCGCTAAGGAGACCAAGGTCAAGACCGTCAAGGTCGCGCTGAAGGGCGTAGGGGTCCGGGCTTCGAAGTCCGAGAAGATCGTGGTCAAGAAGGGCAAGGTGGCCCGCTTGTCGGTCCTGCCGAACCCGCAAGGTGCAACCCTGACGAAGATGCCAACCTTCAAGTCCTCCAAACCCAAGGTCGCCTCTGTGGACAAGACCGGCCTGGTCAGCGCTAAGAAGAAGGGCAAAACCAAGATCAAGGTCACCCTCGCCGGCAAGAACACCACCCTCCTCATCCACGTCATCTAACCGTGCTGCCACGTGCGCCCATCCCCACCTGTGCGCACGCGCAAGGTTGACCAGATCCTCGGCCCGCCGCCGTCGTCGGACATCTACGGCGCCCGGCAGCTCTGAGGCTAGGACTGTTGTCGAGGCTTACTGCGGGCTGATGGCTTAGGGAGCTTGAGAGTGTCGGTGGTGGTCATGCGCTCGTAGCTGGCGAAGAGGGCAGAGAGCCGGTCGGCGTCGGTGGGGGAGCGGAGACCAAACACGGCATCGACGGTGCGGTCGAGGGTGCGGTGGGAGGCCAGGAGTTCGGGGGCCATGGCGAGGGGGTTGTAGTGGTCGGCGAGGCTGCGGTCGGGGTGGAGGGCGCGGGCGTCGAGGACCGCCTGGCCAGCGGCGATGATGGCGGCGCGTTGGGTGTCGGTGACTGCGGCGAGCGGGAAGGTGTTCCAGGTCAGGGTGTTGGAGAATCGGAGGTCAGACTTGATGCGTCCACCGACCGCCCGTTGCCAGGTGATGAAGGACGATGACGAAATGACGGCGAACGCGAACCCGTCGGGGTCAGGTGCCTCGAAGTTTGAGTCTCCGCAAATGACATCGGGGGTGAAGTGTGCGACCGGGAAGAAGCGTCGGTTCTCGCTGACATGTCGCGGGACGCACACATAATTCGTTGTCGGTTGGGAGCGTTGCCCGAACAGGTGCGGGGTCTGCGCCATTTGTCTCGTAGATGCCGCCGAGGACTTTGCACGGAAGGAGGCGCACGCTTCGAGTCGGGATTTGAGGATCGGGGAACGCAGGGCGTCCGCAGGGGCCAAGTCGGTCAACCACAGGCACCAGCGGGGTTCGTTGTGGATGAGTTGCCTTGCGCCGATGAATGGGCGGAGGTATTTGGCGGCTATGGGATCGGCCATGACGTCGTCATAGTCGGCGGGTTCTACGATGAGGTTGCCGTCGTCTCGCGGCATGTTTCCGAACATCATCGCGGGAAGGGAACTACACAATGGCTTGCGTTGCTGTTCAACGAGGACGTCTGGCGCCTCGACGAGGTAGCCGTTGAGGCGGGACACCTTGGTTTCGGTTCCTTCGCCTTTGATGTCGGGACCGTAGTCCCAGATGCGCGCGGGTGCGGGGCGGGGTGTGGCTCTCTCAAAACCGAGAATGGTGCAGTGGACGGCGGCGGCTCCCGGTGCCTCGCTCGTCCACGCGAAGGTGCGGTGGGCGAACTTGATGCGCCATCCCGCGTCAAACACGGGGCCGAACAGCGCGGGCACCGGTTCACCCTGGGTAATGGAGTTTGTGGACACGAACGCAAACTCGCCCGCGTAGCCGGATCGCGTGAACACATCGAGAGTCTTGGCGTACCAGCCAGTTACGTAGTCGAGGCGGCCGATGTCCTCTCGCTGCCACGCGTCGCGCAGTTCTTGAGCCTGTTCGGGGGTTCGGGTGGCGTGCCCCAGGAACGGGGGGTTCCCGAGGATGTACAGGTGCTCAGAGGGGGGGACGATGGCGGTCCAATCCAAGCGGAGCGCGTTGCCGACGGTGATGGTGGTGACCTTGTCCAGGGGGAGTGTGGCGGGGCCGAAGCCGAGGGCGTCTTCCATTGCCTGGTTGGCCTGGTGTTCCACCAGGTGTAGGGCGGTGGCGGCGATGGCGGCGGGCCAGTCGTCGATCTCGATGCCGTGGAAATGCTCTAGCTTGACCACCACGTCGGAGCTGTCTGCTTCACCTGCTATGGCGTCGGCGCGGAAGAGGGACTGGGCGAACGATGTGGCTGCGGTCTTGCCGCCCTTGCCTGCACCTTGGAGGTCGATGAGGCGTTGGAGGATGGCCAGTTCCAGGGCGCGCATCTCGCGGTAGGCAATGACCAGGAAGTTTCCGCAGCCTGCTGCGGGATCGAGGAAACGCATGGACCCGAGATCTCGGCGGAGTGCCCGGAGTTTCGCAGCGTCGTTTCGTGCGGCTTTGAATCGGGCGTGTAGGCCGTCGAGAAACATCGGGCCGATGAGTTTGAGGATGTTCTCCGAGGTGGTGTAGTGCTCGCCGAGCTCACGGCGGGCTTCCTTGGACTTCACGGCTTGGAACAGGGAGCCGAACACGGCCGGGCTGATGATCGACCAGTTGAAAAGACAGGCATCGAGGAGACGGCGACGCATCTCGGCGGTGAACTCCGGCAGCGAGACGTGGTGGTCGAAGATGCCGCCGTTGACGTAGGGGAACCGGGCCGCCAACTCAGCGAGGTTGGACTGTCTCTCGTCGAGCGGGGTGGCCAGTACCTTGAACAGGCGTGCCAGCATCGGCCCGAGGTCAGTGCCGTCATCGGCCGTGCGAACCTGGAGGTAGTGAAGGAAAAGGTCACGTTCCCACACGCCGGCTGTGTCGGCGTACAGGCAGAACAAGATACGGACCAAGAAGACACTCGCCTCGTGGTCGTCGAAGCCCGAGCCTTCCAGGCCTTCGTAGAGGCTGGCCATGATCTGAGCGGCCTTGATGCTGGCGGCTTCCTTCTCGGCAGCGGTCGCATCGTCGAGGTGGTAGCCGGCGAAGAACGACAAGCGCTCCGCGTTGGCGGGGAAGGCGACCAGGTCGAACTCGACCACGGCGTTCGCCGGGTCGGCGCCCTCGGGGGGTGTGAGGTCGCGGATGCGGAAGTGGTGGAAGTCGCTGGTGAGGATGTAGCGGGGGAACTCGGCGTCGGTCAGGTCGTCGAGGTAGTCCATCGCCTGTGCTTCGGCGGTTGCCAGGTGCTTGCCTGCGGACTTCATCTCGACGACGGCCAAGCCAGGGATCAGGGCGTCGATGTACCCGACACGCGCCGTGCTCGACCGCTTGGCCCGGTACTCATACAAGGCCGCGCGAGTGTCGGTGATCCCGTAGACCCCCAGGAGGTCTCGCACAAACGACTGTGCCTCCTGCCGTTCGTCCCCGGGCGAGTCAGCCCATCGTCTGGCGAACGCGCCCGCACGCGAACGGACCACATCCAACGCGAGCGGCTTCGACATGACCTTGAGGCTACCGGGACGTAGCACCGCATCGACCCAATGACGTCTCCGCGCCTCCAAGCCGCCAGGCAGACTCACGGACACGGCACGACTTCTTGCGCGTCTACACACACGCGGTCGCAGCGCAAGACGTACGACCCGCCGTGTCAGTCAAATCACCCGTCGTCTACGCTGTCGTCGGTGATGTCTCGCAGCCAACGGAGACTGTGACGGGGTCGTGAAGCAGGTCACGCGCGAAGTCGGCGTGGTCCACCGCCATGTGGTCAGGAAGCCCAAAATGCTCGGCAGCCCTGACTACGACGCCCTCGGGGCAGCCGAGGAGCTCGTCGAGGCATTGGGCGGTGAACCGTTCACATCCGTTGGAATCGCTCTTGAGAGGGCGGGTCCGTCTCGGCACACCCGGGCGTGGCTGACGTGCCGACGGAGGGTCAGCCGGGCCTGGGTGTGTCCGACGGTCGTCGTTTGACAGGCGGGTTGGGGTGGGGGAGCATTACCAGTCGCGCGTCCCAGTGTGGGCGCTGCCGCCGGGCCTGCTGGCTGGCGGTTGACCATCAGTCAACAGAATGGACTGGACCGATGCCAAACACCACCCGCCGTCGTCGTCTTCTTCCCATCTCCGCGTTCACAGCGTTCACACTGCTCGCCGGCGGTGGACTGCTCTCGCCCGCCACAGGCATCTCAGATGTATTCGTTGTTCAACACGGTGGGACGGTCCCCACTCCAGGGTCAGGACCGGCAGCGGGAGGCACGACAGTCACAGGGGCGGTGGCTCCGAGCGTGGAGTTCACTGCGATCGCCGCCAGCTACTACTCGGGGTATGGGTTGGATGAGGCAGGCAACGTGTGGGCCTGGGGAGCCGGCCAGTACGGCCAGTTGGGCAACGGCACCAAAACCCACTCGCGGAGACCAGTCCGCGTGCAGGCCGCCACGGGGACACTGCCACGTTTCACCGCCATCGCCGCAGGATACGAGACGGGGTACGCGCTAGACGAGCGTGGCAACGTCTGGGCCTGGGGGTTGAACGACGAGGGCCAGTTGGGCAACGGCACCAGGGCCGACTCGTCGAGACCAGTCCAGGTGCAAGCAGCCACAGGGACGTTGCCGGTGTTCACCACCATCGCCGCAGGACGGGAAACAGGGTACGCGCTAGACGCCAGCGGTGGTGTTTGGGCCTGGGGATACAACAGCCAGGGCCAGTTGGGCAACGGCACCCGCGGCAACGCAACCAACTCGACAAGACCAGTTCGGGTGCAAGCCGCCACGGGGACACTTCCGAAGTTCACTGCGATCGCCGCAGGCGACTACACGGGGTACGCGCTGGACGCAACCGGCAACGTGTGGTCCTGGGGACTCGGAGACGACGGCCAGTTAGGCAACGGCACCAGCGGCTACGCAACCAACTCGACAAGACCAGTTCGGGTGCAAGCCGCCACGGGGACACTTCCGAAGTTCACTGCGATCGCCGCAGGCAACTCGACGGGGTACGCGTTAGATGAGACCGGCAGCATCTGGGCCTGGGGCGACAACTACTACGGCCAGTTAGGCAACGGCACCAGGGCCGACTCGTCGAGGCCGGTCCGAGTGCAAGCAGCCACAGGCACAACTCTGCCAGTGTTCACCGCCATCGCCGCAGGAACCTACACGGGGTATGCGTTGGACGTGGACGGCAACGTGTGGGCCTGGGGAGACAACCACTGGGGCGAGTTGGGCAACGGCACCAGCGACACCACGGCACAGCCGTCGCGACCGGGGCAGGTGCAGGCCGCCACGGGGACACTTCCGGTGTTTACCGCGATCGCCGCAGGATGGGGCACGGGGTATGCGCTGGACGCAACCGGCACCGTGTGGGCCTGGGGACGCAACTTGTATGGTGCATTGGGCAACGGCACCAGCGGCTACGCAAGCTACTCGACGAGACCAGTCCAAGTGCAGGCGACGGTGGAGAGTGTTGCGTTCGGGGGCGTCGCGGGGACCGGTTTGTCTCAAGACCCTGGTGGGTGGACGGTGACGACTCCGGCGGGGTGCGGCCCGGTGGACGTGACCGTCAGACACAACGGTGCCGACGAGACCGCTTCGACAGTGACGTATCCGGGTGGATTCACCTTCGGCAGCCCCCCAGTGTTCACGACCCAACCAGTCTCAGCGACGGTCCCGCCGGGCGGCGTGTTCACAGCCACAGTGGAGCTGTCTGGTGACCCCGCCCCGAATGTGCGCTGGCAGGCGTTATCAGAGTGGGGGTGGGTGGACGTGCCCGGCGCGACCAGTCCGGTGTTGACAGTCAACCCCACACTGTCTTCGACCTACCGTGCAATCGCCTCGAACTGTTGGACAGACCTGGACGAGTCCGCCTACACCGCGTACTCGGACACGGCAACAGCCACGGCAGCCCCTGTTTCCCCGTCGCCCTCTCCCTCTGTTTCCCCGTCGCTTCCTCCCCACAGTGCGAAGGCAACAGCGGTGGGGTTGGCGATGAAGAAGTTGACGATGAAGAAGAACACGACCCTGAAAGCTGTCGCGTTGGCCTACCCAATCTCTCTGGGTGCCAAGCTGTCGTGGACCTCAAGTAGTCCGAAGGTCGCCAAGGTCAGTCCCACAGGCAAGATCAAGGCTCTCAAGCCCGGCCGGACCGTGATCACCGCGAAGGCTGAGAACGGCAAGCTGGCTCGCCTCAAGGTCACCGTGGTCGCTAAGGAGGCCAAGGTCAAGACCGTTAAGGTCGCTTTGAAGTCCGTTGGAGTCCGGGCTTCGAAGTCCGAGAAGATCGTGGTCAAGGAGGGCAAGGTGGCCCGCTTGTCGGTCCTGCCGAACCCGCAGGGCGCGACCCTGACGAAGATGCCCACCTTCAAGTCCTCCAAACCCAAAGTCGCCTCTGTGGACAAGACCGGCCTGGTCACCGCCAAGAAGAAGGGCAAAACCAAGATCAAGGTCACCCTCGCCGGCAAGAAGACAACCCTCCTCATCCACGTCATCTAGCGCTGGGGTGACTGATCGCGTCAGCTGGGGGGCCGGGGGGCCGATCTGCGTCGGGCTCTTGCCGCCAGCCTTGGTTGTGCCAAAGGGGGAGACAGCTAGCTTCGCTGACCCCATGAGCGCTGGCCCTTGGGCCAGAGGGGGCCGCCCGCCCCGCGCTCGACATAATGGCAAGCTCAGGGCGCCCCGCCGGCCCTGATTCGCATGGCTTCGTCGAGGGCGGCGTCGATTGACGTCCTTGATCGGTCTTGCTGTTGCCTGGTGGTCGCTCGGAGCCAGGGTCTGCGGCCGTTGCCTCGTGGAGTGGGTGCCAAATGCCCGCCGGCCGTGCGGCTTGTTGACGAAAGCCGGGTGGGGGTGCCTGGGTCGGGGTCGCGCTTGATCGAGTGGAGGTAGTCGTCGAGCATTTCCTGGGTGAACGTGTAGGTGAACCTTTCGCCGCCGGCGGCGTTGTGGGCGAAGCAGGCGATCCGGCGGTTGGCTAGCAGACGCCGGAGGGTCCAGATGTTGATTCCGAGGTAGGTGGCGGCGGTCGTGAGCGTGTACGGCGCAGCGTCTCGGACCAGCAGGTCGCCGGGTGCGATGCTCACAGTCCGATCCCTTCTGGTTGGAGGCTTGCCCGGGAGGCGGCTGGGACGGGCAGGTACGGCTCGGTTCTGGGGATGGAAGGGCTGGGTGCGCCGAGGGTGGTGGTCCCCCAGTGGGACGATGGCGCGTGGGAAGCTTCCGCGACGAAGCCGCGGGGGTTGTGTGCTTCGGTGAGGACGTCGCGTGGGGTTAGTGGGTGTCGGCCGTTTCGGCCGGCGAAGGCGATTTCGCCGGGGTTGAGGGGTCTGGATCGTTCGCGGGGTAGGGCTGTGGGGTAGGAGCGGATGAGTTGGCCGTTGAGGCTGAAGACCTTGGTTTCACCAAGGCTGGTCCGGTTGACGGTCTCGGCGACGTTCTTGGCTGTTCGCTGGTCCATGGTGGCGTCCTTTCTGGACTGGGTGGTCGGCGGTTTGTGGCGCGCGACCGGTGGGGTGCGTGGGGTGCGGCGGACGTTGCCACCCCCGGGTTGGGGTCGGCCGCGGGGAAGGTGTCTTCGGGCAGCGCGAGGCGGTGCTACCCCAAGGGGGGCCGTTGGCGGGGGTTTGGTCGGGTTTGGCTGGTCTCCGGTCGCCTTGGGAGGGGGGTCGGGGACCAGCGGTGGTTAGCCTGCGGCGACGCTACCTGTGGCGGTGCGGGGTTTGAGGTTGGTGTTGCCCTTGTATTTGACGGTCAACCGGTTTTCACCTGGTGGGATCCGCATCGAGATGGTGGTCTTGCCTTTGGTGTCTTTCCGCAGGGTGATGGTCTTCTTCGAGGCTCCGACCTTGGCGGTGATCTTCCCTGTCGGGTTGGGTAGTCCCTTGGCTTTGACCTTGACTGCGAGCTCGAGTCGTCCACCTTTCAGGGAGGGTTGGACGGTGAGGGTGGGTTTGATCCTCGGGACCTTCTTGGTGTTGAGGGTGATGGTCTTCTTCTCCCCAGTGGCGGGGTTGGTGAGGGTGAGCTGGGCGGTCAGGATCTGTCCGGCGTCGCGGGGCCGGATCTTGAAGGTGCGACTGGTGGCTCCCTTGATGGTCTTGCCGTTTCGGAACCACTGGTAGGACGCTTTCCAACCGGCGGGGATGAGCTGGGTGGGGATTGTGAGAGTGGCACCGACTTTCAGGGTCTTGGCTGTCCCGGGCACCACGGCACCGTCAGGGCCAGTGACGACACCGCCAGGTTGCAGAGTCAACGCGCTGGAAGTCTGAGACTGAGGCACTTGGCTGCCGCTGGTGGAACCAGGAGCCACCGTCATCCACACCATGGTCTCGGCACTACCAGAACCGGTGGCAGCACGGAGCATGAACCCGTACACACCAGCGGTTTGTGGAGTCCCGGCAACCTTCCACGTGCGCGCATCAACCTTGGACAGTGAGAGTCCGGGCGGGATCATTCCTGAGGCGAGAGTCGTGGTCGCCCCGCTGGTCACGGCAACTGAGACGGCGGTGGGCACCCCGACTGTGGCGTTGACCATTCCTGCGGGTGCCTGGATCGTGACCCAGCCAACCTTTGGGCCGGCATCAGAGCTGACGGTGATGGTGGCGTAGGCCAGGAGTGGGGACATTGCGCCGGTGGGTATGGCGGCGACGGTGATGGATCGGGGGCCTGGAGTGTCGCCGGGGGTGATTGATCCTGTGGTGGGGTTGGTGGTGTCGCCTCCCATGTTCGAGGCCACCAGGGCGAGGGTGTATTCGCTGCTGGGAACCACGTTGCCCCAACTGTCAACTACCGTTGGGTTGAGTCGAATGGTTTGCCCTGGGTTGGCGGTGGTCTTGTCGGGGGCAAGGGTCAGGGTTGCGCCGACTCCAGCGACCACGGTGCCGGTGATTTTGAGGGGTTCGCCGGCTCCGATGTCGTTGCGGGTCTCGCAGGTGGCAGCAAACTCACCAGCCACGGTGGGGGTTCCAACCAAGGTGAGTCCTTGGATGGCCAGCCCTTTTGGTAGGTCTGTGCAGGTGATGGACACTGGCATTGGGTAGGCGTTGATGGTTAGGGTCCGGTTGATTCCATCTCCCGCGCGGATGGTCCCTAGGTTGGTGGGGCCGGCGACTGGTGAGGCGTTAACGGTCAGGGTTTTGGTCGAGGTGATGGTCGCGTACTTGCCGGTAATCGTGCGAACTCCTGGTTGGGAGCCGATAACAATTTGGGTTCCCGACACCGTATCGGAGGTGTTGGAGGAGGTGAAGGTCACTGCGTTTCCAGAGGAAACAATGTTGCCGTAGGTGTCTTTGGCTGCGATCCCTGAGATTGTCACGGTGGTGTTGCGGGCTGGGTTGAGGGTCGAAGGGTTCCAGGTCAGCGACGTTGGGGCTGCGGGCATGACGGTGATACGTGTCTCGGTTTGGATGGTCCCGGGGTTGGCGTATCCGCCTAGGACTCGAGCTTGGAGGGTGTAGATCGTGCCAGCCTCAGCAGCGACGCGGGGGGCAAACGAGTACGACTTCCCAGTGGCAGTAAACGTGCCACCATGGTTGGAGGGAGTGACTGACCATTGGACGGTGGGAGCGGCGTAGGGAGGTGGGGTGGTGTGCGAGTAGTCGAAGGAACCAGTCCGAGTAGCGCCGGCGGTGATCGACCCGGCCCCAGTCAACGCTAAGGTGATCCTGGGAGCAACAGGGAAGGGGTAGCCGGTGAAGGCGGCGGACTTGGTGTGGTATTTGGTGGTGTTCCCCTCGATAGTCATCCACCCCGAACACGAATAGGTCGCCCCGGCCGTGACGGTCATTGTGACCGCGGCCGTCACGGTGGAAAAGTAGCCGGTGGACTGCTGCCAGGTGGTTCCTGCGCTGGTGCACTTGATGTGGGCGGCACGCTTCTTCCCGGAGAAGAACTTGAAGTAGTAGCTGGCAGTGACCTTGTCACCAGCATAAGCGTACAAGGGGTTAGCTGAGCGTAGGTTGGTGATCTTGAACGTCACCAGGTCACCGTTCGTGGTGGTCCCGGTGTTGGTGAAGTCAACCGCTTGGGCGGGCGTGGCCACACCAAGCAGACCACCCAACGCTAAGGCGAGGGCAGCGACCGCGGCCAAGGGCCGGCGACGGGCGTGACGTGAACAAAGCAGGGACTTGGAGGTCATGGTGAGGGTTCCTTCCTAGGGATGCGCTCAGGAGCGCGGGAGTTGGATCTTCAGAGTCTTCGTGGTCTTGGTGGTGGCATGGTTGCCGAGCCAGGTGACGCGGACCGGGGTCCGCTTGGACTTCATCGTCGCCAAGAGGTGTTTGGGGATCTGTTTCGTTGCAACAGCCACGCCGGTCCGGGTTGGTTTGGCTTTGGTGACCATGGTGGTCTTGCCCACCCGCAGGCGGACCTTCCCGGCCACCAGAGTCTTGGGTACATCGGGAGCTTTGATGGTGACGCGCAGCTTGCGTGCACCCACAGTCTTGCCAGACAGCCTGGCTTTGACCCTAGCCACACGCAGGGCTTTGGATGTCCACAGTGTCTTTTGTCCGTCGGGGCCGGTCAACAGGACTCTGACAGCAACCAGGGTGCCGGCCTGCTTGCCGGCTAGTTGGTATTCCGGTCCGATCCCGTCGGCGCCAATCAGTTTGCCGTCCTGGGTCCACCAAACCAGTTCCATCTTCCAGCCCGACGGCACCGGCGGCGCTTTCAACGTCTGCCCAACCCTTACCGCCCCCTTGCCTGACACTCTCTTGGGGGCTGGGAGTTGGGCAGTGACCGTAGGTGGTGGGGTTGCGGTACGTGTGATGGTCAACACTCCGGCACTAGCCAAGGACGTTGCGGTGAACCAACCCCAGGTGTTGGCTGGGACAAACCGGCAAGACACCTGGTGTGAGCCCACCCCCAACCCCTCCAACACGATGATGGAAACACCCCGCCAAGACGGTGCTGATCCGACCTGCCGCCCACCCACCTCCGCATACAGCATCCCAGCGACAGACCCGTCACCCTCGGTCAACACCACCTGCGCAGCAACCTCAACCGGGTCCCCCACCCTCGCCATCGCCACAGGTAGCCAACACGACACCACGGTGGGCCACGCAGTCACCTGGACTGGCGTGGATGCCAAGTCTGGGGCGGAAAGCTGCTTGTAGGCCATGGTCGCGACGGCCTGCACCAAGCCAAGCGTCGTCGGAACAAAGACAGCGCCCGTGCCAGTGTCGTAGCCGTCAACCCTCCATCTGGTCGCGGTCGTAGTGCCAGGCCACCAGGACGGGCCGACGGCCGTCATCGTCCCACCAGAATGGCGCGTGCCCACAACCACCGGCACTAGACGAGTCTTGTCAAACACTTCAACGACAGCCCGACCCGTCAAACCAGAGAAGGTCGCTGTAATCTCACACCGCCTCGCGGGCGGATCCTGCCCCGCGCCGAAACCACACCCGGTCATCCCGGCAGGCCAGGACACCTGAGCGCCAGGAGCCGCAGCCCTGTTACCCCACGCATCGACCTGCCAGACCGTGGCGCTGACCGGCTCGGCCGCCCACGTGACGTCCTTGTCGGCCGTGACGCTCACCGAGGCGGCTGGCCCTTGGGTGACCGCAAGCGTCACATCCAGCACATCAGTGCCCCACGCTGAGGTGGCCGTCACCTTCAGGCCGTGGACCCCTGCTTTGGTGGCCATGCCGCGCAGCCGCCAGGTGGTCCCTTCTTTTTGCACGATGACGGCCCCCGCGTTTTGTCCTCCGGCTAACGTCAGGGTGATGGGGTCCGTGCCGCTTACCATGAAAGGAACGTTCAGATCGGTGCCGGCTGAGACCGTGACGGTTGAGGAAGCCAAGCTGACCGCCGGGGCCTTGGTGGCCAGATCGACGGCGGCCGCCGCGTTCAGCAAGCCTGCGCCGGTGATCGAGTCCCATCCTGGCGGGGCGACATCCGTGGCGGACTGGCGCAGAATGGCCTTGACCTGGGAAGGTTTGAGTCCGGGACGGAAGCGAAGCATGAGTGCGGCCGCCGCAGCGACATGCGGTGCCGCCATGGACGTACCCGCAAGGCCCTCAAAGTACAAAGGACTGGTCGGTGCGAACAGCCCGGCGAGCCCTTCTCCTGGGGCTGCCAAGTCCACCGAGGAGTTGTGCGTCGCCCAGGCGGTTCCCAGTCCTGCCGAGGTCGAGGCCGTCACCGAGATCACTGGCCCGTAGGACGCCGGATACTCCAAGGGCGAGCCGCTGAGCCCCGAGTTGCCGGCGGCTGCCACCACTGTCACCCCTTTGGCGTCAGCATCA
>Ga0123356_10004467_pt1 | contig 14454 bp, 11 predicted proteins | sample TergutEmb28metaG_2_FD_92546 | JGI IMG/M metagenome (GOLD analysis project Ga0123356, IMG submission 92546) | Embiratermes neotenicus P3 segment gut microbial communities from Petit-Saut dam, French Guiana - Emb289 P3 | ecosystem: Host-associated > Arthropoda: Insects > Digestive system > Gut ...
ATGACTTCTGCCGCAAACATCAACAACACAAAGCACAAGAGCTTCGTCCATGGGCAGAGTGACATCGCTGAATCTGTATATGCCACCTGCATCACCTAAAGCATCGGCAAATGCCGTACCGAGGCATATCCCTATATCTTCAACACTGTGGTGACCGTCAACATGTATGTCACCCTTGCAGTTTATATCAAGGTCAAACCTTCCGTGTGCGGCAAAAAGTTCGAGCATATGGTCGAGAAAACCGACACCCGTATCTATTTTGCTTTTCCCTGTTCCGTCAAGGTTTAGCATCAGTTTGATATCTGTTTCATTTGTTTTGCGTGTTACTTCAGCTTTTCTCATGGTTGTTTGTTCCTTTCTTGGGTTGTCACGCCTCCGTCCCCCTGACAATCTCTGTTACCGCTTTAAGCAGCTTTTCCATCTGCTCTTTTGTGCCAATAGTAATTCTTACATAGTTTTTTATCCGCTCTATATCCCAGTGTCTTATCAAAATTCCTTTACTCTTAAGCTTTATGTAAAGCTCTTCTCCGCCAATATAGGGATGCTTTGCAAACAGGAAGTTTGCTTTGGAACCGGTCATTTCAAAACCGAGATTTTTTAACTGTGCTGCTGTATACTCACGTGTTTTTATGATTTCATTATTATTTTTTTCATAATATTTTGCTTCATCAAGCGCAGCTATACCTGCTGCCTGTGTCAAGCGATTGACATTATACGGGTTAAATGAATATTTCATCATTTTTAAATCACTTATAATTGCTTCATTTGCAATTGCATAAGCTAATCTCGCTCCCGCCATGGAACGTGCCTTTGAATATGTGTGTATGACAAGCAGATTGTCGTAATTTTTTGTGAGCGGTATTGCCGAAACACCACCAAAGTCTATATATGCTTCATCTATCAAGACCAATTGGTTGGGATTGCTTTTTACTATTTTTTCTATCTCTTCTTGTGAAAGTGCTGTTCCTGTTGGTGCGTTCGGGTTTGCGATTACGATGTTTTTACCTGCATCTATATAATCATCAATTCCTATTGTTAAATCATCCCGAAGCCGAGCCTGTGTATAAGGAACATCATAAAGCTTTGCATAAACGGGATAAAACCCGTATGTGATATCCGGGAATATTACACCTTTTTCAAAAAACGCTTGAAAAGCAAACGCCAACAACTCATCCGAGCCGTTACCGACCACTATGTTTTCCGCTCCAACGCTGTAAAATCCGGCGATTTTATCGATAAGCCCGCTTGCATCCGGATTCGGGTATAAATTAAGTTTATTAACTTCGCTTTCGTTAATTGCTTTAACAACACCGGGAGGCGGCGGATATGGCGATTCATTTGTATTAAGCTTTATATAAGCCGTATCTGTTGGCTGCTCGCCCGGTATATATGGGTCAAAGGTCTTTAAGCGGCTGTTTAGAAACCTGCTCATGTCTTAGCCTTTCAGTCTTTTTTCAATTGCAAGAGCGTGGGCATCAAGCTTTTCTTCTTTTGCAAAAAATACCGCATCCGGACCTTTTTTTGCTAAAGCATCATCCGAGTAATAGATATATGATGATTTTTTAACAAAATCATCTACAGAAAGAGGGCTTGAAAAACGGGCTGTGCCGTTTGTCGGGAGAGTGTGATTTGGCCCTGCTATGTAGTCGCCGAATGTTTCGGGTGTGTATTTGCCAAGGAAAATTGAGCCTGCGTTTAACACCTTGCTTAAATAATTAAACGGTTCATCGAGCAGAATTTCAAGATGCTCCGGTGCGCGTTCGTTTGATATATCAAAAGCTTCTTCTATAGTTGCGGCAACAATAATTATACTGTTATTTTTTATTGCTTCTTTAGCAATATCCATACGCGGTAGCAGTGGTAACTGTTCTTCAATTTCTGCGCGGACTTTTTTTGCAAGTGTCATACTGTCGGTTACAAGTACTGCCGCTGAGTCACTTCCATGCTCACATTGCGAGAGCATATCTGCTGCAATGTGTATTGGGTCGGCTGTTTTATCGGCGATAATCAAAATATCACTCGGTCCTGCAATCATGTCAATTCCGACAATACCATAAACCTGACGTTTTGCTTCTTGTACATATGCATTTCCGGGGCCTGTAATTTTATCGACACGCGGCACTGTTTGTGTTCCGTATGCCAGTGCTGCAATCGCTTGTGCTCCGCCAATTGTAAAAACCCTGTCAACACCTGCGATCTTTGCTGCCGCAAGAATACGCGGGTCAACACCATTGAAATCATCATTAGAAGATGGTGGTGTCGCAATAATAAGTTCCTTAACACCTGCAATTTTTGCAGGAATAGAGTTCATTAATACGGTTGAAATATATGGAGCGCTGCCTCCGGGAATATAACAGGCGACACGTGTTATCGGCGTAACCTTTTGCCCTAATATAACGCCTTCTTTTGGCAGTAAGTCAAATCCCGTTGAAACTTGATTGCGGTGAAAGTCTTCAATGTTCTTCGCTGCCCTTTCCATGACCTTTATAAAGTCTTTACTCACTATTCCGTACGCTTTATCTATAGCAGCGCGTGATAGTTCAAACCCTGAAATATTGCAATTATCAAACTCCTTGGTGTATTCACATAAAGCTTCATCTCCGCGTTTCATTACATTATTAATAATTTCCTTAACAGTGTTTACTGTCGGGGTAGCATCTTCGGCTTCCTTAATTACACATTTTGATTTAAGCTCACTTGCTTTTACAATCTTAATCATAATACCCTACCTTTCCTTTGTCTAAAGAATACATTTTTTAGACATATTTCACACTTAAATGTTCCTTGCAATTTTTTCACACATTTTTGTAATTTCATCATGCTTAAATCTGTGGCTTACTTTATTTGAAATCAGTCTTGCGCTGATTTGGTCTATTGTTTCGATAACTTCCATATTATTAGCTTCCAGAGTTTTTCCTGTCTCTACAAGGTCCACAATAACATCGGAAAGTCCGATAAGCGGTGCCAGCTCGACTGAGCCATACAGCTTGATTATATCTATATCCCGCCCACGACTTGTATAAAACCTTCTTGCTATGTTCGGGAACTTAGTCGCTACGCGAAGTGTAGCGTTATCTACATGTAATATATGCTCATCTGTCTTCTTAGCGAAACCTTTCTGTGCAGCTACACACATACGGCATTTCCCTATGTTTAAATCCAACAGTTCATAAACATCAGGAGTGTCTTCAAGCAAGCTGTCTTTTCCGACAACTCCGATGTCTGCAACTCCCCGTTCTACGTATATTGCAACATCCGACGGTTTAACCCAATAATACCTTATTGCTTTTTTTGTATTTTCATAGACCAGCTTTCTGCTGTCCTCTTTTAAATCCGGACATTCAAAACCGGCTTTTTCAAATATTTCGTATGCCTTTTCTCCAAGTCTTCCTTTTGGTAAAGCGATTGATAAGATTTTTTCTGTTGCTTCTGGAGCAGCTCTCAAAGCAATAGCCAGGTTCAACGCAAAACCGATTGCTCCTTCATTTTTCCCAAAGCTCTTTAAAAGCCCGTCATAACGCCCTCCGGAGAGAACCTTCTCCGATACACCTTCAATGAAGCCCTGGAAAATTATTCCGTTGTAATAAGTTACATCATTTACAATCGAAAAATCAATGTTTACCCCGTCACTAATTCCAAGAGTTTTTAACTCGTTGTCTATTTGCTCAAGCTCTTCCAAAGCCTTATGCATCTCATCACTTACGCATAGCTGCAAAAGCCGGGCTTTTACTTCGGTGTATGGCCCGTATAGAGAAGAAAGAGCGAGCTGACTATTCTCAAAGGTGTCACTGCGGAGCAGCCCGCTCAAAAAACCCATGTGTGAAATATCAAGCTTTGTGTTTTTGCCAAGGACGTCAAGGCTTTTTTTCGCAAGTAAAAGTACCTGTGCCATTTGATTTGATTCGGTAAACCCTATGCATTCAAGTCCGACCTGCATTTGCTCTTTTAGTTCACCATTTACAGTTCTGTATACATTCTCGTTGTAATATAGCTTTGCAGGTTCATTACTGTTTTTTATGTTTTTAATAATGGATAATGTAACATCCGGGCGCAGCGCCATCAGCTTTCCGCTGCTTTCTGTAAAAGTGATAATATCACCCTCAGGCAAAAACGCCCTGTTTGCTGCATAAAGCTCATACTCTTCAAAGCGGCTCATTTTATACTGCTTGTACCCGTACTCACTGAATAAACTGCGCAGCTTAAAAATGACCTGCTCATCATATCTGATTACATCTTTTAGGTTTTTCATTTTGTCCGCTCCTGATAACGGGTTAAATAAAGAACTTAGCGTGGATTGCAGCGACAGCGCGGTCGGCATCACTCTCATCAACAAGAACAGAGATTTTTATTTCACTTGTTGAAATCATTGCTATGTTGATTTTGGCATCATATAGCGCTTCAAACATCATTGCTGCAACGCCCGGCGCCGACATCATTCCTGCTCCCACTATGCTGATTTTTGCTATCTTGTCTGTTGTGTTAATTTCGCTGTAACCGAGTTCGTCTTTATTCTCTTCCAGCACGTTAACTGTTCTTTTTAGGTCACCTCTTGCTACAGTAAAGCTGATATCGTTCATATTTTCGCGGTTAATTGATTGTAAGATAATATCTATATTTATCTTTTCATTTGCAAGCACACGGAAAAGCTTAAATGCCACTCCCGGCTCATCCTTTATGTTAACAACCGCAATACGTGCTATATCCGAATCCTTTGCTACACCGCTTATTTTTGTATGTTCCACCTTTGTTACCCCCTTTACCACCGTTCCGGGTTTTCTGATTATACTTGAAAGAACTTCCATTTTAACATTGTAACGTTTTGCCATTTCCACAGAGCGGTTATGAAGGATTTGCGCTCCGAGTGTTGCCAGTTCAATCATTTCATCGTAGGTTATCTCATCGAGCTTTATAGCATCGGGAATTTTACGCGGGTCTGCAGTAAATATTCCTTCAACATCTGTATATATTTGGCATAAGTCTGCGTTGAGAGCCACTGCGATAGATACTGCTGTGGTGTCAGAACCTCCACGCCCCAAGGTTGTGATATCGTCAAACTTATTTACACCTTGAAAACCTGCTACAAGAACAATTCTGCGGCGGTCAAGCTCTGCCTTCATACGCTCTGTTGCTACGTTTTTTATACGCGAGCTGCCATAAACGCTGTCTGTGTTCATACCAATTTGCCAGCCTGTCAGAGAAACAGCAGGAAGTCCGAGCTTTTCAAGAGTCATTGCCATAAGTGCAATGGATTCCTGCTCGCCTGTTGATAAGAGTACATCCATCTCTCGTTTTGACGGATTTGGATTTACTTCAAGTGCTTTCGCTATTAGTTTATCTGTCGTGTCTCCTTGTGCGGAGAGCACGGCAACAACGTCATTTCCTTCGGAGTATGACTCGGCTATAATCCACGCTACGCGCGTTAAGCACTGCACGTCAGCCAGTGAAGTTCCTCCAAATTTTTTAACTATAAGTGCCATAAACGATCTCCTAATGGTCTGCTAAAATGCGAAATACCGATAATGCTGTTATACCGCGCGATAATAATTCTTTTACCTGTTTTCCGTTTATAACGCTTGTAATAAAAGCATTTTCATCGCCTGTGTCTTCTGCAAAAATTACTGTTCCAAACTCACGTTTAATTTTCTCGCGGGGTGTATTTGATCTGATATACCAAGCTGAGTCTATTTGTGCAGGGTCTGTAACAAACCCCGGTTGTGAGTTTTTCCAACTAATCCATTTGCGTGCTTTTAAATGTTTAACTGCGTCTATAACATCAGCTACCACTGCACTTGCTGTCGGTAATTTTCCTGCTCCCGCTCCGCAGAGCACTACATTTCCTACTGCATTGCCACGAACAACTACACCATTCATAACATAACTTACTATAGAAAGCAGATTTTCTTTATTTACAAGATGAGGTGCGACATATACGGCAAGTTTATCATCTATTGCCCGTGCGCGGCCGAGAAGTTTAATTTCGTAGCCAAGCTTTAATGCGTAGCTTAAGTCATTTGTTGCTATCTTTGTAATTCCTTCGGTCGGTACATCTTTTGGATATATATGACGTCCAAAAGCAAGTGATGAAAGTATACAAATTTTTCTGCAGGTATCATATCCTTCTATGTCGTCTGTCGGGTCTGCTTCGGCATAACCTTTTTGCTGAGCTTCGCGCAGTGCATCCTCAAAACAGGCATTGTTTTTTTCCATGCTTGTCAGAATATAGTTTGTTGTGCCGTTTAAAATTCCGTATATTTCGCTGATTATATTTGCACTCATGCACTGGGCAAGTGGTCTTATAACAGGTATTCCACCACCGACACTTGCTTCAAAAAGGTAGTTGACACCTTTATCTGCTGCAAGCTTCATTAACTCACTGCCATACTCAGCCACAAGCTCTTTGTTTGATGTTACAACATTTTTCCCTGCTTCGAGTGAGCGTTTTGTGAAATCAAGTGCAGCTTTGGCACCTCCGATAACTTCAACAACAACTTGTATTTCAGGGTCGTTTAAAATTGTTTCAAAGTCCTTGACAAACAGAGCCTCAAAGCGGTCTCCCGGAAAATCCCGTATATCAAGTATATACTTAACCTCGATATCTCCGCCGGCGTTATGGCTAATCTGCCGGGCATTTTTATCAATAACACTAACAACACCCGAGCCGACTATTCCATATCCAAGTACTGCAATTTTATACATATTTTTATTCGTCCTTAAAACAAGCAGAGCATGCGATTATTTTATCATATTTACGTTCTCAAATACAACACAAGCATAGTTAAACCGTAAAGCACAGGCTGATGTGCTACATATATTACAAGAGCATTTCTGCCTATAAATGGAAATACGGGTACTTTAAATTCGTAAAACCATTTTGGAAATTTGCCTTCACGTATATACCCGCCAACCCATGTTCCAAATAAAAACACAAATATCCATGGTAAAACCGTCTGATAATCGGCATTAACCCACCCTTGTTGTCTCCATCCGAAAATCGATAGCAAATCACGAAGTACCGGGTTTTCTGATGTTGGTGAGAAATGTGCTCTTGCAAGTGCCGTAAGAGCGATTAGTGCAATATAAATGTATGGTGCAACCTTTCGCGGAATTCTATCCCATATTTTACGTGTCAATCCGTAAAAAATCATAAATGAACCAAGCAGGTGTAAAATGCCAAAATAAATCGGTGACCCTACACGAACAGTTATATATGTAATTATTACTGCAAAGACTATAACAATAGAACCCCGCTCGATATTACCCCGCGAAAAACGTGAGGCTATACCAGATACAAGTATAAACACTCCGATGAAAATTATTTGCATAAACATAAATACCGGATTTCTGTACAGCCACACAGGTCCGTCAAGAAATGCATATATATCATAAAAGGCATGATGAATAACCATAAGCAAAACAGAAAATCCTCTTGCCGCATCTATTATATCAATACGTTTTTTCTTCTCTTCCAAATCCCTATCTCTCAATGTCTATTGTTATGACCTGTGCGTTATCATCGGATATTTCAACCGTCGTTGTTGCGGTAACAGTGTCTTCTATACTGCTCAGAGTCTCGGCAGTTATATGCTCCGCCCACTGCACGGGATAATTTCCTTTTATACTAATTTTGATACGGTCCATAATGTCACAGCCGATTTGTTTTCTTGCTTCCTGGATGTTGCGAATTATATCACGGGCAAGCCCTTCGCTTTTTAACTCGTCTGTGATAGTCAGGTCAAGCGATACAACCATGTCTTTGTTACCCGCAATATTGGAATTGTCTTGGGCTTGATATGTTACAAGAATAATATCGGGGTTAAAGGATTCTTCGCCATTTTCAAGCTTTAATACAGCCTGTGTGTCGGTGAGCTTAAACCGGCCGCTTTTTACAGCTTTTATTATTTCGGGAAGTCTGTCGGGATACCGGTTTCGGATTTCGTTAAAATTCGGGTCGTATTTTAATGAAGCAATAGCATTAACATCTTCAAAAATCTCAACATTCTTAACGTTCATCTCCTCGGCGATTATTTCACCGAAGCCTTTTATAAGAACGTTCCAATCTTTGTTTGTAAATGCAACCTTCATCAGCCTGAGTGGTTGTCTGTTCTTGATTCTGTTTTTATTGCGTATTGACCTTGCCAAATTTATTATATTGCGCACAATTTCTACCTGCTGCGTTAACTTTTCATCACGGTACGCAGCTTTAATAACAGGCCAATTGGCAAGGTGAACAGACAATTCCTCTGTTAAAGACTTATAGAGCATTTCAGAAATTATAGGAGCCACAGGTGCTAAAAGCTTTAGTGTATTTACTAATACATAGTAGAGCGTTTCGTATGCGTTCTTTTTATCCGGGGTCATCTCGCTGCCCCAGAACCTTCTTCTGGAGCGCCTTATGTACCAGTTAGTAAGCCCGCCAATGAGCGACACAACCGGTTCGATGTATAAATCGATTTGGTAAGCATCCATTGCTTTGGTGATTTCTTCTGTTTTACTGTAAAGCTCGGCAAGCATCCATTTATCAAGCGGATTGTCGGAGTCCGGCTCTTTTAACTGTGCCTCATAAAAACCGTCGATGTTTGCATAAGAAATAAAGAAGTTACATGCATTCCAAAACGGCAATAAAATTTGCTGGAACATATCGGGGATACCGTCTTCGTTAAAGTGTAAGTCACCAATAAGCATTGCATTTGACTGATACATATAAAGCCTGAATGCATCCGTACCAAACTTTTTCATAAGCTGCATCGGGTCGGAGTAATTTTTTGATGATTTCGACAGTTTTTTACCGTCACCTGCAAGTATTGTTCCGTGAACTATGCAGTTTTTAAAAGCAGGACGGTTAAACAGTGCAACCGAAAGCACATGCATATAATAAAACCAGCATCTTATCTGTCCTGTGTATTCTACTATAAAGTCACTTGGAAAATGTGATTCAAACCACTGTTTATTTTCAAACGGATAGTGTTTTTGAGCAAACGTAACCGAACCGCTCTCAAACCAACAGTCAAGCACTTCCGCAATGCGTCGCATAGTCCCGCCGCTGCATTTTTTACAACCAAATGTAACTTTATCCATATACTGCCTGTGCAGATTGTCAAGGCGGACACCTGAAACATCAAATATCTCGTCTATACTGCCGAGCACAACACGCTCAGAGCAGCCGTCACATTCCCAAATCGGAATTGGTGTGCTCCAGTATCTGTTTCGTGAGATATTCCAGTCGCGGGCACCTTCCAGCCAGTTTCCGAAACGTCCGTGCTTGACAGTCTCCGGAATCCAGTTGATTTCTTCATTTTGCTTAAGAAGGTCATCTTTTATTTTTTCAATACTGAAGTACCATGCATCCATAGCTCTGTATATCAGCGGCTCGCGGCATCTCCAGCAGTGAGGATAATTATGTTCAACAGTTCCGTCGAGTACTGCTTTTTTAAACTCATGCAAGTAACGGATTATATCCGAGTTGGTCTCTATGACATTCTTTTCACCACCCGGCGAGTAAAAGTCAAAGACTTCTTTTGTGAAACGGCCGCGGTTATCAACCGGATTAACAAACGGCATGTTGTGTTTTTTACATGTCCAATAGTCATCTTCACCAAATGCAGGCGCTGTATGTACAACACCGGTACCATCTGCAGCGTCTACGTAATCAACTGTAACAACCTTAAAAGCACCTTGCTCTTTAAGCTCTTTAAAGTATGGAAAAAGTGGCTCATAACTAATTCCAAGCAAATCTTTTCCTTTACATTCTTTTATTATGTTTGGTTCTTTGCCGAAAATTTTCTCATATTCTGAGAGAGTTGCTTTGCTTGCAATATATATTTCGTTTTGATCCCCCATGTCAACATAAGCATAATTTACTTCAGTGCCGACAGCAAGGCACATATTTGAAGGGAGTGTCCATGGAGTTGTTGTCCATGCGAGAATATAGACCGGTTTTCTGTCTATTCCGGTATCTGTTTTGAATTTCACTATTACCCATCTGTCCTGCTTTGGTCTTGTAGAATCAGATTCTCTGGTGTCTGATATAGAGAGCGAAGTTTCACACTGCATACAATATGGTGTAACGCGGTAATCACGATATATAAGCCCCTTGTCGTAGCACTGCTTAAATGCCCACATAACGCTTTCCATAAACCCTAAGCTCATTGTTCTGTAAGCGCCGTCGTAATCAACCCATCGAGCCATTTGCTCGACGTACTCACGCCATGCTTCATTACTGCTTGAAACAATATCATAACAAGCATCGTTAAAGCGGCCTATGTCTTTTTCGATTTCATTTTTACTGTTAATACCAAGGTCTTTTTCGGCCTGGTTTTCAATAGGCAAGCCGTGACAATCCCAGCCCCAGACGCGCGGAACGCTAAAGCCTTTCATTGTCTGATATCTGGCAATCATATCTTTAATAAAGGATACCAAAACAGTTCCGTGGTGAGGGCTGCCTGTAGGAAACGGCGGGCCGTCATAGAAAACCACTTCCCCGGCTTTTTTCTCACTTACTGATTTTTCGAAGATACCTTCTTTTCTCCAGAAAGCGAGCATATCATTTTGAATTGCCGACATATCGGGCTTGCTTGTCAGCTCTGTATATTTCATGTTGATTCTCCTATCTTTGCACAGTAGAGGTATTATAGTTCCAGTTCATTACCGGAATTGTCAATTTTCCTTGCGTTTTGAGCAAAAAGCGCAATCAGGTACGCTAATACCATAAGCGCCAGCGCAAAACCTATAGTGGCTGCAATGTCACGAAGCTCTGCGCCTGTAAGATGCGGGCGAAGAACAATAGTGCCCGCCAAAACATCAAGTGCAAACGGATTAAACATATATTCTGTTGTTGTAAGCGCAAAAATGTTCGGCAAAATGAGAGACGCTCCGATACATACAGCAGCGCTCATACCGGCTTTTCCTGTTGCAGTACCAAGCGCAAGGTGAAAGCACACATAAAACATCAAACAAACTCCGGAAAGAATGCCCCCGAGTAAAACACCATTAAATGTAATATCGTTATAGTCAAATACAAGGCATGATATTCCCCACGATACAAACATCGAAGCTATAGCCAAAGCAAATGCCGAGAGCGGATAAATAATAAATTTCGGGAAAATATATCCGAAGCTGCGAAGTCCTGCACTTCTTGGTATTATTACAGCGCGTTTTTTCTGTTCTCCTCCTGCTGCTTTCATAATAAGCAGTAAAAATACCATAAGTCCGACACCTGTGATGTCTCCAACAGTTGATGAGACGCCTATCGAAGTCGAGGATCTGAGAATATTTGTCATATCAGATATATCCATTCCCATATCACTGTAAACACCGGCCCAATCATCCATTGACTCCATAAACGAACCCAGACCGGTTATCAGAAGAGGGCTGAGCGCTCCGAGACCAAGTATAACAAGAGCGATAGTTATAAATTTTGAAGTTCTGAAAAAAGCAATTGCTTCCTTCTTAAAACCTGCTTTTGTCTGCAAACTCATTATAGGCTCACCTCCTTGCTCTGTGCAACAGGCTCGTGTGGTATGAGCTGTCCGTTATTAACTCCTATATAAATTTGCTCAAGCGACAAACGCTTAAACCAGATGCCTTCCGGAATAATATGATTGTTACCGAGCGCTGTTATTATTTTATAAAAGAGTTCACCTTCACTTACTCCTTCTTTACCGTAAAATGTGACATCACCGAAATATTCAACCTCACTTCTTTCAACTACGTCAATATTGCCTGTTGCATGTGTTATTTCTGATGCGTGTCCCGGTCTGACAGTGACAGCATTTTCAGCGCCGAACCTTTTCTTAATGTCTGTAAGAGTACCCTCGACAGCCATCACACCATGACGGAGCATACCAATTTTATTGGCGACACGTTCAACATCACTTAATATGTGTGTACAAAGAATAATAGTTGAGCCGGTGCTTGCAAGACTACTGATAATATCCATAACTTCTGCACGCCCTTCGGGGTCGAGCGCCGATGTCGGTTCGTCTAAAATAAGCAAATCCGGATTTGCATACATTGCGGCAGCTATTCCTATCCGCTGATTCATCCCGCGTGAATAACCCCCTATTTTCCTGTGAGCATCGCCACTCATACCTGTAACCTGAAGCACCTCCTGTGTGCGCTCCATGATATTATTTTCATAATCGCAACAAGCAGCTATATAATCCAAATATTCAAAGCCGTTCATGTATCCGTATAACGAAGGTGATTCGGGTAAATATCCTATTTTTGCATTTTCATTTTCAAAAGCAATATCTCCTTCATTTTTACGGATAATATTGCAGATAATATTCATTGTTGTGGTTTTTCCACAGCCGTTCGGGCCTAAAAAGCCATAGACATCTCCTTTGTCAATGGTCATATTAAGCCCTTTGAGCACCTGAAAATTCCTGTAACTCTTTTGAAGTCCTGTTATTTTAAGCATTTTATTCTCCTTAAAACATTTTGAAAAGCATGTTTAAAATCCGGTGCTGCGTTATTTCATTTACAGCAAAAATTAACATGACTATCACCGGTATTGATACGAAAAATAAACCTATCTTTTTCCAGGGACCAACTTCGGTCCAAGGGTTTTCGAACTTGTATCTTCTGATAGTCGGGATTTTTGACAAGAACACAATTACACTTATGATTATAAGGATAACAATAGCAACCCCGTAAATCTCATATATTGTGTTTAATACTCTATATTGACTTTCGGTAATTTCCACAAGAGACATCAAAAGCAAGGTTGTTGCTGCGACAGAGTTGACTATAGCATGTAGAATCGTTACAACAAAAAGTGAACCTGTTGCATAACGTATATAACCGAGCGCAAATCCATATGCGGTTGTGTAAAAAAGCATGTATAAGCTTCCGTGCATAAAACCAAAAAGAACCGAGCTTATTATTATAGCCATACCTGTCCCATATGGTTTTAGAACATCAAACATGATTCCTCTTACCCAGTATTCTTCAAAAAGAGGAGCTGCCACTACCATCAAAACTACCATCATAATAACTTGTGAAATACTTGATGTAGACTCTATGGTTGTCGGTTTGAGTAGTTGTTCGATGAGTGTTTCGCCAACGAGCATTTTTGAGAGTATGTATGATATAAGAAGTGTCAGAAGAGCGATTCCGTAACCAAATCCAAAAGATGCAGGGAAGGCTCCGAAAGCCCGTGCCAGGCGTTTTGGTTTTTTATATAAAATCTTTAAGGGTACTTTATACTTAAAAATAAGCGCTGTGAAAATTATAGGTATCGCATATACAAACACAGTTAAAAATACAAGATTTAATACTGCGGCAACAGGCTCGCTCACATTAATAAGAATTTTCGAAACAGGAGCACTAAGAAGGCTCGCCATTAGCCTTAAAATAAAATATACACACATCGAAAGCCCGAGCTTCATACATACTATCGAGTATTTACCTGTAGTCGGCTGCTCCTGTGTGGTTTGAGTTATATTTTCTTCACCGCTCACTGTTTTATCCTTTGTGTTTAGTAATTAACTTTCTTATTTCTCTTGAAAATAATCCCCCGCTTTGGTGCAAGCAGGGGACTATTGTTTTACCGCTTAATATAAACCTTATTTTGGTTCTTCCGTTTGCTTTCCTACGGTAGAAATAGCCCATTTTGTAACCTGCACACGAACTCTGTCTTCGCTTGTTTCAAATGTGATTTTTTCTTCATCAATTGAAACTACTTTGCCGATTATCCCTCCGATGGTTGTAACTGTATCTCCAACTGCGAGCGAAGCGCGCATTTCTGCAAGTTTCTTCTTTTTTTTGCTCTCCGGGCGAATCATAAAAAAGTAGAAGATAGCTATCATTGCAACTATCATAATTATCATTGTTAAATCGGGCATATTTTGCTCCTCCTGTTAGTGAAATTTCAAGCCTTGCCATTATACTATGTGTATCAATAAAAAATCAAGCTAATTCTTTTTCCATTTGACACCTTGTTTTGTGTCTTCCAGGGTTATACCCATCTTTGTCAGTTCGTCTCTTATTTTGTCCGCTTCGCCCCAGTTTTTATCGCGTCTGGCAAGCTCCCGGGCTTTTATTAATGCTTCAACTTCTGCATCGAGAGTATCTTCGGCTCCCTTGTTTGCATACAACAAACCCAAGACATTTGTAAGCTCATCTAACACAGCTAATGTTTCTTTCGCAAAAACCTTAGAATTACTATCGTCGGCAGCAATACTGTTGCTCTCTCGAACAAGCTCAAATATCACTGCTATTGCGTCGGCTGTGTTTAAATCATCATCCATTGCTTCTATAAAACGGTCGCGGTATTGGCTCAGTGTGTCGATGAATGCTTTTTCATTTTCGCTTAGAGCTTCACTACCATTTCTCTCAATAAAAACAAGGTTCTCTTTTGCTGTTTTTATTCTGTCCAAAGCATTTTTTGATTGTATTAATATGTCACCCGAGTAGTTTAGAGGGCTTCTGTAATGGCTCATCAGCATAAACATA
>Ga0123356_10004468_pt1 | contig 14452 bp, 20 predicted proteins | sample TergutEmb28metaG_2_FD_92546 | JGI IMG/M metagenome (GOLD analysis project Ga0123356, IMG submission 92546) | Embiratermes neotenicus P3 segment gut microbial communities from Petit-Saut dam, French Guiana - Emb289 P3 | ecosystem: Host-associated > Arthropoda: Insects > Digestive system > Gut ...
GAAAAAGTCGTCGCCGGCTGTCCCAACCGCACATACCCGAGTCCCACCTCCTCAATCGTTTTCAATTTCGACGCAATCCGCGGAATATTTCCGAAGAACTCCACCGCCTCACTCACCGTCATATCTAGAATATCCGCAATCGTCTTTCCCTTATATTTAATCTCCAGCGCCTCGCGGTTATATCTCCGACCATGACAAACATCGCACTTCACATATACGTCCGGCAAGAAATGCATTTCAATCTTAATCACGCCATCGCCCTGACAATTCTCGCAACGCCCGCCCTTCACGTTGAAAGAAAACCTCCCGGCCTTATACCCGCGAATATTTGCTTCCGGCTGCGCCGCAAACAACTCTCGAATTACATTAAACACCCCTGTGTACGTCGCTGGATTCGACCGTGGCGTTCGCCCAATCGGGCTCTGGTCAATCACAATCGCTTTGTCTAAGTGCTGTATCCCATCAATCCTCTCGTGCAACCCCGGCACCGTCTGCGCCCTATGCAACCTCGCTAACAACTCGTTCGCCAATATATCATTCACTAGCGTCGATTTCCCGGATCCAGATACTCCAGTCACACAAGTCATAATCCCCAACGGAAAATTCACATCAATATTCTTCAAATTATTCTCACGTGCGCCCTGCACTGTCAGCCATTTTTCCGCCCGCGTCTTGCGTCGTTTCTTCGGCACCGCAATCGATTTTGCTCCGCTCAAATACTGCCCCGTCACCGAATCCGGATTCTTCGCCACTTCCTCCGGCGTCCCCACCGCCGTAATCTGCCCGCCATGCTCGCCCGCGCCAGGCCCTACATCAATCAAATAATCCGCATCCAGTATTGTCTCCTCGTCATGCTCTACCACCAGCACTGTATTCTTCAAATCCCGCAATCGTTTCAATGTCGCAATCAACATTTTATTATCGCGTTGGTGCAGCCCGATCGACGGCTCATCCAGCACATACAGCACCCCCTGCAACCCAGAACCAATCTGCGTCGCCAATCGAATCCTCTGCGCTTCCCCGCCCGACAAAGTATTCGCCGCCCGCCCCAGCTCAATATAATTCAATCCCACGTTCTTCATGAAACCCACGCGCTCGCGGATTTCCTTGATAATCGGCGCCGCAATCAACTGTTCATTTTCGCTCAACTTCAATCCCTCAGTCAACATCGCGTATGTCTCATCAATATCCAGCCGACAAATATCCATCACATTCATCCCCTGCACCGTCACCGCCAGCACCGCCGGCTTCAACCGCGCGCCCTTGCACTCGTAACACTTCTTCTCGCGCATAAACCGCTCAATATCTTTGCGCATAAAGTCAGAATCCGTCTCATGATATCTTCGCTCCAAGTTCGGAATCACACCCTCGTATACCGTCTCGTAAGTACTCCCCTCACCCCACTTCTGATGATTACCAATCTCAATCCGATATTTCTCATCGCCCGTACCATACAAAACCCTTTGTATATCATCCGGTTCCAATTCGCGCACCGGCACATGCACGCTGAAATTATGCTTTACCGACACCGCTTTCAACCGTTTCAACCACCACGAATCTTGATTCACGCGGTTGTAAGGCAATATCGCCCCCTCCGCAATCGTCAAGTTCTTATTCAAAACCAACTCCGGATCAATCTCCATCCGAATCCCTAGTCCAGTACAAACCGGACACGCACCCTGCGGCGCATTAAACGAAAACAGTCTCGGCTCCAACTCAGGAATCACCTCGTCCGGATGATCGCTGCACGCATATCTCTGACTATATATCAGCATATTGTCGTCGCTCGCCTGGAAGTTTCGATCTCCCAACGCCACCGTCGCATCATCAACTTTGAGCACCATCATAATCCCCGCCCCGATATCCAAAGCCTGCTCCACTGACTGACTCACGCGGCTCAACATTTCCGACGACATCACAAACCGGTCCACCACAATTTCAATACTGTGCCTCTCCTGCTTTACCAGCTCCGGCCATTCATCCAGCGAATAAACAATCCCATCCACCCGCGCCCTAGAAAAACCTTGCCGCGCATACTGCTCCGGCACGTGCATAAACTCGCCCTTCTTCTGGTTCACCACCGGCGCCAGAATCATCAGTTTCGATCCTGCCGGCAAACCCATCACATCATTCACAATATCATCGATACTGCGTCGCCCCACATCTTTGTGGCAAATCGGACAATGCGGCACTCCAATCCGCGCGAATAACAATCTCAAATAATCATAAATCTCTGTCACCGTCGCCACCGTCGAACGCGGATTGCGCGACGTCGATTTCTGGTCGATTGAAATTGCAGGAGACAACCCTGTAATCTGGTCCACATCCGGCTTATCCATCACCCCCAGGAATTGTCGCGCATAACTCGACAATGATTCCACGTACCGTCTCTGCCCTTCCGCGTAAATCGTATCAAACGCCAGTGACGATTTCCCCGACCCGGACAACCCGGTAATCACCACCAGCTTGTCCCTCGGTATATCTACATCTATATCCTTCAAGTTATTTTGCCGCGCTCCGCGTACCGAAATCACATCTCCCTCCAGAGTACCAGCCTCTTGAGCCACACCAAAAACCTCTTCAAGCTTCCGCTTTTCTTCCATCAAGCCATCATACCACAGTTTTGTCAAAAAGTCAATCGCCTAACACGCAACCAAAACAATAAAAAAGAGCCTTTATAGACTCTTTTACTCTTCTTTTATCCTTCCCATATCTTGATGCCAGCGGAATCTTTGAATGCATCTTCCCCATAAAGCCCCTCTATCTGCTTCCATCTCTCATTTCTCACCACAAACGCCTGCACACCGTTAAGAGTTATATTGGTCCTCTGCTTGTTATGCCAAGAGTAAATAGGCTCCAAACGAATATCTTCTTTATACTCATTTTTGCGAGACAAGTAACTGAGAACTATTCTCAATCCGTCAATACGCCCGCTTCCCTCGCAATACTTCGAGTGTTCCCCTTATAGTCAACCCCTTTCGTAGCTGTTCGCTATCGAAAATATAGTCCCACCTATCACTCGACTCACCGTGCTTCAAGTCAGCATGAGAGCTCGGATGAACTGTATATCCATCACAACTCGCTTCACGTTTCCTCAATACCACCCTCGGTGTAGATTCTAACTCTACTTTCACAATCTTTATCGGTTGACGTCCCCCGAATCCTCGTCAGATTCAATTCAAACGGTGTTTCTAAGTCAAAGTCGCATCCCAATCCCACAACGATCTCTACACCTAGACTATCACCTATTACCATTGTTTTATGTCTTCGCATCTTCATATATATACCCCCAATCTATTTTTTCGGTCCAAAAGAAGTAAATGTACAAACTGACCACCGTATTATCCACTAATTATACCATAATAAGTCTATAAACACAATACAGTATACTATATCTATGTACTATCTGGAGGTAGCACCCACCATCACCTTCCGTGCTGGCGCCGACGTTCTCACGTATCATCACGACGTCAAACTCACAGCAGGCACCATCGTTACTATTCCCGTCGGCCGCAAAACCGTCCCCGGTGTCATCGTCCGCACCGTCAACAAGCCAGACTTCGCCACCAAACCCATCTCTCAAGTCCTCTACGACACTCCCCTGCCGCCGCACCTCATCTCCGCCGCCAAATGGCTTAGCGAGTACTACGCCTGCCCCCTCTCCGACTCCCTCCGCGCCATCCTCCCAACCGGCGTGAACGTGACTAGAAGAATCACAGAATTTGAGTTGCTAGAACCGGCTAGTGTAATCTCGACAGTACAAATCGAGAGGAACTTTGCGAACTGTAACGACAGTCGCAATGAGGCAAAGACGTCGCCCCGTGACGACGGGAGCGACTCTTGCCGTGTCCGAACGATTGGTGCTGTCGAGATTCTGCTTAACCCCCATCAACACAAAGCCGTCAAACAGATTCTAAGCAATCCTTCCACCACCCGCCTCCTCCACGGCATCACCGGCTCCGGCAAAACCAACATCTACCTCCACCTCGCCCACGAAATCATAGGCAACAACAAATCTTTCATGCTCCTCCTCCCCGAAATCTCCCTCACCACTCAGCTCGTTCAAATCTTCCAGAAACATTTCGCAAACCAAGTCATAACTCTTCACTCCCGCCTCACTGACCGTCAGCGCCACCTTCTCTGGCAACGCATTCTCACTACTACTACACCTCTCGTCATCATCGGCACCCGCTCCGCCCTCTTCGCTCCGCTCCACAATCTCGGCGCCATCGTCATCGACGAAGCTCACGAACCAGCTTACCTCCAAGATCAAAACCCCAAATACTCCGCCCTCCGCCTCGCCAGTTTCATCGCCGCCCAGACCAAATCCTACGTCCTTCAGGGCACCGCTACTCCTGCCATCGCCGACTACTCCCTCGCTTCCCGCAACCAGGCCATTATCGAGCTTTCTCAACCAGCCATCAAAAACACCCATACCACCCAGATCCACACCATCGATCTACGCGACCACTCTCAATTCACCAAGCATCGTTTCTTCTCCAACCAACTTCTAGAATCAATCCAGCAATCCATCAGCACCAAAACCCAAACTCTCATCTTTCACAACCGTCGCGGCTCCGCCCCAACTACTGTCTGTGACGAGTGCGGTTGGATTGCCTCCTGCCCCACTTGTTCCCTCCCTTTAGTTCTTCACACCGACCAATACCAACTCATCTGCCACGCCTGCGGACACAAGACCAAAGTCCCCTCTAGTTGTCCAACCTGCCGCAACGCCTCCATCCTCCATCGCGGCATCGGCACCAAACTCATCGAAACAGAGCTTATACGACTCTTCCCCCAGGCGCGCATCATTCGCTTCGACGCCGACAATAAATCCACGCCCGACCAACTCTACAATGAAATCTGTTCTGGTAATTTCGACATTATTATTGGAACTCAGATGATCGCCAAAGGTTTCGACCTCCCCCTCCTTTCCACCCTCGCCATCATCCAGGCCGATTCACTCTTCTCTCTTCCCGATTACACCAGCACTGAGCGTGGCTACCAACTTCTCACCCAGGCCATTGGACGCGGCACTCGCGGCCATCGCGATACCCAAGTCTTCATCCAGACCTACCAACCTAACCACCCCGTCGTCCAATTCGCTACCATGCCCAGCCCTCTAGAAGCATTCAAATCTTTCTACGACGCCACATCTTCCATCCGCAGAAACAGTCATCTCCCGCCTTTTACTTATCTCCTCAAACTCACCCTTACCTACAAAACCGAAGCTTCTGTTGTAAAAAATACAACAGCACTCCGCCAACAACTCCTGCGCCACCCCAATATCTCTGTTTCTTCCCCTTTTCCCGCCTTCCACGAGCTCTCCACCAAAGGATATACCTGGCAACTCAATATCACTGCGAAATCCCGTTCTCATCTATTAAATCTCATCAAATCCCTTCCTCCTAATCCCGCTCTTCACTACTATCTCGACCCCCCTAATCTTCTCTAGGTTATATCTCTTATGTGATATAATAATTACAACAATGCAACAGCAGATAATCACCACCCCCGACCCTCGTTTGCGCGAAAAAGCTCTCAAGGTCAAAGAAATCAGTGAAGATATTCACGAAATCATCCGTGACATGGTTGAAATATCCATCGAATGGGAGAAACACCACCCCAACGAAATCACTGCCGCCATGGCCGCCCCCCAAATGGGCGTCCTGCAACGCATCATCATCATTCGCGACGACCTCGGCGACCCCAAGAATAAATCATTCACTGCCCTCATCAACCCCGAAATCATCCGCCAAGAAGGCGATATCAAAACCGATTACGAGGGCTGCCTCTCCGTCCCAAATAGCATCTATGGCCTCATTCCCCGCCACACCAAAGTCAAAGTCAAAGCCCTCCTCGAAGACGGCACCGAAGTTCGCATCAAAGCCGAAGACAGCCTAGCTCGCACCCTATTACATGAGATTGACCATTTAGACGGCATCCTCTTCATCGACTACATCCGCGGCCAAAAAGACGCTTTCTATCGCCTCAACCCCCACAACGATATCGAACCCATCGCTGACTACCAAACTGAGATCGCTGACAACAAGGATCTCTGGTCAGATGCCTGACATTATCTACTTCGGCAATGAGCAGCTCGCTCAAGGCCTTACCCGACCCATCACGCCCATTCTCGATTCCCTGCTTGCCCAAAGATACAATATTCGCGCCATCTTCACCCACTACAATCCCATCCAGCAATCTCGCAACTCTCGCACTCCACGCGTCATCGAACTCGCTAACACCTACAACATCCCTCTCTACACTCCCAACAACAAACGCGAGCTCCTCGAAATCATTCGTCCCATCATCCAATCCATGCCCGAGCCTCCCATAGGCATCCTTGCCGCCTATAATATCCTCGTACCTGATGCCGTCCTCGAATTATTTGAACCCACCGGCATCATCAATCTCCATCCTTCCATGCTTCCCCTCTACCGCGGCAGCACACCCATCGAATCCGTCATTCTCGACGGCACCTCCGAGACCGGTGTCTCCCTCATGAAACTTTCTCGCGATATGGACGCTGGACCGTTGTATTTTTCACAACGTGTATCTTTAACTGGCACCGAAACCAAGGACCAACTCTATGAAGCCCTCTCAACCATCGGCGCCAACGCCGTCATCAACCTGCTCGGTGTTGTAAAAAATACAACACCTACCCCGCAGTCTTCTACCGAGCCCACCTACACGGCCAAATTAGACAAGTCTCTCTCTGTTCTCGACCCTGCCACCAAATCAGCCGTCCGCCTCGAACGCGAAATCCGCGCCTATGCCGGCTTCCCCAAATCCAAACTCACTCTCTTCGACAAAGTCTGCACCATCACCACCGCCCATGTAGCAGACCAACCCTCCACCGCTCTCGACCAAAAATGCGCCGACGGCCAATACCTAATCATCGACTCCCTAATACCAGAAAACTCCCGGGAAATGTCCGCAGGAGCTTTCTTAATAGGTATCAAAAACTAAGACGTCTCAGCTAGAATCTGGTCCTTGCGAGACTTCAACTCCTCCACCATCTTCAACAATTCTTCTTCAACTACCTTTTCATACCCCGGGCAGTTCTTCTCAATCCACTTCGTAACTGCATATTGCACCTGGAAACTCGGGTCATCAACATTTGTCCCAGCCGCTTCTGCCAATAACTTCACCACTTCATCATTCTTGTAGTCGCCTTGAGTAGACAAAATCCCATTCACCAACGACTGGTCACCGCCAGATAGCTTCTCAAACTCCACCCACTGAGTGTCGTTTATCATCCCGCTCATTCGTTTACCAATTCTGAGGTCGAGTTCTTCCTCGATATGCTGCAAGAACGCCACCTTTTTGTCGGCCGGCATTGGTCCAAGCCCCGCCTCGTCCAGTACGCTCACATCTAGACTGAATAGCCTGTCTTCGCCTCCTTCGTTCATTGTTGTCTCCTCTTAATAACCCCATTTTAACACGCTATTGTTTATAAGTCCACAACCTCTATAGCGTTTTTTGTTTCACCTCGCGCGTGAAGAATTTCAAACGGTCCCCTACCGCCAATTGTATCTTCTTCGCCGTCTTCAACGCCAATCCGCCAGTCTCGCCTTCGCTCAACTCTGGCACATCCATCTTCTCCAGCTGCACACCTTCCACCTCAGCCTCGCCCAGCACTTCCTTCCCTCGCACTACCCGCGCCAAATACTTCTTCTTTACCCGACCCTTCAAGACTTCACCCCCGGCAATCAATTCATTGCGCTCGATTCGAAATACGCCCAACACTTTGAGCTCGCCCATCTCCGTTTCTACCACTTCTTGCGGCAACAGTTTTTCCATTTCCTGCTTCGCATCATCAATCAATTCATAGATAATCCGGAAAGTCTTCACGCTCACCCCGTCCCTCAGCGCTAGTTTCTTCACATTCGCCGGACAATCCACGTTAAACCCATACACCACCATATTTTCGCCGGCTGCCAGATAAATATCATTCTCCGAGATCGGGCCCACGCCCGTATGTGCCACTGAGAAGGTCACCTCTCCCTTAGTATCAATCAGCTTCAGGCTGTCCACGACAGACGTCACAGACCCTTGAGTATCAGCTTTCACAATCACGCCAAACGACTTAGCTTCATCCGCCTTCGTCATCTGCCGCAACAGGTCAAAACTCGTGATATTCGACGACACTTGCGATTCTTCAGCCGCCGCATTCGAAGCCATAATCGACATCTTGCGTGCTATTTTCTCATCCGGCACCTCTACGAAAGTATCGCCAAACTGCGGCGCCGATTTAAAACCAGTCACTGTCACAGGTGTCGACGGCGTCGCTTTGCCTTTAGGCCTCCCCTGCCAATCCAGCATCGTGCGCACCTTGCCGTATACCCCGCCAGCCACAATAAACTCACCTACGCGCAACTCACCACCCGTCACCAGCAAGCTCACCACCGAACCCTTCCCCACCTCCACGTGAGATTCAATCACGATCCCCTCCGCCGGAATCTTCAAATCCGCTTTTAGCTCCTCGATTTCCGCCGTTAGCAAAATCATATCAAGCAGCTTTTCCAGATTCTGATTCTTCAGCGCCGACACCGGCACCATAATCGTATTGCCACCCCACTCTTCCGGCATCAAATTGAACTCTTGCGCCAGTTCCGACATCGTACGATTCACGTCCGCACCCGGTTTATCAATCTTGTTAATCGCCACAATAATCTTCGCGTTCGCGCTCTGCGCAAACTTCACCGCTTCCACCGTCTGCGGTTTCACCCCATCATCCGCCGCCACCACAATCACCACAATATCTGTCAACTGCGCACCGTGCTGGCGAATCGCCGCAAAGGCTTCGTGTCCCGGCGTATCCAAGAAGGTAATAGTCTTACCGTCATGTTTCAACTGATAAGCACTGATATGCTGCGTAATCCCACCAGCCTCCCCCTCGACCGTCTTCTTATGCAGTAAAGTATCCAGCAACGTCGTCTTACCGTGGTCTACGTGGCCCATCACCGCCACAATCGGCGGACGCGTTACCGCATCGCCAGACAACTCAGTTTTCTTCCCCGCCACCTTCGTTGCCGTCTCTTTACGCTCCAACTTCACATTTTTCACCCCCAGCTCTTCCACGATAATCGTAGCCGTCTCGAGGTCCAGTTTCTGATTGATTGTCGCTACAATCCCGTTCTTAAACAGACTCCCAATCAAGGTCGTCACTGAAATCCCGAGCGCACTAGCGAGCTCATCTACTGTGATAGAGCCAGATATCTGAATCGTCTTGATCTCCTCACTCATTTTTAGCTCCTTTCTTGCGCTCGGTTTAGCACTAACGGCTTACGAGTGCTAATTATTTTTTCTTTGATACTAGGGCTAGAGAAATCTTGCGGCCTTCTTTGTCGATGTCAATCACCGTGAATGATTTCTTCTCATTCAATACAAAAATCTTCTCTGGGTCAGTCTCGCTGCCCTTGCCAAGTTCGCTCACATGCACGAGTGCTTCCACCGCCGGGCTAATCTGCACGAATGCGCCAAACGGAGTAATCCTCGTTACCACACCCTCAACTTTGTCGCCCTTGCTGAACGCTTCGACTTCCGCCAACCATGGGTCGGGGGTCATTTGCTTCAAGCTCAGACTCAAGCGATCATTCTCAATCGCGATAATCTTCGCTTCCACCGTGTCGCCAACCTTCACATAATCGCTCGGGTTATTCACACGCTCCCAGCTAATTTCTGAAATGTGGATTAGGCCTTCAATGCCTTGCACATTCACAAACACGCCGAAGTCCACCACTCCTGTCACCACGCCGGTTACGACGTCGCCGACTGCCAGTCCGGCAATCTTCTCGGCCAAACCGTCTTTGATAGCTTCCTTCTCGCTGAAAATCAGCTTATTCTCGCGCTTATCCGCATCAATAATGCAGACTTTGAGCGCTTTGCCAGTCAACGCATTAAGCTTCGACAGGATTTCTTCCTTATCAGAGCCAGATACACGAGGATAGTGATCAGCCGACAACTGCGAAACAGGTAGAAAACCACGAATTCCTTCATACTCTACCAACAAACCGCCGCGGTTCGCCAAATATGGCTCCACTTCCACGATTTTCTTGCTTGCCATGTCCGCTAGGATTTCATCCCAACCCTTATCCTTGGCCGCCTTGCGCAAAGACAACAACACGTGGCCGTCATCCATCTCTGGATCTAGCACGCTTGCCGTTACCGTGTCGCCCTCATTGAGGTCGCGCAAAGTACTCGCCTCGCGCCTTGGCACCACGCCTACGCCCAACGGGCCTAGGTCCACCAGTACCTCATATTTTTTTGCAGAAAGCACAGTTCCTTCGACCGCGTCTCCTAATTCCACCTTTTTTGTAGACTCGCCCGCCAGGAGCTCGTCCATTGTCATTTTTTTGGCATCAGCCATTTATAATTATTCCTTCCTTTGAGACTTGCTCAACGGACACCAACCCCACTTTCGCAGTATCCCTTGAGCAAGCCCAAAATATGCATTAATTATATCATAAGATGCCTGTATTCTTCAACCCCTGTTATTCATCTGTCCACAAAAAATAAAAAAGGCGGCTACTCGCCGCTCAATTCCCCAACCTCTAGTATATTTCTTAGTCCTTCGAAGATCCTGCCTTCGCTTGGTACTTTTGTTGCTACTCCATCTCTGATTCGACGCACATTTATCATGCCATATCGAATCGTCACGTCATATTCACTACCGCTAACCTGTTCCTCGCGCACTCTTCTGCGCGCATCTTGCACAATACGGCTTACCCACGATTGAGAAATGCCATATTTCCTCCCCAGACCTCTCATCGACATCTTGCCGTTCAAGTATTCCAGGAACACAATCGCCTTTTGCTTTGGTAGATTCATAATCACATTCAGAGCTTTCTCCAGTTCCATCGCTTTTTCCACGCATATCTCTGGATTTGATGTCTCTTTGCTATCCGCCACCGTAGCTTCGATGTCCAGTTTCCCGTCTTCCGGGTCAAGCACCGTGCTCATACTGACGCACTGCGACTTCTCGCGCTTCCTGCTCCCTCTCAGTTCCATCAACATCTCATTCTCTATACAACGCGCCGCAAAAGTCGAGAACTTCACCTTCCTCGTTTCGTTATATCCCAAAGATGCTTTCACCAACCCGCATATTCCCCGCCGACATCAAGTCGTTCATATCCAGGTCGCCTTTTCCGATGTGCTTTTTAGCAATATGGGTCACAAGCCTTACGTTATCGGTCACTAAACTTTCTCTGTCCATAATAACCCTCCCTTTCCTTTGTAACAACTATATCTATATCTCAAAGTGCAAATTTTACTTCCCTGATATTATAACATCAATACCTACCACCGTCTAGATGTAACATCCAACCCACACCGTGTATAATACTGATATGTATCTCTGTATCGATGTCGGTGGCACCAAAACCCTAGTCGGCCTCTTTACTACTCACGGCAGACTGACCAAGCACATCCGTTTCGCCACCCCCAAAAAAGAAGACGAGTTCTTCGCCGTCCTCTCTCAACAAGTCAACGCCCACTTCGACCTCAAGAAGTGCACCCGCCTCGCCATAGCCGTCCCCGGACCAGTCAGAAACGGCCAACCTCTCTTCTTCGGCAACCTCCCCTGGCACCCCGCGGATTTCAAAGCCCGGCTTACCATTATGTTCCGCCTCCCCACCACTGTTTTCAATGATGCCTTCGCCTCAGCCTACGCCGAAACCCGCCGCCGCCCCTTCGGCACCAGCGTCTACATCACTCTATCCACAGGCATCGGCACCGGTGTTATCACAGACGGCAAAGCCAACCCTAAATACGTCAACTTCGAACCAGGTCACATCAAATTCGACTGGCAAGGAGAACTGCTCGAATGGGAGGACATCGCCGCCGCCAGCGCCGTCTCCAAAGCCTACGGTTCCAAAGTCACTGAAATCACCGGCGACAAGGCTTGGGCTGACATCGCCCACCGCATCTCCACTGGCCTCCTCCTCGTCATCAAAGAAGTCGAACCCAACCGCGTCATCTTCGGCGGACCGCTCGGACTCATGCTCCCCCGTTACCATCGCCACCTCGCCGCTCGTCTGCGCGCCGGACTCCCCAAGGACGTCCGCCTCCCCCACCTCGCCAAACCTCATTACAAAACGGAGTCCGTCCTCTATGGCTGCTACCACCTCATCCGCAAAAACCGCTAATCTCTTCTCTCGCCTCCGGCAAGACTACCCCGACCTTTTATTTGATCAGTCCAAACAATTTTATTACTCGCCCCCCTCCACCATCCACTACGACCCCGCCCATCCCGATTTCGAACAACTCATTCTCCATGAACTCGGCCATGTAGTGCTCAAACACCAAAACTACCGCCAAGACATCGAACTTATCACTATGGAGACTCTTGCCTGGGACAAAGCCCGCGAACTTTCCGATCAGTATCAAGTCAATTTCGACCCCGATTTGGCCGAATCCCGTCTCGATACCTACCGCGAATGGCTCTACGCCCGCTCCTCCTGCCCCACCTGCAATATGACCGGCTACCAGACCCCTGACCACATCTATCATTGCCCCCACTGCCTCACCCGTTGGAAAGCCAAAGTCAACCGCATTAGATTGTAAGCATTTCGGTACGACAAGAACAAGCTCGCGTAATCTCGAAGGAACTCTTGTCTGAACCGGATAAAATAAGCGAGAACATCCTTGCGACGGCTTCCAAAGACGTGAACGCTTATTTTATCTTGCGTGAAGACAACGTTTCGAGAGGTTATGCGAGCTTGTTCTTACCTTACGTACCAAAAAACCTCCCCTAAAGGAGGTTTTTTGTTATCAAAGCTATTTACTTAGTGCTTTTCTTAGCCTTACCGCGCTTAGAGATGCGTCCGCCCTTAGCACCAGCGATGCGAGCAAGCTCGCGATTAGCGGCAAATCCGCCAGTATGACCGTTTTTTCCGCCCTTCTTACCGATAGAAGCGTAAAAATCAGTACCGTACTTAGCCTTGTTAGTTGCAGCAGCCTTGCGGCCACCTTCCTTTGTTCCAGCCATTTAATTAGCCTTTCTCCCAACCCAAAATCTTTTCCGAGTGCCATTATTATCACTCTCCCACCAGAGGTAGTAACTGGCAAAGCCGACACTTCCTCGAGTGTTCATAAGCATTATAGCACAACGCTCACGTTTTGTCAATACACTTTAGCTAATAATTGTGATATAACTACCGAACACCAGATGTGCCAAACCGTACATGTTTTCCACACAATCTATCGTCCCCTGCCCGAACAAACCCTATTGACATTATTCTTCTCATGCTATATACTGTATCCAGTTTAAGAACATTGCGAGAGTTCTGAAACTAAACTTATGAAGAAGACCCCTGAAAAGGGGCCTTTTTCTTACCCAACAAAATACCCCTGATTACCAGAGGTGTTTTGTTTGGTGGGCGATCCAGGATTTGAACCTGGGACCTCGTCATTATCAGTGACGCGCTCTAACCAACTGAGCTAATCGCCCCCATTATAAATGGTGGAGCACTTCGGAGCGAACCCCGAAGATACCCCATATATTGGTGGAGTAACAGGGACTTGAACCCTGGACCCCTGCCTTGCAAAGGCAGTGCTCTAGCCAACTGAGCTATTACCCCTGCTCCTCCGCTATTTTACCTTAATTCTCATTTTTCCGCAAGCATGCTATAATTCCCTTATGCCTGAATACACTTTTAGCTGGGGGTCTTTCTTTCTTGGGATTCTTCTCATCGCAGCCGGCGGTCTCATCGTCATTTTTTACAAACCCATCGCTGATAACATCGTCAACGGCGTCTCTTCTTACGACAAAACCAAGCTCTTTGGCATCGCCGCCGTCGCCCTCGGCTTCCTCATCATGACCAATCTCCATGTTTTCTTTCTCAATATGCTTGTCGACTTCATCTTCCCCAAGATGTAGAATCATGTCCTAATGTGATATAATATGCGTAACGGAGTTATTAAGTAGACTATGAAAATTGTTATATCATCTGATACCTATACGCCCATGATTAACGGCGTAGCGGTTTTTTGCGAAAGCCTAGCCCGCGGCCTCGTCCGCGACGGCCACGAAGTCCTAGTGGTATGCCCCAGCCTATCTGGCAAATCTCATATTGAGCACGACAAAACCGTCCCGGGGCTCCGCATTCTGCGCCTCCGCTCCAGCCGCTTCTTCCTCTACCCAGACCAAATCAATCCTCTCCCAGAGAAAGACAGCACCGTCAAGCTCCCTCGCCTCTTTTACAAGAACGGCCTCCATATTTCCCCCCTCGCCTACGACGTCATTAGGAAGCATCTTGACGCCTTCAAACCGGATATCATCCACAACCACGTCCCTGGCCCAGTCGGCTGGTCTCTTCTGCGCTACGCTAAGGACCGCGACATTCCCTTCGTTTCCACCGGCCACAGCTATCCTGACAACTTTACCGCCAACCTGCCTATCAAAGCCGTCAAAAAACCCGCCGACTTCCTCTGCCGCGAGTACCTC
>Ga0123356_10004469_pt1 | contig 14451 bp, 15 predicted proteins | sample TergutEmb28metaG_2_FD_92546 | JGI IMG/M metagenome (GOLD analysis project Ga0123356, IMG submission 92546) | Embiratermes neotenicus P3 segment gut microbial communities from Petit-Saut dam, French Guiana - Emb289 P3 | ecosystem: Host-associated > Arthropoda: Insects > Digestive system > Gut ...
CACAACGACGGTCACCAACGATACCCTTAAGCTGACCACGACCTTTACGGCCGGGGCAAGCGCTGCTATCAACGGGTCGGTGTTAATCTCGGCGGTTGCCAGCTACGACGTGTTCGCTTGGCACCGCTGGGCAGGGGTAGTCAACATTGCCGCCAACGACACTTTGACTCAGACCTTTAACGTCCAGTATAAGGCAGGATAACCATGCCCTCAAAAGAACTGGTACTTGCCGACAGCGATAGTATCTGGCGGCAGAAAGACGAACATGAACTGACTCCTGAGCAACTGGTTGTTAAGCGCCAGATGGATCAGGAGTGGTTTGATACGTGTGAGGCTAGGGCAAAAGCATTCCTGCTACTCCCCGACGGCTCCAGACGCGAGTACACCCAAGAGGAATGGGATGCTTGGAATACCGAGGGGAATGTGCTTTGGCTAGACTTTGAAGCCCGGGCAAAAGAAGCTGGTCTCTATGCCGTTATAACACTGGATGAGCAAATAGCACAGGCGGAGCAGTCCGTGGCTATGGCTTTGGCTGCCGTGCAATCCGCCAATGCCGAGGTATCCCGCTTGACTGCTGTTAAAGCCGATGCTATCGCTCGTGAAGAAGCCAAGCAGGCCGAGATTGGGGGGAAGCCTATTAACGAGACTTTGCCAGGCGCAAAGGGGGCCTAAATGGCGCAGCGTTTCTTTTGGTTTGCCAACCCGGTTGAAGTTACGCTAACAGTAACAAACACATATGTCCAGTATGATCTAAGTGTCCTAATCCCAAATTTACCCGTGGACTTTGCTGGGGTGGTTATTAGGAGGAGTATCGGGGCGGATAGCTATACGACATTTCGGTCGTATGGGACAACCACTAATGGTTATTTTCTTGACTACAACACGATTTTGGTCAATATTAGCTCATCGCGCATACTAGAAGCCATAAGAACAACCAATAATGCCGGAAAAAACTACATAGATGGCTACTATACCACGGGGTTTGGATATATCGTCTATGGCTCAGAAATAGAAGTCTCGCCGGGCACCAGAAACCAGTGGGTTACTCTCCCCTCTCTACCATCAGGGGCCGTAGCTGGGCTTTATCGGATAGGGATTAATAAAACAAAAAGCAGCTACGACTATTTAGGTATTAGAAGCCTTGGGTCTACAGACGGCGAATTGTATCTTAATGGGAGCTTTGGTTTTAGTGTCATAATAGGTGGGCAGGCACAAGTGAGACTCCCCGATAATTCTCAGGATTGGGATGAAGAGGAGGGGTGGTACTGGTCATCGTATGCTTATTGCATGGAAGTCGGATATATCACAGGAGACGGAATAACATTTTACACCAATCCCATATCCATCGGTGGCGTATCCGCAGCAAATACATGGATTACGCTTACAGCTTTACCAGCCTTGCCCGGCGGAACGAATGGTGCTTTTCTCGAGGGGAGGAGGGGTTCAGCGCAATCGTGGGGAAGCTACGTGCGCAAATTAGGGGATTTGCGCACTTTTGGGAGTATCCCTTACCAAGGTATGAGGGGGAAGGGGATTTCCCCGTGCGACGATAATAGGCGATTACAGGCTATATCCTCAGTTACTGGCATTGGTTATTATGTCCGTGGCGCAATCGAGGGGTCTGTTCCATCCCTCTCCACCAACTACACCCGCACAACCGACCTCGCTATGGGTCTTGCCCTAACCTCTACCAGAACAGTTGGGTACACAAGGGCTAGTAGCATGGCACTAGGGATAAAACTCCTGGCAACCAGAGCGGTTGGGTACAAACGCACCTCTCCTATCCCAACAGGCATTATGACGGCGGCCACGAGAGCTATTGGCTTCATTCGGGAAACATCTGCCTCAATCGCCATGGCCGTTACGACATCTCGGGCTGTCGGCTACGTGCGCCAGGCAGTAATAGCGATGGGGGCCGCGATCTCATCCAATAGGCTGGTACAGGCGCTCCGGGATGCCGTGGCCGCCATTGGGATTACTATCTCGACAGATGCCACAATCGGCCGCAATTACATATTTGAAACCCTGCTTGCAATTGATGCGGCTGTTACCAACAACCGCCAGTGGTTAGGGGACAGAGCTGCCGACATTGGAATGGCCCAAGAGCTCATGGCTTTCCGGCAGGGCAACTTCCCCCGTAGCGCCGACATCCAAGCTGGCGTCGCCGTTACATCGTCTCGCATCCGGGGGGTTGTGCGTAGTGCCACTGTAGCCATAGGGCACGCCGTCGCCTCCAGTCACCTTATTGCACTAGTGCGCAATGCAGCAGTAGCCTGTGGTCTGTGGGTAATGGGTACAACCGGCAACAACAGGGTCTACCACTTCATCGCGGACTTAATTACGAACATTAACGCCACGGCCACGAGAAAGGTCGCAGCCCAGCGCTCGACCACAACGGCCACTGACATCGCATCCAACGCAACTAGGACAACCGAGGTTACCCGCAGCACCCATATATCTCAGGTGCCCTCGGTGACTGCCTCTCGCGTCTGGCGGGTAGTAAGAGGGGCCGCTCTCGCCTGTGGCTTGTTGATTACAACGTCGGTTGGGCGCAATCGCCGCCGGAAGATGATTACCGGTACCTCGGCATCGCCTAACCTCAGCGGGCAATCCCGCGCCCTTAACTTGACTGGCACATCTTCGGCCATTGTGAGGGAATCAGCATGATAATTTACAAAGGCACCCACGGCGTCCCGCTGGTGTGGACGCTAACGCAGCCAGACGGCAAATCACATTACGACCTTACTGACAAGGTCGTTTATTTTAGGATGTGGCCGCAATCCTGCCCCGGCAAGCTATTGCTGGACGAGACCTGCGTTATCACTGACACTGCAATGGGCAAGGTGGAGTACGAAATTAAGCCCGGCGACTTTGATTGCCCCGGGGAGTATTGGGCGCAGTTTGTAGTCATCGAGGCTGGGGTAGACACTGTTCCTTTTACCACATTTTTAATTCAAGTACGTAACGTCGCGGTTCCGGCCGCTTAAGGAGACAAAGTGAAAAGAAAAGCGCTAGCAGTCAAATTCATTAATGAGGATGAGGGTATTATCGGGGGTTGGGGAGCCCCTTACGGAGGCCCGCTGATGGGCAAAGACCTCACGGGGGAGTATTTCTCACCCAACACTAACTTCTGTTTGGATTGGTACACAGCCCGCCCAGTCCTGTATCAACACGGTCTTGACGCCACCAAGGGTATCGAGGTGTGCGGTACACAGACTAAGGCCGAGATCAGGAATGCCGGTCTGTGGGTGGAGTGCCAGCTTAATAAGAGCCAGAAGTATTGGGAGCAGATTAAGTCCATGATTACTCAGGGTTTGCTGTTCTTCTCGAGCGGGGCCAGTCCACATCTCGTGGAGAAGAAGTCCACCGGGGAAATTACCCGCTGGCCAACAATCGAGTTTACCCTAACTCCTACTCCAGCCAACCCCCTGGCAACAATTGATAGCCTCAAGGCGGTAGCTATACCAGATGAGGCTTTGAAGTTCGACGAGTCCGATCACCCCAGAGACTCTGATGGCAAATTCACCTCGGGTGGTGGAAGCGGTGGTGGCGGGTCGTCCGATAGCGCTAAACCCGCACCGAGTAATGGAAAGAAGCCTGCCGCCGGCGGAAGTATCGGTAGCTACAACGACTACATTAATCGGGGTGCGGACGATGCAATGCGCAATAAGGGCGGTCGTGGATATGACGAAATGAGGGCAGAGATGCGCGAAGTCCACAGCAAGCTAAGAAAGCATGAAGCTGAGACCGGGGAAAACGACGAGACCGGCTACAGCCCCGAGGGACAGGCGCTTGCTGACAGGATGACGCAGATTGTCGATGTGGAGATGGAGGATTGGAAGAGGGAAAAAGACAAAATCGATAACAAGGGGAGTTGGCAGACGTATCTAGCGGCAGAAGAAGAGGAATACCAGAGTAACAAGACAGGAGCAGAAAAATCGCTCAATACAAATACAAAGGATGGTGACATGAAAAAGCACACTGCAACCAAGGAAATCCCTCCCAAGGATGAGGAAAAGGCCGAAATAGAGGAAGAAAAAGCCGAAGTAGCGGCAGAAGCAGCCGAAGAACAAGCTGACATCGCCGCTGATCAGGCCGAAGAAGCCGCCGAGGCGCAAGAGGAAACCCCTCCGGCCCCGCAGGATAATACCTCGCCCGCTGCGGCCGCGCCCCAGCTGCCACCGACTGTAGTGGATGCCCTAACCAACCTCAAGCAGTCCTGCGAGGATTGTCTATCCGGACAGACCCCGGCCCCGACTGCTGAGGCCGTCAAGGCCCTTTTGTCCGCATTCAATTTGACACCCGAACCCAGCGGCATGAAAGCCCAACTGGACGAGATAAACTCCACTGTTGCCGCCGCCAAAGAAGCCCTGAAGGGGCTTGAAGGGCGCCTTGCCTCGCTGGAGTCCAAGCCCGCCCACGAAGGACCAGTGCTACGCGAAGTAAGTGGTACAAATCCCCGAATGGATAACCCCGTTGGAGCCAGCGAAAGCGCTATCATCGCCAAGCTGGCAACCAAGGCGACTGACCCCCACGTCAAGGCATGGTTGGGACAGCAGGCCGCCGTGGAGGACATTCAGGAACTCCGCGCATCCAAACCTGCCCTCGCCCGTGGATACCTACCCAGTTAATAAATTAAAAGGAGCGACAAATGTATCATCACATCACACAGGAAACCATAGATATGACCACGGCCATCATCAAAGAAGGGGCTCGTGGTCCCAATGGCATGAAGGCAATCACCACCTCGGTTGGCTTGTATGGCTACCCCTTGGAAGCCCCGGCCAAAAAGCTCTATCCCATAGAGGACTCAATGCGTCGGCGCATTCCCCGCTGGGTTAATCCCGTCGGCGGTACTCATGCCCACTGGAAGGTGATTTCGGCTATCAACACCAACAACATCACGGCGGGTGTGGCCGAGGGCCAACTCAATCCCTATATCGAGATTCTCAATACCCCCAAGGATGCACCTTACAAATCGCTGTCCATGTCCAACCAGCACACCCAAGAAGCCCAGGTCATGGGTCGGCGTTTCGAGGACGTTCCTGCGCTCACTATGCTAACCGCTCTGCAGTCCCTAATGATCCAAGAAGACCGCTATATCATCGGCGGCTGCTGGAACTCCCTCGACACCGCCATGCAGGCAGCTACCATCACCCTGACCGATGCCACCGGCGGCTCTCTTACCCCCGGCGCCGTTACCGTTGCCATCAGCGCCCTAACTATTCAGGGCTTCTACGGCAAAGCATCCGGCAACAACGGCACAGCCGATAGCCGCGGTGAGACCACGGCCAAGTCGGCCAGCCTAACCATCACCGGCACGGCTGTAACCGCAACATGGACGGATGTCCCCGGCGCCATGGGTTACAACGTCTACGTAGGCGGCGTGTTCTGGGGCCGCACTCCGGCCAACCGCGTAACCATCACCACCGTCCCTACCTCGACCAACGTCCCCAACACCGCCGACCTCACTGTCGACAACCTTGGCTATCAGGGCCTTCTGGAGCAGCTGGTAGCACCGGGTAGCGGTGCTTACTATAAGAGCGCCGAGGGGGCGACCCTCACCGGTGACGGTGCTGGCGGTATTCTCGAGTTCGACGCCATGTTCAGCCAGATCTGGGACGACTGGGCCGGTGGTCCGACCATGGCTCTCTGCAACTCTCAGGAAATGACATCCATCAAGCGCCTAACCCTCGGCAACAGCTCGGCCAACGCCGCTCGTGTGATTGTATCCACTGGCGACAAGGATGACTTCAAGGCCGGCGCGGCTGTATCCGCTTACCTTAACCCCTTCACCGGGCAGTTCGTAGAGCTGGTTAATTCCCGCCACATGCCGCCCGGCAGAATTATGTTTATCGGCGAGACTGTGCCTTATCCCAACAGCGAAGTCCCCAATAACTGCGAAGTAGAGCTCCAGATGGACTACTTCGGGGTAGAACGGCCTCCGAGCACCCGCGCCCAGTCCGTAGACGTCACCTGCATCGGGGCCAACAAACTATACCTGCCCGGCATCTGCGGCGTCATGACTAACATCTCCGCCTAGTGGCAAACACAACCGCAATATGTAGTAGGGGGCCTCGTGCCCCCTACTAGTTTTAAGGAGTTCCTATGGATGCACTCCGCGCACCTTTGACAGAAGACGAATTCAAAACAATGGCCGTGACGAAACTCCCTATTGACTTCACCGGGGAGAAATATGTCCGTTTCGCTAACCAGTGCTGGGCGTGGATGGAGCATTGCGCCAGCCAGCCCTTTACCGCAGAAGAAAGGGAGCACTACTATCCCATGCCCGGTCGCTACGCCAATGTCACCCCGGCCGGGTTCCTGACCATTGCCCCCAAATATCTACCTATAGTGTCTATAGGTGGTATCTACTACAAGCGGTCGTACTTCTCGGATTGGACACCAGTTAATCACTACGTGGTCATGGACGACACCATCAACGTCTACGGTGCTCCGGTACTGCGTGGGGACGAGGGCATGGTCAAACTGGTATATGTGTCGGGTTATGACCCAATACCCGATGACCTTAAGCTCCTGCTGGCCCTATTCATGAGCCAGAAGTCCACCGCTGGTACCTTCTCGCAGATAGCCGGGTCGGCCATTGTGCCAACGTGGCTGCCAGATGAGGTCAAGGTGGCTATTGAGCACTACAAGAGGGTGAGATGAGCACCGTTAATATCCATGTCAAGGGGCTTGACGAGGCCAAGGCGGCCATTAAGACCTTGGCTGACTGCATCCATAATCTGGACGATAAACTCATGAAGAGCCTTGGTGATGCAATGCTCGATGACGTGGACAAGCGTTTCATGACCCGCGGCTATGGCACTTGGCAACCAAACTCCCCGGCAACAATCAGGCGTAAGGGCCATGCCAACGTCTTAATTGACACAGGGACTATGATGGCCTCGACCCAATACACTATCAAAGACAGCTCGGTCATCCTCACCGTACCTCGTGGCGGACGTAATCGCTCACCCGACGTTCCCCCGAAACATCAGTCGGGAGACGGCGTACCCATGCGCAAAATAGTGGAAGTTACACCGCAGCTGATGGTTGGCCTGAAAATGGCCGCTGCGAAGTGGCTGAGAGACCTCGTGTTGGCCTACGGAAAGAGGATGTCGTGAAAAAGGGAACTGAGATAATCCGAGAAGTCCTCGAGGCGGGGATGACCACGGACAAGAACTATGACTTCCACGACTACTACGTGCAGACGTGGCTCATGGGGGAACCTAATCCCGTTCCCGCCATAAGCGCCCCTCTGGGTGCTATTAGCTATTCCACCCCGGAGACCAGAGAAATGGTTTGGCCGGGGATGGACACAATAACCGAGCACGTCTTAATTCGCTTCTACGTGCCGTTCCAATACCGAGCCAGCGAGGACGGCACCATCTCCCCGGGACTGGTGCGTTTGGAAGCCATGGTGGAACGAGCATTGCTCTTGCTGCGCACCGACCCTGTCTTTGGCTGTTTAGTTGTGACATCAGCCATCGTGTCGGTGGACCGCAGCGTGTCTACATCGGCAGAAACTTTCCGGGTGGCCGAGATAATCATCCGACTCACCCGCCGAGCCCTTTGGGGGCAGGAATAACATTAGGAGGAAAATATGGCTACATCTTTTGCAGGCAAGAGGGCACTGCGTAAAATACAACTCGGCATAGAATCTACCCCCGGGATGGCCGTACCAGCAACCGCCCGTATCGTGGGCACCTTGGGTATGAAACAGGAAAACAAGTACTATCGCCCCGCCGACCTGGAGACAGCCCGCCTGTCGGAGTTCGAGCGCTCAGTCATTACCGGCAAACAGGCTACTCTGCCATTTGAGAGTGACGCCAACTTTGAGCAGTTGGGATACCTGCTGGGAATGGGAGTCAAGGGGGAGGTTTCCGCCACGAACTCGGGCGGAATGTATGTTCGTGATTACACTCCCAACCTTACCACGACCGCCAACCTCGACACTTATACCATAGAGTACGGAGATGACGTGGCTGCTTATCGCTCTACATATTGTGTGGCCACCGACCTTGAAATCTCCGGTCAGATTGACGATGCCCTGATGGTCAAGGCGTCTTTAGTTGGGCGAGCTGTGGAGCCCAACTCGTTTACTCCCAGCATTGACCCACCGGCGGCCCTCAATCCAGCTGTAATGGGACTGGGTAAGCTCTTCATCGACCCCACATATGCCGCCATAGGCACCACCCGTCAAGAGGCGACCTTGGTGGACTTTTCCTACAAAGTCTCTCAGGGTGTCACCCCCATGAAGTATGGAGACGGGACGCTGTCTTACTCGGACATTGCCGAGAAAAAACGCCACATCGACCTTGACCTCACAGTGGCTTTTAACGCCAACGCCGTCGGACTTTATTATCTGGTTGATACACAGTCCAATCTTTTTATCCGACTGGACTTTCCGGGACCGAACGGAGCCAACCTAACCATGGACGGCTGCTACGTCATTGATGACTGGGGAACCTTGGAAGAGCGCGACGGTCAGGATATCGTCAAGCTCACACTGGTATCTATCTATGACCGCATAGGTGATTTTGAATGGGGCATTAAGCTGGTAAACAGCGTGCCCGCCCTACCATAAGGAGTTATATGCCCGACATCAAAGGCTGGCCTACTTACAAGGTTACTGTCCCTGATTACAACTGGACAATTGAATTCTACGAGCCGTCGGTAGACGAGATTGATGAGATCAAGGAAGCCCGGGACGAGGACGACAACAAAAAACTATACAGCATTCTCACCAAGTTAATAAAAAGCTGGGATGCTACCGATCGCGAGGGCCGTCCTCTGCCCATTAACGGCGCGGGCTACGGTAAGATGCCTCCCACAGCTATTGTGGCCATCACTGCAGGGTTTGCCAACCCACGGGGGGCCGACCCAAAAGACAACACCGACACCTCCATCTCTTAGCATATTACTCCGCCGAGGCCCGTGGCGACAACCCCAAGCAACCAAGGGAAGTCCAAATCTACAAAATGGCCATGATTTGGGGAAAATTGCCTTGGGAAATAAAACAACTTCCCATCTCGGAGTTTGAAGAGATGGTTGAGCACTGGAACGCCATGGCTTTGGCACGGGGGGACTTAAATGGCAGAACAAAAGGCGACTTTAATAGTCGAGGTCGTTACCAAGGGTGAGCAAAAACTCAAAGAAGCTGGAAACAACCTCGACAAGCTGACCGGCAAACAGGAAAAGAACACCAAGACGCAAGATAAGTCCACCAAGTCAACGGACAAAGCCTCCTCGGCGGCCAAAAAACTCAATATGCCGCTGGGGAAGCAAATCCCTCTCTTGCGCTCCCTGGGTCCCCTTATGGGCACTGTTGGTCTGGCGTTTGGGGCCGGGGCAACAGCCATTGGGGCCTTGGTGGCCGGTGCTTTGCAGTGCAATCAGGCGTATAACGCTTGGCAGGCGTCAATACTGGGCCTCACCGTGACGACCAACATTATGACCGACCAGTTCTACAGCAAAGCCGAAATCACGGAGCGGGTTAATGAACTATCTGAAAAGTACCTAGCAAGCACCAAAGATATCGCCAAGGCAATGGATGGTGTTCTTCCTATTACCAGAGACCTAGATGCGGCCACCAACCTCATCGCTGATGCCTTCTTGCTGTCCCATGAATACGGTGTTGATTTTGCAACGGCGGTCAACGAACTCACTAAGGCTTACGATGGCCAGTATTCCCATATGGGCGCAGGCATGACGGCATATGACCTGATGATTGAAAAACTCAGTGCCACGGGCGATGAAACGCAAGGTCTCAAGGATCAGGTGAACGATGCTTGGAGTAAGATGACATCGGATATCGGCCAAGGTATCGGCTCCTTTGTGTCCAGTATAGGCAACAGTCTTAAAATCATCGCCGTTGATTTCATGTGGCTATTCAAGCCCGGTGACGGCGGTATTGCTTCTGCATGGAACGCCTGCGCCAAGTGGCTGGGCGAAATTGACTGGGATGGTATCTGGAACGGGCTGGGTAAAGCGTGGAGTAACGTATGGAGATGGTGTTGGGACGGGCTGCAGAATATATGGGGGAGCATCACCGGTTTCTTTAAGGGCATTAACTGGGATGCCATATGGAACGGCATCGGTGAAGCGTGGAGCAAAATCTGGCGCTTTATTCCCAACATGGCCATCGAGGCCATAAATTGGATGATCCAGCAGGCGAACAAGGTGTCTTGGACTACCCCGGATTGGTTACCGCTGATTGGGGGAAAGACCTTTGGCTTCAACCTGAAGGAAATCCCATACCTCGCCGAGGGCGGCAATATCCTCAGTAGCGGTGCGGCAGTGGTCGGCGAAGAGGGACCCGAACTTCTTAACCTACCCCGTGGGGCACAGGTATCTCCTTTGTCCGGGGGTGGTGCCACTGGCCCGATAACCATACCTATCTACATCGGCAACGAGCTCCTGCAAACCTTTGTCATTAACAGCCTCGAGGACACAGTAAGATTGCGGGGTGCCGTCTGATGCCGCCGCCGGTTGAAATCACAATAGACGGGGTCGTTGTTCCGTGCTGGGAAGAGATGTCACTAAGCATCGACAACATCTTGGGGCAGACAGTAGATACGGCCAAGCTTACCTTCTTTGACCGAGATGCCAACCTTGAAATCCCCGAGCTGGCCGACATCATTATTACCCGCACCGACAACGGACAGCGCATATTCGGGGGACTGACCTCAGTCGTTGAGGGAACTACGGCCGGTCTCTCCCGTCGGTGGGAAGTGCAATGCCAGGATTACACTGTCTTGTTGGATGCAGGGTTGGTTCACTGCTCGTACCCCTCTGGGTGGACATATGACGGCATGAGCGGGGACAAGGCAATTATCGCTCACCTATTTGAAAAGGTAGGAGTAACTCTGTTAGGGCTGGGCCCGAGCGAGATTGAAGCCCGCACTTTCGTCGGACAGGCTTTTTCCGATTTTATGTCGGCCATATTTTTCAATTACAGCTCCTACCGCGAGGCATTACAAACAATTGCAGGATATACCGGGTGGAATTACTACGTAGATTATTACCGACGCCTGCATTATTACTACCGAGAGGACTACCCTGCCCCTTATCGCTTATCTAGCACCCCTGGTCCGGGGAACGTCGTATATCGTAAGCTGCGCTGGCGGCGGGACGGGACGGCCGTGCGTAACCTCTACGTGATGTTCGGGGCACGTCTTTTTTCGTCGCCTCAGCATTACTATCTGCCCGGCGACGGGGTAAAAACCCACTACACCTTGGGCATTGAGGATATCGGGCGCAACATCAACCTGGTGGCTCCGCCTGGTGAGGGGAACATTATTGTAGAGGTTAATGCCGGCACGGACTCCGTCCCAATCTGGGTACCGCAGAAGGTGGGCAATGAGTCCACCGATAGCCTCGATACTTGTGATTGTCTACACAACTCAATGCATCAAATACTGAGATTTAAGGTGCCCCCGCCTAATCTGACCGCCGCCGTGTATGTTCGGGCAGTTCATTTGATTGGAGCAGGGCAGGCCGATGCCGACGACAACTCTATCGTCAAGTACAAGCGCACCTTTGCCCGCCGCCTCAGTGCCGGAGACACCAATAGTGCTATTGCCATCAACTGGAAACTCAACACCTACAAAGAACAATTCGCCTTTGCCCTAGAGAAAGTCACCCTCACCGTGGATGACATCAGCTATCCCGGGCCAGATCGCTTTGGCATTGGGCAGTGGGTAGAATTGGAAAATCCTGTGCTTGGAATTAACCGAAGCTACTTAATCCACCGTGTAACCACGCGCCTAATCGGGGGAACGCACATGGAGTACGACCTCGAGCTTCGCAATTGGTTTACTGACCAAGCTACATAAGGGACGCCATGGAAAGAAACTTTGACCTCGCCGATATGCTTGTTTCATATCAGCGCCAAGAGGACAATATTGCCCCCACTGGCACAGTGGAACTCTATTATTACAAGGGCATCAAAGATTACGTTATTGTTGGGGACAGCTTGAGCGTTACTGCCTCCGGGCCGCTCTACTACTGCGCCCCCTTTGTCGGTGGCGACTTAATCATCGCTGGTGCTTGGATACCAGTCTAAGGAGCAAGTATGAACATACAAGATATAGTGGGTATTAGGGGAATTGTCCGGATATTTGATGCTAATACCGGCGAGTTGTTGCTATCCACTCATAATCTCATGGTGGAGAACGGCGGCGTCCTCTTGGCCAACCTCCTGATAAACTCCTCGGTCTATCGTACTGGGTTATCATTTTGTGCCCTTGGAACAGGAACTACTCCCCCTAGCACCTTTCAGACGTTATTGGTTGCTGAGACGGTACGTGCCCAGATTACACAAAGCGGAGTCACAGGGCACACCACTGCTGTCTCCACGTTTTTCACGGCCTCCGATTGCGATTTCCATATCTACGAGGCGGGTCTTTTTGGGCATACTGCCACCCAGACACCCAACAGCGGGCTACTCTTTGCCCGTGCCTTATTGGACTACGACAACTCCGTCAATCCCCGTAACCTCATGATAGGATGGGAAATACCCATCGAGGCGGCCCCGGTTACCCCATGAACCCTATCCTAGCCGCCATGGGGCAAACCCTCGCTACCTTGGCTGCTATCTATATTCCTCGGGCATATCGTCTAGGCAAGGACAAGGCTCGTCGTAAGTACGGCCCGGCTGTAGCGCCTTGGGGCGATGCCGACAATGCTAACCTTGAGATACTCCTTTCTCGCCACGGGAATGAGCTCGCCCGGGCGCTAGCAATTATCGAACACAATGCCTCAACCGGCACTGTTGCCCTTGGGATCGGTCTAGCCGCACTTGCCAATCGCTCTGGGTCGTGGGCTTGGGTTCTTTCTCCCGCGATGGCCATGGGAATATCGGCCGCGGTTAACGGTGCCCGGATGGAGATTTCTCGGGAAGAAGGGCTACCCCCGGATGAGATAGGTATCATCTGGTATACGGCCAAGGACACTCGTGTCTGCAAGAAGTGTGAATACCTCGCTGGCCGCTGGTTTGACGCTCACGAGGCATACGAGCTGGCGGCACAGATACATCCTAATTGCAGATGTCCAGCCTCTTTTGATATTGGCACACCCGATGAAGCCCTTGTGGGTCCTATCCCCGGTTATCGTCCCGGCACAATACAAGATATTTATCGCGACCTTGGCGGACACGTCAGCAAGCGGCTACGGAAGGCTCGGGACATGGCTGTCAAACCACCACCCGTATCATCAATGGCCCGTGACCAAATACAAAATGCCAGAAACAGGAAGCCTCCGCAGGGGCCGCTGCCTATACCTATCAAAACATGGAACGAGGCTGACCATCCGAGGGATAGTGATGGAAAGTTTACGGATGGGAGTGGTGGCGGAGGGAATAGTATGGGCGGTAAACCAACCCAACCACAACATATAGGGGGTGGCGGTACACAACCGGCGAAGCCCAAGACAAGCGGCAAACCCAAGTCTATTGATGTGCGAGGGAAAGGCCCCGATGTTTTCTCGAGAGAGGCAAACAATCTATATGCCGATGCCCATAAATACCCAAGCGAGGATCGGGATATCAAGTACGCTGATGTAGATGAAAGCGCGGCTACGCGAATTAAACAAGATACAGGTTACGATGTTCGTGGTTTTATGCGTAGGGTAACGACCGAAAGCATCAGGCACATGCTCAACGACCATAGCAAGCAAGCAGTCGAGGACCGCTGGAACCAAATAGCGATTACCGACTCGGACGTTAAATTAATTCCCGAGATAATTAACAATCCGGACAGCGTTATTCGAACGAAGACGGACAGTGGCGAAAACGCAATTTTATATGAAAAAGAAATTGACGATACGCGCTATTCATACATTGAAGTGGTGGGCAAGCGAAAGAAAAGACTGACGTCGAAGACGATGTGGCGGAAGAAGCCCGGGTTCTAAAGGCAGAGTGGCTGAATAATAAAAGAGGCTAGGGTCCCCTCGTGTAGGTTCCGAAGAACCCCCCTCGGGATAACGTCCGAAACGAGCCCCAGCGCTTAACACCAGTATACCTCTTTCAACCCCCGCAATCAACTAATAGGAGGCTTTTATGGCTTTTACAACAGGATTTTGGGTAGGCGGTCTTGTTGGTACCGCCGACCGCATGAATAATTGCTTACTCGGTTGGGGGCTTTATTCCGAGTTCCCCGCAGCAACGGCTGATAACAAAGGAGCTATGGCCCTCGCTACTGACCGGAATATGGTCTACTCCTCATCCGGTGCGGATTGGGTACAGACAGCTATTGCCCCGCCGACTGGGTTGACACGAGGTGATTTCCCTTATTGGAACGGTACGACTTGGGCTCGTTTACCCGCAGGGACAGCCGGACAAGTCCTGACCACTCAGGGAACCGGGGCTAATCCCACATGGACTACTCCGGCACAGAACATTACGGCCGCGATGACGTACTACAGCAGCAGCCCTCTTGATACTGACTA
>Ga0123356_10004470_pt1 | contig 14450 bp, 9 predicted proteins | sample TergutEmb28metaG_2_FD_92546 | JGI IMG/M metagenome (GOLD analysis project Ga0123356, IMG submission 92546) | Embiratermes neotenicus P3 segment gut microbial communities from Petit-Saut dam, French Guiana - Emb289 P3 | ecosystem: Host-associated > Arthropoda: Insects > Digestive system > Gut ...
AGGGAAAGGAATCCTTGTGGATTTCATCAAAAAACATAGTTCGGAGATTCATAGTATGTTGTACGGTGAATACAGAATAGAAGACGAGATTGCGGTTGTCAAAAGAGAAACTTGGGAAGAATGTAGTAAAGTAAAAGATAACGAAACTGCAAAAAAGCTTTTAGCCAAAGACAATGAAACTGCGAAGAGGCTTTTAGAGAAAGGCTCTTCTCATGAGTTTGTAAACGAAATCACCGGGCTAGATCTAGAAACGATAAAGGGACTTTCCTCTGCTTCCTAACCATATGTAATTAATTGAAATTTAAGAGTCTGCGTTTGCAGGCTCTTTTTTTTTATTTCTCGCAGAAATAAACGGAGAAGACCTCACGCTGAGCCCGCAGGGAAAGAAGGGTTCGCAGAGCTAAGAGGTTCACACAGGTCCTTGCAGCGAAGCTTCCTAGAAACTTCGCTCTTGCGAGCTCGTTGGAAGTCCCAGCAGGCACGGAGATCACGGAGGAATAATGAAGATGGATTTAACCACAGAGTAACACAGAGAATGCTCCCTGAGGTCGCTGAGCTTGTAGAAGTGTCGAAGGGTGAAAAGATTCTCACATAGAAAGGGGAAATACAAAATGCGACATTTAATTGTAGGTTTTTTTGTTACAAAGTAGTATTTTTAGATTCTAGCATATTTATGGATTTTATCAATAGTTTTACGATTTATTTTAATAAAAATTGTTTCTAATTACTGCTTTTATCAGCTTCTTTTGGAGAGCTTTCTTTAGCTCTTTTGCGACAAAAAAACGTAGGTTTATTTGTCACATTTTTAAAGGAGTTTTTTTATGAAAAAAACGTTAAAATTGGTTGGTTTTATCGCACTTGTTGCGGTAATCGGATTTTCAATGATAGCTTGCGACAACAATCCTGGCAGCGGCGGCACATATACCGTTTCTATAGCTATGATCTCTGATTCAAGCTTCGGTACTCAATTTACTCCATTAACAGCTCCAGCGACTGGAAATAATGTTCAGATTACTACTGGAAATATTAGTGATTGGAATCTAAAACTCGCTGCAGGAAGCGCAACATCATTAGCAGGTAATACTGGCTTGTCATATTCTCAGATGAATACATTTTTCCAAGGATATGCAGATAATGATCTAAACCAATTTTCTGACACAAATAAAACATGGCTTTTAAACAGATTGAACAGTAATGGGGAAGCGGCGATTGCCATTTTTTGGAATGCGGGAAACACAGCGGTTTTTCTAGTTGCTAAAGAATAATCTTTACTTTGCAACCCGTATAAGAGTTTGCGAAGCAAGACCATGGTTGCAAAATTTTGGGTGTATGTTTATGTGGGAGCGAGCGCGAACCTTCTAGCAAGAATTTTAGGTTAAGACTAGATTTCTTTCTTCAACTTTCTAATATTCTCTGTGATCTCTGCATCTCTGTGCCTTTGTGTGAGTCTCTTCTCAGTGTTCTCCGTGTCTTTGAGTCTCCGTGTGAAACTCTTAGCTGCACCTGCGTCTTGGCGAGAACACCTTCTCTCTATATACTAAACCCAATGAGTAGTATTGAACTTTTGGCTCCTGCGGGGTCGCCGGAAGCGCTGGATGCGGCAATCGGCGAAGGCGCAGACGCTGTATACCTTGGCTTAAAAGATTTTAACGCGCGTTTAAGAAGCGCAAATTTTACATACGCGCAATTTGAAGCGGCGCTTCGATCTCTTCGCAGAATGGGTAAAAAAGTTTATGTTACAGTAAACACCGTTTTTGAACAGCGCGAAGCAGACCGTATATATCAATTTTTAAAATATTTGGCAGGGCAGGGACCAGACGCAATTATTGTTCAGGATTTCGGCGTTATAGAAATGTGCAAATCGCAGTTTCCTTCTTTAAAACTGCATGCTTCTACGCAGATGAATATTGCTTCTGCGCGGGGAGCAAACGCTCTTTCGCGCCATGGCGTTTCGCGCGTTGTACTTGCGCGGGAGTTAACCCTCGAAGAACTGCGCAATATAAAAAAAGAGACAAATCTTGAGCTGGAAGTTTTTGTCCATGGCGCGCTTTGTATCAGCGTATCAGGTATCTGCCTTTTTTCGAGTTTTCTCGGCGGTAAATCAGCTAACAGAGGTATGTGTACTCAAGCTTGCAGAAGATTGTATCACAGATTGGATAGAAGCGAAGGCGAAGGATATTATTTTAGCCCTAACGATCTGCAATTATTGGAGAGAGTTCCGGATTTGGCAGAAGCCGGAATTAAAGCGATAAAGATTGAAGGACGCATGAAGAGCGCTTCTTATGTTGGCGCGGTTGTTTCTGCATATCGATTGATAGCAGACGCTGTTACACAAGGTGACGAGGATGGAATACAGCACAGTATCGAACAAGGGCAAAAACTTTTGCAAAATGATTTTGCGCGTCCAAAAACTCAATATTTATTCGGAGGAGTTCACACAGAGGCACAGAGACTCAGAGGACACGGAGAAGAGGGAGAGAGAGAAAATAACAAGATCGATTGGCTTGATCCGCAGCAGGACGGCGGCACGGGTATTAGCCTTGGAAAAATATTAAAATTTAAAAATACCGGCGAAGAAAGACTTGCTCTTGTAACACCTCCGCGGGGAGTAAAACTTTCTGTCAGAGACTCTGTACGTGTGCACCGCAGTGATGATTCGGGAAGAATTTCTCAAAAATTAATTTTTGTAGAAAAAGCGAGCGGGGGGTTAGCAGCAAGCAGCTTCTGGATTTCTGCGCCGGAAGATCCTATGCCAAGCGGAGCCAGACTGTCAGGCAGTGCTAGACTGTCAGGCGGTGCCAGACTTGGGGATAATGTCTATTTGATACAGACAAAAGAAATGCGCAAGCGTTACGAAAATATAATAACACAAGCTAAAAGCAGCAAGGGACCCGGCAGGGATAAAGCGCCATATCCTGAAATTTCGATAACAAAAAAAACAGAAGTGTTTCCGGAAGGCATATATATTACAGTCTCGCGTCCCGAAGATTTATACATCGTGCAGTCTAGCCGTCCTAAGCGGGTAATACTTACTCTTTCGCGGAAGAACGCAAAGTATCTGCTTGCCGGCAAAGAGCCCTTGCCGTTTAAACCCGCAGAAATAATTTTGTCATTAAATCCGTTTTTTCCTCAGGATACAAGCCAGATAATGTTAAATGAAATCGAAGAGCTTACAAAAAAAGGTTATCTTCAATATATAGTTAACAATCCGGGGCAGTTTTCTTTATTTAGAGGGAAAGAAAAAACGCAGCTAATCGCAGGGCCGTTTCTTTATACATTTAATTCATGGTCGTTGTCGTTTGTTTCGGGGTTTGGTACAGATGGTTTTGTTTCGCCGCTGGAAAATAACAGGCAGAATTTAGAGCGGACTTGCAGCGAAGTTTCCAGAGCGGCTGGCGTGCAAAAAAGTTTACGCAAAAAGTTTTTTATTACAGTTTTTGCATATCCGCCGTTATTTACTATTAGAGAGAATCTGACTTCTGTTCTTGGCTTTAATGCATTTGCTGACAATAAAGACGAAGCTTTTTCGCTCGACTCAGGATACGAAGGTTCGTTTGTATATCCCAAAAAACATTTTTCTATTATAGATAAGATTCCTTTTTTAAAAGAAGCAGGGTTTGGACGTTTCATTGTTGATCTAAGCGGATCGCAGCTTAAGAAAACAAATTACAAAGACTTAATGCGCGCGATTAACGAAAACAACGGTAACATCCGCCCCCTGCCCAATTCCAGCCGTTTCAACTGGAAAGATGGTTTTTATAAAGCATAGTTTTTTTAAACTATGCTTTATACTTCAACCTAAAAGGCTACAGCTTCAAGCTCTTTTCCTGCCATCACCAATTCGCCTTCTTCGTTTTCATCGATGTCCATGTCGTCATCAAACGGAATACCCGCAGTTGGTCTTGAGTCCTTTTTAAACTCAGGCCTAAATTCAACATGTTCTGCGACAATTGTGATCCTTGAGTGCGTCTTGCCGTCGGGATCATTCCAGCGGTTTTGCTTGAGGCGTCCTACTACGCGAAGACCCCTGCCTTTTTTGCCTTTTGCGTAACAGATTTCCGCAAGCTTTGCCCAGGTATCTACATTAAAAAAAGATACCTCCCTTTCAAAGCCTGTGTCCTGCTTGTAATAGCGGTTTGACGCAAGAGTCAATGTGCATACTTGCGTCCCTTTTGGTGTTGTTCGAAGCATCGGTTCTCTGACCAGATTTCCTTCGATTAGGATAGAATTGAGGTTGTTCATATACTCCCTCCATATTAAGTTCCGGCAGCAGACTACCGCCGGCCAAGAATTTTTTATAAAAAAAAAATTCTTAGATACCTATATATGGCGTGAGCCTGCAGGGCGCTTTAAAAAAACACAAAAAACCCCCTAGTGCTGGACAAAATGTTATAATTATCATATACTTATTATCATTTATCGAGACAAACGGAGGTTTTATGTCTAAAAATTTAATCGTAATATTAGTTATCGCGGCTTTTGCGATAATGGCTGGATGCGCCACTACACCTGCAGAACCGCGGCCTACACCGCCCCCTGCAGCTCCTGGACCTGCTGCACCGGTTCAAACAGGTCTTGTTCTTGACGGAGCAAGAAACTATACAGTAGCAAGCGGTGATACGCTTTCTGACATTGCCGCAAGATTATATGGTCAGTCGAATATGTTCTACTTTCCTCTTATAAGACTTGCTAATGCAAACGTAGTTTCAAACCCTGACGAAATCGAACCGGGAACAAATCTTGTTATACCGAATCTTCAGCCTAATTTAAACAGCGACGGTGCAAAAGCTTTGATTAGAGCAGATATGCTCAGCACAGCCGCGCAATATGACAGGCAGAACATGCCTCAGTCAGCTGCAGAATTAAGAAGACTTGCTAACAGGCTTTAAGCAAAACTGTAAAAATTAAGCTCCGCTGTCTGGCGGGGCTTTTTTTATGTTCAATTTGAATATACAATAACGAATGGTATTAAAATATAAAAATAGAGAATGTTTATGCCCAAAAACAGACTGCCCCAGAAACGGTATATGCAGCGCATGTATAAAAAATCACAGGGAAACGGACAGTCTGCCGCATTGCCTTTTTCCCGATAATAACGGTGACAAGAGCGTTAAGAATTATTTTTTAAAGTTAAGAAAAAGATTCAAAATAAAAACAACAAAATAGAATTTACCCCTTGACAGCATTTTATTAATTACCCTATACTGCTGTAACGTAAAATTTTTCTAAGGAGGATAAGAATGATTGTAAGGACTCTTCACTTATATTGAAGCCGCATATGGCAGGCTGTCACCCTGACAGCAGCTTACCTCCTGATTCTTTTCACCCAGAATCCATTCAACGGTAAAAACAAGCCATCTCTTTGGCTGACATGCGGTTTTCTCACCTATAGCCCCGATTTTCAATTTCGGGATGTTGTATCGTGCAAAAGACGATACTGGCATTTTCCTGCTCAAGGGCTGCGAAAATGATACTTAATAAGGAGAATTGTATGTTCATAATCAATTATGTTCATATATTTTTTACAAAGCAGTTCATACTGGAGATAAAAATATGAAATTACCATGGAAAGGTGGAAGGGTTGGAATGATCGCCGCCGCCGTAACAGACAGAAGGATTAATTTTGCGCTGTGCTGTATAGCAACAGTTGCAACAGTAACTTTTGGCTTGGTTAACCCCCAGATAGTCCGATATACTATCGACTCAGTTATAGGAACAGAACCGCTTGCGGCGCCAGCATTTGTAATTAATATAATAAATGCGCTGGGCGGAATAGAAACGCTTAGGCAGAAACTCTGGATTTGCGCTGTTTTCATTGCGGCCGCGGCGCTGTTAGCCGAAATCTGCAATAAAATACGCAACTATACCGCTCTTGAACTCGGCGAAACAGCCGCATGGCGTTTGTTAAATACCCTTTACGGGCATATTCAAAAACTGCCGTGGAGCTGGCATGTTCAATGCCAGACGGGCGATATTATTCAGCGCGCTACTACAGATGTAGACAATGTCCGCTTTTTTATTCAGAACAATTTGAGCGAGCTTATCAGAACGGTTTGTGTTTTTACAGTCGCTGTAATAATGATGTTTTCTATGGATGTGTATATGTCCTTTATAGCTCTGTCGCTGATTCCGCTGATATTTATTTTTTCTTTTTTCTATTTTAGAAAGGTAAGCAAAAATTTTGCTAAAGCTGATGTAACAGAAGGTAAAATGCAGTCTGCCGCTCAGGAAAATTATACAGGCGTACGGGTTGTGCGGGCTTTCGGCAGAGAAGCGCATGAAGTAGAAAAGTTTAAAGAAAGAACGCAGGCTCATGCCAATATCTGGATAGATATAGGAAAAATGCTGGGAAGGTTCTGGGGAACAGGAGATTTACTCAGCGGCCTGCAGCTTACGGTTGTAATCGGCGCAGGTGTTTTTCGCAGTATTAGCGGCGATTTAACACCGGGAACATTTCTTGCGTTTTATGCATACTGCAACTGGATGATCTGGCCTATCCGTGAGCTTGGAAGAATTTTATCGGATTTATCAAAGACGCTGGTCGCGTCAAACAGGATTCGTGAAGTTTTGGCAGAAGAGCCGGAAATGGAAAGTGATGACGCGATCTGCCCGGAAATAAAAGGCGAGATTTGTTTTGATAATGTAAGTTTTTCCTACGGTGAAAACCATGTATTACGCAATATTTCTTTTACATTAAAGCCGGGCGAATCCATGGCGATTCTTGGAGCGACAGGTTCGGGAAAATCATCGCTTGTTCATTTGTTAAGCCGCCTTTACGATTTAAATGAAGGACAAGGTATTATTACTATTGACGGTATTGATATTAGAAAAATAGCAAGACCTCATTTGCGGCGTCACATTGGTTTGTGTCTTCAGGAGCCTTTTTTGTTTTCCAAGACAATACGCGAAAACATCGGCGAAGACGCAGAGAGCGCGGCAGAAACTGCAATGGTGCACGAAACTATCGTTAATTTCTCGGAAGGATACGAAACTATAATCGGAGAACGCGGCGTTACGCTTTCCGGCGGACAGAAGCAAAGAGTATCGATTGCCAGAATGCTCACGAGTAAAGCACCTGTGATGATTTTTGACGACAGTCTTTCTGCGGTAGATACTGAGACTGACGCAAAGATTCGTTCTGCTTTAAAAAACCGCGTTAAAGATGCGTCAGTTATAATTATTTCGCATAGGATTTCTACCCTTATGCAGGCGGATAAGATTCTTGTTCTAAAGAACGGCACAGTAGAAGCGGTTGGCTCTCACAAAGAACTGATAGAACAAGAAGGAACGTACAAACGCATATTTAACATGCAAGCTGCTGGCTTGCCAGTAGATGAAGGAGTTGATCATGTCTGATTATGAAGATATAGAATATAATAAACCTCTGTCGGTTTCTGTATGGAAAAAAATGCTTCCGTTTATCGTAACAGAAAAGAAGAACCTTATTATCTGCGTCTCATTAATGCTGCTTGTCGCAATTATTGATATAGCTTTTCCGCTGCTGCTGGGATATGCGATAAAAAATAACATTGAACCGCAGACTGCTGACGGGATCTGGACACTGCTGACTATAACAGGAATTCTTGTAGTACTGCAGGCAATAAACGTAAACTTTTTTGTAGGTATCGGCGTAAAAGCAGACTGCGGAATATGCCGTTCTTTACGAAACACAGTTTTTTCTCACCTGCAAAAGCTGGGGCTTTCCTACTTTAACAAAAATCCCGTCGGCTATCTTATGGCGCGCACCAATTCTGACACAAGCCGTATTGGAGACCTTGTAGCATGGGGGCTAATTGATTTTACTTGGTCAGTTTTTTACTGCACTGGAGCGATTATCGCTATGTTTATTATTCACTGGAAAATGGCGGCAATAACATGCGCAACTATTCCTTTGATGGGTTTAATTACATGGCTTTTTCAGAAACGGATTCTTTCGGCAAACAGGATTATCCGTAAATTAAACTCCAAGATGACAGGAGCTATGAACGAAGGCATTACCGGCGCAAAAACTGTAAAAGTAATTGTTTCTGAGAACCAAAGTTTGAATGAGTTTTCTGCGATAACTTCGGAATACAGAATGCATGCTACTTCTCTTGCCCGCCTGCGTTCTACTTTTGTTCCGCTGACGCTTTTTGTAGGTTCATTGGCAACAGCAGCTGTGTTAAGTTACGGCGGATACGAAATTATTTTCCTTGGAGCGCAGCTTTCTGTTCTTGCGATCTTTTTGCAGTACGCAGGCGGGTTTTGGTGGCCGATTCAGAACATTGCGCGTATTTTAACTGACATTGTTACAACTCAGGCAAACGTAGAAAGGGTTAACAGTCTTCTCGAACAAAATCCGGCTATCACAGACAAACCGGAAGTAATCGAAAAATACGGCGATGCTTTTACGCCTAAAAAAGAAAACTGGGAGACAATTACAGGCGATGTAGAGTTCCGTAATGTGACATTTAATTATCCGGGGTACAATAAAAAGATACTGGAAAACTTTAATCTTCGCATTCCTGCGGGAACATACGCAGCTATTGTCGGTGAAACAGGAGCGGGCAAATCTACACTTGTCAATCTTGTGTGCCGGTTTTATGAACCGACAGAAGGAGAAATTTTAATTGACGGAACAGATTACCGCGAAAGAAGCCAGCACTGGCTTCACAGCGCGTTTGGTTATGTTCTGCAAAGTCCTCATCTTTTTTCCGGCACGATACGCGAGAACATTCGTTACGGCAGACTTGATGCAACAGACGAAGAAATTGAAAGGGCGGCAGAAATTGTTCATGCCGATAAAATCATCAATAAGATGGAAAAAGGCTATGAAACCGAAACAGGAGAAGGAGGCGATAAACTTTCTACCGGCGAAAAACAAATGATATCTTTTGCGCGCGCAGTTCTTGCTGACCCAAGAATTTTTATTCTAGACGAAGCGACAAGTTCTATTGATACAGAAATGGAAATGCTTCTGCAGGAAGCGATTCATACACTGCTTAAGGGACGCACCAGTTTTGTTATCGCGCACAGGCTTTCTACAATCAGGGGAGCGGATATTATTCTTGTTGTAGATGAAGGAAAAATTATAGAAAGCGGAACGCATAGGGAGCTTATGGACAAGCGTGAGCATTACTACAAACTTTATACAAGGCAGTTTGAAGCAGAGGCAGAAGAAAAAATCTTAAGAGATTAGCTTGAAACTGTAAAAGCGCTTTCTGGCGGTCCCAGATATGATTTTAAGGGTTCTCTGTCATGTCTGTATAAAAGGATTTTTTCTAATACAAGCCCCGGTTCCAGCGCGCAGATTGATAATTGCTGAACGCCTTTGTTAAGGGTTAATGTTGTTTTACTGACGCGGATGTTATCAAGTACGCCGCTGCACCATCTTTCGTCATACGGACTGCCGGCATTAAAATCGGAAGGTACTGCGGTTATGATCTGTTTTTTTCCGCAGTCAAGAACAAAGCGGATTGAGCTGTCTTTTTTTACCGGGTTTGACGGCGTTGTCCAAATCTCTGCAAAATAATTTCCCGGCTCTTCTATATTAAATCTATAGGAGAGACCGGGTTTTTCATCTTTTTCGTTAAAATGCGCAGTTGCAGGAAAAACTTTCATGCCGCAGCCGCTTCTTCCGTAATTTTTTAATTCTGCAAAGCTGCCTGCCTTGGTATCTTTTTTTTCACAGAAATGATCGGCATTCATAACAATTAAGCTGTCTCTTGGTAAAAAGGTCATTGGTTTAAAATTACTAACATCTGTCTTTTTGGCTCTTATATCAACCGCGACTGTTGTAATGCCGTCTTTGATTAAAAGTCTTGCGGATTGTTCAGAGTCAAGTTTATTTTTATTACAGCGAAGTATTATATATTCCTGAGCCTCGACAGAACCTTTTAAAGCGCTGATTTCTAGCCAGTTGTACTCTCCCTGCGGTTCTATTACAAAATCAAGACTTCCCGCTCCGTCGTTGGCGATTTCCAGAATTACTTCGTCACTTCCTTCGTAAAGAAAATCATCGACCTTAACTGCCATAGGAGGGCCGTATGTTTTTGAATAGATTTCTTCTCTGTCTTTTCTGGAAACAATCAAACGGGGTTTTTTTGCAGGTTCTACCAAAACACGCAGAGGATACCTGCAGTTGTCTTCGTTCCATCTTACAAAGCCGATATGCGCGGCAGTTTCCATGCCTTCCCATTTTCTGTTTTTGAATGACGCGTATTCTTCCGCTAGAGTGCGGTCTTTTTCTATACAAACTGCTGTAAGCGCGGCATAACTGTTTGCGATTTTTTTTCCTTGATTAGCATAGTGCATGTTTTTGGCGGAATAAATATTCATCCTGAGAAGATTTACGCTTGCCTTTGCAGGAAAATAAATCATGCTGTAGTACGCATCTTTTTCGTTTTCGGAAAAAGCAGAATAAATTTCTTCGTTTAATGTCTCTATACTATCCGCAATGGCTAACATTCTGTCAGATTCTAAGTAATGACAAGGGTGATAAATATGAGCATTAAGCGCTTCCGGGCGGCGCATTGCGTTCATCCTGATATATCCATGAAGAACATACGCAGCCTTTTTGCGCATTTCTAAATCCGCAGAAGGAAAAGTTTTTTTAAGGAATGTTTCGGTGTATTCGTCTATTACAGAACCGCAGTTTCCTGTTCCCCATTTTTCAAAATCATAGGCAAGCTCCAAAAAAAACGCCAAGGGAACTTCGTTAAATTTTAAATCACCGACATTTACAATCCAGACATCTCTGATCCCGTAATTATAAGCCATGCAGACTTGTTCCCATGTTCTTTCGTAGGATGTAGAAGGCAGCCATTCGTAAGAAATCGGACCGCCGTGATAATCAAAATGATAATACAAGCCAAAGCCGCCTTTTCGCTTTCGCAGTTCTTCTGTCGGCAATGTGCGCATAAAACCAAAATTATCTTCGCAGAGCATGCAGATTACATTTTCGAGCTCTTTCCAGTCTTTTAAACCGGCTGTCTTGCTGTTACCGTAAAAATATTCTTCTACTTCTTTGTATAACGCCAATAACTGCGGAACGCTGTCCACATCATCATGGACATGTTTTTTTATAAGCTGCCTCTGGTTTGTAATTATATCTTTTAGGAGGTCAATATTATCTTTGAGTGATGAATCCCTGCCAAGCATAGAAGTGTCGCGTTCTCCGCGCATTCCTATCGTAATTAATTTTTCGTATCTTCCGCTTCTTTTAAGTCCGTCTTCCCAGTATTTTAAAAGACCGTTTTTGTTTTTAAAATAATTCCATTCATTGCCGTAAACAGAGTCCGGTCCTCTTACCTTGTCCCATTCTTCGCTCGCGCGAAGGCAGGGTTCGTGATGAGACGCGCCGATTATTACGCCGTATATATCTGCCAATTCTTCGTTTAAATTTCCCGGTCCGTCAAGCGCAAATGACGAAGACCACATTGCAGGCCAAAGGTAATTGCCTTTTAAGCGAAGCAGAAGTTCAAAAACATGCTCATACATTTGCGCGGTAAAGCCGCCGAACTTTTTGAATGTCCATTCTCCAAAGCATGGCCATTCGTCATTGATAAAAAATCCCCGGTACTTTACGCTTGGCTCTTTAGAAATTATTTCTATTTCTTTGGTTATTTCTAAATTTTCACGGCGGACAGGTTCTGCGTCACCCCAGAAGCACAAAGGAGAAACTCCGATATATTCAGATAACGCGAATATACCGTAGATTGTTCCTCTTTTGTCGCTTCCGCAGATAACCAAAACATTGTCTATAAAAATTATCTGGTATACTTCTCTTTTGTTACGAACAGCAGACGGATCAAATTTGCCTTTACTTATTAGCAGATCAATATAAGGGCTTTTTCCCAATGTCGCAAAGACGATTGTGTTTTGGGAAGCGCCGTTATTAAGCGTTTCTGAAATTACAGGAAGCGTACCTGTAACTTTTTGAAAGTCCAGCGCAGCTTTTTGCGCGATTCTTTTTACACCGGCAAACGCTTCATTCTCGACTGTAAAAGCAAACTTGTTCATCCGCGTTCATTCATTGGAATATAAGACTGCTGTTTTGTTACGGACTTGTACGCCGGACGGATAATCTTTCCGTTGTTAACAAGTTCTTCCAGTCTGTGCGCGCTCCAGCCTGCTACACGGGCAACAGCAAACAGCGGCGTAAAAAGTTCTGACGGCAGATCCAGCATGCTGTAAACAAAACCTGAGTAAAAGTCGATGTTGGCGCTGACGCCTTTGTATATCTTGCGGACTTTTCCGATAATTTCTGGAGCAAGCGTTTCTACTTTTGAATAAAGCAGATATTCTTTTTCTCTGCCTTTTTCTTTTGCAAGCTGCTCGACAAACTGACGGAAGATAAGCGCGCGCGGATCAGAAAGCGAATAAACTGCGTGACCCATTCCATAAATTAAACCGGATTTATCAAAGCCTTCTTTGCTGAGAAGCTTTTCGAGATAATTATTGATCTCGTTATCACTGCCCCAGTCAGAAATCTTTTCCATCATGTCTTTGAACATCTGTACAACTTTGATATTAGCGCCACCGTGCCTTGGTCCCTTGAGCGAAGCAAGAGACGCTACAACAGCAGAATATGTATCTGTATGCGAAGATGTTACAACGTGGTTTGTAAAGGTAGAGTTGTTACCTCCGCCGTGTTCTGCGTGAAGAACCAGTGCAAGGTCTAAGATACGCGCTTCGAGCTCTGTGTATTTTGAATCCGGGCGCAGCATATGGAGAATATTTTCTGCGATGGATTTTCCTTTTTGGGGTGAATGGATCATAAGGCTCTTGTTTTCGTGAAAGTGCGCAAAAGACTGATACCCGTAAACTGCAAGCAAAGGAAACTGCGCAATCAGATTGATGGACTGGCGAAGGACATTCTGGATAGAAATGTCATCGGCATTGTCGTCAAAAGCATAAAGGGTAAGTACGCCTTTTGAAAGCGAGTTCATCATATCTTTTGACGGAGCGCTCATAATTGTATCCCGCACAAAGTTCTCAGGAAGGACAGTATGTTCTTCGAGCATTTCTGTAAACTCGGCAAATTCTGCCTTGTTTGGAAGATGTCCGAATAAAAGGAGATAACATGCTTCTTCGAAGCCAAAACGCTTTTCTTTTAAAAAGCCATCAACCAGTTTTTCGATATTGATGCCGCGATAGTAGAGCTTGCCTTCGCACGGGACAAGGTCGCCGTCTTCGATTACATAAGAAATAATTTCGGAAATTTCTGTAAGTCCTACCAGCACACCTTTTCCGCTGATATCCCTTAAGCCGCGTTTAACTTCATACTTTAGGAAGAGTTCGTTCTCGATCATCCCATGGTCAAGCATGAGCTTTGAATACTTTTCGATAAATTTACTTTTTTGTTCGTTGTTCATAGGGGAATTCTAGCATAAATGGGGCAAATGGTCAAAGGCAGTATGTAAAGTTTATCTCTCGGACAGCTCCTTTTTGTAGATTATTAACTTTATTTACAATTTAAATATCTCATCTATGTATGAGAGGTTCGTAATATGGAGTTTCATATAATAATAAAAGAGCCTGCAGCTGCAGGCTCTAAAAAATTACCATTAATTGAGATTTGAAGCCGAAGCAAGTTCTTTAATTGAATCAAAATCCAAACCTGTTATTTCATTTATAAGTTCGGGTGCATATCCCTTTAAAAGCATATTACGAGCGATTGTTTGTCTTTCGCCTTCCCTCTCTTCTTGCCGAGCAAAAGCGATTGCGTCTTCTGTATTCCATTCAGTTAAAATCATTCCCAAAACTCCTGACCCATGTTTTTCTAAGAACTCTACAAGTATATCATGCCTGTGACAGTAATTGATAGCCTCTTTTGTCGCGTCTTCAAGATTATCGTACTCTTCAAGATATTTATGAATCAAGGCTATGAACTTACTGTATTCAGATAGTTTACTGCAACGATTCTGAATGTCCATATTTTTACCTTCGGTTATGTTGATCACCTTGACTTCAAGTTCTAACATAGGATAAATAGGCTCAGGAAGACCTAGTTCTTCAGGTTTTCTGAATAGATCCGACAATTTTAGCGTTTCATTGTCAGGGAAATGCTCTTTACCGTTATAGAGCACAAAGAACTCAGGGCGTGGAATAGATATTTTCCTATCGGAATACAATGCCCTGCCTCTGGTTATCTTTTCTAATATCTTGCTGATATAGAGAAAAAGCCTTAACGCCATATTGGGGTTAATTGTGCTTTGATGTTCAATAAGAACGACTAGTTTATCCCCTATCTCGAAAGATATATCATTACATAAATCCATATACAACACATTCTCTAGTGTGTTAATGGAAACCGGTGTTTCTGGAGAAAGAGAAACATTCTCCAATGCGCAATACAACTCTCTGAGCAGATCTGGATCTGAGAACAAGGATGTGAAGACACTATCCTTGAACTTTTTGTTAGTTTTCATAATTACTAACTCCTAAGAAAATAAAGATAAAACTTTCAA
>Ga0123356_10004471_pt1 | contig 14444 bp, 14 predicted proteins | sample TergutEmb28metaG_2_FD_92546 | JGI IMG/M metagenome (GOLD analysis project Ga0123356, IMG submission 92546) | Embiratermes neotenicus P3 segment gut microbial communities from Petit-Saut dam, French Guiana - Emb289 P3 | ecosystem: Host-associated > Arthropoda: Insects > Digestive system > Gut ...
ACCAGTATAGGGCATAGTCTGAGGTGAAGACTTGGGTTTTGTCTCTTAGAAAATCCATTTTGTCTTTATCGCGTGCATAGAATCTTTGCACGGTTTCATCTACATCTTTGAAGACTCGTAGCTCTTGGAGTTGTTGATATGTTTGGTAGCTAAATCCGTTGGGTGCGGCTTTGATTACATCTACGGTGCCATCAGCGTAGAATACTTTTTCGCTGTTGATATCGGACTGGCTGTTGGCTGGGGCTGGTTCGGATAGGCGTATGGCGCCATTTAGGTGATATGTGATTACTATGTTGTTGGGTTTTTGTACGACTATATCGCCGTACTTTGTTTTTGTTATAGCGTCCCCGGTGTTTGGGTCGCTAAATTTGACATAGTCGTCAAGCATTTTGCCTCCTGGTTCATCTGCGTGGTATACGCCTATGAGATGTTCGCCCCATTTTAGTTTCATGGCGTCTAGCCACTCCGAGAGGGGTTCTTGAACGAATTCTCCAAAGGAAGGTAGAAAATACATTCCAGCAGCTATTGCATAGTCGCCTAGTTCTTCTACGCTTGGTAAATCTCTATAGAGTGTGCTTGATTGAAGTACAAAGAGGTTGGTGTAGTCTTTGACTTTATCGATTAGTTGTTTTCCATCAGTAACAGTGTTTCCGCAGTATGTTATGCCAACAAATGCCTGCGGTGTTCCCGTTTCTTTGGGTGGTGTTTGTTGGGTTAGTAGAAATCCTGCGGATAGAATTAAAATGATGATTGCTATAGTGGCGGCTATGAGGTATAGCTTCTTTTTCATGGTGTGTCTCAGTTATGATTTGTTATTGGTTGATAAATTTCTTACGGCCTACTTGCAGAATGGCTGAAACTTTATTGTTCTTAAAATTAAATTTTAATGTAACAGCTTCTTTTAACGACATATGTGTTAATTAAATGTTTAACAATCAATACTGTTAATAAGCGCTGTTTAGTATTATGCATATGTGATCAATATGCTTAAGCGTAAGTTCAGTGTCTTTTTAATAATTCTTCTCAGCATAGCACTCATACTTCCATGCTTTATCGCTTCAGTATCCTCCTCAAGCGGAGCTATCTATATCAACAGTAAAACAGCCAGTACACCCGGCCAACAAATTCAAGCGGGTGGTAGCGTAAACCTCTACCTTGGAAGCGTCACATGGACTGGCGAACAAACATTTTTCATGTTAACCACAGAAAACAGTTTATCAGAAACAACCGGCTACATCTACACGCCGGGCATGTCAGTTTACCATATAGCTGATACAACACAAACCCATACCTATACCTCAGGCGGTTCTTATTCTTGGGTTGTAGGCGACTATTGGGTAAATGGAACAATACCCCAATCTATTGTTCCAGGTAGCTATTACATAAAAGCAATAGATGATGTCTCGAGCCGAACAGCCATAACCGATACCTACCTAACAGTTACAGCCCTGAATTATGTAGCCTCCCTAATCATTTCACCCTCTGCGGGTCCGGGCGGAATTCCCATAACTTTCACAGGCTCAGGTTACCCCGCTGGAGACAAAATCAGCATCCAATATTATGATCCATTCTTTAACCAATGGCGCCTAATGACCGAAACAACCGCTGATGCAAAAGGCCAGATAAGTGTTAATTCCACTGTACCGGACTTGAAGAAATCCGTCGGTAGCTATGACTCCGATGAAACCTACACCGAAATCCAATACCGAACACAAGGCGTAGGAGTCCCTGGTGGCGTATATAGTTCTGCATCTTATGCCCAATACGCAAGAGGTCTAAAAACAATAGGCGACCAAACAGCCTATGGACTTTTTGGCAACGGCACAAACCTACAAAGCGTCAAAGCCATAGTAGGCGAAACCCTTGTTTTATCAGGCAAATGGTTCCACTCAAACGACCAAATATACATCCGATGGGGCAGTGATGATATCGTGGGCACCATAACAAGCGACCAATGGGCAAACGCCCAAATTATCGGCTCAACAATTGCTAGCAAAAACGGTTCATTTAGTACCACCCTGACAATTCCTGAAACCGCATATGCTGGCGAACACTATATCGCCATTGAAGACTCTGAGGCTCGAGTTGCAATTAAAATCTATGTATCCAAAGCCCATCTAGAAATCACACCCTCCTCTGGACCCGGAGGTGCCAACGTCCAATTCACCGGTTCCCTCTATCCCCCAAACACAAACATCAACATCTACTATCTAGACCCCGACCTAAACAACTGGAACTATTGGACAAACACAATCTCAGATTCCACAGGCAAAATCGCCTTTAACACCAAAATACCTGACCTAAACAAAGCTGGCTATGGCGGAGAATCCATAGGATCTACCCCCATTTCTTTCCGCACTGAAATAAACCACATTCCATACGCCTATGCTGCTTATACCCAATATTGGCGCGGACTAAGCCAAATTGGAAACGCAGTTGCATACTACGGAGTCTTTGGCGACGGCACCAATCTAGCCCAACGCATAAACGTAGAACCCGGAGACAAACTATACGTTTCAGGCCGCTGGTTCCACGCAAATGACGCAATCTATGTTCGCTTTGACGACAACCAAATCATAGGCTCATCCTACACCTCCACAACTCTCACAAGCGACGATTGGCTAAAAGCAGAAATCATCGGCACAACAACCGCAAACACCGCAGGATCCTTTGAAACAACCATCACAATTCCACAAACCCTAGAAGGTGCACACTACATAGCCTTTGAAGACTCAGAACGAAGAGTCTCAATCATTATAAGCGTTACAGTACCCAACAATTCCACACCAACTCCAACCCCACCACCAACATCTGCACCCACACCTCCACCAACAACAAACCCCACAAAACCCCCAACACCAACAACAAACCCCACAAAACCCCCAACACCAACAACAAACCCCACACCTCCACCAACAGTAGCACCCAACATCGACCTCTCCTGCATAAGCACAGTAGCAGGCTCACTCTTCAGAGTCGATATCAACGGATCCGTAACACTAAATAACAAACCCCTATCCGATAAAGCAGTTCTTATATCATACAGTGTTACAGGCGGTCGTACCTGGGAGAGTTTAACACTCGCACAAACAACAACCGATGGTACCTTTTCAGTTGTTTGGACACCTGAGGTCACCGGTAACTACCTAATCAAAGCCACAGTTGAAGCAACCCAAACAACCGCTCTGAGCGAAAAAACAATAAACCTGGCCCTTATACCCGACAACCCTGAAAACCCGAACAGTAACATGTTTACCATAAACTCTAACTCTACCATACGTGAATTCAAATTCGATCCCGACAACAAACGCCTAACTTTCACCGTAGAAGGCCCTACAGGCACAACCGGAACCGTAAACGTCTACATCCCCAAAGCTACCCTTAGCAGTATATCTACACTCAAAGCATACATCGATGACAACAACCAAGTAGACTTTAGTAGCACATCCAAAGGCGACTCATGGCTAATCAGCTTCTCCTATACTCACAGTATCCACCAAATAGCACTAGATCTTGACGCAACACCCACAAACACCCAACCAGCAAATAACACTGCAAACTGGGCTACCTATGCAATAATTATCACCGTAGTAGCGATTGCCGTGGCAGTAGTTGGAACCATAGTACATAAACGAAAAATCAAAAACTAAAATAGCTCAAATATTTTCTCTTTATTTATCATTTATTTTTTAATTGCTTCATACTGTGCATGTGAATAAACTGTTTTAAATGTGCTTGAGATCTTCAGCTAATTTTTTAATAAATTCAAACTGCACAAAAAGTCTGAAAAACGCTGTCAAACACTGTTTGTGGTGCATGTCCATTTATACATCGCTATGTATTGTGGTCTGGCGAATTTTATCTGGATTCTTGCGCAGTCTGAATTGTATTTTTAAAATTTTTTTGAAAAATAAAAAAGAGGTTGGTTAGGAAGTTATTGGAGTGGTTGTGGTGGAGCTGATTGGTATGTGTCGTACTGGATTGGGTTTGGTTCTTGAGGTTTAATCTGGAAGAATGCAATAGCTAAAAGCAGAAATGATATCCAAAGTAAAATATAGCCTATCAAGATGAACGTCAAAAAGCCACTGATGAGCATTAATGTGCCTGTAGTTTCAAATAAGCCAATATCTGATTTTTCTCTGAGTTGTTTTAGCGATTGTCTGATAAAGAACGTTGTGACAGTGGCAAAAATACCCATAACTACAAACATAACAAGTATGTTAGTAAGCAGTGGGTAAATCATCGAGAGATCTATATTGTTTATGTCTGGAGTAATGTTTGGCAGTGTGTTTACATCGCCGTCCCATCCAGGGAGCATTGCCTGTAGCGCAGTGATACTGCTTGGTAAGACAAGCGCAAAAATGATTACTATTACTAAAGCTATGCCGATTATTCCAGTGACTACACCGATAAGTGACTTTTTAAAGATGCCAGATTCTCGATAGTGCTCGCTTAAACCGTATAATCCAGCTAATACCAGAGTTGCTCCTAATCCCATCATGATGATAAAGAGATATGGAACTCCTGAGAAAAGTGTGAGTACACCGATGAATAGCAGAAGTGCGCCTATACCGCCTATTGTTTTACTTGTATTTATGTCTAAGCTCATTATTATTCCTCGAAAATCTGTTATATAAACAGCTATTTAGTTGTTTGTCTATTATGGGCTAACTTGATATCTTACGTCATAGTTTATAATTAAAAAATGGCTGACAATTTATCCCTTATTGATTTATCAGACTGTTTTACTAAGTTAAAAAATATCTGCTGAATTAGACTGGCATACTAGCTTGTTAAGCGTTTTTTCATCATGTTAATGCTTAGCACAAAAAAGAAACATGTAACGCTTGCTAACCAAATGAAACTAAATAGAAGAATGGTGCCTGTGCTTAAACCCAAAATCGGTTCCACACTACCAACCAAAATGGCACGGGTTACATTTATGACCTGTGTTAGAGGCAAAACTGCCATGGCTAACCCCTGTGCAACAACCGGCAGAGAAGTCAGCGGAAAAAAAGTTCCACACAAAAAAAACATGGGCGTTAAGAAAAGGAAGGTAGGGTAATTAAAGAAGTCAATGTTGGGTGCTGCGGCTGTGAAGCACATGGCGATGGATGCAAAAAGAAGCCCGCCAAAAAAAGCAAGGGGCACCGCAAGCAAAAACAACGGTGAACTAATCAAGGGTACCGGTGTAAACAAACCCGCCACAGCAACAACCAACAAAACAATCGTCGCATTTATGGTGGCTCGGGTAGCACCCCATAGCAACTCACCAGCGACAACCTCTTCCACACTAACAGGCGTAGCAACTATGGCATCAAAGGTTTTCTGAAAATACATACGCACAAACGATGCAAACGTGCACTCAAAGAACGCACCATTCATGATGGCCACCGCCACCAATGCAGGCGCGATAAAATTGATGTAGGGCTGTCCAGCGATATTGGGAATAAAGCCGCCTAAACCAAAACCAAAGGCAAAGAGATAGAGAATCGGCTCCAAAAGTGATGGAAAAAAATTAACTTTGACGGTTTTGAAGAACACATCAATGTTACGGTGCCATACCCTCCAAACCCGATAAGACAGACGGGGTATGGCGAATTTTGCTGGGGATTTGCGGATGTGTACCTCACTCATGCTTCTCTTAAGCCTCTGCCAGTTAATTTTAAGAAAACATCTTCAATGTTGGCATTACGTATCGATACATTTTGGAGTTTATGTTCATTTAGAAACCCCTCAAATACTCCATGCGGCTGATCAGTAAATATCTGTAGTCGATCACCCAAGCGCTCAATACGAACTTCCCCAAACGCCTCCTTGAGAATCGGCATCAATTTCTGGTCATAGTCCATTTCTAAAACTTCAGTGCCCACATGTTTCTTAATAAGCTCAACAGGGGTACCTTGCTCAATGATTTTGCCCTGATCCACAATTAAAATACGATCACAGAGAATTTGTGCTTCATCCATATAATGAGTAGTCAAAATCACCGTTACCTGTTGCTTTTTGAGTAGCCTCACCTCATCCCAAACCAGATGACGCGCTTGCGGATCTAGCCCGGTAGTAGGTTCATCTAAGAGCAGAATTTGAGGCCTATTGAGCAACGCCCGAGCAAAAATCAACCGACGCTTCATACCCGTAGAGAGTGCCATGATAGACACATCCCGTTTTTCTTCCAACTGAAAAAACCTAAGCAACTCCTCCGCACGTTTAAGTGCCTCAGCTTTGGGAATATCAAAATACCGAGCATACACCGTGAGATTTTTTATGACTGAAAAGTCAGGATCCAAATTATCTTCCTGTTGTGCCACACCAACCAATGCTTTGATCTCTCGACAACTGGTATTAACGTTAAACCCCGCAACTTTGAGTACACCCGAGGTAGGCATAAGAAAACAATACATCATACGAACAGTCGTAGTCTTACCTGCACCATTTGGCCCCAAAAAACCAATACATTCACCCCGATACACTTCAAAATCAATATGATCAACCGCAACAAATTCACCAAATTTTTTGGTTAAACCTGAAGCTTCGATAAGCACTTCTCTGGAGGGCATATCCATCAATATTAGATGAACACCCAAACATAAAAATACGCATGAACCCAACAACAAGCAACGATATTTTACCTAGTGTCTCTTATCTTTAATGCGTTTGTAAATAACCAAAAATTGCTGTTAGATTTTAGCTGGATTTTGTATGTTGAATTTATGGCAGGGTTTGATTCCAATAGAAAATCTCGTGGTAGTTCTTTAGTATGATTTCGGTTTGGGGTTCATTATAAAAGATGTTTAGCTGTGTTCCGTATCTATCAATTAGGATTTCTATGTCGGTATAGATTTTTTCAGATAATTCATCAGCGGGAAACAGTCCCCATATGGTGTCGTTGGGGCGGCGAAAGCCAAATCCATAATCAGCTGGTACAACATAGGCTATATTGGCTGGGCTGGAGCCTAAACTATCGGGATTATTGTGGAGGATATGCCAGAATTTTTCTAAGGCTTCAAAGTGTTCCTCTGTTAGGGTGCCGTAATCGCCGATTTGGGGATAACTAAAAACGACGGCATATTTGGCGCCACACGCATATGCTAATGAGAGATCCCTATAGAGTTCCCCGCCACTTTCTATGTAGGGTGGTTGTTCATATTTCCATGTGACGATGACTCCCCAGTCTTTAGCAAAGGTTTCTGCAGCCGCTCTGCCCAATGCAATATGACGTGCCCGGCTTTCATTGCCAACGAATTCCACAAAAACCGTGCTATAATCTGCTTTGTAATCAAACCAGTAGAGGCCATAGTCAGCAGTAAAGATTTTTGGTGCTGCTTTGAGGTAGTTGTCGATAAAGATGGTTTTTATGGTGTTAGTATAGTTCTCAGCGACCTCGGTGTAGGTTGTGCCGGATTTGATGAGACTTGTGGGTCCGGTGTCTATTTGGTTACCGCCCGGCTCATCATAGCGATAAACGCCCAGAAACTGGTTACCATATTTCTGTTCCGCCATAGTCATCCAGTCAAAGATGGAATAGTTGTATTGATTGCTGCCTGTAAATAGAACAATAAGATGCAGGTTAGCTTCAACTATGTAGTCACAGGCTTCATCTAATGCTGTGTGGTTTGTTTTAAAATTATCCTCGACTGAGCCCATGATAAACAAGTTTGTGTAATTTCTAACTTTATCCACCAGAGCCTTAACTTCACCAACTTCACCGCCATAGGCATATTCAACGCCAATATAGAATTCTCTATCATTTGTTTGATTATTGGTCCAGTTTAGTCCCAAAAAGAGCGAGAAAACAATTACGGCAATGGTTGCTGAAGTGACGTAAAGAACAACTCTACGATTCAAATCGTTCAACTAAACACACAAACAAAAGATCCCATATTTAACTTTTGGAAACCTCGTCGCTTCAGTTGAATTAACGACTAAAGATACCTCTCAAATTGCCTTCTGTAATAATGTGCTCCTGCATTGCTTGTTCGAGTGTTTCTCGGTCAACTCCTGCTTCTAGTTTTAATTCTCTATCAAGCGCGTAAATTCTAAAGATATATCGATGTGGTTTCCCACTGGGTGGACAGGGTCCCATGTATCCAATTTTGTTGTTGCTGTTTAGTCCCTCGGTTCCCGGTTTGGTGTTTTCAGATATGCTATTGGTGGCGGCCGAAATGTCCCAAATTATCCAATGCGTAAAAGTGCTGTTTGGTGCGTCGGGATCTTCGAAAATTAAGCTAAGACTTTTTGTATTTTTGGGTATGTTTTCAATGTTTAGGGGTGGATTTAGATTTTGACCTATACAGGTGTATTTTTCTGGAATGGTTTCCCCTTCTTTGAAGGCAGGGCAAGTTATTGTTATTAGTGGTTTCATTTATCATCAATCAACACATGGTTATTATGTTGTTGTTTAGGGGAAAGATCCCAGACCGATTTCGTGGATTTGGCCTTTGTGGGTGTTGATTCGGTGGACTCGTAGTTCTTCAGGGTTTATGAATTCTGTTTTACAGATGGGACACTTGAAGGTTTCATATATGTTCATAGGCATAATGTGACCTCCTTTGTCAGCAGAGACTTTTGAGCGTTTAAATAATTTTGTGACTGCCTATGCTAGCTAACTAGAATTAAAATAAAAACAAAACTTGTTTATTCGTTTTCTTTTTCGGTCCATTTTTCAACGATTAGTTTTCCATCATTTGGGTTGAAGCGGATTTTAACTGGCATGGAACTCTCACATTTTAGTGGAAACATGCTGTCATCTACTAAGCGGACCGGTAGATAAAGCAGATAGCGGTCATCTTTTCTGCGAAAGATTGTTCCTTTCCCCTCAGTTCCCATACAGATTCCCCAAACAAGTTAAACTTGTCTTGATACTCCATCTGCATATAACGTTTTCGTTCTCAGATACCCTATATTTCTGCTTTGCGTATGAGTTCTTTTGCATAGTTGAGATTGACTCTATATATTGCTACTGTGATTATCGTTGCGATGATACCGCTGGCCACTACGGCAATTGATAGTTCGATTAGTCCCATGGCAGGAAATGCAAACGGAAAAATTCCATTCAAGTTTGCTAGCAGATAGGGTGCAATCGGAGCTAGTATCGCTAAACCTGTAACCGCACCCAATAGTATGCTCAGCAGGGACCATTCTTGGCGGATCATTCGTTGACGCCGACCTGCACTGAAATCAGCTCCCTTAACTCCCAAGGCCAAGCCTATTGCACCCAACGCAAAAATCAAAAACAATGATTCTAAAACTGCAACTGCTATCAGCGTGGGGGATGACCTGAAAAAGATACCACCCGCTGTACCGGTTATGATAAGCGTAATAATTGATAGTAGCACTAGAACTGCATATTTGGCTTTAACTAAATTTTTAGGTGAAATCGGTGAAGCATAGATACGCCAAACAGCATGGCCTTCCTCACCTATGAGCATGTTACCTGTTATTAATGCCATCATGGCCGCAGGTAAAACAAAAATCATAATTTCAAAAATTATCGCCATCCCACTTGGCATATCTAGGGTAGAGTAAAAGATGGGCAATATCATTAAAGCAATAGGCATGATAAATATTGTCATTAGCTCTCGACGTCTGGTAAAGGCTCGAATATCTTTACGAATCATTGCTGCTTCGATACTTGTGAAGCCAAGTTTGCCTAAGAGACCTGTTTTAGGTGTGTATTGGGTTCCTTTGGTTTGAATTGTAATTGCGGGTGGTTCATAGAGTCCAAATCGTTTGTTGAGTGCAATGGCTATGTAGCACAACACGCCTCCGAACAATACCGATAGACCCAAAAATACTATGCCTTCTAAGAATATGCCCTTTAACAGATAGAATAGCGCAATACCCAACCAGACAAAGGGTATGAACCAAATGGTGTTTTGTGTTTCTGTTAGACCTTCGAGAAATCCTGCAGGTCCCTGAATTATCGCAAAGTATGCCGCATAAGCGATTGCAAAAAAGATGAGTGTACCAATGAAGCGTACCCAAACAGCTGATTTACCGCTGGATTTGTAAACTGCACCCGTTAATCGCGTTTGTACTATGCGTACAATCTCGGTTGTTGTGCTTCCAATAAATGCCGCACCAAACATCATAAGCGATGTCAAAATACCTGCTAATATTAACCCGTTAGCTACTGCAAAAACCAAGATTCCTGCAGAAAATCCTATGACTAATGCAAGGGGTAGCCCCAGCAGGTTAGATATGATTGAAGCTATTGTGTGTTCTTGCCAAGTGATGGGTAACCAATAATTTATTACTCGGGTGGCTTTCATACCAGATAGTTGAATCTGTTGCCACATTGTAAAAACAATACATAAGAGCATAATCAGCGTTGGCAGTGCAATAAATACACTTGTCGCCATAACATCAAGTGGTTCAAACATTATTTGTTCGGGGCTTGAGTAGATTAAATCTACCAAAACAGTAGCCACGTATCCGCCAACTACCCCCAGGATTGCCGCAACCCAATAGAGCCAATACGCACGGATGCCCCGCTCCCGGTACTTTGTTGTTTTTACCCCACGCAGGAGTCGTTCGGATTTACGCTCGATGCTAACTAGATAGCGTATGGTTCGCCAATTCATCTTAACAATTCCTCAACGACCGGTTTTAGGTCGCCTGTTCCAGTTAACTTGAGGAATATGTCTTCTAAGCCCGAGTTGGGCAAGCTGGCTTTTTCTCTAAGCTCACTCATGCTACCCATTGCCAAGATGTTACCCTTATACATGATACCTATGTGATCACACACAGCTTCTGCAATTTCAAGCACATGGGTTGAGAGAATAGTGGTAACGCCCTGTGATTTGAGGGATTGGAGATAGTCTTTGATGATTCTTGCACTTCGCGGATCAAGTGCGTTTAGGGGTTCGTCGAGGATGAGCAGTTTAGGTTTATGTAGAAAAGCTGAAATCAGACTGATTTTCTTTTTCATACCATCTGAGTAGCTGTTTATCATGTCTCCCTCGCGGCCTTCAAGCTGTAGTGCTTTTAGATATTCAGTAATGCGTTGACTTTTTTCAGACGCTGATACATTGTATATGTCAGCTATGAAATCCAGATATTCAATACCGGTTAAAAATTCATATAAATCCGGTGACTCAGGAACATAACCAATTTGGCGCTTAACTGCAACCGGATCTTTTGATACATCAATTCCAAGCACATTCACTGAGCCTGCAGTTGGTTGCAAAAGACCCAAAAGCATCTTGAGAGTGGTAGATTTACCTGAACCGTTAGGTCCCAACAAAGCAAAAATTTCGCCTGTACCTAGGGTTAAATTAATGTTATTTACGGCTACTAATTCATTAAAGCGTTTAGTTACGCCTTTTAACTCAACCGCATTTGAACTGCTCATGCTCTAACACGCCCACAGCAAATAGTTTTTATCAGTATTTAAGCCTAATGTTACTCAATGCCTAAAGCTAAAAATGCGTATGATTAAAAAACTGAAAAAGTTACGATAACCTGCTTTTTTAAGTTCCAATTGTCCGTTAACAAGAGGCGTGAGGAAGCCCGACAACGAGATTTGGCAAGATTATTGATCGAATAACTGTCTTTGTGCATTACCGTATTACACCTATGAACTAGTTAATCTAGGGTATGTTGGCAAATATCTTTAAATCATTCTTGTTTGCCTTTAAAAAGAGCGACTAAAATGCCTCATGCTATTGAAACCCTCAAACTAACAAAAACATATGACCGCTTCAAAGCAGTCGATAGTCTAGATATAACTGTGGAAAAAGGTGAAATCTTTGGGCTACTTGGGCCCAATGGTGCAGGTAAAACAACAACTGTATCTATGCTTTGCACTATTCTAAAACCTACCTCAGGTACCGCTCTAGTAAATGGCTTTGATATAATGCGTCAGGCCAATCAAGTCCGCAAATCTATAGGTATTGTTTTTCAAGATCCAAGTATAGATGATCGCTTAACCGGTAGAGAAAATCTCTACATGCATGCCAACCTCTATGGTGTACCTGCATCAGAGCAACGCGATCGTATTGCGCGTATTCTCAATCTCGTAGAGCTCGAAGACCGAGCAGATAGTTTGTTGCGCACCTATTCCGGTGGCATGCGGCGCAGACTCGAGCTTGGCAGAGGGTTACTTCATTACCCACAAGTTTTGTTCCTCGACGAACCCACAGTGGGTTTGGATCCCCAAACACGCGATCACATCTGGAAATACATAAAAGAACTCAAAGAAGCTCATGATATAACCGTCGTCTTAACCACTCACTATATGGATGAAGCCGATCGGCTCTCGGATCGTATTGCAATTATGGATCACGGCAAAATCGAGGTATTAGATACTCCATCTAAGCTAAAGGGCACTCTTGAGGGCGATGTTATAACCGTTCAGGCAAACGACCTTGAGGCACTCTCAAAGCTGGTTACGGAATGGCTGGGATTTAACAAAACACGCATAGTCGATGGCGCCATAGAAATTACGGTGCCCACTGGTAAGACTGCGATGCCGCGCATCATGGAACTAGCCGCACACAACAACCTCTATGTTGAATCCTTGTCATCTCGGGAACCTAATCTCGAAGACGTATTTCTACACTACACCGGACGCTCAATACGCGCAGATTCAACTAAAGAACTGCATGGGTTAGCGGCCATTCACAGGAGAGCGATACGATGAGCGAAACACGAGCACTCTATACCCTTTGGTTAAGAGAACTCAAACGTTTCCTGCGCGATCGCGTACGCGTCGTTGTTAGCTTTATTCAGCCCTTGTTATGGCTGGTTGTTTTTGCAGCCGGATTTGGAGCACGCCTAGTCATACCCGGTATAGATTACCAACAATATCTTTTCCCAGGTATCATTGGCCAAACACTGCTCTTTACAGCCATGTTTATGGGTATAAGCGTAATTTGGGACAAAGAATTCGGATTTATGAAAGAGGTTCTAGTCTCCCCCGTGTCCCGATTCACAATATTTCTGGGTAAAATGCTAGGAGATAGCACAGCCGCAATGATTCAAGGCTTAATCGTATTTGCATTCGGCTTCCTATTGGGCATCCCCTTCAACCCGCTCTCACTATTCGCTGCCCTGCCTATCATGTTACTAATAACAATTGGTCTAGTCAGCATAGGCCTAATCATAGCTAGTTTCATGGGTAGCCTTGAAAATTTTGGTGCTATTCAAACCTTCATCAACCTGCCGCTATTCTTCCTAAGTGGTTCACTATTCCCCATCACAGGTGCTGGCACTCCAGAGTGGTTGCAAATTGCCGCCCGATTTAACCCGCTCACATACGGCGTAGATGCCCTGCGCACAGTAATCTTAGGCTCAGCATGGACACCCCTAAACGCCCTCTACATCAACATAGCAGTTCTGTGCCTATTTGATGCAATCATGATCGGCATCGGTACATGGGCATTTAGCAAAATGAAATAACCAACAATAAAATCATTTGTTGGTCATCTCATTAATCTGTTCGCCCATTGCATGACCCCGACAATAAACAACTACCCTCTCTACACCCAAAACGGTTTTGGCAACCTCACGAATATCAGCCGCAAGTTTAAAGGCGATGGGATAAAACGGACTAGTCGGCATAAATTCGACAGTAATGTTGCCCAGAGAAGTTTCTCTAACACTCTGAATCAGGTGCATTTCCTCAAAAGTCTGCCCCGTTTCAGAATCAAAAATGTTGCCCACCTCAGCACGTACTCTCTCTTCAAGCTCAGTCATAAACATCAATCATCAGATAAAAGACATATAAAAGTGCAGAACATATAAAATGATTGATTAACAAAAAACGACATACTGGTGATATGAATTGAGCACCGCTGAGACCTGCATATTCTGCAAAATTATCCAAAAAGCTGTTCCCTCAAGTATACTCTATGAAGACAACACTACAATAGCGTTTCTAGATATCCGTCCCCTAAACAAAGGCCACACACTAATCATTCCCAAAAACCACTATGCCGACATTTTTGACATCCCAAAAAATGATCTCCAAGCAATCCACGCCGCAACAAAACCCATCGCAACCGCCATAAAAAACGCAACCAACGCAGATGGCATAAGCATAATCCAACAAAACGGTAAAGCCGCAGGTCAAGAAATCTTTCACTATCACGTTCATGTAGTCCCGCGTTTCATCGGGCAATCAATGCCACGCTTCAATGAAATCAACATAGCCGAACGCAAAGAACTTGACGAGATGGCAACAAAAATCAAACAACATCTCTGAGTCTTTTCAAAATCAACCCGCCTGTAAACCTGATAAGTCAAACAATGTCTTAAATAGTTTGAATATGCTTGCTATTTGCAAGTAGGTGTGTTAACGTGGCTGTCGAGCAATTTCCTAAATTCCCGGAAAATTGGGCACCACAAGGGTAGATACCGAGTTTTTTCCATCAAAACAATATAAAAGTTAAATATTTGTAGTACTCATATGAGCACTACACAGGTGCAACACATGACCT